>Ga0209578_10000335_pt1 | contig 66469 bp, 52 predicted proteins | sample tdAd472_FD_187127 | JGI IMG/M metagenome (GOLD analysis project Ga0209578, IMG submission 187127) | Marine sediment microbial communities from the Atlantic coast under amendment with organic carbon and nitrate - tdAd47.2 (SPAdes)... | ecosystem: Environmental > Aquatic > Marine > Coastal >...
GAACAACTGACCGGGCACAACGCCGTCCTCACCGATGACCCCGAGATTGACGAGGTACCCGGCAAAGAGACCCAGGTCGAGATGCTCCGTCACCGCGGCTTTCCAGTCACTCCAGCCGGACCGGACACGGGTGGGCAGCACACTTCCTGTGGAAGTGGCCAGGAAACCGCCTGTCATCAGGTGATCCGTAAGGTCATCGCCCGATACGATTTTGAGGGTCAGCGAAGACGCCTCCCCGGTCCAGCGTCCGTAGATGGTTGCCGCATTTGCGCGGAACGACGGGCCTTCGAGTTCGCACTGGATGGACTTGGTGGTCGCGCCGGTTCCAATTGTCAGTCTGCCGCGTGTTGTCGTGGCATGCAGGTGAAGCGCGGGCTGTCCCGACTGGTGCTGCATCTTGCTGCCGCCAATGTCCTGGAAGGCATCGCGTTGGGTTGACGCGGCGACAAGCACGGAAGACGATCCCGGAGTCCACGTGTAGCGGATCTGCGGGAATCGGGCAAAGGGTTGGAACGGGGCACCTGTTGCGAATCCGATCACGCCGGGATGCAATCCGGCCGTGAACATGGGCGACCAGGTCTGTCCGGCCAGCACGCCGTGATCTCCCCGGGTCCACGCCACATTGGCGTGACGCAGCCGCAGCATGCTGATCGCGGTGTCGTTCTGGCCAAAGAAATCCGCTTCCATGAGTCCGGTCACCTGTCCACCGGCGAAGGCCACATCCTGTCCTTTCACGCCGATGCGGGACTGGAACGCGGCCATCAACAGATTGGCCCGCGCGTTGTCATCGTGGCCATCGGCGTTGGCGTCGAGCGTGGACAGGGGATACAGGAGGAATTGGCCCTCACGGACCTGAGCAACCTGGCGGGTATCGTGGATCGTTTCGGACTTGACGAATCCGTAGAACGAAACCTCCTGGGGGTGAGCAGGGCCGGCGAAAAGCACGCCGGCCAGGGCGAGTAATACGATGTGGCGCATGGTCTGCGACCGGGCTGATGAATGCGCCCCAAAGATCCACTACCTGCCGGCCTGCACTGGGCAGGCCGCGGCGAACCGCTCTGACATGGCTTCCCTACGGACGATGTGGGGCCGGACACTGCACACTGAACGTGTTTCGATCAGCGACCCTTCCAGGCATCAAGGATGGCGGCTTCGCGCTGCATCAGGGACGAGTCGTCACCCATCATCCGCTCCCTTCGTTCCTCTTCGATCACGCCCGAGTCCCACCAATCGAGGATATCCTGTACGCTTTGACCCAGCGGGCGGAACGTGAGTCCTGCTGCCATTCCACGCGAGTTGTTGACGCGAGCCGAGCCATGATTCTCGCCAACCGGCATGATCCAGGGCACTGCGTCGTGGATGTTCTGATCGATCAGGAAGTCGTGATCCTGGACAGGGATGAATTCCGCGTCCGTCCCGACGGCGGCGTGGGCTTCCTGAATGAATTGCATCATCGTCGTGGGCCCAGCCGGGCCGGCACCATTGTACGTCCCTGCGGCGCGCTCCTCAATCAGACGGATCATCCATTCGGCAATATCCCGGACGTCCACATACTGGACCGGATCGTCCGGACCCGGCACCATCACGTCTCCCCCTTTCCTCAAGCGAAGGGGCCAGTAGGTGAAACGATCCGTCCGGTCTCCGGGGCCCATCATGTATGTGGGACGTACAACAATCGTGCGTTCGTCCCCGAACGCCTTGCGGGCTTCGAGCTCGGACTTGGTCTTCATCACTCCGTATCCGTACTCGAGCTGCTGGACTTCGGTGATGCCTTCCGGGACTTCCATGTTCAGTGCGGTGTCCTCGGTGATATTGTCGCCGAGGTAGGGATAGTAGACACCCGTCGATGAGGTGTAGAGATACAGGTCGACGTGGTCCTTGAGCAGCTCTGCCGTGGCGGTCGTCCAATGGACCTGGCGACCCGAATTGTCGATGACGGCATCCCATTCGCGGCCTTTCAGGGCTTCCAGATCGTCTTCCCGATCCCCGATGAGGGATTCGACCTGATCGAACAACGCCTTGTGGGTAGTCGGCACCGTCCTTCCCCGCGTGAAGGTGGTGATGGAATGGCCTCGCTCGAGCGCATAAGCGATCTGTTGGGGTCCGAGAAAGGAGGTCCCTCCCAGGATCAGGATGCGCAGTGATCTGGGCGATGTATGGGAGGCGCACCCTGCAAAAGGAAGCGCGGCTGCAGCAAGGGAGGTCGTCTTGAGAAATGCGCGGCGGGTAGTCATCGATCGAGTCGGCGGGTAAACAGGAACTGTCCCGACAATCTATCGAATCCCGTCAGCAATGCAGAATCGGAAAGGGTCCAAATGACAAGGGGCCGGGCATGATACCCGCTCAATGGACGGGATCAACCCTGATCGAAGACGTCGGCTATCACCTTCCTGCGATGGGCAAAAATGCGGCCAAGCTGCCACTTGATGACCGGGTAGACCAGATCACCGAGGGGCGACAATGGCAAAGCATAGTCCACATCATCCACAATCAATGTCCGCTCACCGTGATCCTCAAACCGGTGCGTGTGGATCCATTTGGTGTAGGGCCCCTTGAGCTGGGTGTCTTCGAAAGAAAACGGGGGATTCCAGGCCGTGATTTCCGTCTTCCATTTGAACGGGACGCCGGCCAGGTGCAGCTGGTAGTCGATGAGCGCACCCACCTTCATGTCGATCGGCTGCTCGGACAGGATCTCGAAGCGAAGTTCGTCTGGCGTAATGCGCTCCAGATTGGAAGCATCCGCGAAGAAGCCGAAGACTTCGTCCCGCGGACGGTCGATCCATTGTTCCGAATGAAGGTGGTGCGTGATCATGGGCGCAGGCAACTGAAGGAAAAAAGAAAGGGAGCGCCCCCCGCCGAGGCGCTCCCTTATGACAGGTGTCTTCCGATGATGTTACGGAAGAATCACCGCGTCAATGACATGGATGAGGCCGTTTGCGGCTTCGATGTCCGTGGCAACGACGTTGGCGTTGTCCACTTTCACCTTCCCATCCCACACTTTGATGTCGATGGTCGATCCCTCGACCGTCGTTGCTTCATTGAGTTGAACGACATCGGCTGCCGTTACACGGCCCGGTACAACGTGGTAGGTGAGCACGGCAACGAGCTGGTCCTTGTTCTCAGGCTTCAGCAGATTCTCCACCGTTCCTTCAGGAAGAGCGGCAAATGCTTCGTCGGTCGGAGCAAAAACGGTGAACGGGCCGTCGCCTTTGAGGACGTCAACGAGGCCTGCTGCCTTGACGGCTGCGACCAGCGTTTCGAACGTGCCGGCTTCGACGGCTACATCAACGATGTCCTTGTCAGTATCGGCCTGGGCAGCGGCCGTTGGTGCGGACCAGATGGTCAACATGGCAACGAGCGCGAGAGTGAGGAAGTTTTTCATGATTCTGTGGTGGTGTTGAATGTCGGGGTGAGTTGCAGATCCGATGGGTTCGAATCATCTTCTGCCGCCATTTTACGGGCCTTTCGACGCCGTTGACACCCTGTATAGATGGAGCGCGACAGCGCTCGACAAGCGGCGACAGCCATCGACAGACGGCTCCCTACCCCCCGAGTACATCCTCCACTTTCGGCCAGTAGCGCCGCGACAACTTCAGTTCCTCGCCATTCTTGAGGTACACGATGTAGTCCCCATGGAAGTAGGGCTTGATCTCGCGGATGGACGGAATACTGACGATGGTGGAGCGGTGGATGCGTACGAACCGGTCGACCGGCAACTTGTCCTCCATGCCAGTCATCGTCTCGCGGATCATGCTCTTTTCATCCCCGCTGTGCAGGATGACATAGTCGCCGGCGGCTTCCACCCAGTCGATGTCGGCAGCATCCACGAAACGTATGGAGCCCCGCTCCTTGACCATGAACCGGAGGCCCCGCCCGGAAGACGATGGCGTGCGCGTTTCGGCCAGCAATTGCCGGAGACGTTCTTCCAGATCGGCCCGCCGCAGCTGCTGCAGTTGCTTGCGCGCCTTGTCCAGCGCCGCCTCGAATCGATCGTCCGAAAAGGGCTTGACCAGGTAGTCGATGGCGCTGGTTTCAAAGGCCTTGACGGCATACTCATCGTAGGCCGTCACGAAAACCACGGGCGGCATGCGATCCGTTCCCACTTCGGAAACGACCTCCAGTCCGGTCAGGCCCGGCATCTGCACATCCAGGAATACAAGGTCCGGTTCGTGCGTGCGTATGGCTTCCACGGCACCCGGGCCGTCGGCGGCCTCGCCGACCACGTGGATATCGTTTTCCTCTTCCAGCAGCAGACGCACCGTATCCCTGGCCAGGGACTCGTCGTCCACAATCAGCACGTTGAGCGGTGCTTCCATACTCATTCCACCTCGGAGGGCAATTGCATGATGGGTTCGGTGGCAAACGGCACCCGGATGTTGACCTCCAGGCCACCGAGTTCACCGTTGCGAAGACTGAAATCCTGATCCTGACCGTAGAGATTTTCCAGGCGCTCCTGCGTGTTGCCGACACCGACACCTTTCTTCAGGCGCTCGGGATTGCGCAGACCCGGGCCGTTGTCAGCCACGGTCATGCTGATGGTGCGATCAACCAGACGTGCCTCGATACGTATACGGCCTTCATCCATTGAAGGCGAAATGCCGTGATGGATGGCGTTCTCGACAATGGGCTGCAGGATCAGATTGGGTACATAGGCGCCGCGTGCATCATCATCCATCGTGATCTCGACTCGAAGCCGATCCCCGAAGCGGGTCTGTTCGATGGCCAGATAGCGTCGAAGGAAGTCCAGCTCCTGTTCGAGCGGGATCTCCTGCTGTCCTTTGTTCTCCAGCGCGATACGCAGGAATTCTCCCAGCTGCCCGAGCATGTTGACGGCCGGCTTGTTCTCCCCTTTCCGTACGAGCGCGGCAATGGAGTGCAGGGTGTTGAACAGGAAGTGCGGGTGTATCTGCATCTTGAGCGCCCGCAGGTTGGCCTGCGCCAGCTGCACCTGCAGCGCTGCGGTCTGCGCCTCCCTGCCGACATAACGACGGTAGTATTCCCACGCCGAGTAGAGGCCCACGATGGCCGCGTAGGTAAAGATGTTGGCGTGGATGCGCGTGAAAAAATGCACCTGGTAGAGCCCGAACGTGACCTCGCTGTGCAGACCGGTCGTCCGGAAGAGCAGCAGGTTGACGGCTGAATGGACCAGCATGCTCACGAGGAGGGCCGGAATATGGATCGTGAACAGGACGCGTTTCCAGTTGTCCTGCTCGATCGGCCAGGTCCTGCTGATCTTGATGATGACCGGTGTCAGGAAAGCCCAGATGTACCAGTTCGGAAAGGTCGAAATGAGCGCATACGACCAGTTGAGTGGCTGCGCCGATACGGTCTGATTCAGGTAGTAGAAGCTGAGTGCCGCCACGCCTGGGATGGACCATACCAGCAGGTAGGCCGGCAGGTTGAACCAGTCCGCCCAGGGACGTGGGATGGAAGCAGTTTGGACGCGAGCTGCGGAGGACATGATCGTGGCTTGGAGCAATTCGAGGGTTGGTCGCGCGAGATTGCGGAAAACCTGACGGATACACGAGGGCCTTTCGACGAGCGGATGCGGACGTCGACAAACGGCTGGTCTGAAAGGTGGACGGCTGGGGAGATGCGGGTGGGATGCCGTCCTGCCCTTTTCGTAGACACTGAGCGTGGATCGTTTCGGGAATCCACTGTGAATCACACTCGGGGAAACGGGCCCGCCAGCGCCTGCGGGAAGCGAAGCGCCGGGTACCGCCTATCTTGGCCAGCAATTACTCCATCATCCCACCCATGCTGCGCCGCACACTTTTCCTGTTGATTCTGATGGCCGGTTGTTCATCCCAGCCAAACCCATCCGCTCTCCCGCGTGGCACCTTCGTGGATGACTATTCAATCGAGTATGTCATCCTGGACTCAAGCTGGACCATGGTGCCCGGATCTGCCTATGTCATCGATTCCGTGGACCCCAAGGAACGGACGCTCATCCTGCGCCAACCCGCCTCCGATTCAACTGCCGTGCGGTTCACGCGCGTGGACTGGATGATACTGGAAGGAATGGACCCATGGACGTGGGCGTACTGCTACACAGGATGGGATCTGGCCACCTTCGATGAGGCTGCTTCCCTGGCACCCGCCAACCGTGCCGAACCGCGTACGGGCTGCGGAGGATTCCCGTTTTCGCGCATGCAGTCCAACCAGTGATCCGGGCGGCGTACCTTCAAGTCCCCTCCCGCCACACCATCAACCCCAAGGGTCATGAATCATTTTCTGCGCTTCCTTCTACTGATCGTTCTGCTGGTGCCCGTCGCGCATGCCCAGGATGCCGACCCGGCCGATGTCGAAAGCATCGACGCCATCATCAAGGCGTATTACGAAGTCGTATCCGGCCCGGCCGGGGAATCCGGTGACTACGAAAGGGACAAGACGCTCCATCACCCGGATGCATGGATTGCCATCGCGGGTGAGAATGCCGAGGGAGCGCCCTTCGTCCGGCGCATTACGCTGGAGCAGTTCTACGGTGACAACCCGCCCCGTCAACAGCCCTTCTGGGAGTACGAACTGGAGCGTTCGGTCCAGCGCCACGGCAACATGGCCCACGTCTGGAGTCGGTACGCATCATCCCGCGAGCCGAACGGCGAACCGTACACGACCGGCGTCAACACGATCACGCTCTGGCACGACGGCACGCGCTGGTGGGTCATGGGCTGGATGTTCGACACTTCCGAGGAATGATCATGGCCAGGAAATGGGGATTCAGGGTTCTCTCAGCCCTGTCCATGGTGGTTGCCTTGTATGGCTTCAGCTTCATGTTCTTGCCTGAAGATGTCGTTCCGGGTCCCATCAAGGAGCGCTTCCTGACCTATCCATGGGCCGGTTGGGGTCACGTGGTCGGTGGAGGGTTCGCCCTGCTGCTCGGGCCCACCCAGTTCAGTCCCTGGCTCCGCCGCAAGCACATGGTGTGGCACCGTTGGCTGGGTCGCATGTACGCAGTGGCCGTCCTGTGGGCGGGACTCGCTGGGCTTTTCCTTTCCCAACTCGCGTTCGGAGGGTTCGCCGGTCAAGCGGGATTTGCTGCTCTTGCCCTGTTGTGGATCACCTCCCTGATTTTTGCATGGGTTCGCATTCGCCAGGGAAACAAGGGGGCACACAGGAAGTGGATGATCCGCAACTTTGCCCTTACGCTTGCGGCCGTCTCGCTGCGATTCCTTCTGCCGCTCATGACCGGAGCCATGGGCATGGAATTCGAATCGGCCTACCCCGCCATCGCCTGGCTGTGCTGGGTCCCCAACCTGATCATCGCCGAGTGGATGATCCTCCATCGCAAATAACCGCGTCCACCCTTGTTCATCTCCGCACTAGACCTCTTCAAAGTCGGCATAGGTCCGTCCAGCTCCCACACGATGGGGCCGATGGTGGCAGCGGCCGCCTTCCGTCGCAGCATTTCCCGGCATGTGACCATGGGCGATATCATGCTGGACGCCGGGAGTTCCATCCGTGTCATCCTGAAGGGTTCGCTGGCCTGGACGGGGAAGGGGCACGCCACGGACCGGGCCGTCGTGCTGGGCCTGAACGGGTATTCGCCACGGGGTCTGATCGAAGAGGATGTCAACGTATTGATGGGCGACCTCTGGCAGCGCGTCCGCATCGAGTCCGACGATTGGAGCCTGGCCTTCGCGCCGCCGGATGATGTGGTGTTCGACCGTGGCGAGCCGCTGCCCGAACATCCCAATGGCATGGTCTTCCAGGTTGTTGCGGGCGATGTCGTGCTTCACGAACGCATCTACTTCTCCATCGGCGGGGGATTCATCACGGGCGAGGATGACATCGAAGAGATCGAAGCACCCCTTGCCATGGAGGATGCCGAAGGTTTCCCGTTCCCGTTTGAATCCGGCCGGGACATGCTCGTCATGTCCCGGGAGTCGGGGTTGTCGATTGCGGGAATGAAGCGGGAGAACGAGCATCGTCACCACGGCGACAAGGAGCTCAATCGTGGTCTGGACGAGGTCTGGATGGTGATGAAAGCGTGTGTCGAGAACGGGCTCGGTGCCGAGGGCACCCTCCCCGGTGGACTCAATGTCCGTCGCCGCGCAAAGAAACTGGTCGGCGAACTGCGCGAAGGTCAGGGCCGCATCAGCATGAACGACTGGCTCTGCGCCTACGCCATGGCCGTCAACGAAGAGAATGCGGCGGGACACATGGTCGTCACGGCGCCCACGAACGGCGCAGCCGGAGTCATTCCGGCGGTCCTGTTCTGGATGGTAGAGCACGAGCAACTGGACCGCGACGGCATTCACGACTTCCTGTTGACGGCGGCGGCCATTGGCGGCCTCATCAAACACCGCAGCAGCATCTCGGGCGCTGAAGTGGGCTGTCAGGGAGAGGTCGGCTCGGCCTCCGCCATGGCCGCCGCCGGCCTGTGTGCCGTCCTCGGCGGCACCGTGGCCCAGGTGGAGAATGCGGCGGAGATCGCCCTGGAACATCATCTGGGCCTGACGTGCGACCCGGTGGCGGGTCTGGTTCAAGTGCCCTGCATCGAGCGCAACGGTTTCGGCGCCATCAAGGCCTTCACGGCCGCCTCTTTGGCACTTCGTGGAAGTGGCCATCACATCATGACCCTCGACGCCTGCATCTCGGCCATGAAGCAGACCGGCGAGGAAATGTCCCACAAGTTCAAGGAGACCTCCCTGGGCGGTCTGGCTGTCAGCATCACGGAGTGCTGATTGTCGGTTCGATCACGGTTCGGGTTTCATCTTGCAACTTTATTTCTAAATCGTAGAATAATTGCGCGGCTGCTGTAACCTTTTCCCGGTTTTTCTATAAAATAGAACAACACACCACACAGGTGAGACTTTGCCCATGCTTTCCCGTACCGAGGAGATACTGTTGCTTTCCGTTGCCCGCCTCCAGAACGAGGCATTCGGGTTGTCCATCCGCAAGGATGTGGAAGCCGTCACGGGACGGCGTCATTCCGTTGGAGGCATATACGTTCCCCTGGAACGACTGGTCAGCAAGGGATATCTGGAGACAGAGGCTGAAAAAGGCGCTCCTGAACGGCAGGGGCGACCCCGGAAAAGGTTCGTGATCACCAGTGCCGGCATTGCCGCCCTCTCCGAGGTGCGCTCGCTGACTTCTTCCATGTGGACGGGTTTACCGGATGCGGTATCGAACCGCTTGAAAATCTCCTTGCCCCATCCATGAGTCACGATTCCAAGCCGATGCCTGCCTGGGCCATTGCCCTGCTGGAGCGCATCCTGCCGTTCCGCCTCCATGACGATGTCATCGGGGATATGGCTGAGGCCTGGACCTGGATTCGAGCCGAAGAAGGTCGGCTGCGCGCCTGGCAATGGTTGTGCGGACAGTTGGCCCGGATGCTCCCTGTGTTCCTTTTTGACGGCATCAACCTGGGAGGGTCCATGTTCCGCAACTACATCACCGTGGCGCTGCGCAACCTGCGCAAGCGTACGTTCTACTCGACACTGAACATTGCCGGTCTGGCCATCGGGATGGGCATCAGCCTGCTCATCCTGCAGTACATCACCTTCGAAACCAGTTTCGACAACTGGCACGAGGGCGTCGAGCAATCCTATCGCATCAATCTGGCGGAGACGTCCGGCGGCCAGACATCCAGCTCGGAATTCTCCTTCCATGCACTGGCCGCCATTGCCCGGGACAACGTGGTAGGGTTCGAACAGGTGGCCCGGCTTCACCCGGTGTATGGTACCGCCACCGTGAAGGCGGGAGCCACTGGTGAGGATGTCTTCCAGACTTCGGACTTCGTCTACGTGGACCCCGATTTCTTCAACATCTTCTCCTATCCTGCCATTGCTGGTGACCCGGTGGTGGCGCTGCGTGATCCCGGACAGGTGGTCCTGACCCGTTCGGCAGCAGAGCGGTTCTTCGGAACGGTTGATGCCGTAGGTCAGGAGATATCCATCTTCTCCTGGATGACGGCCACACAACGGGTGGGGGCGGTTGTGGAGGACCATGCGGGCAATTCCCACATCACGGCCACGCTGTTCGCTCCATTGCAGGCTCTGCTGGACGACCCGACATCGCAGTATGCGGACGACGACGGCTTTTCCTGGACCAACTTCATCACCTATGCGCAGTTGACACCCGGCAGTGATGCTGCCGATGCCGGGCGGGCGTTGAGTTCGGCGCTCATGGATGTGGTGGGGGAAGAACTGGCCTCCCGCGAGGCCAGCATGTCCACGTCCCTCCAGCCGCTGATGGACATCCATCTGTACGGTGCGGGTGATGGAGATCCGGAGGCCGCATCAGGTGCTTTGCGCAATGTGCTGTTCATCAGCATCATCGGTGTCTTCGTCCTGATCATCGCCTGGTTGAACTTCGTCAACCTGACCACGTCCAGGGCCATGGAGCGCGCCCGTGAAGTCGGTGTCCGCAAGGCGACAGGCGCCAGGCGCTCCCAGATAACAGCGCAGTTCGTCATTGAAGCGCTTCTCACCAACGCCATCGCCCTGCTGTGCGCTGGCGCCATTGCCTGGAAAGGCACCGGTTGGTTGAACGACGTGGCGGGCACCCATCTGAGCGCCCGGATCTGGGCCGAACCCCGCCTCTGGCTGTTCATGGCGACTTTCTTCGGCCTGGGTACCGTCGCATCCAGCCTGTATCCGTCCCTCGTCATCGGACGGGCCGTACCGGCCGTGGTGCTGCGTGGCCAGGGTGGGAAAGGCACCTCTCAGGCCCGTATCCGCCAAGGCCTGGTCGTATTCCAGTTCGCCCTCTCCATTGCCATGCTTTCCGGCGCCTGGATCGTCTTCCGGCAGATTGACCATCTCCAGAGGATCCCTCCGGGATTCTCGATGGAGCAGGTGCTGGTCGTGAACCGTCCAGGTGTCATCGAGGACAACAGGGTCTATGCCACAAGCCGGAATGCCTTCTTTGAAAGCCTCGATCAGGAAACCGGCATCCTGCAGGCGGCCTCTTCTTCCATGGTCCCCGGGGCAGGATTCAATCTGTACACGAGTTCCAGGAACGAAACCACGCCCGAAGCGGACGCTTTTCCAGCACGGTCCTTCTTCATCGGAAACGGATTCCTGGACACGTACGACATGCCCCTTCTCGCCGGTCGGGCCATGGACGCCCAGTCCGAGTGGGATCGCGAGTATGCAACCCTGATCAATGAGACTGCCATGCATGCTTTCGGCTTCGCCTCGCCCGACGAAGCCGTGGGAAAGCGCATCGTGGTCGGATCCAGTACGCCGGCCGAGATTGTCGGCGTGCTGAGCGATTTCAACTGGATGTCAGCCAAGGAACCGCCCCACCCTGTGCTGATATTTCCCACACGGGGAGGAAGCTATTTCTCCTTCCGGCTCGACGGCCGGAACATGGCAGAGACCATTGCCCGCGTCGGTGAGGCGTTCGCAGTGCACTTCCCGGGCAACGTGTACCAGTACGCATTTGCCGACGAGCGTTTTGGCGAGATCTATGCCTCCGAAGAGCGGCTACGTCGCCTGGTTACCGTGTTTGCCCTGTTCGCGCTTCTTGTCGCATCCCTGGGGCTGGTGGGGCTGGCCGCACTGGCGGCGGCGCGACGACGGCAGGAGATGAGCATCCGGAAGGTGCTCGGAGCAAACCTGCTGGACATCGTGCGGCTGTTGACCGGACGGTTTGCCCTGCTGGTGGTATTGGGCGCCCTCCTGGCCGCCCCAGCCATCTGGATCGTGGCCAACCAGTGGCTCGACAATTTCGGCGCCCGCATGACCTTGACCCCGGACGTTTTCATCCTCCCCGCATTGCTGGTCCTGGTCGTTGCCCTTGTCGCCTCGGGGTATCACGTATTGCGGGTGGCTACCGACAATCCGGTTGACGGGATCCGCGCCAACGGATGAGGCGGTTTCTGTGCGGGCGGCAGTATGCCGCCCGCACAGAAACCGGTCAATACCCGTAGATCGAGAAGTCGTCCTTCTTGAGGTGCAGACTCAGCACGATGGCCAGCAAGGCGGAGTTGGCCAACAAAGCCGATCCTCCATAGGAAATGAACGGGAGGGGGATCCCGATGACGGGCAGGAGCGAGGTGGCCATCCCGATGTTGATGAAGATGTGGATCAGGTAGATACCTGAGGCTCCGGCCGCGATGAGTACACCGAACGGGTGTTTCATGTTGGCGCCCAACTGCAGGAGTCGGATGAGCAGGACGGCAAACAGGACCAGCACGAGCAGGCTGCCGAAGAAGCCCCACTCCTCGCCGATCACCGAGAACACAAAATCCGTGGACTGCTCGAACACGTACCCGCCCTGGGTCTGCGTACCCTGCAGGAATCCCTTTCCGAACCAACCACCGCTGCCGATGGCGGCCATGGAATTGACCTGGTGGAAGCCCACGTTCTGGCGGAACTGCTCGGCGCCGGGGTCGGTGAAGGACATGATGCGCTGCACCTGATAGTCGCTGAGCACCATGGTGATGGCCACATTCGCCAATCCAACTACCCCGCCGGTCATGACGGCGGATACGACACTGATCTTGACGTCACGCGTCCGCCACCACATGAAGGCCACGAACAGGATGACGAATAGGATGGCCGTGGGCATGGACACGATGGCAAAGTAGCCGGCCACGGCGGGAGCAATCATCAACAGAAGCAGATTCAGATCCAGCCCGGACCAGAAAAGGACGATGGGGACGAGACCGAAAAAGACGAGGGCCGTTCCCGTGTCGTTCTGCAGGATGATGAGCGAGGCGGGCAGCATGATGATGCCCACCAGGAGGAAGGCAAACCGGAGGTCCATCGTCTTGGGCCGACGCATGCCCACCACCTGCGCCACCGCCAGCACCGTCCCGACCTTGGCAAGCTCCGATACCTGAAGGCTCATGGGTCCGATGTAGAGCCATGACTTGGCACCGTTGATCTCCCTTCCGAAGATCAGGGCAGCTATCAGAAGCAGCAGGGTCACCCCGTAAATGGGAAACGCCATCTGCTGGAAGAACCGGATGGGAAGCATCATGGCCACCACCATCCCCACCAGACAGATGCCCAGCCAGGTAATCTGGTTGCCGAAGTTCTGCCGAGGGTTGAACTGGTAGAACTCGGAGGACGGCCCATGCGTGGCCGAGAAAATGGCCAGCAGACCGATGGTCACCAAGGCTATCCACGTGAGCAGCGTGACGGGGTCGAGATTGGTGTATCGCTTGCGCACGCTCTTATCCGGTCGGTCCCTGGATGGTGGAGCGGTCCGGCAGGATTTCGCTGTTCATGTCGAACATCTGTGTCCAGATCCATCCTCGGTCGCCGCTCAGATCCACCCGACCCGTCATGTAGCGTTCCACCATGAAGCTGCCGATACGACCGGCTGCACCGGACCCGTAGCCTGCATTCTCCACGAACACCGCAATGGCGATCTCCGGATCCTCGGCAGGTGCCGCCATGATGAACACGGAATCGTCCTCCTCTCCGCGACTGTTCTCGGCCGAACCTGTTTTTCCGATGGCGGTCACACCCGGGATCTCCAGCCACCAGCTGTGGTCACGGACCACCCGACGCATACCCTCGTGCAGAATGTCCAGATACGTCTGATTGACATCCAGGGTCACCTCGGGCGGGTACTCAGGCGTGATGACCTCTCCCGTTTCGGGATCCACCATGCTGCGCACAAAGTGCGGTGTGACAAGCGTGCCGCCGTTGGCAAGAGCCGCCATGTACCGAACGAGTTGAAGCGGCGTGACTTCCACCTCGCCCTGTCCGACACCCAGATTCATGATGTATCCCTGCCCCCAGCCGGGCGTCGGATTGTAGGTCCTGTTGTACCAGGCCGAATCCGGCACGAGACCCGCTTCCACCTCACCGGCAGCGATATCCAGGAAGGGTCGCTCCCCGAATCCGAAGGATCGGGTCAACCGATTCCACGTGTTGACGTCGATGCGGCGCATCATCTCGAAGAAGAACGTGTTGCACGAGACTTCAATCGCCTCGATCACATTGATCGAACCGTGTTCGCCGAGGCAACCGTACCGATTCCCCCTGCCGAGCGGGTGACCACCACCGCAGTAATACTCGTCGTTGCGGTCAATCGTACCGGTTCCAAGCGCCAGCAGGGCGATGAGGGGCTTGAAAGTCGACCCCGGCATGAATTTGCTCTGGGTCACACGGTTGAACAGCGGTCGGTCCTTGTGCGTGCGGATGCTGTCCCACACCTGCGGGTCGAGACGATGGGTGAACAGTTCGAGATCGAAATCCGGCGCGGAGTGCATGGCCAGCACCTCGCCATTGCGGGGATCCAGGGCAATCACACCGCCACGCTTGTTCACGAAAAGGCTTTCGGCAAAGGCCTGCAGGTCCGCGTCAATCGTCAGGTTCAGGTCCAGGCCGTTCTTGGCCGCCCGATCCTCGCGACCGTCCAGATACTCCGCCACCACCTGCCCTTTGATGTTGATCATCTTGAAATCCGAGCCCGGGACGCCGCGAACCTCGGATTCATACTGCCGCTCGAGTCCGCCCTGACCGAACGGGTCGCCCCACACGTAGCCCTCTTCCCTGTGGGCTTCCAGCGCGGATTCGGATATCTCGCGGACGTACCCCATGGCATGGGTCATGCGAGCGTCCGTCAGGTACTTGCGCTTCTGGGTGATCTCGTAGTCAATCCCCGGAAGATTGTGGCGCTGTTCGAGCACGCGACTCAGTTCCTCGAAAGACACATCGGCCTGGATCGGGGCACGCTGGAACGGATTCTTGGCTGCTGCCTGGAAGCGGGCGGCAATGACCGAATCGGGGCGCTCCAGCAGGCGGGCCATCAGGGGAATGGTCTCTTCGTCAAAATATCGTGGGGTAACGAATACCGTGAAGCGGGGCTCGTTGTCGACCATCAACACCCCGTTCCGATCGTAGAATCGACCCCGTGGCGGCTGCACGCGCCACTCCCGCACGGCGTTGTTGACCGATTGACCCGTGTGGGAAGACCGCTCCACGATCTGGAGCTTGCCCAGCCTCAGCGACAGGATGCCGAGGATGATGACGATAAGCGCGATGAAGATGCGGAGTCGGGACCGGCCTTCATCCATGGTGTTCAGCAGGGGCTACGGTTCGGAATGCAGAGGTGTACCCGGCAGAGGACAACGGGCACATGTTCAAATCGCAAGGCAGACCCATGTGTTCCGTTCAACCGAGCATTCATCCGGATGAGTCCAAAGGCGGCACCGTTGACCTTGAAAAGCCGTTTTTCCGGTGTGGGAATTGCGTTCATACCCTCGCACACATTTCTTTCGAAGCCGCAACCGGTCGGCATCCCGGTCGTTCTTGATCTGGCGTCTGTTCAATCTCCCGTAACCGAACGTCCCCGCCACTGACCAAGAGCCACCCCGCTTGTCCTTCGAAAGCTGCAGTCCGAGAATATTCATTCCTGCCGTCCCTACCCGTCCGGCCGGAAGCCCAACAGACGGAATCCGCATGATTCATTCCAACAGCACACGCCCCTCGCCCCGAAGCATATGCCGCGGCCGGGTGGGACAGTGGACCCGGGTACTTGTACTGGCGGCCATCATCGGCAGCTTCCTTCCCGTCGTGGCACACGCTCAGTATTTCGGGCGAAACAAGGTGCAATACGACCAATTCGACTTCGAGTCTTTCCAGACCGATCACTTCGAATTCTATCTCTATCCGGAGGAGCGGCTGGCGGTGCAGGACGCATCCCGCATGGCGGAGCGCTGGTATCAGCGTCACAGTCGCACCTTCCTGCGTGAGTTCTACGAGCGCAAACCGGTCATTTTCTACGCCAACGACGCGGACTTCCATCAGACCAACGCCATCAGCGGCTCTCTGGGTGAAGGCACGGGCGGTGTGACGGAAAGCCTGAAAGAGCGTGTCATCATGCCGCTTACGGGGTCCTACAAGGACACCGACCATGTGCTGGGACACGAACTCGTCCACTCCTTCCAGTACGACATCGCCCTGTCCCGGACCGACTCCATCCGGTTTGCCTTCCAGTTGGTCCCCCTCTGGCTGACGGAGGGTATGGCCGAGTATTTCTCGGTTGGCAGGATCGATGCCCACACCGCCATGTGGATGCGTGATGCTGCCTTGCGGGACGACCTCCCGACCATCGAGCAGATCACCCGGGACATGAGCTATTTCCCGTACCGCTACGGGCAGGCCTATCTGGCCTACATCGGTGGCAAGTATGGTGATGTAGCCGTGGCCAACCTGTTCAAACTTTCCGGACGCGTCGGTGTGGACTCGGCCTTCGTCTATACGCTCGGGATCACGGCCGACTCGCTGTCCACTGAATGGATTGGAGCGGTCAAGGATGCCTACCTGCCGCTCACAGCCGATCGTGACAGCATGGCACAGGCTGGTCGCGAGGTGCTTTCGAGCAACATTGATTCGGGCGAGATGAACATTGCGCCTGTGGTCAGCCCGGACGGTCAGTATGTGGCATATCTCTCGGAAAAGGACCTTTTCGAGATCAACCTGTTCATTGCCGACGCCAACACGGGCAAGATCATCCGGCGCCTGAAGGGCGGCAACCGGGATGCCCACTTCGATGCCATCCGTTTCATTTCCTCGGCAGGATCCTGGTCCCCGGACGGTCGGGAGTTCGCATTCATCACGTTCGTGGAAGGCGACAACGAGATTTCGATTCTGGACTGGACGAAGGGCAATATCGTTCGCCGGTTCAAGGTGGACGGTGTCTCGGCCATTACCAATCTGGCCTGGTCGCCCGACGGCGATGAACTGGCCTTCTCCGGCATGGACGGAGGCATCTCCGACCTGTATCTCCTCAACATGGAGTCCGGACAAGTCCGGCAGTTGACCAATGACCGGTATGCAGACCTCCAGCCTGCATGGCATCCTGACGGCCGGCAATTGGCCTTCACGACGGATCGAGGTGAGGCCGGTACCAATTTCCGAACGCTTGAATTCGGAGAGCCGCGCCTGGCCATCATCGATACCCAGACACTTGATATCGATGTCAAGCGCCCCTTCGAAGGGCTTCATCACAACCCGCAGTTCTCGCCCGACGGAAACCAGCTCTATTTCATTTCCGACCACGATGGTTTCAAGGACGTCTACCGACTGGACCTCCCTTCGGATGACGTCTACCGCCTGACGCATCAGAAGACCGGAGTGTCGGGCATCACGGCCATGAGCCCCGCCATGTCGGTGGCCATGCAGAATGGACGGATGATGTATTCGGTCTTTTCCGATGGTTCGTATACCGTGTTTGCCCGCGAGTCGGACGACCTGAACGGCGAAGCGATGGACTCTGAAGGCGTCCAGTCCCCGGCCATGGCGTCCGTCCTCCCCCCGGCCACAGCGCTCAATGAAGGATTGGTGGGCAACTACCTGGAGGATCCGCTGACCGGACTCCCCCCCGATCAGGATTATTCAGCCCGGACATACAGCCCGCGGCTGATGCTGGACTACGTGGCTCCTCCTTCCATCGGGGTACAGGCCGGAGGTCTGTACGGTGCAGGCGTGTCCGGCGGCGTCGGGTTCTACTTCTCCGACATGCTGGGCAACCAGAATCTGACCCTGATTGCCCAGGCCAATGGAACGCTCAAGGACGTGGGTGCCCAGGTCGCCTATCTGAATCGTGAAAACCGGTTCAACTGGGGTGCCGTGGCGGGTCACGTGCCCATCCTGTTCGGCTCGTCCTATATCGGCAATGACGGCCAGAGTATCCTGAACCTTCGCCAGCGCATCTACATTGATCAGGTCGAAGGACTGGCCGCATACCCGTTCAGCACAACCAGACGCATCGAAGCGTCCGGTGGGTTCACACGCTACGGTTTCGACTACGAACTGGATACCTTCCGCTTTGACCCTGTCACGGGATTCGTGACGCGGGACCGGACCCAATTGAATGAGTCCGAGCCCGATGCCCAGTATTTTGCAACGGCTGGACTGGCATATGTTGCCGACTATTCGTTCTTCGGCTTCACCTCGCCCGTACGAGGCGGACGGTCCCGTTTCGAGGTGGCACCGTTCTACGGCACGGATTCTTTCATCCGGGTGCAGGCGGACTGGCGCAAGTACTTCCAGATGCGCCCCGTCACCCTGGCTGTGCGCGGGCTTCATGTAGGCAACTACGGTGCCGACGAGGACCAGAACTCCTTGTTCACCCGGGAATACTTGGGGTATGCCAATAGCATCGGCTTCATTCGCGGATATTCCTTTTCCTCGTTTGATGACCTTGGGGAATGTACTCCGACGCAGCAGGGCATCTGTGCTGAACAAAGTCGCCTTCTCGGAACGCGCATGGCCACGGCATCGATCGAGCTTCGCGTACCGCTCCTTGGAACCGAATCATTCGGTCTTTTGAATTTCCCCTACCTGCCCACGGAAGTTTCTTTCTTCCTCGATGGCGGTGTTGCATGGACCGCTGACGAAGCACCGGAAATCGGCGCCGTCAGCGACTGGTTCAAAAGCACGCGCAGCGCTGAACGGATCCCGGTCTTCTCGACGGGCGTATCCACGCGCGTCAACCTGTTCGGCTATACCGTGCTGGAGATCTTCTACGCCAAGCCGTTCCAGCGCCCGATCAAGGGCAATCACTTCGGTTTCCAGATCATCCCGGGCTGGTAGATCCAGCTCCGAGGTGGTCCAAGCGGGGCGGGCGGTGGGCGCCGCCCGCCCCGCGCCCCCTTTCCGATTCGATCTCTTTCTAGAGACTCATCGCGGCCGTAAGCACGGTGACGGCGTGTCCGCGCAGCAGCACCCGATCGGCGTTCAATTCCACTTCGACTTCGCCACCACGCGCGGAGATCTGACGTGCCTTCATGTGGGTCTTGCCCAGACGATCAGCCCACCAGGGCGCCAGACAGCAGTGCGCCGATCCTGTCACCGGATCCTCCGGCACACCGACTTGCGGACCAAAAAAGCGACTGACAAAGTCGAGATCAGGATCATCGGCCGGGGCCGTGACGATCAGTCCGCGTACGTCGAGCGCCGCGATGGCGCTCATGTCGACCTTCAAGTCCCTCAGTTGCTGCTCGGATTCCAACTCGACTATGGCATCCATCCGGTTGACGGCGTGACGCAGGCCATCCACACCGATGGCGTTGTCGATCAGTTCGCCCGGAAAACCCATGTTCGCAGGCTCTGACGGGAAGTCCATCTCCAACTGACCGTCTGCCCGTCGGGTAACCCGCAACTCGCCGCTCAACGTGTGGAATACAGCCGTGGCGTCGGATGGTACCAGTTCCCTTTCGAACAGCACGTGTGCTGTAGCCAAAGTAGCGTGTCCACACAGGTCCACTTCATCGGTGGGCGTGAACCAGCGCAGGTGCCACCCGCCTTCTTCCCTCGGCTGCACGAAAGCTGTCTCGGACAGGTTCATCTCGTTGGCCACCTTCTGCATCAGGTCGGCTTCCGGAAAGTGCTCGACGACGCATACCGCCGCCGGATTACCGGCAAACGGAGTCCGGGTGAATGCGTCGACTTGGTACAGCGTAAGCTCCATGGGATCGGAAGCAGGGATGCGGGTGATGTATCTTGCGTCAGTCAACCGGCCATCCAGACCGATGCGGCCAACGTACCCTGAACGCATGTATTCCAGACTTCGATCCGCCCTGTTTGCTCTTGGCCCCGAAACGGCGCATAACGTCGCTTCGCTGTCAGCGCGGTTTGCCCAGAGCGCAGCACCATTCCTTTTGGATGCGATGTACGAATACGCGCATCCCAGCCTGCATCAGGAGATCTTCGGCAAGACGTTTGCCAACCCGGTGGGACTGGCGGCAGGCTTCGACAAGAACGCCCGCATGATTCCCTTCTTCCGGAAAGCCGGCTGCGGTTTTGTAGAGGTGGGCAGCGTCAGCGCCAAGAGGAGCAAGGGCAACAAGAAACCACGTGCGTTCCGGTTGCCGGAAGATGAAGCCCTCATCAACCGCATGGGCCTCAACAACGTAGGGGCGAAGGCCGTGCAACCGCGACTGCGGGAGCACGCCGGTCAGATTGCGTTTCCGGTTGGGGTGAACATCGCCAAGACCCACAGTCCGGATATCATGGGCGATGCGGCCATCGAAGACTTCTGCGAGAGCTTCCGCATCCTGGCGCCCTATGCCGACTATGTGGCGCTGAACATCTCCTGCCCGAATACAGAAGAAGGAAAGACATTTGAGGATCCGAATTCGCTGGACCAGTTGCTGACGGCCATCATGCACGAACGCAGCCAGATGGAGCGTCGCATGCCGGTTCTGGTCAAGCTCTCACCGCCGCACACGCCCAATTTCGTGCTGGACAGTTTCTTTGACGAAATCCTGCTCGTCTCCCTGGCGCACAAGGTAAACGGCTTCATCGCCACGAATACGGCCTCGGATCGCGAAAACCTGGTCACTTCCCCGGCGCGCCTCGAACAGATCGGTCGCGGGGGGCTGTCCGGGCAGCCCATCCGGGAGCGGGCCAACGGCCTGGTCAAGTATCTCTACCGCAAGACGAAGGGCAACAAGCCTATCATCGGCGTGGGCGGCATCGCCTCGGCCGAGCAGGCCTACGAACGCGTCAAGGCAGGTGCTTCCCTCATACAGATCTACACCGGCCTCGTTTATCAGGGCCCCGGATTGATCAGGGACATCAAGGAAGGTCTGGTCCGGTTGATGGAGGAAGATGGACACTCTTCCATTTCGAAAGTGGTAGGAATCGAAGCCGAGTGATCCCAAGGGCATAAACAGCGACGGCCGGGCCGCCCGATGGGCGGCCCGGCCGTCTCACGTGGAAGCCTTCCGATGAACAGGGGCTTCCTCCCTCTCATGTGCAACCGGGCGCGCTGCTACTTCACGCCCGTGTTGATCACACTTACTGCTGGGCTACAGCCTGCGCCTCGATGGACAGCGTTACGTCTTTGCCGACGAGGACGCCACCGGCCTCGAGTGCCTGGTTCCAGGTCAGACCGAACTCCTCACGGTTGATCGTGCCTTCGGCCTGGATTCCGATGCGCATGTTGCCCCACGGGTCAACGCCCGTTCCGGTTTCCGTGACGTCCAAGGTGATCGTCTTGGTGACATCCTTGATCGTCAGATCGCCCGTCACTTTCAATTGACCGTCGGCAACACGCTCAACGCCCGTGCTCTTGAAAGTGATGGTGGCAAAGTTTTCGCTGTCAAAAAAGTCAGCGGAGCGGAGGTGGTTGTCACGGTCGCTGTTGCCCGTGTCAACGCTGGACGTCTGAATGACGGCGTTGAAGCTGCCATTGGCCAGATCGCCATTCTCGCCCTGTACAATCTCGCCGTTGAATTCGTTGAATCCGCCACGGACTTTGGCAAACATCATGTGCTTGACGATGAACTCCACCTGCGTGTGGGCGGGGTCGATCTGCCAGGTCTGTGCGGTCTGGGTTGCTGTTGTGGTGCTCATTGTTGTCTCGGTTTGAGTTACGTCAAGTGACGTTGTGAAAAGAAGCGCTACAGGTATAAGTGCGTGTCGCAACACATGTGTTACAACACCTAATGATCCAAAAAAAGTCATGGTTGTTTTCGGGCTGTTTTAAGGAGATTGGAAAGTGAAGTCAGATCAGACTCAGACATGTGTCCGAACCGGGATTGGTGCATGCCCAGGATGAACTCATCCAGGTCATTCAGCAACCTGAGTCCCTTCTCGGTAATCCGGGTGGTGGTGTACCGCTTGTCGTCAGGGTTCTTGTCCTTCACCGCATACCCTGCGGCAATCAGTCTGTCAATCAATCGCGTGGCGTCCGGCACAGGTGAGAGCATTCTTGCACCCACATCGTTACGGCACAGTCCCGTTGTCCCCGCTCCGCGCAGAATGCGAAGCACATTGTACTGGGTCATCGTCAGACCGTGCACTTTCAGGCCTTCGACCAGAAAATGCTCCAGTCCAGCAGCAGTACGCAGGATTTCGAGGGAAACCTCTTCTTCCAGACGGCCGCCGTCCGAGACCTTGCGTGTTGCGGTATGTGGGGTTGTTTTCACGGGACTTGAGATGATCGACAACCATTATACGTGTTATAACACCTTTTGTCAATACCCGGCAACCCGGAAGCGCTTCGATCGTTCGTATCTTCTCGGCACGCCATCAAAATCGGCGGCATGTTGTCCATTGGCTTTCCTCATCCCAGGTCGTACCGATGCCTTCAAACTCCCTCGTAGACTTCGATACCATTCCCCAGTTGTTCAATCGCCTGGTCGATTATCACCTCGGGAATGACCAGACCGTGCTGCGCTATGTCGACAAGGACTCCAAGGAGTGGGTCGACGTCAAATGGCCTGAGTTCAGGGATCGGGCGCGTGCCATGGCGGGGTATCTCTATTCGCAGGGTGTTCGCCCCGGAGATCGCGTGGCCATCCTGTCCGAGAACCGACCGGAGTGGGCCTACACCGACATGGCGACCCAGCTGCTGGGCGCGGTCAATGTGTCCCTCTACACAACGCTGCCGCCCAAGGAAGTCAGCTATATCGTGCATGACTCCGGCGCATCGGTGTTCGTCGTCTCCACCCGCATCCAGTTGCGCAAGGCGCTCGAGATCTACGACCTGTGTCCGGACCTGAAAAAGATCGTGTCCATGGTCGAGGTACCCGATGATGTCGAAGACACGAGCTATGTCGACCTCTTTGACGATGCCATGGCAACGGGCTTCGAGCTGTACGAGGAGTTTGAGGATGCCATTCGCGCCAACGAGAAGGGCGTCAAGCCGGATGATTTGTCCGTCCTGATCTATACCTCCGGCACGACGGGCAATCCGAAGGGCGTCATGCTGACGCATCGCAACCTGTGCGAGAACCTGAAAGCCTCCCTGACGCGTCTTCGTTTGCGCGAAGGTGGACGTCACCTGTCCTTCCTCCCCCTGTGCCATTCCTTCGAGCGCCTCGGTGGCTACCTCGGGACGCTGGCCAGCGGCATGACCATTTCGTACGCCCGCAGCATCGACACGGTGACGCAGGACATCCTGACGGTCAAGCCCACTGTCCTTCTCTCCGTGCCCCGCCTGTACGAGAAAATTTTCAACGCTGTCAGCAAATCCGTCGAAGAAGGCGGCGCGGCCAAGAAGAAGATCTTTCAGTGGGCGCAGGATGTCGGTTTCAAGTACAACCTCAGGAAGGCACGAGGGGAAAGCATCAACCCCATCCTGGCAACGCAATACAAGCTGGCCTTCAAGCTGGTTTTCGCCAAGCTGCACGAAAAACTCGGCGGCCACATCGAATTCGGTGTGTCGGGCGGTGCAGCGCTACCCAAGTCCATTGGCGAGTTCTTCTTCTCGGCAGGAATCCCCATCGTCGAAGGCTATGGCCTGACTGAAACGGCACCCGTCCTGTCCATTTCACCCTTCGATGACCCACAGTACGGCAAGGTCGGCCACATCATCCCGGGTGTGACGGTTGCCATCCAGAATCCTGACACCAACCAGATCCTTGGCGAACTGAAGGGCGATGACTATCCCAGTTCGCTCACGACCGAGCCTGGCGAGATCATTGCCAAAGGCCCCAACATCATGAAGGGCTACTGGAATAATCCGGAAGCCACGAAGGAAGCCATCGATCCTGACGGCTGGTATCACACGGGCGATGTCGGACGTTTCGACAACGGCTTCCTGATGATCACCGACCGCATCAAACACATGATCGTTTCGGCCGGCGGCAAGAACATCTACCCGGGACCCATCGAGGAAGGATTCAAGCATGAGCCCTGGATCGATCAGATCATGGTCATCGGCGAGGCCCGAGAGTACCTGACGGCGCTGGTGGTGCCCGACGAGGACGTGATCCGCAACTTCTCCAAGGAACAAGGACTTGCGGCCTCCAAGCTGGCTGAGATCCTGGCAACGGAAGAAGTCCAGAAAGTCTTCCAGCAGCTCTTCCGCTCCTACTCGCGGCAGGCCGCAGCACACGAGAAGATCCGCGACTTCCGCCTCGTCCTCGAACCCTTCTCTGTCGAGAACGGCATGATGACGCCGACGATGAAGCTCAAACGCCGGGTCATCGAGAAGCAGTACGCAGAGCTCATCGAGGAGATGTACGCGGGCGTCGTCTAGCGTCCACGCAGGATCTTGGGCGATTGGAACCTCATCGCCCAGCCGGCATTTGACCCGGCCTTCGGGGTGTAGCGCAGCCCGGTAGCGCGCTTCGTTCGGGACGAAGAGGTCGTGGGTTCAAATCCCGCCACCCCGACAGTGAAGCATAAAAAGGAAGCCACTCGGCTTCCTTTTTTGCTATACGGAGGGGTCAGGGATTGTCCGTGTGGCGAGCGCAGCGAGCCACCGAGGAGGACACGGTACGACGAGAGGAAAATCCCGCCACCCCGACTCCGAAAGGGAAAAAGGCAGACCAACGGTCTGTCTTTTTTCGTTTCGGGGAGGGTGGAATCAGCGACCGGCGCGTGTTGCCCGGCCGAGCAGCCGATCATCATCGAGTGCGCGCTGGGTCCATTCAATGGCGCGACCGTCCTCGTCAAACTCGAATTCCCACATCGAGTACTCGTTGACGAACATGAGCTCGCCGTCCATCATGCCGCCTTCGACAAACATGCCTTCGCTCTTGCGGATGAGGACAAAGTCTCCCCAGGGCGTGTCCGGAAAAAGGGCAGCGATGGAGCGATTGGAACCGATGAGATGACCGGATTCCAAGTCGAACTCCAGCGTTACTTCCTGGCGGGCTTCGTCCATTTCATTCCACTTATCAAAGTCTTCCAGCTGGTCCTCCGGGATGTTTTCGCGCATTTCTGCAATCTCCTCATCCGTCATGCTGTTCATGCTCTGATCCAGGATCCATTCCCCGGTGTACGGGACCATCTCTTCCGCCGTGAAAACCATGTCGTACCCAGGATCAACGTCCAGTCGGATGGGAACGACGGTATGGGCCCACTGAAATTCAATGATGCCGCCGTCTACTCGAATGTTCTGGATGTCGAAGCGCAGGGTTTCAACGAAGGCATCCACTTCCTTACGCTCTATCTCGATGGCCACCATGGCCGAGTCCTTGGACGGATACGGAACGTGGAACATGGTCGTGTCCGTGAAGAGCACCAGATTCCACGGATCGTTTTCCAGCAGCTCGAACCACACACTGTATTTGCCCGCAGCGATGTCCGTGCCATTGAGCTTCACATTCTCAGAAAATGAGAACGTGGTAGAAGAATTCGCTCCGGGTGTCCAGAGGATATTCCAGGGCTCGACGCCCCCCCAGATGGGTGAGCGACCGCGCACGGAGGGACGCGAATAATCAATGACGACCTCCACGTTGTTGATCTTCTGATGCAACTGGCTCCGCTCACTGGCCATCATCTGGGCAGAGGCCGTATCGACCAGGGTGAAGCAGCCAACGAGCAGCGCCAGCGCGAACGAGGAGAGACGAGGCATGTGGAGGTCCGGGTGTTGGTATTGGGCGATAAAGTCGGCTTTTGCCACTGTATTCGAAAGGCGGATCGAACAAGTCTGGAATTCGACCCCGCTAGCCGACCTTCATTCCCTTCTCGATGCGCTGCATGCGTTTTCCGAACTGGTCCATGGCAAACTGAACGAAGTCTTCCTCCTTGAGTCCGAACGGCATCGGGTCATAGCAGGCGAACAATTCGGTGATGGATGCCATGGCCAGCGGCATCAACTCGGACATGCGCGACTGGCACACTCCCATCAGCGAAGGATTTTCCTCGATCAGGCGACTGATCAAGTGCACGCCAAACGCAATATGGCGAGATTCGTCACGCTGCAAAAGCCGGATACCTTTCGTGACACCCGGCATGATACCCCGATCCTCCAGCACGGTGTAGAAGGCCTGATACCCGGTTTCAGCCAGCGTGCCTTCGACAACCATGTTGTACGTGACGGAGGCGGCAATGAGTGCCTCGGGAGATGCGTCATCATCCAGCCGGTTCAACGCCTTGGGAAGCTCCTCGTAGAAAAGCTGTTTGTAGGAGGGCGTGTGGAAGTGGGTCAGGTCCGCGTCCAGCGCGACCACTTCTTCGATGATGCGTTGAAAGAACTCGACGTGCTTTGCTTCCTCGAACAAGAAGGTGGTCAGGTAGATCTCTTCCTCCAAGCGCCCGTCCAAGGCAAGAGCCCGCATGAGCGGCAGGAGATCCAGCGTCACTGCTTCCTCCCCTGCCTGGAACATGGCCAACAGGCGCGTGAGCACATCCCGCTCGGGATCAGTCAGCGCCAGCCAGTGGCCTCGGTCGGCTGCCATGTCCAGATCTCTTGGGTCCCAGATGCCCAGTTTCTTCGCCTTCTGATAGAGCTGCATGGGCAGCGAGTCGTGATCCAGGCCGCGGCCGGAGGTCGTCCGGAAGCTTACGTGGTGTTCCGCGCCGGCTACGCCATCACCCCCGACAGCAATCGGCTCCGCAGGCGCCGGGGACTCCGCGGAATGGCCATCAATCTGCATGGCGGCTTCAAGCAATAGCGTTGCGGACTTCGCAAAGCGACCGAGCGTCAGGATGGATCCTTTCTCGAGCGAAACCGCTCCCTGCATGATGGCCACCATAGGCGCCAGGTTTCCGTCCAGGATCCGATCCCAGGTAGCGCGATCCGCAGCAAGAATGAAATCTGCCGACTCATCGGAGTGTGCCACCCGAATCGTCCGGCACTCCCCCCGGAACAGATCCAGAAACCAGGCCGAGTCCGAACCCACCCGAATGAGAACGGACCACTTCCAGCTCTTGGCTGATTCGGCCCACTGGGTATCTTGGCTCAGCCGGGCAGCCCACGCTTCTGCCCATTCAATTGTATACCGATCCATGACGCTGTCTGTTGGTTGACGCCAATATAGCCTGAACGAAAAGAACGCTTCCGTGCACCGACGCCATTTCCTTCAGACAACAGCCGCAGCGGCCCTGGGCAGTCCCCTTCTACTGAACGGATGCCGGGATGGTGGATTCAAGGCGGATGTCGTCATCATCGGGGCCGGAACGGGCGGTGTGGCGGCGGCGCTGGCAGCAGCTGAACGGGGTCTGTCTGTCATCCTGACAGACGAAATGCCTGTTCCGGGTGGTCAGCTTACCAGTCAGGGCATTCCGCCGGACGAACACCAATGGGTCGAAGAGCAGGGAGCGCCCGCGTCCTACCGTAACTTCCGACAGCGCGTCCGCAGTGCGTACGCCCGTGAGTGGGGGGTCGGGGCAACAGCGCTCAATCCGGGAGCCTGCGGCGTTTCCCGTATCTGTCATGCCCCTTCCGTGGCTACGCAAGTCCTCCTCGAGTTGCTGGCAGGACATAGTCGGCGCATCCGATTCCTTTCACAGAGCGTTCCGGAGATTGCCGGTGGTCACCGCGATCACATTGACGTCATTCAGATGCGATCGCTCACCGACGGAAGCACGTTCCAGGTCGAGGCTCCCCTTTTCATCGACGCCACCGAGCGGGGCGACCTGCTGCCGTTGACAGGCGCGGAGTATGTCACGGGCAGCGAAGGACAAGCGATGTACGGCGAGCCGCACGCCACTGCCGATCCGGATCCGGCCAACGAACAGGCTTTCACCTGGTGCGCTGCCATCGGATTCGATCCAGCCAATCCCGACCAGCCGGGCGGTGTTGATCCCGCACTGCTCCAACCTCCGGAATCATATGGCTACTGGCGCGACTACCTCCCATCGCTCGCGCCCTCATGGCCCGGAAGGCTGCTCGATCTGACGTATTCGAACCCCATCACGCTGGAGCCCCGAAGGCTGGATTTCGACCCGCGGCCAGGTGCCCAGACAGAGCGATTCAATCTGTGGGTGTATCGCCGCCTACAACAAGCAGGGAGCACATGGCCCGTACGCGGCGGAGTCACCTTGCTCAACTGGCCGCAAAACGACTACCTCGAAGGGCGATTGATCGACGTCACGGAATCGGAGCGCATCCGGCACGAGGAAGCAGCCAAAGACCTGACCCGCAGCCTGATCCACTGGCTGCGCACCGAGGTCCCCAGGCCCGATGGCGGGCGCGGATGGCCGGGCCTCTACCCCATGCCGGGCATCCTCGGAACGGACGACGGATTGGCCATGGCTCCCTACATCCGGGAGGCCCGGCGCATCCGCGCCCGGACCACCGTCCACGAACACCACGTAGGTCAGGAAGCCCGCGGGGCCGTGGGGCTGACGGAGGCCGAGCACTTTCCCGATAGCGTGGGCGTCGGACATTACCGCATCGACCTGCATCCCTCGACCGGTGGCGACAACTACATCGACGTAGCCGCCCTTCCCTTTGAAATCCCCCTGGGCGCCCTCCTGCCGATCCGGATCGACAACCTGGTGGCTGCTTCAAAGAACATTGGCACCACCCACATCACCAATGGGTGCTATCGATTGCACCCGGTCGAGTGGAGCATCGGAGAGGCTGCCGGCGCCCTGGCCGCCTTGTGCAAGCAGACCGGCGAACGTCCGCCAGCCGTTCATGGATCGCCTTCCCTCGTTGAGGCGTTGCAGCAGGACCTCGTTCGCGGCGGCGCCCAGCTGCGATGGCAGTTCGATTGACACATCCCACCAACAGAGACTTCCCATGCGCTCATTGATTCTGGCCTGTCTGTTCTTCCTCGGCTCAACGGCATTCGCACAGGAGCACGAACACGCCTCGCCGTACGCCGGTATGGAGACGAGGGACATCAAGGCCCTCTCGGAATCGGACATCGAGGGCCTGCTCTCAGGCGCTGGCATGGGGTACGCCATGGCCGCCGAACTCAATGGTTACCCGGGACCCAAGCATGTACTCGAACTGGCCGATGAACTGGCATTGACTGACGAGCAGCGCGAACAGACAGAGGCGCTTTTTGCCGCCATGCAAAACGAGGCCATTGTATTTGGAAAGAAACTCATCGCACTGGAATCCGAGCTCGATGCCGCATTCGCGTCGAATGAGATCGACTCGGGATTGATACTGGCACTGACCTCACAGATCGGAGCCGTGGAGAGCATGCTGCGGGCGGCACACCTGAAGACGCACCTGGAAATGACACCCCTGTTGAGCATGCATCAGCAGCACATGTACCAGCAGCTGCGCGGGTATGGAGAGGGTGGAATGGACCACGGTGATATGGACCACAGTGGCGGCGACCACGACCACTGAGCGGCCTGCCTGAACGAAAACGGGGAGAGACGCCCAAGGCGCCCCTCCCCGCAACAGGTCAGAAAAGACCTTGCCGTCAGAACGTGATCAGCGCAGCCAGAAGCATGATCACGGCAATGCCCAGCATGCCCATGAAAAAGTAGAAGGCCAACAGCGTGGTCTTGTCCTGCTGGTCGTTTGAGCGTGCGGCGGATGAAGTCGAAGGTTTGGACGAAGTCGTCATGGTACTGTTTGGAAGTCGACGTGGAGGCGCCAGGAAGACCTGGTGCGGGCATTTTCCCGGAAAAACAGGGGCCAGACGCCACTAAAGGCCGGATCTCTCCCGGAATCGGGAAAAACGCGGCACGAAAAGGAGATGCGTTGGTCAGATGGAACTACTGACCGTGTCGACTCAACAGCGCTGTACGCAGAACAGGGAAAGACGGGAGATCGGGAGACCTGGGAATCCCGACGTGCCCTGAGGTCCGGGACGTGGGTACATCACACAATCACGCGAACCGGCACCACCATGCGAGATCTGGTCTTCGCTCGGTGTGCGCTCCTCCCCTTGCAACAGGGACAGACTCGCGGGTACCGGCAGGATGCCGGATCGCGTGGCATGATCGAAGGCACTGTTCGCTTTGTCCGACGCGTCCTCCATGGGCTGATCCATCGGGGCGACGGCCCCTTGGGCATCAGCATCGGCCGGCGCCGCTGCCGCAAGCAGCAGGGCCAGACAGAACAGCAGAGCACGGAGTGGAGAAGCAGGCATGATCAGTGCGCAAGGAAAGGATGCGCTCCTTGAACCCCGGTCACCGGCAGAGTTTCCACCGGCGCCGCACCCATGAGGACATCACCCCCAACCCAGGGCCATCCCACCCTGGTAGATGATCAGGGAAAAGAGGTAGGCCAGGCCGGTCATGTAGAGCCACATCACGGCGGGCCATTTCCAGGAGTTGGTTTCCCGCCGGGCGATGGCCAGTGTGCTCATGCATTGCAGCGCAAGCACGAAAAACACCAGGAGGCTCACGGCCACGAGGGGCGTGTAGACCGGCGACCCGTCTTCGTAGGTGTCCGCCTTCAATTGCTCTCTCAGCAGGGGACTGTCCTCGTCGACGTCACCAACGCTGTAGATGGTTGCAAGCGCCGAGATAATGACTTCCCGGGCCGCAATGGCTGAAATGATCCCGGCCGACATCTTCCAATCGAAGCCGAGGGGCTGCATGACGGGCTCGATGAAGCGTCCCATGCGGCCAATGGCCGAGCGCTCCACCTGCCAGGCGGCAATGCGGTTCTCGACGGTTTGCACCTCGTCCGCGTACTGCTCCTGAACGACCAACGCCGCTTCCTCCGCTGCCATGCCACCGGCCACCAATCCATCGGCGCGTTCCGCCATGATGGTTTCAACGGCCATGCGCTGCTGCACGAGCGCCTCGCTGGGCTCCGTCTGCGGAAACGTGGCCAGCACCCAGAGGATGATGGACATTCCGAAAATGATCTTGCCGGCCCGGACCACGAACGCTTTCGAGCGATCGATCATTCGCCACAGGATCTGCTTCATGCGCGGCATCCGGTAGGGCGGCAGTTCCATCGCAAAGAACGACGAGTCGCCCTTGTTGAAGACGAAGCGCCTCAGGACGAAGGCTGCCACGAAGGCCATGACCGTACCCAGCAGGTACATGGAGAACATGGCCACGCCCTGCCAGGTGAAGATGCCCAGCACGGTGCCCGTTGGCAGGAAGGCCGCGATGAACAAGGTGTAGACAGGCAGGCGCGCCGAACAGCTCATCAGCGGCGCCACCATGATGGTGATCAATCGGTCACGCGGATTGGCCAGAGTGCGCGCGGCCATGATGCCTGGAATCGCGCAGGCAAACGAGGACAGGAGCGGGACTACCGATCCCCCCGAAAGGCCGACTTTGCTCATGAGACGGTCCATGATGAAGGCCGACCGGGCCATGTAGCCCGTGTCTTCCATCAAACCCAGGAAAAAGAACAACAGCAGGATCTGGGGCAGGAAGATGACCACATTGCCGACGCCGGCAATCATGCCGTCGACCACCAGGTCGGTCAACATGCCGCCGGGCGCGGTACTCCGGACCGCATCACTGAGAAGGGCGACACCGCCTTCGATCAGGTCCATTACCGGCGTGGCCCAGGTGAATACGGCCTGGAAGATGACCAGAAGCAGCAGACCGAACAATACAGGGCCTGCCAGGCGGTGGGTTACCACCGCGTCAATCTTGTCGGAAAGCGTCAACTCACCCTCCGCCTTGCTGCGGCTGACCACACGCGCCACGACGGGTGATATCCAGTTGTAGCGGCCCATGATTTCGGACTGCTGGTAGGGCGCCTTCAGCTCTTCGAGGCGCTTGCGCTCCTCGAGCACTGCGCGGTGGAAGGACGGCGCGCGGTCCTTCCAGTAGTCCAGCATGGCGTCGTTGGTCAGGCACTGCAGCGCCTCGATGCGCCGTCCGTGCTCCTGCACGCTGTCCTCGAGATGCTCGACCAGGAACGGCAGTCCCTCGTCCACGACCGGCATGATATCCCAGCGACGCTCGGCGGCCGGCGGCAGCTCAGCCTGCCGCATGCGATACTTCAGTTTGCCGATGCCCTCGTTGCGCGAAGCCACCATGGGAATGACGGGCAGCCCCAATTCTTCCTGCAGCTTGTTCGTGTCGATGTGCAGGCCGGCTACTTCGGCGGCGTCCGTCATGTTGAGCGCGACGATGGTCGGAAGGCCCGTATCCATCACCTGGGATACCAGGTACAGGTTACGCTCCAGGTTGGATGCATCGACCACGCACACGACCAGATCGGGAATGCGCTCGCCCGGCAGATGGCCCATCAGCACATCGTAGGCTACGCGCTCGTCGGCCGACTTGGGGCTCAGGCTGTAGGAACCGGGCAGGTCGATGACCTCGATGGGCGGATCGCCTTCGAGACGTCCTACCTTTCGCTCAACCGTCACCCCGGGGTAATTGCCCACCTTCTGACGCATGCCTGTCAGGAGGTTGAACAGGGTGGTCTTCCCCACGTTCGGGTTGCCGATCAGGGCAACGCGTCGGATCGGCGCGTTCGGGGAGTCTGCCATGGTTCGGGGTTCAGAGCGAGGCGACGTCCACGAGTCCCGCCTCGGACTTTCGGATGGAAAGATGGAATCCGCGAACCTTCAGGTCGATCGGGTCGCCCATGGGAGCAAACCGTACGAGTTCAACCACGGATCCGGGCAACATGCCCATTTCCAGGAGACGCGATGGCGGAGCATCCGTGGACCAACCTGTAATCCGGGCTTTCTGTCCCGGCTTGAGATCAAGAATGGTCATGCCGGCTGGAGGACGCCGAACACGTGCTGTGCGACTTCCCTTCTGAGCACGACCCGGCTGGCTTCCACACCACAGACCAACGAGTCATGGTTTCGCAGGATGTGGACCGGACAGCCTTCCCGGATTCCCAGTTCCCGCAGACGCGCCGCCTCGGCAGGGAGCAGCGACAGGAACGCCAGCTGCACCTTGACGCCGGTGGCGAAGGCTGTCAGGGGTTGTGGAAGGGTAATCGGGCTCATTTCAGGGCTTCAGTCGGAACTGAAAGGGTGGTCTTGATCGGGGAACGCTCGCCAGGAAGGGTGGGGTCTTCTGTTGTTGGAAGCGTCCCCACGCGTCAAAACGAACGTCGAACGGGGCTGTCGCAGTCGTTATTTAGACGTAATCTAAATAAGAATGGGCAGCGGTGCGCGAGAATGTACCGTAAAATTTCGGACAACATGCCCACCTTACGAATCCCCCTGCACGATGTGTCAGGGATCCCTTACACGGGCAGGGGCTCACGGATCGGTTACGCACCGAACGCCGATGGTGGGCGTCGTGACAGTCCCCAGCGTTCCGGCGCGCCAATAGGTCTGGGCCACATGGACCTCGGCCGAGTACCCCCCACCCCGCGCCAGCCGGAGCTCGCGTTTCGAGAGGTCAATCCATTCCGGATCCTCTCCGGGCTCGGGATAGAACTCGTAGAATGCCCCGATCCACTCGGCCACGTTGCCTCCCATGTCATACAGTCCGAACAGGTTGGGCTTCTTTCGGCCCACGGGAAAGGATTCGGCCATGGAGTTGACCCGATGCCGGACGAAGTCGTCGACTTCGTCCGGATCGTTGGTCCCAGGGTAGATCTGCTTGGCAGGTCCGCCGGCTGCAGCATACTCCCACTCCTGCTCTGTCGGCAGTCGTCCACCCATGTAGTCACAAAACGCCACGGCGTCCTCCCAGGACAGATTGCCCGCGGCACGTGTACCCCGGCTGACCTCCTCAGGCAACACGGTTTCGCGACCGGTCTTCCGGGCAAACAGGTCGTATTGCTCGAGGGTGGTCTCGTAGCGGGAGATGTAGAAGGGCTCGATGCGCACGCCGTGCAGGGGGAGTGCGTCCTGATTCTCCCCGGCCAGATCGCCCATGAGATACGGCCCGCCTTCGATATAGACCCACTCGAACCCGATGGAGGCCATGTCGGAAGGGACCCGGACGGAAGCGCATCCGGACAGTGCAAGAGCGACAACAAGAACAGACAGCAGGCGAACCATCGGTGGAAGGCAATTCTGAGCAGAGGACGTCCATTAGACAAGCGCGGCCCGGCAGTGTTGCTGCCGGGCCGCGGGAAAGAGGCTCATGGAACGATCAGCCTATTCGTACTTCAGGCTCTTGACCGGGTTGGCCGTGGCCGCCCGGATGGACTGGTAACTGACCGTCAGCCAGGCAATGGCCAACGCCGAGACGCCCGCCATCACGAATACGCCCCATCCGATGGATGTCGCGTAGGCAAAGTCCTGAAGCCACTTGTCCATGGCGTACCACGCGATTGGAAATCCAATGGCGCACGCCACCAGCACGAGCGTGGTGAACTCCTTCGAGAGCAGCACGACGATCGAAGGCACGGACGCGCCCATCACCTTGCGCACACCGATTTCCTTGGTCCGGAGGGCCGTGACGAAGGAAGCCAGGCCGAACAGACCGAGGCACGCAATCAGGATGGCCAGGAGTGTAAACCCGGTGTACAGATTGCCCAGTCGCTGTTCCTGCTCGTAAAACTGCTGATAGTCGGAGTCCAGGAAGTAGTAGCGGAATGGATATCCCGGCTCCCAGGCCGTCCAGATGGACTGCAGCCCAGCCAACGTGGCCTCCATGTTCTCCGGACGAACCCGGACGGGTACGTATCGCCGGCTGCGGTTCCACCCGCCCAGTACCATGGGGCGCACTTCCTGGTGCAGGGATTCATAGTTGGCATTGGCCATGACACCGATCACTTCCATCGGGCGATCGGAGCCATCGTCCATACCTCCCGTTCGGTACAGCGTTTTGCCGACCGCCGTTTCGGGGGTCAACCCCATGGCAACGGCCGTGGCTTCGTTGATGATGGCCCCCGCCGTATCGGTCCGGATGTCCCAGGAGAAGGAGCGACCATGGATGATGTTGAGCCCCATCGTTTCGACATAGTCAGGAGATGCCTCACCAAGTCCAGCGATGAAAAAGTCCTCGGGGCCCGCGCCTTCAGCGCGGAAACCTGTGTTGTTGTGGATACGATCCGGTCCGGGCATGATGCCGGCCGAGGCGACGGACACGACACCGGACTGACCGAGCGCCTGGCTGCGGAAGGTCTCGAAATTGTGCATCGCTTCGGTAGTCTCAATGGGAAGCACGACCACCTGATCCTGCTGGAATCCGAGGTCCCGATTCTGGATGAACTGGAGCTGCTTGTACACCACGCTGGTGCCTACCAGCAGGACAACAGAAATCGAGAACTGGAATACGACCAGACCGGAGCGGAGCCACGTTCCCTTCCGGCTGGAAGCGAACGAACCCTTCAGTACGAGGGCCGGCTTGAAGCTGGACAGGGCAAACGCAGGGTAAAGCCCGGCGAGCACTCCCGTCACGATGGCTACGACCAGAACGAGTCCGGCCAGCCAGGGCTCGGGCTGCAGATTGGCACCGGAAACCCGGCCGAACGCCGGCATGACCAGCAGCACCAGTCCGAAGGCGAAGATCATGGCCACGAGGGACAGCATGATGGACTCGCCCAGGAACTGGCGAATGAGTTGACCACGCTCCGACCCCAGGGTCTTGCGGATACCCACCTCGCGTGCCCGTCCCGTGGCCCTTGCCGTGGACAGGTTCATGAAGTTGATGCAGGCAATGGCCAGGACGAACAGGGCGATGATTCCCAGGATATAGAGATACCGGATGTCTCCTGTTGGACCGACCTGGTCGTCGGCCCTGGAATACAGATAGATGTCCGACAGGCGCTCCAGCAGCCAGTCGTATTTGAGTCCGTTGGCGATGGCCGAATCGTAGTCAGCCCCGGAGAAGGCCTCAATACTCGGTCCCACGTAGGTCCGCTGGAATTCCGGAAACTTGGCGCTCAGTTGCGTCGGTGGCGTTCCGGGCGCGAGCCGGATGTAGGTCTGGAATGAATTGTTCAGCCACTCAGGGTCGTTGACCCGCGAATTGGACAGGAACGTCGCAATGACTTCCGGGCGCATGTGGCTGGTCACAGGAAGATCCTTGAATACGCCTGTTATTTCGTAGTCGTCCCGGTTGTCGTAGCGCACCGTTCGGCCGATGGGATTCTCGTCACCGAACATCCGGGTCGCTGCAGACTCGGACAGCACCATGGTCCAGGGCCGGTTCAGTGCCGTGGCCGCATCGCCCGACGCCATGGGAATGGTGAACACGTCGAAGATGGAAGAGTCGGCCTGAAAATAGCCCGACTGATAGTACGGCTCGTTGTCCACCGTCAGGAGGGCTTCCGACGAGAACCGGTTGATGCGCGTTGCCGCGACAATCTCGGGGAAATCCTCCTGGAATTGAGTGGCCATGATGGCCGGAGAACTGGTGGTCAGGATCTCCTGACCTGCGACGGCGGCATCCAGCGAGACGCGGTACACGTCGTCCTTGTGTTCATTGTGTGCATCGAAGGCCAGCTCATTCTGGATGAAGAGCACGATGAGCACGAAAGCAGCCATACCGATGGCAAGGCCGGTGACGTTGATGAACGTGAAGCCGCGATGGCGGCGCATATTCCGGAGCGTGATCCGGATGTAGTTCCTGAACATGGAAACGAAAGGAGGAGGAGCACATCATGGAGCGCGTCTTTCCGATGATGGCTTCCGAACAACCGTGGCCGCTCGGGTCGTGCAGTACACGGATGCACCCCCGGCATTGTTACAGGGTGATGTGGGCCTTCTGTTGTGGGACCGAAGCAGGTTTGTTTCGCTGTCGAAACACTTTCTGGAATGGCACGATGTGGGAATAGGCGATTGGAGGCTGCTTGAGGGGTTTTGGCGGTGCGTGCCATGTTTTGGCCTCCGGTTTGCAAGAAGAACCAGCAACAACGGCAAACACGCCACCAACCAACCTCTACTCGAATCACACTGAAATGAAAAGCTTCTACTCCTTCCTCGCCCTCGCCTTCTTCGCTACCGCTTCCTTCGCACAGTCGAACGTCGCCACGCAGCAGGTCTCCATCAACGTCGCTGAAATCGCCGTCATCGCCGTGCAGGGCAACGTCTCCATGACCATCAACCAGGCTACCGCCGGTCAGGCTCCTGACGCCGCTACTGCTTCCGCTACCTACGCCGTCACGACCAACGGCACGCAGAAGAAAATCACGGCCGAGCTCGATCAGGACATGCCGACGGGTCTCACGCTGAACGCCACCATGGCCGCTCCTTCGGGCGCTTCCTCCGCCGGCAAAACAGCCCTCTCCTCGAACGCCGTCGATCTGGTCACGAACGTTACCAAAGTTCGCGGCAGCGGCCTGAGCCTGGCCTACGAAGCCGTCGCTACGGTGGACGCCGATCCTGCAAGCGTAAGCCGCACGGTCACCTACACCATCACAAACAACTAAGGCCACGGTTCAGAAACTGAACCTGCCGGTCGACAACTGACACTGAACTTCCTGGGTAGAGGGAGTAGCGCCATCCAGGCGTAGACAGCGCGGCCCGGCTCCACATGGAGCCGGGCCGCGCGTCGTTTCAGTCCGTTTCATGGGCCTCGGCATCGACACCGCGCGCTCGTGGCAGACCCACTCCCCGCGTCATGGCATAGAAGCGCAATCCGCTTGTCACGACGGCGGCAATGGTTATCTGCCACACCGATCCCAATCCCGCGGCATTCACGGCAAGCAAGGTCGCACCGCCGATCAACGCAGCCGTCGCGTAGAAATCGTGCCGGATGACGGCTGGTACCTCCCGCACCAGCATGTCGCGGACCACTCCACCGCCGGTGGCCGTGAGGGCCGCCATGATCATGACACCGATGGGTCCCAATCCGAAGGCAAGTCCCTTGGCGGCACCGATGGCAGCAAACACGCCCAGACCAATGGCATCCATGATCATCACCCGGTTCCACTGGGTCGCCACCCGGTCGGAGGCCAGGAATACCACCAGACCACCGAGAATGCAGACACCCAGGTACAACTCGCTCTGAATGGCCGCAACGGGCGTATCCCCAAGCAACATGTCCCGGATCATGCCGCCCCCCACACCCGTGGCCACCGCCAGAACCATGATCCCCAGAAGATCCAGATGATGCCGGGTGGCCCGGAAGGCACCGGCCACTGCAAAGACAAACGTACCGGCGATATCAAGTACTTCGAGCGTGGTCATGGGCAGGATGGATCAGTGGCCGATCGGGCCACAGGCAGTGTTTGAAGGACCGGACCGGATTAAGGCGCTGTTTCTTGCGCCAAGATCGGTCGGAAAATTGGTATCCACCACTTGCCCGATCCCTGATATATCAGTAATATATCAGGCACATCCCCACCGGGTAACCCTATTGAATCATTTTGGGCCGCCCCACACCCACATCTGTCCTAATAATCCATCCCAACCATGAGCACTGACTGGAAAGGCGTATTTCCCGCCGTCACGACCAAATTCAAGGAAGACCTGTCGCTCGACTACGCCGGCATTCAGAAAGGTGTCGAAGCACAGATCGATGCGGGTGTCCATGGCATCATCACCTCTGGCTCCCTGGGCGAGTCCTCCACGCTGTCGTATGAGGAGAAGCAGGAGGTCCTGCGAGTGGCCGTGGAGACGGCTGACGGTCGCGTACCCGTACTGATGGGCGTTGCCTTCACGACAACGGCTGAAGCGTGTCGTGCCGTCGAAGATGCCCAGGTCAATGGCGCCGATGGGTTCATGGTCCTCCCGGCCATGCTGTATCCGGCCGATCGTCGCGAGACGCTCACCCACTTCCGGACGGTGGCAGATGCTTCGGGCAAACCCATCATGATCTACAACAATCCGGTGGCCTATACCGTGGATTGCTCGGTGGACATGCTCGAGGAACTGGCCGACGAGCCCATGTTCGTGGCCATCAAGGAGTCTTCCGATGACGTGCGCCGCGTCACCGACATCATCAACCGCCTGGGAGATCGGTACCAGCTCTTCACGGGCGTGGACAACCTGGCCATGGAAAGCCTGCTCATGGGCAGTGTCGGCTGGGTGGCCGGTCTCGTGTGCGCCTTCCCGCAGGAGACGGTCGCCATCTACAATCTGATCCAGGCCGGTCGCGTTGCCGAAGCCCGCGAAATCTACCGCTGGTTCAAGCCGCTCCTCGACCTGGACGTCAACGTCAAGCTGGTCCAGAACATCAAGCTGGCCGAGGTGGCCACAGGTCTGGGCACGGAAACCGTACGCCCGCCGCGCCTCCCGCTGGTCGGTGAAGAACGTGACTTCGTACAGGGCGTCATCCGCCATGCGCTGGACAATCGCCCCGACGTTTCGGACTACGTGTAGGACCCACTGATGAGCGAACAGGCTCCACCCTATGCCGCTGCCCGCTCTCTGGCGGATCAGGCTTACGACCGCGTCGAGGAGCTGATCGTCACGCTCGAGCTCCCACCGGGCCATCTCTTTTCCGAGAGCGACCTTTCGGAACGGATCGGGATCGGCCGCACGCCCCTGCGCGAAGCGCTGCAGCGCCTGGCCAGCGAGGGCATGGTCCGGTCCATGCCCCGGCTCGGCATGCAGGTCACGGAGATCGATGCTACCGAGTATCTGGACCTGCTGGCCACCCGAGGTGTGCTCGATACGCTCCTGGCCGAACAGGCCGCCCATCGCGCCAGTCCATCCGAACGTGAGGCCATCAAGGAGGGTATCGAACAGATGATCTCTGCAGCCCATGCCGGAGACGAACAGGCATTCATCCAGGCCGACCGGCAGGCGGATCGCCTCCTCGAGCAGGCAGCCGGGAATCCCTGGGCCGCCCGGGCGTCGGGGGCACTCCATGGACATTGTCGGCGCTTCTGGATGGCCCATCGCCACCACACCGACATGGCGCAAAGTGCAGCCCTTCATGCAGCGGTTCTGCAGCAGGTAGTCGAGGGAAATCCGGAGAATGCTGGTAAAGCCTGTGGGACGTTGATAGTTTACCTGACAGCGTTCGCACGTGAGGCGCTCGACCTTTGATCAGCAGCAGTCCGGGGCCTGACGCCCCTTCGACTGACGTCCCTTCCAGCCTTTTCCAGCCCCCGGCGGGCAGATGTCCATGGCGGTCCATCACTTTGATTGTATCGATGCCCATACGTGTGGCAACCCGGTCCGTGTGGTTCGCGAAGGCGGCCCCGACCTCAAGGGAAACACGATGATCGAGCGTCGGCAACATTTCCTGCAGGAGTTCGACTGGATCCGCTGCGGTCTCATGTTCGAACCCCGCGGTCACGACATCATGTCGGGCAGCATCCTGTACCCTTCCACCCGCGAGGATTGCGATATCGGGATCCTGTTCATCGAAACCAGCGGGTGCCTGCCCATGTGCGGGCACGGGACGATCGGCACGGTGACCGTCATGATCCAGGAGGGTCTGGTCACGCCGTCGATTCCGGGCATGCTGCGCCTCGACACGCCGGCTGGCCGTGTGGACATCCAGTACACGACCGAGAAGACCCCGCAGGGCGAGCGTGTGAGCAGCGTTCGCCTGGTCAACGTGCCCTCGTTCCTGTACGTCGAGGGGCTGCAGGTGGAATGTCCGGACCTGGGCATGCTGTCCATCGATGTGGCATACGGGGGGAATTTCTATGCCATCGTGGACGCACAGGAAAACTTCCGGGACCTGGCCGACCATACGGCCGCCGACCTGATCCGCTGGAGCCCCGTCCTGCGACATCGCATCAACGAAATGCACGACTTCGTCCACCCGGAAGACGACCGGATCCAGGGGATGAGTCACCTGTTGTGGACCGGCAAACCGACCCAGCCTGATTCGCACGCCCGCAACGCCGTCTTCTATGGCACCAAGGCCATCGACCGATCCCCCTGCGGTACGGGTACGAGCAGCCGCATGGCGCAGTGGGCCGCCCACGGCAAACTCGAGAAGGGCGACGCGTTTGTGCACGAAAGCATCATCGGCAGCCAGTTCGTCGGACGGGTCGAAGACACCACGACGGTCGGATCCTACGACGCCATCATTCCCAGCATCGAGGGGTGGGCGCGGGTCACCGGATACAATCATATCATGATCGATGACGACGATCCGTACGCACACGGTTTTTCCGTTGTCTGAGGGAGAAGGCAGTCATGAACAAGGAGACGGACATGAGCGATCGATACGATGTCATCATCATTGGCGGCGGCATCGTGGGATTGTCCTGCGCCAAGACCCTGGCCGATGGTGGAGCCCGTGTAGCCGTCATTGACCGCGGCCGCTACAGGGAGTCGGCATCCACAGGCAATGCCGGGATGATCGTACCCAGTCACATCGTGCCACTGGCCGCGCCCGGCGTCATCGCCAAAGGCATGAAGTGGCTCATGAACCCCGAAAGCCCGCTCTACATCAAGCCGTCGGCCGACCCGGCGTTCATGAAATGGCTCTGGGCATTCCAGAAGCACTGTACCCAGGCTCATGTGGACCATGGCATTCCGGTTCTCCGGGACTCCATCCTGGCCAGCCTTGCGCTGCTCGATGAATGGTGCAAACTCCCGGGCTTCGAAGGCGCCGGATTGGCGCATACCGGCCTTCTGATGCTGCACCACAGCGAGAAGGCCAAAGCCGAGAACCTGGAGCTGGCCGATCAGGCCGAAGCCGCGGGCCTGGAAATCGAACGCCTGGACCGGGACGGTACGCTGGAGAAGGAGCCGGCCCTGAAAACAGCCATTTCCGGGAGCGTCTACTTCCGGCAGGATGCTCGTGTGGATCCAGAAGGCCTTTTGAGGGCGATGGAATCGCATGTCAAAGGGTTGGGAGTGGACATCCTGGAGGGCGCCGTGTCCAAACTCAAGAAGAAGGGCGCTTCGGTGGTCGGCGTGCAGATCGGAGACCGCGTCCTGGAATCCGATCAACTGGTGATTGCCGCCGGCTCCTGGACCCCGCAGCTGACCAAAGGTCTTGGCACGAAGTTGCTCCTGCAGCCTGCCAAGGGGTACAGCGTGACGATCCCTTCGGCCGAGCACGGCGGCGTGGATACAGGCATGCACATGCCTTGCCTGGTTACCGACCAAAAGATTTCGATTACCCCCATGCCGGGCGGCATCCGCTTTTCGGGCACGCTTGGACTGCAGGGCTACGATTTGTCTGTTGACGAGCGCCGCGCCGGACCCATCCGGCGGCACGCAGAGCTCTACTGCGGCGCCGAGCACGTGGAGCCCATCACGACCTGGGCCGGACTCAGGCCTGCATCTCCTGATGGACTACCCTACGCTGGCCGTCTTCCCGATATGGACAACGTATGGGTGGCCAGTGGCCACGGCATGCTGGGCGTCACGATGGGCCCCATCACTGGTCGTTTGATTGCCGATCAGGTCGGCGGCACGGAGTCTGCCATCGACCCGTCGCCCTTCCGCGTTGACCGTTTCGACTGACCGCCCGGTAGCCCCGAATCCCTCCGATCAACCAACATGTCCTCCCGCCTTCCTGGTCGCCCCGCCTTGTCCACTGACGACGCCGCTGCGTTGGCCGGGAAAGCATTCGGCGTGCAGGCTGCTGCACGGGAGCTGCCCAGCGATCGGGACTTGAATTTCCGCCTCGATGCGGAGGGTGGCCCCATCGGCGTCCTGAAGATTTCGAACGCGAACGAGAACGAGGCCTTCCTTTCGCTTCAGGCCGAAGCCATGCGCCGCCTGTCGGACGCCGGTCTACCTGTGGCCTCCGTCATCGGAACCGGTGACTGCGTGCTGGAGGGCGTGACTCATGCGACGCGTCTCGTGTCCTGGTTGCCCGGCACGCCGCTTGGAGAAGCGAGTCCCGTTTCGCGTGAGATGATGGAGCAGGTGGGCGGGCTGCTTGCCCGCGTGGATCGGGAGCTGGCGGAGCTGGATGGCAAAGCGGCTCCAAAGGACTTCCCGTGGAACCTGTGCCGGGTTCGCGCGACCCTGGAAAAGCGCCTGGACCTCCTTCCAGAGGAACGAAGGGCCACCGTCCGGTACTTTCTGGATCTGTATGCGACGACGATCGAGCCGAAGCGTGCCGGGCTTCCCCACCAACTGATCCACGGGGATGCCAACGACTTCAACATCCTGGTCGGACCGCCCCGGGCCGATGGGCGCCACGTGACCGCGCTCCTCGACTTCGGGGACATGGGCGTGTCGGCACGCATTGCCGATCCCGCCATTGCCGCGGCCTACCTGGCCTTCCACGTGGCCGACCCTGTCGAGGCTCTGGAATCCGTCCTGGCAGGGTATCACTCAGAGGATGCGACCGGCGGGGTGAGCAAACTGGAAGTGGAGGCCTTCTTCATCCTGACGGCCCTTCGCCTGTGCATCAGCGTCTGCATGTCGGCCGAGCAGCGCGCCGCCGAGCCGGACAACACCTACCTGTCCATTTCAGAGCAGGACGCGTGGCGTGTGCTCGGCACATTCCAGGACCTGCACCCGCGCTTGGTCCACTATCGCCTGCGTGCGGCCCTTGGCTGGGAGGCCGTGCCCGCGGCACCGGCTGTCCGTGCGTGGTTGTCCAACCACCAGGACGACTTGCACACCATGGTGCGTCCCGCCCGCGCGGATGCGGGGTCCGTCGTATTCGACTTCTCCGTAGCCAGCCTGGAGTTCGATGCCGACTCGATTGCCGTGCCCGGACATGCGGCCGAAGCCATCTGGAAGGCGTGCGGGGACAACGTGGGCATCGGGCGATGGAACGAACCGCGCCTGGCTTACACGGGCTCGGCCTACGAGACTACGTCGGGCGAGCGACGAACGGTACATATCGGCGTGGATCTGTTCCGACCGGCCGGCACGCCGGTGCACGCACCTCTGGACGGCATCGTGCACTCCTTCTGCGTGCACCACGAGGCGTACGACTACGGCGGGTGCGTGCTGCTCGAACATGCGCCCCCGGACGGACCCACCTTCTGGACGCTCTACGGCCACCTGAGCCACGCTTCGGTTGGAAATCTGTCCAAAGGGCAGCATGTGAAGGGCGGCGAAGCCTTTGTCGAACTGGGCCCCTTCGAGGAGAATGGCGGCTGGGTACCCCACCTGCATTTTCAGATCATCACCGACCGGCTGGACATGGACGGCACGTTTCCAGGCGTGGCGGCGCCCGGTCAGTTGGACACATGGCTCAGCCTCTCTCCCAGCCCGCGGGACATCCCGGGATTGGACCAGGCATGTGAGACCCCTTCGCGGCCGTCCTCTGAAGCACTGCTGGAACGCCGATCGCGAGTGATCTGTGGCGCCCTGAGCGTTTCCTACCATCGGAATCTGCACATCGTTCGTGGTTCGGGGCAGTGGCTTTTCGATGCCGAGGGACGCGCCTACCTCGATGCCGTGAACAACGTGCCGCATGTGGGCCACGCGAATCCGCGCGTCGTGGATGCCCTGCATCGGCAGATGCGTACGCTCAATACGAACACGCGCTACCTGCACGAGCGCATCCTCGAATACGGCGAGCGACTGGCCGCGATGCTGCCCGATCCGCTGGAGGTCTGCTTTTTCGTCAACTCGGGCTCGGAGGCCAATGACCTGGCCATCCGCTTGGCGCGCGCCGCCACCGGCCGGCGCGACATGATGGTCCTCGATGGCGCCTACCACGGCAACCTGACGAGCCTGATCGACATCAGCCCTTACAAATTCGACGGACGGGGCGGCGCGGGCCAACCGGCGGGCACGCACGTGGTCCCCATGCCCGATCCGTATCGGGGCCCGTACCGCGGGATGACCCTGGAGTCGGGAGCGGCCTACGCCGCCACCGTACGAAAGGCCGCAGCGGGAGCGGATATCGCGGCCTTCATGGCCGAATCCGTACCGGGTTGCGGCGGCCAGATCGTGCCGCCGCCCGGATACCTGGCCGGCGCGGCCCATGCCATCCGGCAGGCCGGGGGCGTGTTCATTGCCGACGAGGTACAGGTGGGCATGGGCCGCGCCGGAAGCCATTTCTGGGGTTTCCAGATCCATGAAACCGACGACCCGACTACGCACGTCGTACCCGACATCGTCGTCATGGGCAAACCCATCGGCAACGGCCATCCCTTGGGCGCTGTCGTCACGACCCGCGCCATCGCCGATGCCTTCAACAACGGCATGGAGTACTTCAACACGTTCGGCGGCAACCCGGCCAGTTGTGCCGTGGGACTGGCCGTCCTGGACGAGATCGAGGAGCGCGGCCTGCAGGCGCACGCTGCCCACGTGGGTGCCCGGTTGCTCGAAGGTCTGCAATCGCTTGCCACAAATCATTCCATCGTGGGCGAGGCCCGCGGCGTCGGGCTGTTCGTGGGCGTGGAATTGGTCCGCAGCCGCGAATCCTTGGAGCCCGCAGCCAAAGAGGCCGGTTACATTGCCAATCGCATGCGCGAGGAAGGCATCCTGATCTCTACGGACGGCCCCCTGCACAATGTCCTCAAGATCAAGCCGCCCATGGTGTTCGGGCCCGATGACGCCGACCGACTTGTCGCCACGCTGGATCGCATCCTGGCCGAAGACTTCGTACGAGCGCGCGGCTGATTGGAAGCAGGCAGCACGGGTCGATCCATTGGGTTTGAAGTCCTACCTTTGGTCAACCTCACACGCACGGACACGTCATGGAATTCACCGGACTGGATACGATCGTCTTCGTGACCTACGCCATCGGCATCGTTGCCCTCGGCCTCTGGGTCTCCCGCCGCAAGGAAGGACACGAACGCACTTCGACGGACTACTTCCTGGCGGGCAAGAGCCTGCCGTTCTGGGCCATCGGCGCTTCGTTGATCGCTTCGAACATCTCGGCAGAGCAGTTCATCGGCATGTCCGGGTCGGGCTTCCGTGTGGGTCTGGCCATTGCAACGTACGAGTGGATGGCGGCCGTCACACTCCTGGTCATTGCGTGGTTCTTCCTGCCCATCTATCTCGAGAAAGGCATCTTCACGATGCCGCAGTTCCTCGAGAAGCGCTATGACTCCCGGGTCCGCACGCTGCTGGCCGTGTTCTGGCTGCTGGTCTACGTGTTCGTCAACCTGACGAGTGTTCTCTACCTCGGCGCGCTGGCTTTGAATGGCATCATGGGCATTTCGCTGACCGCCGGCATCATCGGACTGGCCCTGTTCGCCACCATCTACTCGGTCTACGGAGGTTTGCAGGCCGTGGCCTGGACGGATGTGGTGCAGGTCATCGTGCTGATCGGCGGGGGCCTCCTGACCACCTGGCTGGCGCTCGATGCCTACGGCGGGGACGCCGGCGTGATAGCCGGTTTCTCGCAGCTGGTGACCGACGCCGGGGACCGCTTCAACATGATCCTCTTCGAGGGCGAGTTGATGTACACGGACGATGCCGGCCTGACACAGGACGCGTACGACCTGCTGCCGGGTCTGGGCGTGCTGCTGGGCGGCATGTGGGTGGCCAACCTGTTCTACTGGGGCTGCAACCAGTACATCATCCAGCGCGCCCTGGCCGCCAAAAGCCTCAAGGAAGCCCGTCGCGGGCTGGCCTTTGCCGGCTACCTGAAGCTGCTCCTCCCCCTCATCGTCGTCATTCCCGGAATCGTGGCCTACGCGCTTGACGCGCCCATCGACAAGGCCGACCAGGCCTATCCCTGGCTGCTGGGCAACTACCTCGGCCCCGGCCTGACGGGTCTGGCTGTTGCGGCGCTTGCCGCTGCCATCGTTTCCTCGCTGGCATCGATGATGAACTCGACATCCACCATTTTCACGATGGACATCTACAAGTCCATCCTGCACACCGACGCCCCGGAGCACAAGCTGGTGCAGATCGGCCGCACGACGAGTGTGATCGCGATCCTGATTGCCGCTGTGGCCGCCTATCCGCTACTGGGCCAGATCGACCAGGCCTTCCAGTACATCCAGGAATACACCGGCTTCATCAGCCCGGGTGTACTGGCCGTGTTCATGATGGGGCTCTTTTACAAGAAAGCGAGCGCCAATGCCGCTCTCTGGACGGCGATTCTGTCGATTCCACTGTCGACGGCCATGAAATTCCTGACGCCCGACGTGCCGTTCCTCTCGCGCATGGGCTGGGTATTCGTGATTTCGGTCGTGCTGATCGTGGTGCTCTCCTGGCTGGAGAACAAAGGCAAGGACAGCGAGAAGGCCATCTCGCTGGGTGGTATCCGACTCGGCGGTGATCCGGTCTTTTCCCTGGCCTCCTTCGGCATCCTGGGCATCACGGCCGCGCTCTACGCCATCTTCTGGTAGGGCGGACTCAGACCGCGCTCACCGGACAATGACGGGCACGACCTGCCGGTCGCGTTCGGACCGGACAACCAGGAAATACACCCCTGCAGAAAGTCCGGGGACCGCCATCGTGGTTTCCACCGATTCTCCGGTGGCCATCCAGCGATCCAGGACCGAGGCGACCATCCGGCCGTCCGGAGCCACGAGATGGACCGAGACCCGGCCTGCCTCGGACGCGGAGATCCGGGCCGTCCGTTCTCCGATGCCTGGATTGGGCCACACTTCAGCATGGACCGCAGATGGCAACTCGTCGCGCTCCACAGCCGTGTCCGATCCGAAACCGATGCGCCAGATGCGCAGGTTGGCACCGAATTCGAGCACGTAGAGATGCTTGCCCACCAGCACGGCATCGATGGGGTTCTGGAAACCTGTCACGAGCTGCTCGGCCGTCAAAACCGGTCCCTGCGCATCTTCGGAAACAACCAGATGGAGGAGATCCTCGCCTTCCCCCGGGTACGGCCGCATCAAGTTGCTTTCCGAGCCCGTCCAGCTGAGCATGAGGGCATTGGACGTGAACGGAGCCGGCAGTACCGATTCGGTGTCGAACACCAGACCGAGCGGCGAACGATGAGAGGTGAACGTCCCCATGGTCCGACCGGAATCGTCAGCGTCCAGGATGGCCCCGTTTGCCGGATCCCGATACAGGTTGGCATCGGGGCCCAGGTTGCGGACCGGGTCGACGAAGGTCACACCTGCCGGCGGCGCAGGATAATCCGGGTCATTGTAGAAGTAGCCGTTCTGGACAGCAAAGGCATCCGGATTGAGCAGGAGATCGCCGGATGGATCGTAGGATGCAAACTGCATGGGCGTTTCCGTCGTGCCCATGCGCCACGGGAAACCGTAGTGACCGCCCTCCTCGAGCAGGTTGAGCTCCTCTTCGTCGTCCCGATCGCCTGAGTTCTCTGTCCCGAAGAGCCTTCCCTGACTGTCGAACGCCAGTGAAAAGGAGTTGCGGGTTCCGTCGGCAAAAAAATAGCCGCCATCGACCAGCGCCTCGGCGTCATTGGGCAGCACGAGATCGGTGGCAGCGGCCGGAATGCGAAGGATGGCCGACGTCAATGGAGCCTCCCTGAGACCCGGAAACTGCCCGTTGTTCTCCTGAACCTCCCCATGGTCCGTGCGCGAGCCGCTATTCAGGAAGAGGTACTGCCCATCGGGACTGAGCACCACCGCATTCATGTTGTGGTCGAAGGGAGTAGCCGAGCGCGGATAGGGCTCCGTGGTCATGACCGTACTCCAGACGTGACCGCCCGACCCATCGGGCGTGCCCCGTCGCACCACGGCGACGTTGTATCCGGGATGTGACGCCGCGTCGTTGCCCACCAGGTAGATCGTGCCATCGGGCGCGATGTCCATGCCCATGACCGGTACCGGAGCGCCGTGATCACCCGCGCTGTAGCGCGTCGTGACCCTCTGGCTGGACGGATCGGGGTCCACTGCCCTCAGCTCCCCGTTCAGTGTCGAGAAGATCAGGTCCCCCGATATCGGATCATGGGCGATGCGGACGCCATCATGAACCGGCCATGCCGTGGATTCGATCGTGACCGCCGGATTGTCGGAAACCGGTTGGGCCGCAAGAGCATGGACGCAGAACAGGAGCACCGCAAAAGCGGCAAGCCGAAGACGGGACAGGGACATGGGGTTCAGGGTGTGGCTGACGGACAGAACGGCTCCTGCAACCTAGCAAGCAGACCGGCCATCGCCAACCGGAGCCCTCCCCACCATCCGGACACCCTATATTCAGGAGCCCCTTTCTACTGCCCGAACCCATGCGCTTCACTTTCCTTCTTCTCCTGTCGTGCTCACTCCTGGTCCTGACCGGCTGTGCCAGCGATCCGGACACACCCGATCGCTGGAGCGATGAGGGCGCCGTCACGACCCCGGATACCACCTGGGGGGTCGTCTTCTTTGATGATTTCAATCAGGGAGAACTCGATCGGACCCGATGGAATGTGGCGGGTCCCGACCTGTGGGTCAACAACGAGCAGCAGATCTACATCGACTCGACTTGGACCATCGTCCTGCATGAAGATTCCGAAGATGCGGACGGAGTCCTGGCACTGACGGCTCGATGGGCCGAGGGAACGTCCTCGCCACGCGGACGGTCCGCCGATTTTGTCTCGGGACGTATCAACAGCCGGGACAAGTTCGACTTCATGTATGGCCGGGCCGAAGCACGCATCCGGCTCCCCGACGCGGAGGGCATGTGGCCCGCATTCTGGGCACTCGGGTACGGCCGATGGCCGGGATCGGGCGAGATCGACATCATGGAGTATGTCGGCCAGAAGGACTGGACGGCCGTGGCTGTGCACGGTCCGGGCTATTCCGGGGACCAGGCACCCGTCGACAATTTCTATTTCCCGGAGGGCGAGGATGCCACCGACTGGCATGTCTACGCGGTGGACTGGACTGCGGACGACATGTCATTCTACATCGATGACCGCCTGATGTACCGCATCGGCAGGCCCCTGGTCACTTTCTTCGGGGACTGGCGGTTCGACAACCGCAAGTTCCTCATCCTGAACACCGCCGTTGGCGGTGCCTATCCCTTCAAGATCAACGGTATCGAAGCGCCGTACTACGGCCTTCCTGCCTCAACGGTGGACCGGATCAAGGCGGGAGGGCTGGCCATGGAAGTTGACTGGGTTCGCGTCACGCGTGATCCTGCGCGTCACGCGGGGCACTGAGTACCGATCCTACTCGTAGCGAAGGGAGCGTACCGGGTCCGATGCGGCGGCCCGAAGCGCCTGGTAGCCCACGGTCAACAGCGCGATCAAGAGCGCAGCAAGACCCGACACCAGAAAGACCCACCAAGCGATGTCGATGCGATAGGGGAAGGCGTCCAGCCATTGTCCCAGACCAAAAAGGACGCCCGGGACGGAGATGACCAGCCCCACCACGACCAGCACGGCAAACTCCTTCGACAGCAATCCTACAAGCGACGGCATCGAGGCGCCGAGTACTTTGCGAACACCGATCTCCTTGGTCCGCTGCTGCGCCGTGAAGGCCGCCAGTCCGAACAGTCCCAGGCAGGCAATGATGATGGCCAGGGCCGAGAACAACGAGAAGATCCTTTGCAGCCGCTCCTCAGCCTGATACTGCCGGTTGAAGTCGTCATCGAGGAAGAATGACTCCAGGGCAAACTCCGGGAAGAATTCGGACCACACTCCTTCCACCGCCTCAACAGCAGCGATGGCATTCTGGCCGGCCAGGCGCAACGAGGCGAAGTTCATGATCCGATCGGTCGGAAAAATGAGGGTCGGCTCTATTACGTCTTTCAGCGAGGCGTGATGGTAGTCGGCCATCACCCCGATGATCGTCCGGCCCGCTCCGCCCATGGGCACGCGCTGCCCGATGGCTTCTTCTGGCGATGCATACCCGACATAGTCCACCAGGGTCTCATTGACCATGATGGCATCGGTCAGATCCGTCTCGTAGTTGCGATCGAATCCGCGGCCGGCCACCACGTCGATGCTGTACGTATCCAGATAGTCGAATCCGACATTCAGGATGGCGGCAGAACGCGTGTCTCCTTCAGACAGGTTCTCTGTGGCAAACAGGACCCGCCCCGAACCACGGCCCGGGATGGTCTGCGAAATGGTCGCCTCGCGGATCTGGGTAAGCGACTCGAATCGGTCCAGGATGGCATCCACCCGCCCATCGGTCATCGAACGGGGCACTGCCTGCATATCCACCACCAGCATCTGCTCCTGGTCGAATCCCAGGTCCCGGCTGCGCATGTACTCCAGTTGCTGGTTGACAACGACGGTGCCGGCGATCAGTCCGATCGAGATGGCAAACTGGACAGCAACCAGGGCCTTGCGGACGAACGCCCCCGAGGCCGTCGAGTGATTGGCTCCTTTCAGGACCTCGACCGGTTTGAAGGAGGAAAGCATGAGCGCGGGATAGAGGCCTCCCAGGATACCACTGGCCACGGATGCGAGCAGCAGGATACCCAGCATGCCGGGAGCAAAGAGATCCAGACGCGAGAGCTCCCTGGAGGCCAGCTCGTTGAGGAGGCCGACACCGGCCGAGGCCAGCACAAGTCCAACGGCCAGGGACAGGAGTGCCGTGGCTACGGATTCACCCAGGAACTGCCCCACGAGGGCACCACGCGATGAACCGACCGTCTTGCGCACGCCGACCTCGCGGGCGCGCTCCATGGAGCGCGCCGTGCTCAGGTTCGTGAAGTTGATTCCCGCAAGGAGCAGGATGAATACCGCTACTGCCGAGAAGACCAGCACCTGCGTTCGATCACCCGTAGGCCCGATCTGGGCCCCCAGATCGGAATCCAGGTAAATGCCCGTCAGTGGTTCGAGCAGCAGTTCCATCCCGAAATTGAACTGGTCCAGTTGGTCGCCGATTTTCTCATGACCGAGATTGGCGATGCGAGCCTGGAAGGCGGGATAGTCGATGTTCGGGGCTGTTTTCAGATAGGTGTAGATGCCCAGGTTGAGCCACGCATCGTTCTCCGGGATGCGTTGCAACCGGGTGGCGTAGGAGAGGAAAATGTCCGCTTCGAAATGCGAAGTGGACGGCAGGTCCTCAACGACGGCCGTGACCTCGAAAAACGTCGTGTCATTGAGAACGAGGGACCGGCCTACTGCCCGTTCGCCCGGGAAGTACTTGGCCGCAGTGGACGCCGAAATGACGGTTGTTCCGGGCCGTTCCAGGGCTCCATCGCTCGAACCATCCATCACGGGCAGCGTGAAGACATCGAACAACGATTGCTCGGCATACCACATCCGGTCATCATAGAAATCCTGACCATCGTGTGATACCGCGGCCTGCTCGCCGGCAAGACGGACGAGCGCCTCTACTTCGGGAAACTCATCGCGGATGATGCGGCCGATGGGCGCGCTGGTGACTGCAAAGTAATCCGGGTCCGAATTGGGAGGCTGCCCCTTGAATCCGACGCGGTAGATCCGGTCGGCATCGGCATGATGCCTGTCGTAGCTCGTCTCCTGACGCACGAAGAGCGTGATCAGGGCAAAACAGGCAAGGCCCAGCCCCAGTCCGAAAATATTGATGAAGGAATAGACGGGGCGCTTCAGGAACGAGCGTAGCGCTACGCGGAGGGAACGGACGGGCATGGTTCAGGGCGGGAATGGAACAGGGACACCGGGTGCGTCTTCCGGCAACCTACTAACGAGACACGGCAAGGACTATTGTGTTGCTGTGGACCGCAAAGACGGCTGAGCGGGAAGGATGGCGCGCACGCTTATTTGTTGTAACTTTGTAAAAGTAATTGCCGTACGCGGTCACATTCCTTCCCGATTCCTGCCCATGTCTGCACCCGAACAACTCGGAAACCTCGAAGAACTGGTCCTGCTCACCGTGTGTGCCCTCGGTACGGACGCTTATGGTGTCAGCGTACATCAGCATCTGGCCGAAGTGAGTGGCCGCGCGGTTAGCCTCGGCGCCATCCACACAACCCTTTATCGGTTGCAGGACAAAGGATTCCTGGAATCAGAGATGGGTGGATCCAGTCCTACCCGGGGGGGACGAAGAAAACGGCTGTTCCGGGCGACCGGTGCCGGCCTGGATGCCGTCCGGGCCGCCCGTGCGGTGCGGGACCGACTGTGGGAAGGTATGCCGTCGCCCCAGCCCAATCTGCGGTTTTCGTGACGCATCCCGAGCACTCATCCCTGCCCCGCCTGCTCGTTTGGCTCGTTGCGCGCTTTTGCCATGAAGCCGTGGTCGAGGAATTCCGCGGCGATCTGGAGGAGCTGCACGTCATTCGCGCCGATCAGCCCATGGCCCGCCTGCGGATCTGGTTCGATGGGCTTTCCCTGCTCCGATTCCACTTCCGTCGCCACCGACGGCCCTCTTCCTTCTTCCTGTCTCCCGCCATGCTGCGCAACTACTTTTTCGTCGCCATCCGCTCATTGAAGCGCCACGCGGCCTTTGCCTCCATCAACATTGTCGGGCTCTCCCTGAGTATGGCCGTGGCCCTGATCCTGATCCTGTTCATCCGACAGGCCGATCAGAAGGATGAGTTCCACGCCAACGCCGATCGAATCGTGCGGGTGTATTCGGACTTCAAATCGTCCTTCAACCGCAACAATGCCCTCTATGGCACCAGTCCGGCCTCGTTGGCGGACCTCATGGCGTCCGACGTACCGGGTGTGGAAGAGGTCGTGCACGTCCGAAGCGGATTCCAGGGCACGTTGCAGTACGGCGACACCGGCCTGCCGCTGCGTGGTCTCTGGGCGGATCCGGCCTTCTTCGAGGTCTTTTCCTTCGACCTGAAGGCCGGAGATCCGGCCACAGCCCTGTCCGAACCGGGATCCATCGTCCTCTCCCCCGCTGAAGCCGAGAAGTTCTTTGGTGACGAAGACCCGATCGGGCAGACCATGAGTGTCGTGGGAGATCGGGAATACACCGTAACCGGCGTCCTGGCGCGGGACGACTACCCCACCGTCTTTCCCCTGACGGCCATCGCCTCCTACGCTTCCCTGCTTTCGGACGCCAGCCAGCAAGAGATGCTGGGCCTGTGGTATGCCTCGATCTATCGCTCCTATACGTTTGCACTGCTCGAACCGGGAACGCGCGTGGATGATGTCCAGGCCCGGGTCCGGGGTCTCATCCCGACCCACTTCTCCTCGTTCGAGAACAACCGATTGCACGACCTCGTCGTCCAACCCTTGGGGGACATCAGCCTGGGCGTGGAAATGGGCAATGAGCTGGGGTCAAACCTTCCGGGAAGTGCCGCGTGGTTCCTGCTGACACTGGCCGCCATCATCCTGCTCACGGCCTGTTTCAACTATGTGGGTCTGACCGTCAGCCGCTCCCTGGGACGAAGCCGCGAAGTGGGTGTCCGCAAGGTGTTCGGCGCCGAGCGTACACATATCAGTTCGCAGTTCCTGTTTGAAACCGTGCTGGTGGCCGTACTCAGCGTATCCATCGCCGTCCTGTTGCTGAAATGGCTGGTCCCTGCCTTCAACGCCTTCTCGTTCGTCTCGCAGACGGGCATGCTCCTGAACCTGGACTGGTCCGGTGACATGGGACTGTACGGCGTGTTCATCGGGTTCACCCTGGTCGTGGCCCTGACAGCAGGCTTCTACCCCGCCCTGTTCCTGTCCCGTTTCCGCCCGGCCGATGCCGTCAAGGGCATGGCGGGCATCAGCGGCGGCTCCGGATCCCGCATGCGCAAGGGACTGGTCGTCGTGCAGTTTGCCATTTCCCTCATTTTCCTCATCACGGCCGTCGTCATGGTGCGGCAGGCCCGCTTCATGCAGCAGGGAGATTATGGATTCCGCACCGAAGGCATCGTGAACGTGCGCCTTTTCGACGTCCCCTACGAACGATTCCGCGACCGCGTCTCACAGAGCGCCCACGTCGAGGGCGTGTCCGGCATGTCCATCATCCCGGCGCTGGGCTCGCGATCCGACATCTGGGTGTCCGTGCCCGGCGCCTCGGACGACGACAACGTGAAGGGATACCGGTTTGCCATCGACGGGCAACTGATCGACAACCTGGGACTGACACTGCTGGCGGGCTCGAACCTGACTGAGGCGGCGACCTTCGAGGAAACACAGCGCGTCATCGTCAACGAGACGCTGCTGGAACGGCTGGGACTGGGCTCCCCCGTCGAGGCCGTGGGCGAAGTTTTCATCGCCGGAGACACCACGCGTGTCACCATTGCCGGGGTCCTGCAGGATTTCCATGCGGACGATCTGTCCAACGAAATGTCGCCCTACCTCTTCTTCTACCAGCCTGACATGCTGGGCTGGGCAAACGTCCGCCTGGCCCCGGGACAGATGGAAGCCGGCATGGCAGACATCCGGGACGCCTGGATGGCCATGGGGCACCCACGCAGCGTGGACATGGAAGCGTTCGACACCCAACTGGAGCAGAATTTCGTCAATCTCATGACACGTGACATGTACCGGCTCATCGGCTTCATCGCCTTCCTGGCCGTGACCATCGCCTGTCTGGGACTGCTGGGAATTGCCTCTTTCAACGTCGAAAACCGGACACGCGAGATCAGTATCCGCAAGGTGCTTGGGGCCGATGTGCGGACGCTCGTACTGCTGCTCTCCCGCGAGTTCATGATCCTGATCGGCATTGCCACGGTCGTATCCATGCCGATGGCGTGGATCTTGGCCAACACCTGGCTGCAAGGCTTCGCCTACCGCATCTCACCCGGACCGGGCACGTTGGGTCTGGCGCTGTTCATCCTTCTGACCATAGCCGCCACGGCCATCGGATCGCAGACCATGAAAGCGGCACTGGCCAACCCGATAGACAACCTGCACGAGAACTGAGATTTCAGCTTCCGTGCTTCAATGAAGGCAACACCCGACGAATGCCGTCCGGGTCAATCGGCCTTCTTGTCCCGATGCTTGCGGACCTCGCGCGCAATCCACATGGCCGGCCAGCCGGCGGCCGTGCCGAAGAGCGCCACCAGGCCCCACAGATTGCCGGGACCGTCATCACGGAACAGGAAGCCCAGGAAGAGGATGCCCATGGCCAGCATGGCGGCAAATACCAGACCGCCCAGACGTGCCTGATTGGTCGGCACAGGCTGCCAACCCAGATAGATGCCTTGCGCCACGACCAGCACCATGAAGGTCGTGAACCCGCCCACCACGGGCAGGTAGAGGAAGGCACTGGCGAATACGGCGGCCAGGCCGCAGGTTACCATCCACTGTCGGTCGTCCATGATTCCGGGAAGAAGTCTCTTGGGTGATGTCGGTTGGCTGCGGGGGCTGGCAATCTATCAATCGTCAGAGAAGGCCGCATCGAAGGCCGTGTTCGAGGGCGGGAAGTCCACGCTTCGCACGAAATCACAGGCCTCGGCTGCGCCGTGCTCCCTGTCCATGCCCGAGTCTTCCCACTCGACGGACAATGGACCATCGTATCCAATCCGGTTGAGCGTCCGGATGATCTCCTCGAAATCGATGTTCCCGCGGCCCAGGCTTCGGAAGTCCCAGTGGCGACGGGCATCGCCGAAGTCCGTGTGTCCTCCGAAGACGCCGGCCTCCGTGGCCTTGTCCGACCACCAGACATCCTTCATGTGGACGTGGTATATCCGATCGGCAAACCGCTGGATGAACGCCACATAGTCCACGCCCTGGTATCCGAAGTGGCTCGGATCATAATTGAACCCGAAGGCCTCGCGGCCGTCAAGGGCCTCTATGGCACGCTCCGTCGAGGCAATGTCGAAAGCGATTTCGGTGGGATGCACTTCCAGGCCGAAGCGCACGCCGACCTCGTCGAACACGTCCAGGATGGGATGCCAGCGCAGGGCGAAGTCGGCGAAACCGGCATCGATCGATTCCGGCGAAACGGGCGGAAACGAGTACAACAGGTGCCAGATGGAGGAGCCTGTAAAACCGTTGACCACCGAAACGCCCAGTCTGGCCGCGGCCCGGGCGGTGTCTTTCATCTCTTCCGCCGCCCGCTTACGGACGCCTTCTGCATCCCCATCGCCCCAGACGTGCGGAGGAAGGATGGACTGGTGCCTTCCGTCAATGCGGTCGCACACCGCCTGGCCCACGAGGTGGTTGGAGATGGACCAGACTTTCAGGCCGTAGCGAGCCAACAGATCGTGACGGCCCTGGCAGTAGTCCGGTTCAGCCAGTGCCCGCTGCACATCGAAATGATCTCCCCAGCACGCCAGTTCGAGGCCGTCGTAGCCCCACGAAGCGGCCTTTTCAGCCAGGGTTTCCAGCGGCAGGTCGGCCCATTGGCCGGTAAAAAGGGTTACGGGACGGGACATGATGCGATGAATCAGCTGGTGGTCAAAAGAACAATGGCAGGATACGAACGGTGCGCGAGCCGCACGAGTCAGGGGCGCGGCGGGTTTGCCAGGTCAGGCCGGCGGATCGTACGACGCATCCACCCACGTCCGTTTTGAACTGCTTTCAATGGCCGTGTGGATGAAGTGTACGCCGCGGGCACCATCCTGCACGGTGGGAAAGTCCGGAGTGTCCGGGACCTGGCCGGCGTCCACGGCACGCATGGCGCGGGCCGCCTCGCGGTAGATGTTGGCAAACGCCTCGATGAATCCCTCGGGGTGACCCGCGGGCAAACGGGTGGCGCGCTCGGCGGCCGCCGTTGCATACCCGTTCCCGTTCTTGTAGATGCGCTCAGGGGCGTCCTGGGCCCGCACCCACAGCCAGGTCGGAAATTCCTGCTTCCACTCCAGGCCCGCGTCGGACCCATAGACCCGGATGGTCAGGGCGTTTTCCTCACCCTGGGATATCTGGGAGCAATACAGGATACCCCGGGCGCCGCCCTTGTAATGGATCAATACCGAGGCGTCATCCTCCAGGGCGCGGCCGTCCACTACCGTACCCAGGTCGGCCATCATCTCCTCCATTTCCAGACCGGTGATGTAGTGCACCAGGTTCTCGCAATGCGTGCCGATGTCGCCGAGGGCCGACGAAGCACCCGCCTTCTGGGGATCGGAGCGCCAGGAGGCCTGCTTCTGACCTGTGGCTTCGAGCAGCTCGGAGAGCCAGCCCTGCGGGTACTCGACCACGACTTTCCGGAGCGTGCCCAGCTCCCCGGACCTGATCAGTTCACGCGCCTGCTTCACCATGGGATACCCGGTGTAGTTGTGCGTCAGCGCAAACACACGGCCCGTCCGGCTGACGGTCCGGCACAGGTCCTCGGACTCTTCCAGCGTGATCGTCATGGGCTTGTCGCAGACGACGTGGAAGCCTGCTTCCAGTGCAGCCTTGGCCACGGGATGATGCAGGAAATTGGGCGTCACGATGCTCACGAAGTCGATCCTGTCTTCCGTCCGGGCCGCCTCCTTTTCGAGCATCTCCTGCCAGGAACCGTAGACACGGCTCTGGTCGAGAAAGAGATCTTCTCCCGCTTGCCGTGACTTTTCCTCGGAGCTCGAAAAAGCCCCCGCCACCAGTTCCATCTGGCCGTCCAGTTCAGCCGCCATACGATGGACGGCTCCAATGAAGGCGCCGGGACCTCCCCCGACCATGGCATAGCGTAGTTTCCGGTTCGTCGAAGACATGATTTCGTGCGCGCTTTGAGTGCGTGTGGAGATTAAGTGAGACGGGTTTGTTAACCTTTACGTAAACCGGCGCGGGAAAGAGCCCTTTATCTTTGCGGGATCCAAGAAACTCTCCTTCTGGAACCCGTCGCCCCCTCCGGAACGCACCGCATCCTTTCTGATGACCGGACCCATCTCAGGCAGAAGCACACCCCTCATCCTCGTCGTGGACGATGAGGAGGATATTCTGGAGCTGGTCAAGTATAACCTGAAAAAGGAAGGATTCGATGTCAACTGCGCAGAAAATGGCCTCGAAGCCATCGAGCAGGCCAAGGAATCGATTCCCGATGTGATTGTCATGGACATCATGATGCCGGAAATGGACGGCATCGAGGCATCCAGGAAACTGAGGGAACATGCACGACTGCGCTCCATCCCGATCCTGATGCTCACGGCGCGCAGCGACGAGTCCGACCAGGTTCTGGGCCTCGACGCGGGAGCCGACATCTACCTGACCAAACCCGTCTCCATCCCGGTCCTCTCCAGCCAGATCAAGGCGCTGTTGCGTGGCGCAAAGCGGTATGAGATGCCGGTCGACGTTCTGCGCATCGCGGACCTCGAGATCGATCGGGACCGTTTCGAAGTGCGCAAGCAGCGAGAAGAGGACGCCATCCGGCTGGCCCGCAAGGAGTTCGAACTGCTGTACTTCTTTGCCTCCCGACCGGGCCGCGTTTTCTCGCGGCAGGACCTGCTCGATCAGGTCTGGGGACACGATGTGTACGTGGTGGATCGAACGGTGGATGTCCACGTGCGCAAGATCAGGGAGAAGATCGGCGAGCACTATATTGAAACCGTGAAAGGCGTCGGATACCGGTTCACGGACAAGTACGCCTGACCACGCTCGATGGGGCCGTGTTCGACGATGCCCCTGCTCTTCTCCGACCCTTTCCCCCACCATGTCCGATTCCCAGCCGGCACCCGATATCGGCAAGCTGCTCGAAGCGACGCCATCTCCCCTCGGGCATCGTCTGGCGCTGAAGATCGGACTGTCGGCCGGTGGCGGCATGCTCCTGGTATCCCTGTTCCTGACCCTGTTCTGGGATGCCTGGACCGTCTGGATTTCGGTGGTCGCCGTTCTCGGAAGTTTCGTGGGCGCCTACGTGGCCACCTTCCACCATGCCTCGGCCCGACTTGAACTGGCCCGTCGCATTCTGAAGAACATCCGCAAGTACGATTTTGAAGCGCTGGATCTGGCGCAGGTCGAGCGGGGCGACGAACTCAACGACATCATCCGCCAGGTATACCGGACCGGTCGCGTACTGGAACGCGAGTTCTCTGAACTCAAGAAAATGGAAACCTACCGTCGCGACTTCCTGGGCAACATTTCCCACGAACTCAAGACACCCATCTTCTCCATCCGCGGATTCGCGGAAACCCTGAAGGACGGCGCACTCGAAGACCCCGCCGTCAACCAGTCGTTCGTGGAGAAGATCATCCGCAATGCGGACCGGCTCAGCAACCTGGCCAAGGACCTTTCCGAGATTGCCCGCCTGGAAACGGGGCAGTTGGAAATGAACAAGTCGGCCTTCAACATGAAGCGCCTGGTCAATGACGTGGTCGAGTCCGTGGAGCCGCAGGCCCGGGAACGCGCCATTTCCATCAAGACATCGTTCGAAAGCAAGCTGCCCCCGGTCTACGGCGATCCTTCCCAGATCCGGCAAGTCGTGGTCAATCTGGTGGACAACGCCATCAAGTACTCGAACGAAGAAGGCACCGTCTCCATCCGTCTGCGCAGCCGCCGCAAGCGGGAATGCGTGGAGTTTTCCGTTCGGGACCAGGGTGTCGGTGTGGCCAAGGAAGACCTGGCGCGCCTGACGGAACGCTTCTTCAGGGTGGACAAGAGCCGCTCCCGTTCAGCCGGTGGGACAGGACTTGGGTTGTCCATCGTCAAACACATCCTGGCCGCCCACAGCCAGGAACTGTCCGTGTCCAGTTCCCTTGGCAAAGGGTCCACGTTCAGTTTCATGCTGGATGTGGCCCGCGTGGACGAAGAACACACCTACGATTGAAGCCCCGACGACACCCCGAACCGCACGCGCACCCATGAGACAAGCCTACCATCTGACCCGGCCGCAGAAGCTGTTCGTCGTCTGCACGGCCATTTTCCTGACGGCACTCGTCGTGGCCGAGGCCACGGCCAGCAAGTTCTTCACTGCCTTCTCGCTGCCGTTCACCATCACCATCCTGGGTGTGGAGTTCAATGAGGTGGTCATGACGGCGGGTGTGCTGGCTTTTCCGATCACCTTCATCATCACGGACCTTCTCAACGAGTATTTCGGCAAGCCGGGGATCCGGTTCGTGACCTGGATCGGGATGACAATGATCATCTTCGAGTTCGGACTGCTCCAGCTGGCCATGGGCGTACCGACCTCTTCCATTTCCCCGGTACCCGGAGAGGCCTTCGATGCCGTCTTCGGCGCCACGGGCCGGGTCATCATCGGAAGCCTCGTAGCCTACACGCTGGGTCAGTTGGCGGACATCACCCTCTTCCACTGGCTGCGCGGCCTCACGAAAGGCAAGCATCTCTGGCTGCGCGCCACGGGATCGACCTTCGGATCCCAGTTCATCGACACGTTCGTCGTGCTCACGGTGGCCTTTTTCGGGCAGCTCTCCTTCGGCGAAATCATCGCCATCACGCTCTTCAACTATTCCTACAAGTTCATCATCGCCATCGTCATCACGCCGGTCATCTATGGTGCCCACTGGGTCATGGACCGATACCTGGGCGATGAACTGGCCGAGGAACTGATCCATGCCGCCGAAGAGGGCCATCCGCTGCAACCCATCGGCACGGCATCAGGTCATGCAGAATGACCCGCCGGAACGCAGTTTCCGAGGCGTGAGATTGTTACTTTTGGGGCTTCCGTTCCACCGGATCCAAACCGACGTTTGTGGAATGACGCCGCGCCGGGATGCGTCAAATTCCGGTCCGTCCATTCATCACTTCCTGCCGCCGCCGAACTTCATGGCATCTGCCCCATCGCGCCTCATGCGAACCGTTCTCCTCATTGCAGTCTCACTTTGGCTGCTCCCGGAAACGGCACTGGCCCAGCCCGTAACACAACCCTTCACGTTCAGCATCTCTGCCCACGACCTGCCAGCCATTGAACACGGCTCGGCCGACTGGGGAGATTTCGATGCCGATGGGGACCTCGACCTGCTTCTTTCCGGTGCTTCGGCCGGGGCGGTCAGCACGCAGCTCTTCGTGAACAACGGCACGCAAGACGGCATCCATCGCTTCAGCGCCCTTTCCGGCCCGCTTCATCAGGTGCTCTACTCCTCGTCTTCCTTCGCAGACGTGGACGGCGACGGGGATCTGGATGTGCTGGTTTCCGGGTCGACCACGGCCGACTGGCCGTATGCGGCGTCGACCCGTCTGTACCGGCTTTCGACGGACGGCACCATGACCTACCTCGAGAACCATGGTCTTCCGGACCTGCACTCGTCTTCCTCTGCATGGGCTGACATGGACGGCGATGGCGATCTGGACGTCGTCATGACTGGCGTCACCTCGGGGGATGTGCTGACGTCGGTGATCGGATACAACAACGGGAACGGCACCTTCGATGCCCATACCGATATCCTGACCGGAATCGGTTACGGGGATGTGGCCCTGGGAGACATTGACGGGGACCTGGACGTGGATATCGTCCTCTCGGGCGCTTCCGCTGACGGATTCGTGACGCAGGTTCTGCGTAACGATGGCGGTTCATTCTCTGCCGTCGACGGCAACTTCCCTGCCGTGGCTTTCTCCTCGGTTGACCTTGGCGACTATGACGGCGATGGCGATTTGGACCTGGTGGTTTCAGGCGGCAGCGTTTCAGAACTGATCTTCGAGGGTCAATTGCAGGTCTGGGACAACATCGGGGGATCCTTCGCTCCCTCGGCCCACGCGCTTCCCGGTGTCCTGACCGGCGAGGTGACCTGGGGTGACTACGATCACGACGGCGACCTCGACCTGCTCGTGTATGGAGCAGAAGCGGCCATCGGACGCCGTTCCGCCTACATGTACCGCAACGACGCAGGAGACGGATTCAATGCCGCCACCCTGCTCGTCGGCGCCGTCTTTTCTGACGCTTCCTTCGGTGACTTCGATGGCGATGGTGATCTCGACCTTGTAGCGACCGGCACTTCCAGCCTCGGCCCCTCGTTCACCAACATCTACGAGAACAAGCGCCAGGTCATTCCCGAGCTTCCCGGTGCACCGGCAGCCCTGGTAGCCAGTGTGGACGACCGGCAGGCCCTCCTGTCCTGGCAGTCGCCCACGCCGCTTGTGGACGGTTTCCTGCAGACGACCTTCAACGTGCGCATCGGCACACAACCGGGGGCTTCGGATGTGGTGTCCGCCATGGCCGATCCGGCCACGGGACGTCGCTGGACCAGCGGTCCCGGCAACGCGTCCGTCTCGGACGCCTACCTGGTCGACGGCCTCCCGGACGGCACCTATTTCTGGAGCGTCCAGGCCGTGAACAACGCGTTCCTCGCGTCTGAATTCGCCGCCGAAGGCTCGTTCACCGTCAAGGGCAGTCTGTCGACAGGTACCGAAGAGGAGTCCCTGCCCCAGCGATTTGCCGTCTACAGCAACTATCCCAACCCGTTTTCGGCCCGGACAACCATCAGATATGATCTTCCGGAGGCCGCTCCGGTCCGTCTTACGGTCTACAGTCTGCTCGGTCAGGAAGTGCACAGTGCATCGCTGGGTACACAGCCCGCCGGTCAGCATCAGATCGAATGGGATGGACGGGGATCGGGCTCGCAGCTCGGATCGGGTATCTACTTCTACGAGATCCGTGCGGCCAGTCAATCGGCAACCGGAACCATGACTCTGGTACGATGAGGATGAAGGGCGAACGGAAGGGTGCAGTGGACATGAAGGAAATGCGAGTCGGAATGGCCCTGGTGGCGTGTCTGCTCCTGGCAGTGCCGGCTTTCGGTCAGCGGCAGATTGCCGGCGTCATCGGCATGCCGCCGGTACGGTTCGGTGCCCTGGCCGCCGGGGACTATGATGGCGATGGCGACGAGGACGTCTTCCTGACGGGAGAATTGGCCAACGGAACCATCCATTCTGCGCTGTACCGGTTCGTGGAACGACGCGTTACCCCGTTGCCCAACAGCGCCCCGAAGATCGATGCCGTTTACCAGCGGGTGGACTTCCCGAAGCGCGATGTCAAGGGCGGATCGGTCGTCTGGCGCGACCTGAACAACGACGGCCAGATCGACATCCTGGTCACGGGTCTTGCCGTCGAGGAACAGACCACGACCACTACGACATTCCGTCCGGCCACGGACATCTACATCAACGGCGGGGGCACGTTCTTCGTCAATGGCACCTCCGGCCTGCCGGGCGTGCATCGCAGCAAGGCCGATGCCGCTGATTTCAACGGTGATGGCGTCATGGATGTCGTCCTTGGCGGCGAGACGGATTCCGGAATGGTCATGGGCGTATGGCTGGGAACGGGCGACGGTACATTCGTCCCGGGACCCACAACATTCGAACCCCTGGCCCTGTCCTCCCTCAACATTTCCGACATGGACCAGGACGGGGACCAGGACTTCATCGTGGGAGGATTCACCGCCTCCGGGCGTCCCACGATCCGCATGTTCATTAATGACGGGTCCGGCTCGTTCACGCAGGTCGATCCCGGATTCCCCGAGCTCTACTTTGCCAGCGCGGCCTTTGGCGACATCGATTTCGACAACGATGCGGACATCCTGGTCAGCGGCGGCAAATTGGCACCAACCATCCTGCGCGGTGAGACCTGGGTCTTCCGCAACCAGGGCAACAACCAGTTCGACGGCTTCTCGTCCAACCTGACGGGTCTCTTCGGAGGCGGAGCGCTCTTCCGCGACATGGATGGCGACCAGGATCTGGATTTCGTGACCTGGGGTCAGAGTGATCTCAGCGACCCGGAGGCCCAGTGGCTTCAGGTCTTCGAGAATATCGACCTGAACTTCCTGCGCATCTCCAACCTGCGCGGGGTGCTGTACGGCGCCCTGGACTGGTTCGATTCGGATGGAAACGGACGCCTGGATGTACTGATCACGGGCGAACAGGAAGGCGACCTCGTCATCACCCTGTACGAATTCTAGGAGCCGGACGAGCATCATCGGCAGGACTGCCGGCTGATCCGTTCAACCCGGGGCCTTCAGCAGTCTCAGGCAGTCTCTCCGACCGGTACCTTCGTCAGCCAACCGTGCGGATCGTTGCCCTGGTGTACGATGTCGAAGAATGCCGTCTGCATGCGCTCCGTGATCTCACCGCGACGACCGGAGCCGATGACATGGTGGTCGATGGAGCGCACCGGTGTTACCTCGGCAGCTGTACCCGTGAAGAATACTTCGTCGGCCACGTAAAGGGCCTCACGCGGAATCAGGCCCTCCACGATCTCCAGACCCATGTCCCGAGCCAGCGTTGCTATGCTCTGGCGCGTGATACCCGGCAGGATCGAGGTCGATACGGGCGCCGTGTACAGCTTGCCGTTCTTGACCACGAAGATGTTCTCTCCGGAGCCCTCGGCCACGTGGCCGCCGGTGCTCAGCATGATGCCTTCGGTGAAGCCGCTCAGGACGGCGTCCATCTTGACCAGACCGGCATTCAGGTAGTTGCCGCCAGCCTTGGCCATGGCCGGGAAAGTGTTGGGAGCCATGCGGTTCCAGGATGCGACGTGCACATCAACGCCCTGCTCCAGGGCCTCGGGACCGAGATAGGCGCCCCATTCCCACACGGCAATGATGGTGTGGACCGGATTCTTGTACGGGTTCACACCCATCGGGCCCATGGCCCGGTACGAAAGCGGACGGATATAGCACGCTTCGAGTCCCGAGCGGACGATCGTGTCGATGACGGCCTGCTCGAGTTCTTCCCGCGAGTAACCCAGATCCATGCGGTAGATGCGGGCTGAATCGATCTGGCGCTGCATGTGTTCGGGATGCCGGAAAATGGCAGAGCCTTTGTCCGTCTTGTAGCAACGAATGCCTTCAAAAACGGACGTGCCGTAATGCAGGGCATGCGTGAGGACGTGAACGTTTGCTTCGTCAAACGGCACGAACTCGCCGTTCATCCAGATATCAGCCTTGGTCATGTCTGAGCAGGAGTGGGTGGGGAAAGAACGCGAAAATCCGGCTGCAGCGGGGCGATTCCCGGTACGGGCGGACAGCAACCGGACTACGGGACATCCGGGCAGTAGGAATCTACCCCGCCCGGCCCCAAAAAGTTCGACAGTCGCCCGCGTAAATCCTGTCGGGACTTTCCTGTCAGTCAGAAGGCAGACGGTCGATCAGGCCAGTCGGCTCAGTCGGCAGGCGTGTTGCCTTTGCCCGGATAGGTGTATCCGATCAGGGACGTGATCTCCGGCGACAGGGTCCACTCGTGGGTGTACTGGTTGACCGAACCGAAGAAACCGAATCCGCCTTCCACGTTCGAGAATGTACCTGGCTGCACCAGGACTTCCTGGTCGAAGACGCCGTCCGGTGGACGCCAGGAATCACTGGTCATGGTAAGACGCATGCCGACGGACATCAGGAACGGTTCGGCATCGTCCGATACTCCGAGTTCCTTCGTGACATCTTCCTTGTCACCCGTCAGACGGATGAGCACCTCCCATTTGTCGTCCTGGACGAACTGGCCATACTGATCCGCCACGTTGCCATACGGAATGACGGCGTTCAGGAATGGCTGGCCGGGCGAGGCATTCAGGAACCGGTACCACACTTCCACCCGGAACGGTGGGAAGTCGATGTCCGTCCAGCGGATCTTCTGGAATACGGCCGCCACGGAAATGGTGGGATCGTCCAGTTCCACTCCCGTAACCAGCGGAATGCTCGTGCTGGCCTCAGCCCGCTTGCCGTCCTCGCGGACCACGCTCAGGTTGTAGGTCCAGCCCGGCACAGGACGGAACGGGGCGTGGAAAACATGCCCGGTGGAACCGTCCGGATACGTGACGACCGAGTCCTGCCAGGTGATGACCTGACCCGATTCCACTTCCAGCGTGGTCACGGTTGCGTCGATCTCGCCGGCTTCGAGCGCAGCAAAGTCCGTTCGCAGGGGAATGACACGGACAAACTGCTGATCGGAAGCCGTGTCGAGGTAACCGAACAGCGTGAAGTACCGGTCTTCCTCGACGAACGGGTTGACCTGATCCTCGCACCCCGTCCACATCGTGACTGCAGCAACAAGGGCCATCAGCAGGGACAGGGATTTCAAACGATGGCGCATCATGCTGGGAAAATGGAGGCGATCCATGGGTTGTGTCGGAGTATCCATCATTTGTACTCCAGTTTCAGGCCCACGGTGGGTATGAGGGGCAGCTGATCAACCCGACGCAGCGTGAAGAGGTCGAGATAGAACAGGTTGCGGCGATCGTATGCGTTGAGGAGTCCTGTCTGAATGGTCAGGAACGTGGTCGGACCTACGCGGAATTCCCGGTCCATCGAAAGATCCAGACGATGATACGTCGGGAGGCGTCCTGTGTACGGACGTCCGTAGAGTACCCGCTCTTCGCCCGGCACTTCGGTAACGGCAACGAGCGAATCGAGCAGCACGAAGCGATCGAATCCGAGCGATTCATTGAATGGCAGGCCGGACCCGAACTGCCAGCGGGCAGACAGATTGAAACCTTTCACCGTGCCGTTGATCATCACGTTGAGCTGATCCTTCCGGTCGTGCGGGGGCGCATAGGCCACGGCATTCTCGCCAGTCAGGAGCTGCAGGGCGCGTGCCGTCGTTTCGTATTCCACCTCCGATCGGCCCCAGCTGACGGTGGCCTGGAATTTGTCACTGCTTCCGACTTCCATGCGCAGGTCGAATCCGCGGGCTGTGCCGTCGGCGAGCTGTACGTTCGTCGTGAAGCGGGGGAAGGCCGTCCATTCAGGGACATTCAGGTTGGCCAGGTCCTTGTAGAACCCTTCCGC
>Ga0209578_10000339_pt1 | contig 65781 bp, 62 predicted proteins | sample tdAd472_FD_187127 | JGI IMG/M metagenome (GOLD analysis project Ga0209578, IMG submission 187127) | Marine sediment microbial communities from the Atlantic coast under amendment with organic carbon and nitrate - tdAd47.2 (SPAdes)... | ecosystem: Environmental > Aquatic > Marine > Coastal >...
TCATTTCCACTCCAGCGTTTCTTTTCTTGTTATGCCGCTTGTTTTCACCTCTCAGCGGCTTCTTACGCTTTCTGAGTCGACTACCTCCTGTAGTCACCGGGCCGGAGAGGGCCCGCCTTATTCCTCCTTGATCTATCAGATACCTGCGCTCGTTTCTTATAGCAGAGTTTTAGAACCGCGCGCAAGTGTGCCTGTTGTGCGAAAAAGAATGAAAACAAGTTGCAGGACAATTATTCCAGAATGCCTACAGGATTCGTATTGGGTAATACACGTAGGTCAGCAACTCCGCTTCATCCGTTTTGGTCGGGTCGCTGACGTAGGTTTCCCAGGCATCTCCGTCTCGATCGATGTCGAGAGCGGCGATATAGGCGGCAATTTTGCGATGCGTCATGCCGAGATTTCGGTAGGAGCCCAGGTGCTTGACACGAATGACCGGGCCTCCATACGTCGTGCCGATTCGAACCTTGCCATCTTCTTGCGGCGTCTCTGCGGTGACTCCGCGCACCGGAATCGCGGCGTCGAATCTCAGGTTGGCTCCTTCGAAACTGCGCACAATCGAGATCGGCGCCCCGGCCTCCGCCAGCCGGTGTCTGTCGATGAACGAAAGGACTTCGAAATACGCTTTCCCCATTGCCTCCGACATCGCTGCAGGATCCGGTGTCGATGTCGCCGGCAAATAGGCGATCTGCTGTGGTTCGACGACGATGTGTTCAACGTCGAGATCGCTGAAGTCAGTGCGAGGAAGCGTCTCGACCAGGTCTCTGAGTCCGGCGAGACCAAGTTCAAGTTCCTGCCGGACGACGCCGGACAATAACAATGAAAAGTACCGGCCGACGATATTGAACCCGTAGTCGTGCTCGAACATCCATGTCACCCGGGTGCTTTCGTCCTCAGCGGCAATGTAGAACCAGGTTCGTGCCTCGGCTGCCTCGCCGGCATTAATAACAGTCGCCACGTGTTCGAACGGCCGGCTCTCGACGATAGTCTGTGTGCCGCTACCGATGACGATGCCGTCCCAGGTGACGGTCGCACCCACACCGCGATCAGGCCCCGAGAAGACGACGCGTGCATTGGGGTCTGTCGCGTTCTTCGGCGACCAGAGATCGACGCGCCGAAAATCGTTGACGAGGGCGAACACGGTCGCCGGTCCTGCGTCCACCGACGTACTGACTTCGACACGCCCGAAACGGGGCAATGCGAGACCGACAAGGATGAGCAGCGCGATGAATGCGCCGATGCCATACAGAAATTTTTGCACGCCGTACTCTGGCACAATGCGCGTATGAATGCATCAGCGACCAGTGACCTTCCAATTGGCGTTTTCGACTCTGGCGTCGGCGGACTGACCGTGCTGAACGCGATACGTGAATCGCTATCAAACGAGGATCTCGTCTACCTCGGCGATACGGCGCGATTGCCATACGGCACCAAGAGCCCGGCGTCGATTTGCCGCTATGCGAGCCAGGCGACGGCCAGGTTGCAGGAGCAAGGCATCAAGTTGCTCGTCGTTGCCTGCAATACTGCGTCGGCAGTTGCGCTGGATACATTACGTCGGCAGATGGACCCGGTGCCGGTCGTCGGCGTCGTCGAGCCCGGGGCAACGGCTGCCGTCGAATTACATCCCGGTGGCAAGCACCTGGTTCTGGCGACAGAGGCCACGGTAATACTCGGGGCGTACCGTGACGCGATCAGCGGGCGGGACCCGGACGCAGATGTTCGGGAGCTGGCCTGTGAATTACTCGTGTCCCTGGCGGAGGAGGGCTGGACCAGTGGCGCTATTGCCGAGGATATTGTGCGCCGCTACCTGGAGCCGCTGGCGGAAATGGCATTCGAGCCGGATAACGTCATCCTCGGCTGTACTCACTTTCCGTTGTTGCGGGAGGCGATCGAGCGGGTCGTCCCGGACGGAACATCGATCGTGGATTCAGCCAGTACCACGGCTGAAGTCACGGGGCGCGTGCTTGCCGAAAGTGGGCTGCTCAACCAGCAAACGTCCGCCGGGCAGCTGCGGTTGCTGGCCACCGACGGTGCTACGCGATTCGCGCGCGTCGGCGGGCAATTCCTCGGAGGTCGGCTCGAGGTGACAGACATCGAGCTCGTAGATTTGTAAGAAAAACAGGGTCAGAGTCACATTTTCCTGCTCATCGTCTTGCGGAAACTCTTGTGCGGGGAAAATGTGACTCTGACCCTGTTTTTCGTTCGTGCAATAATTGCCGATTCGTTTTCCCAAGAGTAATTAACGTGACCGCATCGACATCCTTGCGCATCGCGCACTTTTTCGCACTGGCCACGCTCGTGGCGTCCTGCGGCGTGGAAACGCCCCCCGAGACCGCGCCGGCGGCGGCCACGACGGCCGCGCCGCGACCGGAAATCTATGCCGACTTTGCGCTGACAGCTGACCTGGGTCATCTCAGCGACAGTCAACGCGAGATGATCAAGGTGCTGATCGAAGCTTCCGAGATTATGGACGACCTGTACTGGCGCCAGGCCTATGGGGACGATTATGAGGAGTGGCTGGCCTCAATAGGCATTGACGAAGCAAGACGCTTCGCCGAGCTGAACTACGGGCCCTGGGACCGGCTTGCCGACGAGGTGCCGTTCATCGACGGCGTCGGTGCGAAGCCGCTGGGGGCGAACTTTTATCCGGCGGACATGAGCAAAGAGGAGTTCGATGCGGTCTATCTGCCGGGCAAGAAAGGCCTTTATTCGCTGATCCGCCGAGATGCGACCGGCGAACTGATCTTGGTTCCCTACCATGTTGCGTACGCCGACGAACTGGGTCGTGCGGCCGAGTTGCTGCGCCAGGCAGCCGGTCTTGCAGAGGACCAGAGCTTTGCGACCTATCTGAAATTGCGCGCAGCAGCATTGATCAGCGACGACTTTCAGATCAGCGATCTGTTCTGGATGGACGTCAAGACCAACGAGATTGACGTGGTGATCGGGCCCATCGAGACTTACGAGGATCGCTTGTACGGCTACCGGGCATCCTACGAGTCCTACGTGCTGATCAAGGATATGGAGTGGAGCGATCGACTGAGTCGATTCGCGATGTTCCTGCCGGAATTGCAGGAAGGGCTGCCGGTGCCCGACGAGTACAAGTGGGAGACGCCCGGAACCGACTCCGACCTCAATGCTTATGACGTTGTTTACTATGCCGGCCACAGCAATGCGGGAGGGAAGACCATTGCCATCAACCTGCCGAATGACGAGCAGGTGCAGCTGGAAAAAGGCACACGGCGTCTGCAGCTCAAGAACGCGATGCAGGCCAAGTTCGAGAAGATCCTGGAGCCGATTGCCGGCCTGCTGATCGACGAGTCGCAGAGACAACATGTGACTTTCGATGCTTTCTTCGGTAACACAATGTTCCACGAGGTCGCCCACGGACTCGGCATCAAGAACACGATTAACGGCAAGGGTACCGTGCGGGAGGCATTACTCGACTTTTCTTCCAGCATCGAAGAGGGCAAAGCCGACGTGTTGGGTCTCTACATGGTGACCGAACTGCACAAGGCAGGTGAACTCGGCGATGTCGACATCATGGATCACTACGTCACGTTCATGGCGAGCATATTCCGTTCCATTCGTTTCGGCGCCAGTAGCGCGCACGGCAAGGCGAACATGCTGCGCTTCAACTTCTTCGAAGAGCACGGCGCATTCGTCCGGGACCCCGAGAAGGGAACCTACCGCATCGATGGCGAGCGCATGACGCAGGCGATGACAGATCTGTCGGCATTGCTGCTGACGTTGCAGGGTGACGGCGATTACTCGGGTGCGTCGGAACTGACTGCGACCAAGGGCGTGATCGGTACGCAGTTGCAGGCGGATCTCGACCGCCTGACGAGCGCTGGCATCCCCGTCGACATCACATTCAGACAGGGTGTGGCTGAGCTCGGCCTCGACTGATATTCGAACAGGGAGAGATTCGATGAGAAAGACACTGTTGTGGGTTGTCTCACTGACGCTTGTGGCCTGTGGTGGTGACGACGAGCGCGTTGCCGAAGTCGTAGCAGAAGAGCAGCTGCCATGGGCCGAATTCGTTGCGACGACGATTGACGAGTACTACCGCAGAAATCCTGAGCGGGCCGTCGATGCGGGACTGCACCAGTACGACGGCAAGGCCCGGGACTGGAGCCTGGCAGCCTTTCGGGACTATGCGGGCTGGCTCCAGGCCACCGTGGACGAGGCGCGGTCCTACACGGACCTCGAGGAGTTCGAGGCATTCGAGCGTGAATACCTGGCAAAGGCGCTCGGTGGCCAGGCTTTCTGGATCAACGAGACGAGCTTCCTGACGAAGAACCCCACAAACTACACAGGCCGCATCGGCATGGGTGTCTATATCGACCGCGAGTACGCGCCACTCGATGTGCGCCTCAGGGCCTACACGGAATACGTATCCAACCTGCCGCGCATGCTGCGGCAGATGCGTGACAACCTCGAACCGCCGCTGCCGGCGCCCTACGTCGAAATGGCGGAGAGGATTTTCCTGGGACTTGCCGACTACCTCGCGAACACCGTACCGGGCCTGTTTGCGGATGTTGACGACGAGGCGTTGCAGAGCCAGTTTGCGTTCGTCAACGATGCGGCGATCGAGTCGATCCAGCAGACGGCAGAGTGGCTCGGGACGCTCAAGGTCACGGCGACACAGGACTATGCGCTGGGTGAAGAGCTGTTCTTGCGCATGATTCGCGACACACAGGGTCTCGACATCTCGCTCGCGGATCTTAAAGCCGCCGGCCAGGCGGACCTCGATCGCAATCTCGAAACTTTGTACGAAGCCTGCGCGGAGTTTGCGCCGGGTGAGAGCACAGAGGACTGCGTGCTCAAAGTGCAGAACCGCAAGCCGCCGGAAGGCGCCGTCGGTGGGGCGACGCGGCAACTGCCGGGCATCAAGCAGTTCATCGAGGAAAACGACATTGTTTCCATTCCGGGGACCGAGGAAGCGCTGGTCGGTGAGGCGCCGCCACATCGCCGGTTCAACTTCGCCTACATCGAAATTCCCGGGCCATTCGAAAAGGACCTGCCGTCGGTTTATTACATCGCGCCACCGGACCCGTCGTGGAGCGAGGAAGACCAGCTGGCGTATGTTGCGGGCGAGACGGATTTGTTGGCGACATCGATACACGAAGTCTGGCCTGGCCACTTTCTGCAATACCTGCACTCGAATCGAACGGAAAACAACGTGGGCCGGCACTTCGGCACCTATTCGTTCGGCGAAGGCTGGGCCCACTACACCGAGCAGATGATGCTCGATGCGGGCTACGGTGACGGAGACCCGGAAGTTCGTATCGGCCAATTACTCAACGCGCTGCTCCGGAACGTGCGCTATATGTCGGCGATTGGTCTGCACACGGAAGGCATGACGGTCGAGGAAAGCCGGATGATGTTCCAGCAACAGGCTTTCCAGGACTTCGGCAATGCATCGCAGCAGGCGTATCGCGGCACCTATGATCCGGGCTATCTGAATTACACGCTCGGCAAGCTCATGATCAACAAGCTACGTGACGACTGGACCGAAGGGCGCGGTGGACGCGAGGCCTGGGGGCGTTTTCACGACGAATTCCTGAGCTACGGCTCACCGCCGATCCCGCTGATACGGGACGAGATGCTGGGAGCTGACTACAACGGTGATGCCGGTCTACTGCCGGATTAGGTCGTTCTTATCGATGTAAGGCAGTTCGTGGCCGAAAAGGCGGGTCAGATACAGCAAGTCGCGCGTTTCGCAGACGCCGGTCATTGAAGCGTAGGTCGCGGCCGGGTCCTGCAAGCTGGCAAGCACGTTGCCCTGGTCGTCGATGGCCATGACGTGCGATGACGGCGTGGCTTTCGGTCTCGCGAAGGCGGGCAGGCGCTGCACGATCTTCCGCAATAGCGGTTTGTCCGAGAGCCCGTCGAGCAGCGCATTTCGAGGCGCCACAAAACCGATCCAGAACCGGCCGTCCGAGCCGTTGTTGATGTTGTCGGGGAGACCCGGGAGATTATCGATCAACACCTCGGTGCTTCCCGCATCGGGTCCGCGTAACCAATGTTTAAGAATGCGGTAGGCGCCTGTCTCGGCAACCAGCAGGAATGACTCGTCATCACTGAGTGCAATGCCGTTCGCGAAATCGAGATCGTCGATGATGACGCGCGCGTCGCCGCTGCGAGTATCGAATGCGATAACGCGACCGTGCGCTCCATGCTCCATGATGTCGAGCAGGGCCGCCTGATAGGTGCCGCTCCATTGCTTCGCACCAAATTTGGTCGATGCTTCGGAGAAGTAGATGACGCGTTGCGACGACACATCCAGGTCGTCGGCATAGACGAGCGGTTCACCGTCGATCTCGGTCAGTAAGTCGACAACCTGCCCGTCTGCGCTGATCCTCTGGATGCCCACATAAGCATTCGCAACGAGCAGTGATCCGTCGCCATCCAGCTCGATCCCGAGTGGCCGGCCCGGAATACTGGCGAATGTCGCGACGGTGTGCGAATCGGTATCGATGCGCAGAAGGTTGCCGTTCGATGTGGTGACATATAGCGCTCCATCCACACCGACAGCGGCATCTTCGGGTCCCTCGTACGTGCCGAGTGCGATCGCTGATGCACCAGCCAGAACGCTGTTTGCGGCGAACGGTCCCGTCAGGCCGGCGACTTCGGGCGCTTGCCAGGAAACTGGCGTGATCGGAACAGGCCACGCCGCCAGGTACAGACCCATCAGGACGAATAGTGCGAAGAGAGCCTTGCTGACAGTCCGCGACATTCGAAAAGAGTAACCGGTTGTCTAGCGTTTGGCGTCGATCATCCCCAGGAACTCGGCCCGGGTACGCGCGTCTTTGCGGAACAGCCCGAGCATCTGGCTCGTGACCATCGAGACATCGGACTTGTGAATGCCCCGGGTCGTCATGCACTGGTGCGTCGCCTCGATGACGACGCCGACACCTTTCGGATTCAGTACGTCCCAGATGCAGTTCGCGATCTGTGCCGTCATTTTTTCCTGTACCTGGAAGCGGCGCGCAAACGCCTCGACGACTCTGGCGAGCTTGCTGATGCCGACAACCTTGTTGTTCGGCAGGTAGCCTACGTGAGCGCAGCCGATAATCGGCGCCATGTGGTGTTCGCAATGCGACTCGAAGGCGATGTCGCGTAGTACGATCATCTCGTCATAGCCCTCGACTTCCTCGAACGTTCGCTTCAGGAATTGCACAGGGTCTTCCTTGTAGCCGCCGAACCAGTCCTCGTAGGCGCCGACGACGCGTCGCGGTGTATCGACCAGGCCTTCGCGACGCGGGTCCTCGCCGGCCCAAAGCAGCAGTGTGCGAACCGCTTCCTCAGCCTGCTTGCGGCCCGGTTTGCGGCGTCTGCCAGGTTTTTTTGTTTTTTCGGCCACGGTGGGGTCCTGATTAGGTGAGCCGCTGATACTACCGGGATTGGCCTGAGCGTTACAGCGTCGGTAATTTCTCGACGTCAGGCCGATTGGCGGTCGGAGGCGATGCCTGCCGGGCAGCTCACCCCGGTGCCGCCGATACCGCAATAGCCCGCCGGATTCTTCGCGAGGTATTGCTGATGATAATCCTCGGCGTAATAAAACGTGTCGAGCGGCAGGATCTCGGTTGTGATCTTGCCGTAGCCGGCCTTGCCGAGTTCGATTTCGTAAGTTGCAAGAGATTGTTGTGCGGCGCTCTGTTGTGCATCGTCTCCGGTGTAGATGGCCGACCGGTATTGTGTGCCCGTGTCGTTGCCCTGGCGCATGCCCTGGGTCGGGTCGTGTGCCTCCCAAAATACTGCGAGCAATTGTTCGAAAGAGACAATATCGGAATCGAAGACAACCAATACGACTTCCGTGTGCCCTGTCATTCCACCGCACACTTCTTCGTAAGTCGGATTTCGCGTGACGCCACCGGCATAGCCTGCTGCCGTCGTGAACACGCCCGGCGTTTCCCAGAAACGGCATTCCGCTCCCCAGAAGCAGCCAAGGCCAAAGACAGCCTGCGCCAGGTGCTCCGGAAACGGACCCTGTGTCGGGTTGCCATTGACAAAGTGTGTGGCAGGCACATTCATCGGCTCGTCTCGTCCGGGTAGCGCTTCTTCCGCGGTGGGTATTGTGAGCTTCTCTCGTAGTTTCAACATGTCAGATCGCCTGGTAACGTGCGCCGCGCCGCGGTCGCTTGACCGTGCCGTCGGCACTTTGAAAACGCACGGGAATTGACTGTGTATTGCCCCACTCGGTAGCACGATACACGGCAAAGTGAAGGTGCGGCATCGTCGTGTGCCCGGTATTTCCAGACAGCCCGATTTCCTGGCCGAGGGAGACACTGTCACCAACGTCGACGAGCGCCCCGTCCTGTTGCAAATGGTAATACTCGCCGGTCGTACCGTCGTTGTGGAGTATGACGATGTAATTGGCATAGCGGCCGCAGCCGTCGCGCCAGCAGCCGATGGAGTTCGACTCTTCGACCCGCGCTACCACTCCGCCACGGGCAGCATGCACGGGCGTGCCGGCAGGCATGTCGAAATCAATGGCAAAGGCCTCCAGTCCGGTATGGCTGAATCGGGATCCATAACCCTGCAACACGCGATAGGATTTGCCGCTTGCGTACGGGAGTGCGTAAAGATGATCATCATCATGCATGGCATCCTTGTCGCCGACGGTCCACTCGAGCAGGTAACGATAGCGGCCCTGATGTTGTGTATCACTTTGGTTAAGCATCATGACATGCGACGACTCCAACGGCGCCAACGTTCGCGTGACCGTTGTCGGGCCGGCAACGTCGAAGTAGCGTGTTCGCACTTTGAGCGTATAGGTAACCGGGTAATCGCGCAGATTCTTGGCGCGCAGTTCAACATTGCCGCCCTGGTTCACGGCATCGACGCAGATCCATTCGTCGCGGCAGTCGGCTAGCAGCGGGGCCCCGGAAGTCAGGGTCGCCGTGGCGATCAGGAGTCTGCTCGTTAGCCGTGCTCTCATAGGGCGTCCCTGTTTGGGGCGGCGCTCAGGTTGAATCGGACTTTGAAGCTTCCTCGCGTCGCTCGTCGAGATCCGACTGCTTGTAGTAGAACATGTGTGTGAGTACCTGGCCCTCGGAAATAATTGGATCGGCCTCTTCATAGCGCGGACGATACATCCTCGAGCGGAGTTCGCGATGCACGGTCTTCTCCATGTCCGTGAATTCAGCCGGATAAACCTCGACCGGCTGCAGACGAATAACGCGCCCGCGATTGGTCACCGTGTAACTTACGGTAACGCTCCCCTGTTCGTACTCGTCGCTCATGGTCGCGATCTCGTTAGGGCTCGGATCGCCGGCAAATTCCGGCAGCGGCCGGCTATTGAGCGGCATCGCCTGATCGAATATTTCATTCCGCAGCGAGAGCTTATCGTCGTCGCTGGCCAGCTCCTCCCAAACCTCCCTGTATAGCTTGGTGGCACGAGTATGCATGGATTGCATCATGTAGTAGTCGCCCAGCGACATCCTCGAGGCGGCAGCAATCCTCCAGTTCGAATCCGGGTGTCCCTCGGCTATTCTGAGCGCACGTTTGAAATAGATCTCGCCAGTTACAGGGTTGTGATGCAGACCTTGATCACCGTGCAAATCAGTATAGAAATATGACTCACCGAGCCTTGTCAGCGGATCAATGAGCCGAATGTCCTTCTTGTCAGCGTTGTTTTCAATGATGCGAATCGCGCGGCGGTATGTGGCCTGTTCGTCCGAGATATAGCCGGCCCGGTGCTGCCATTCTGCGCGCCGCATCAGCGACGGAATCAGTGCCAACTGGTCGTCCTCGTAGCGGCGCTGGTGCAGCATGTAGATCATATCGTGCATCGCCCGCGCTTCTTCGACGGACCCAAGTCGTACGTTGGTTTCGGCCAGTGACTCCAGAATGTCGACCTGGCCCATGTTGTGCGGACCGTCGTTTACATGCGTGATATGGAGTGCGCGTGTATATGTTTGCTTGGCCCGGTCCGGCCTGCCTGCTTCGAGTTGCGCGGCGCCAAGGCCCTTTAATGGGTTGATGAGCCTGCCGTTAAGCCGATCTTCGATCTCCTCGATAATCTCGATGGCCGATTCGAAGTTTTGCTGCGCCGCGTCGAATTGCTTGTTGCGGTGTTGCACGATGCCGAGATTGGTCAGGGCTTTCGCTGTCTCCGACGATCGCGGCCCGGTGATCTCAATTGTCAGCGTGACGATACTCTTCGCGACGGTGTCGGCTTCGTCATAAACCCCGTCGTTCATGAGCCGCTTGTAGTTTTCAAACCGCAGCAGGAGCTCTTCCTTCGGGCTTATATTCGATTGTATTGGTGGACCGGCAAGTTGCACGTCTTCGGCGGCGTCTTCGGCGGCGTCTTCCTCGGCAACCGGTACGGTCTGGTCCATGAGCCCGCCATCGCCTGCGGCGAGCGCCTCTTCGGACGCTTCCTGTGCGCTGCCGAGGCTGCTGAAGACGAGGACGGCGAATGCAGAAATCCGCAGAATTTTCTTGAAAATCATGCTCATACTTTGCGGTGTCACAACGGGTCAGAATGAAGGAGCCGCGATTGCGCGCTTTTTTTTATGACTCTCTTCAGCCGATTAAGTTCGTGTCTCAACTATACCTCGCCGGTCGCAAAAAGGGATGCAGGAAACGAGCGTCACGATCATTTCTTCAGAATAATCCCAGCTGCTGTTGCCCTGGAGGGTCAAACAAGTCGCAGACAATTGTGTGCTGATAACGATCTCGCTCGAGCTTGTATTTCGAGCACGCCGCGCGAAACCGTTTTCCGAGCATATCGGCATAGGCGCCACGCCCGGTCTGCCGGATGCCGAAGCGGTTGTCATAATCACGGCCGCCTCCAGCTTCCCTCACGAGACTCATGACATGCCCGGCGCGATCCGGGAAGTGAGTCTCGAGCCACTCAACGAATATATCCTTCACTTCGTGCGGCAAGCGAAGAAAGATGTACGCGGCCTGCGTCGCTCCGGCCGCGGAGGCAGCTTCGAGCACCTGCTCGATTTCGTGGTCGTTGATGGCAGGTATGAGGGGTGCGTACAGGACGCCGACAGGAACGCCTGCACCCGCAAGTTGTTCGATTGCCCGCAACCGGGCTTCAGCTGACGGCACGCGTGGTTCCATGACGCGCTTCAGCGCACGACTCATTGTCGGCAAGCTGATGGCCACGGAACAAAGGTCGCGACTCGCGAGTTGTTCATACAAATCCAGGTCGCGCGTAATCAGGTTGCTCTTGGTAATCACGCTAACCGGGTGCGAGTGCAACAGGAATAGTTCGAGCAATTCACGCGTGACTTTGGTCGACCGCTCGGCCGGCTGGTAAGGATCTGTATTGGCACCGATCGTTATCGGTTTGCAGATGTAGCCTGGTTTTTCCCACTCGTCGGCGAGCCGCGCTGCGGCATCGGGCTTATAAAAGATGCGAGTCTCGAAATCGAGTCCGGGCGAAAGATCGAGATAGCTGTGGCTTGGACGCGCATAGCAATAAACACAACCATGCTCGCAACCTTGGTACGGATTGATGGAGCGATCGAATGGCACGTCGGGCGATGTGTTGGTCGAGATGATCCGGCCCGTGCGCATCGCGCGGAGTTCAGTCTGCGGTGCAACCTGGGACCGCTCGAACGCCTCTTCGGGCTCGAACTCGACAGGGCGCTTCTCAAAGCGGCCCTCCCGGTCCGACACGGCGCCGCGGCCCTTGTGATGATGAGCGGACATTTTGGACCTCAGTACTGTATAAAAATACAGTACTTCAGAACGTCCTTTTTATCAAGAAGTGACTCAGTTGGTGTGAAACGAGGCGAGGTCGGCCGAGAAAGCGGAGCGTACACGGCAAGTACGTGAGTATTTCGAGGCCGGACTCAACGAAGTATCACGGCAACTGGGGCGCTTCCTAATTGAGAACGCGGTAGCCGCGGCCTCGCATACAGTTTTTGAATACCTTCTGCTTCTCGCGGTCCGCATCCAGTCCTGATTTCGTACCCCCGTAGATGGCGCCGATTCCGGCGGCCTCATCGACTTCACGGCGATTGCTGACGGCTCCCGTGGCGGCGCCAACCGCACCACCAAGTGCGCTGCCCTTTGCCACGCCCGTCGAGATGTCGATCTCGTGCGTATAGGCTTCGCACTCGTCCCAGTCCTGGGCGAGCCTGTCGGGGTCGACGCCTTTGGTGTCGATAATGGGATCGGGGTGTGCCGCACAGCCAGCGAGAACGGTCACTGCCATGATCACGGTGAGGGTCGGGATTCTTCTGAACATCTGATCTCTGCGGTCCTTTCGAGCGTCACCTCATTATGCCTCACTCCGCTGAACGGAGGCTTAAGCCGCGACCTTATGTCGCTTGGATTCAGCGACGCTCAACGTTAAGCTGCGGACGGCCACCCTTCAGGAACGCACGACTTCCATATTCGTTGACACGCTGGACGACGCAAAATGGCTTCATCTGCTCATTCGTCAACTGCAAGAGCGATCTTGTACGCGTTTATCGCGAATTTCGGCATTGCCATCGCCAAGACCTGGGCTGCGTGGCTGACCGGTTCCGGAAGCATGATGGCCGAGGCGATCCACTCCTACGCAGATACGGGCAACCAGGTCTTGCTCTACCTCGGCCTGACACAGTCGCAGCGTCCGGCTGACGACGAACATCCGCTCGGCTACGGCAAACTCAGCTACTTCTGGAGTTTCGTCGTTGCCATCCTGCTGTTCAGCATGGGCGGCCTGTTTTCAATATACGAGGGCATCCACAAATTGCAGCATCCGGAGCCGCTGTCGATGATCTGGGTGGCCATTGTCGTTTTGGTCTTGGCGATATTGCTGGAGGGGGGGTCGCTGTTTGGCGCGCTCAGGGAGATAAAACTCGTGCGCGGCACGCGGCCGTTCGGCGAGTGGCTGAAACATACTCGTAACTCGGAGCTCGTCGTCGTGCTCGGCGAGGATATCGGTGCCCAGGTCGGACTAATCCTGGCACTCGTGTTCCTGATCATGGCCTGGGTAACCGGTGACCCGGTTTACGACGCCATGGGTTCGATCTGCATCGGCGTGGTATTGATCGTCATTTCTGCGTTTGTCGCCTGGCGCATCCGGTCTCTCTTGCTGGGACGTTCGGCAGACCCGGAGATCCAGGGGGCAATCGATGACATCATCTGCGAAGCGGAGGCTATCGAGTGCGTGCTGAACACGATTACGATTCAGTTCGGGCCCGATACGATGCTGGCTGCCAAAGTAAAGATGCAGGCAGGTCTCGATATCGAATCGGCCGTGCGCGCCATCAACTCGCTTGAACGCGAGTTGAAAGCGCGGGTTCCGGGCCTCGAATGGTGCTTTATCGAGCCCGATATTGCGGACTAGCCCTGATCTGCCGGGACGTTGTGCAGGTATACATCCTGCTGCGGGTACGGGAATGATATTCCGACTTCGTCGAAGCGCTTCTTGATGGCTTCGGTCAGCTCGAACTTGACGCCCCAGTAATCCGCCGACTTCACCCAGGGACGCAGGACGAAATTAACGCTGCTGTCCGCCAGTTCGGAGACGGCGATCGTTACGGCAGGGTCATCCAGGATACGGTCGTCCGCAGCGACGATTGCTTCCAGTTCCCTGCGGACCTGGTCGAGGTCGTCGTCATAACTGACGCCAACCACGAGATCGACTCGACGGGTGTCATTCGCGGAGTAATTCGTGATTGTGGAGCCCATGATCTGGCTGTTCGGAACGATCACCTGCTTGTTGTCGCCGGTTTTCAGGACCGTGGTCAGTATCTGGACTTCCTCTACCGAGCCCGCAATTCCCGCGCCTTCAATGAAGTCACCCACCTTGTAGGGGCGGAACAGAACGATCAGCACACCCGAGGCGAAATTGGCGAGCGATCCCTGCAGGGCCAGGCCGACGGCGAGGCCGGCTGCACCGATCAGTGCGATCAGGGACGCTGTCTGCACTCCAAGCTGATTGATAGCAGCAATGATGACGAACAGCATCAGCAACATGCGCGCGAGGTTCGAGATGAAACGCCTCAACGTCTTGTCCATGTCGCCTTTCTGCATGGCTTTCAGCATGCCGCTTACGATGAGATTTACGACCCACTTTCCGACGTAGAAAATGACGATTGCAATGACGAGGTTGATGACGAAGTCGACGCCCGTTGTCTTGACCATGAGCCAGGCTTCGGCCCAGTCGAATCCGAGGTCAGGTAAATTATCGGTGTTCACGTTTATTTCCTTTTGCTTGTTATTTGTTTGTACGCTGGCTCAATATCAGCCAGTTTCCGGCGAGTGCCAGTAGCATGCCGACGACGGCCAGTGTCGTCCAGCGGTATCCCTCGAGAAATGTCGAGAACAGCAGTGCGACGACCGGAAACAGCACGGCGCAGTAAGACGCACGTGACGCACCGATACGGCGCAGCAATGCCAGGTAGCAGCCGAACGCGACCGCCGAACCGAAGATTGAGAGATACGCGAGCGAAAGCACATAGTCCGCTCGCATCAGGAAATTAAACTTGCGACCGAGGACGGCGGCGATTACCAAGGCTAGCACCGCGGCGAAAGCCATCGCATGCGCATTCACCGCAACGACGGGCAAACCCTTGTTCGTATTGACTACGGCGGCCATGTTGCCGAACGATGCGACGAGGGTGCTGAAGATAACCAGCGCGCCGCCACGAACCGATTTGTCGGTCAGGCTGAGATCGGTTATCTCCGGCCAGAAGATCAGGCTGATTCCGGTCATGCCGATAAATGCCGCGACCCAGAATCGTGTGTCGATTCGTTTGCCGAAGAACAGCCGTTCCAGGATCGCATTCATAATGAGAATGCTGCTGAACAACACTGCCACCACGCCGGACGTCAGGTACGCGGTCCCGTAGTAGACAAAAAAGTAGTTGATGCAAAATAGCAGTACTCCCTGCAGGAATACGAACGGCAGGGCACGGATCGGTAGCCGAATCTGGCGTCGGGTTCCGGCGGCGAATGCATACAGGACGATGGCGGCCAGGCCGAAACGGTATGCGACCGAGACTTCTTCAGCGACGACGCCGAGCTGAAAAGGAATCGCACTCCAGGTCGAGCCCCAGATTAGTACGACGGCCGCGTAAAGCAGAAAAATCTGCATGCTACTGGCCGGGTGTGCCTTCTATACCGGGTTTGAAGCGGAAAATGTTGTAGGGGCTCTGTGAGCGGATGTGTTCCTGTGATTGCAGTATCACCTCGCTCAACGCACTGTCAGCGACATACAACCAGCCGTCCGGACCGAACGAGAGTGCATCGGGCCAGCGGATGTCGGCCGAATGCAACAGTGTTTGCGGCTTGCGATCGGGGCCGACAACGAAGATCGCACGGTGCTCGACGTCAGTGACATAGACGTTACCTTCGATGTCCACACTGAGCCCGTCCGAAAGCGGCTTCGTGCTGTAACTCTCGACGCGCTTGGCGAGTTGCGACTCCGGTAGTTCGTCGTCGCGCAAATCACGAATGCGAACGCGAAACAACTCCGAGCCGCTGAGCGCCGCAAAATACAGCCACTCGGGACCCAGGGCGATGCCGTCGACACCACCCCGCAGCGCAACGAGACCGCCGAAGAACCGCATTTCGTGGTCGTCATTCCTGATGACATAGTTTTCCGCAGAAACTGCAGGATGCGACTCCAGAACGCGCCGCGCCGTTCCCGATTCGATGTCGTATACGATGAGAGCCGGGCTCTTGCGCCAGAAGCTTGCATCAGCGATGACGATCGTGCGGCCATCGGCGCTGATTTGAAGATCCTGCAAGAACGAACCGGCCGGCGCGATCTCGGGTGACAGCCGGTGATCATGAATGACCTCGCCATTGTCGAGATCGATGGCCAGCAAGCGCGCACTGCGCATACCGTGATTGCCATGGTCAATGGTCCAAAGCCGGTTGAACCGATCGATAGACACGCCGAGCACCGTGTCGAACAATTCTGCCTGCTGTCGAACATCGGGGTATGGCACAGAAGCACCATCAACGAATTCGAGCAGCTTGTTGCCTCGCGGCCTCGATTCCGGGTGCACGGTGAAAAATACCCGGCCCGACGCGCTGACGGCAACGTTGCCGATTGGTTCAGGAAACTCCAGAACCTGTTCCAGTGCGTCGTTGCCGATCATAGGCGTCGTTACCAGGTCGACATACGGGTCGCCGCCGCCGTATCGAACTCGTGCGACGACCGCGAGTATGACTGCCAGTATCAGCAAGAACAGCAGAATCTTTTTCATGAACGTCAGCTGCGGGCCCGCACCCGTATCCCCGGCCGGGATTCTACATGAATAAACACTGAGTCAACCAAGCAGTGCGATAGCCCAGGCGCTCAGGAGAAGGCACACGGCGCCAAGGCCGCCCAATAGTTGCCAGCGGGTATCCAGGATCTGCTGTTTCGCCAGCGTCAGCAACATGCCGCCACCGAAGCCGCAGACAAAACCGAACAGGTGGGCACCGATGTCGGTATTCTCGTCGCCGGTACCGGTATACATGAGCAATGCCAGGCCTCCAACGATGGGGCCGTTGCGATACACCCAGCGTTCCTGCGACATCAGTTTGGCTCTCCACACATAGCCGGCGACAACCCCCAACGCCGCGAATACGGCCGTCGATGCACCAAGCGATCGATGTGCTGTCTCCAGCAACAGCGTATTCAGGAGGTTGCCCAGCGCGCCTGTAACGACGATGGTGAACCAGGCAACGCCCGAGCCCAGAATGCGACCCGCAAAAAGTCCAAAGAGGACGCCGAAGACGAGATTGCCGGCGATGTGGCGCAGTCCGGAATGCAAGGTCAGGGCCGTCACGGTGCGCCACCATTCACCCGCTCGCACGAGCACCCCGTCGACGCGCCCGGCGCGAAACCAGTTTTGGTCGAACGCCGAGTCACCGGCGAGCCAGGCAACGCCACTCAAGACAAGTATGTAGGCGACGATTCCGGGCATCGCGTTCTGGTACCGAATAGTCTTCGGCGCCTTCCTGATAACCGGTGGGTTGGCTTCATCGTAAAGAGCGATTTCCTCGACCGCGCGCGCCGAGTACGCTGCCGGTACGACGATGACCGAGCCGCCTGCCTCGTAAAGCACCTGGTGCGGGATCTCCGCTACCGCGAGTACCAGCGCGCGGTCCGCGCAGGCAGCGCGATTGCGGCTCTCGTAGACCACGCGCAGGTCGTCAGACACAGGCGTTGCCGGTGGACGCGGGGATCAAAGCCTGGGCTTCGGGATTCATCGGGACATTTTGGTTAAAGTAGCCAGTCCAATCAATCACCTGGAGTTCTGATGAAGCGTCTCCTTGCGCTACTGCCGTTCATTGCCGCGGCCGGCGTCGCACAGTCGGAGGTGACCGACTCCGCGGACAATGGCTTTACGACGGCTCACGAGGTGGTTATTGACGCATCGCGCGCGCGCGCCTGGCTGGCTGCTGTCGACGAGATAGGCCAGTGGTGGAGCAATGACCACACCGTCAATGGTGATGCCAGTCAAATGAGCATCAAGGCGGCGCCGCAGGGCTGTTTTTGCGAAAGCTTTGCGAACGGTGGTGGCGTCGTTCACATGACAGTGACCTTCGCAAATCCCGGGACCATTCTGCGCCTGACGGGCGGGCTCGGGCCGCTGGGGCTGATGGGGGTGAACGGCAATATGACCTGGGAGTTTTTCGATGCGGAGGAGGGCGCCCGCGTTAAATTTACCTACGTGGTTGGCGGTTATCGTGCTGGCGGACTCGGCGCGATTGCGGTGCCGGTTGACTACGTCATCGGTGAGGCGCTGCAAAGGTTGAAAGCACACGTCGAAACGGGCGACGCCGGACGGACCGTCGTTGACTGACGTACCCGTCGCGCGGCCGTCATCTACGGTTGTACTCGCGCGTGAAGCGCCGGGCGCACCCGAGCTTCTGATGGTGCGGCGTCACGAAAAGTCGTCATTCGGTGGCGCGTTCGCGTTTCCTGGCGGTGTGCTCGAGGGAGCAGACGGACGTGTCGCGGCACAGTGCGAGGGCGTCACGCCCGAACAGGCTGACGCACTGCTCGGAATCGAGAATGGACTGAAGTACCTTAGCGCCGCCATCCGGGAATTGTTCGAAGAGTCCGGCGTGCTGCTTGCCGATATCGGAGCCAGTGATGTTGACCTCAACACGGTCCGTGACGGACTGAACTGCGGTCACGTTGATTGGGGAGAGTTCGTCACCGCCACTGGTGTTCGCCTGCACTGCTCCGAACTCAATTATTTCAGTTACTGGATCACGCCCGAAGCCCTGCCCAAGCGCTACTCGACGCGCTTCTTCCTGGCTGCGATGCCGGATGACCAGGATGCATTGCACTGCGGGGGCGAATTGACGGACTCGTGTTGGATCAGTGCGGAAGACGCAATACGCGCGGAACGCGACGGTTCGATGCTGATGCACTTTCCGACCATCATGACTCTCAAAAGCCTTGCGCCGCACAAATCTCTTGACGCAATGCTGCGGTGGGCCGAGTCGCGAGCGGCGGAAGGGGTGCCATGCATATTTCCTGAAATCGGCAAGCGGGATGGTGAGTCGCGGGTCATTGTCGGGGGCAACGACGCCGGAGCGCTGAAGTGACGGCGTTCGGTCCGGATTTGCCACGATTCACCGAGCTGGCGCCGGGGGTCCGCCGCTTGCTGGCGCCCAACCCCTCGATGATGACCGGGCCCGGAACGAACACCTATTTGTTCGGTACGTCCGAAATCGCGGTTGTTGATCCTGGTCCGAACCTGGACGATCACATCGATCGCATACAGGAGACGGCTGGTGCGCCGATTCGCTGGATTCTCGCAACACACACGCATCCGGATCACTCGCCGGCTGTGATGCCGCTAGCCGCACGAACGGGAGCCGAGGTGTTGGGCAGGCCGGCTCCAGACAGTGGGCCGCAGGACAGAACCTTCGAGCCCGACCGGATACTCGACGATGGGGATTCATTGTCGACAGACGAGTTCGTTCTCGAGGCCGTGCTAACACCCGGGCATGCATCGAATCACTTGTGCTTTCGCCATTCGGAAACGAATTGGCTTGTGACCGGCGACCAGGTCATCGACGGCTCCACAGTCGTGATCAATCCTCCCGATGGCAACATGAAACAATATATCGATTCCTTGCGCCGCCTGAAGGTGATGAGCTGTGAGTCATTGCTGCCAGGACACGGCGACCGCATTGACGATCCGGCACGCGTGATCAACTGGATTATCGAACATAGACTGGAACGTGAGGCGAAAGTGCTCGCCGCGCTGAAAAAGAACCCGAAACTGACTTCGCACGAATTGGTGCCGCACGTCTACCAGGATGTGCAAGTGCACCTGCACAAGTTAGCTGAGCGCTCCTTGTTCGCGCACCTGGAGAAGCTCGAGGCCGAAGGCATTGCTGAAAATCATGGCGAAAAATGGACTGCAAGGTAAGCGGTAGCCAATGAAACACTGTCGAAACTGTCACGCGCCCATCGCCAGCGAATACTGTCCGGATTGCGGGCAAAAGGACATGAACCTCGCGCGCCCGATGACCGACCTGATGCGGGAGCTTCTGAAAGAGACGTTCGAGATAGACGGTCGCGCATTTCGAACGGTGCGAACACTGTTTCTGCAGCCCGGCACACTGACGACTGAGTTTCTGGCTGGCAGGCGGCGTGCGTACACGCCACCGCTGCGCCTGTATATCGTCATCAGCGTGACATTCTTTATCGTGGCTGCCTGGCTTGCGCGACAGGGCGTGCTGCTCGACACGGGCCAGAGCATCGACGCAGATGCACCGGGACAGGCTCAGTTTCTGTCAGACGATCTCCCGCGACTCATGTTCATTCTCTTGCCGATCTTCGCGGTGTTGCTGAAGATCGCTACGCCGAGCCGGCTCTATTTCGACCATCTGATTTTTTCAGTGCACCTGCATAGCATTGCGTATGTCGTGCTGGCATTCATGTTGCCGTTGGAACATGTTCCGCATTGGCTGCCGATCGGCATTCAGGTCTTACTGTTCGCGTACCTGCTGACTAATTTCGTGATGTCCTTTCATCGCGTATACGCCGCTAGCTGGACTGTAGCAGTATCGAAATCGCTCGCCGTTCTGTTGGCCTATCTGGTGCTTTTTTCTATTTTCGTCGAGACGGCCAGCAGTCTGAGGATATTGTCCGACTAGGGCGGAGCTACTAGTCGACCACCCAACTGCTTGGCCCCTTGATGAAGTCCGCGACACTCTTCGTGCGTTGCATGCGAGTGGGGTGGTGCGCGTAGAACGCGTCCTCGAAACTTTGCGCCGGCTGTTTGTAGATGACTCCCAGGGCTACCGGCATATGCATGTCGATGAGGAGCCTCGCGAGGACCGCGTTGCCTTCGTCGTGCACGAGAACGTCATCGGGCGAGGCCGCTGCGTCAATGACTTCCAGTGTATAACTATCTGAATTAAAACGAATTCCATGGTCCTTATTTGTGCCAAATAGCATCGGCTCGCCGTGCCTGAGATGTAGTTGTGTCTGCGCTGCATTCTTGCGCTCGGTGAATGGTGCAAACACGTCTTCGTTGTAAACGATGCAGTTCTGAAATATTTCCGTGAACGATGCGCCACCGAATGCGTGGGCTTGTTGCAGTACTTCGCCCAGACCTGCCTTGTCCGTGTCGATGGCGCGTGCGAAAAACCTTGCGCCGGCCCCAAGTGCGAATTGTCCCGGAGAAACCGGTGTATCGACGGACCCTGACGGGCTCGACGGCGAGGTGGTACCGATGCGCGAGGTAGGGGAGTACTGGCCTTTCGTCAAACCATAGATTTCGTTATTGAAGAGCAGGATCTTCATGCCGACGTTGCGGCGTAGCGTGTGCAGGAGGTGATTGCCACCTATCGACAGACCATCGCCATCGCCCGTCACGACCCAGACGTCGAGCTCCGGATTGGCCAGCTTGAGTCCCGTCGCGACCGCCGGCGCTCGGCCGTGGATAGTGTGGAACCCATAGCTATTGATGTAATACGGGAAGCGAGCAGCGCAGCCGATGCCTGATACGAATACAGTCGACTCCGGCTTCGCGCCGACTTCGGCGAGCGCTTTGGTAACGCTCTTGAGTATTGCGTAATCACCGCATCCGGGACACCAGCGCACCTCCTGTGAACTCGCGAAGTCTTTGGCCGTGAGTTTGTCGCTCATGGTGTCTTTCCGCCAGACTCTATTTCGATTCTTGCAACGAGTTCTGCGATTTGAAACGGTTGACCAGCTACCTTGTTGAAGGCGATTGGGCTGACCCCGAGCCGGTCGCGCAACAGTGTCGTCAACTGTCCGTTGTTCATTTCGGGAACGAGGATCTTGTCGAAGCGGCCGAGTAATTCGGCAAGATTCCTGGGCAGCGGATTTATGTGGCGTAAATGGACGAAGCTCGTGCCGGTCATTCTCGCGGCCTGGTATATCGGACCGTAAGTGGAACCCCAGCCGACGACGACGAGATCGCCGCTGGCATCCCCATGTTCGATCACTTGCTCCGGAATGAAGTCGGCCACGGCGTCGACTTTCGCCTGGCGAAGATCGGTCATGCGCTGATGATTGTCCGGATCGTAGGAAATGTGACCGCTGTCGAGGTCTTTCTCCAGCCCCCCCGTGCGATGTACAAGGTCCGGCATACCGGGCGCGATCCAGGGCCGGCCCAGGCTCTCCGCCTCACGCTGAAAGGCGAGCCGCTGCGGTGTCACGTCGCCGGCCTCTTCCGGCACTGCATGACTATCGATCGTCGGAATCGAGTCGATATCGGGAATCTTCCACGGCTCTGCCGCATTGGACAGATAACCGTCTGCGAGCAAGATGACGGGCGTCATGTGCCGGAGTGCAATACGAACGGCCTCGATCGCCATTACGAAACAATCTTCGGAAGACGCTGCGGCCAACACTGGTATCGGCGTGTCGCCGTTGCGGCCGTAGACGGCCTGGTAGAGATCGGACTGCTCGGTCTTGGTCGGTAACCCGGTCGACGGTCCGCCGCGTTGCCAGTTAACGATGACTAATGGCAGCTCTGCGATGACCGCAAGCCCCATCGCCTCGGTCTTCAGCGCAATACCCGGGCCCGAACTCGAGGTCACCCCGATCATGCCGCCGTAGGATGCTCCGATCGCTGCGCAGATCGCCGCAATCTCGTCTTCGGCCTGGTACGTGCCGACGCCGAGTTCCTGTAGCCGTGTCAGCCGGTGCAGCAGCGGCGACGAGGGTGTAATCGGGTAGGAACAAAACATCACCGAACGATCGGCAAGCTCTCCGGCGGCGGCGATGCCCAGCGCCAGCGCTTCGGCTCCCGTGATACTGCGGTATTCGCCGGACGTCATATCGGCTTTTTCGACGCTGAGTTGCGGCAAAGACGCTGCCAGCTCTGCGGTTTCACCAAAGGCATGCCCGGCCCGCAATGCGGTGACGTTGGCGTCGCGCATGGTTGGCTGGCCGGCCATCCGACGGGTTATCCAGGCCTCGATCGGCGCGAGCTCGCGGTCGAACATCCACAGCAGCAATCCGAGGGCCCAGAAGTTCTTGCAGCGGCCGCCTTCCGACTTGCTGAGGCCGAACGCCTTGATGGCTTCCAGATTCAGGTGACCGATGTCGGCTGCTACCAACTGGAAGTCATCCAGCGCGTTGCTGACCCGAGGGTCCTCCGCGTAGCCGGCCTTCGTAAGATTGCGCTCCGTGAAACTGTCGTTGTTGACGAGAATGAGAGAACCCGGCTTCAGCATCGGCAGGCTGACCTTGAGGGCCGCCGGGTTGAATGCGACCAGCACGTCGGGGGCGTCGCCGGCAGTTGTGATCGGGTCGCCGCCAAGATTGATCTGGTAGGCCGATACCCCGAAGGTCGTGCCCGTCGGTGCACGAATCTCGGCGGGGTAGTCCGGGAACGTGGCAAAGTCCCGGCCCGCGAGCGCCGTCGAGACCGCAAATTGCGATCCCAGCAGCTGTATGCCGTCGCCTGAGTCGCCGGCAAAACGCACGACGACAGACTCTAAAGTATTGTTTTTACTCACAAAAAATGAAGCTTATTCACAGCGCTGTATGGCCGGGCAGGCCGATTGATGGGCAGTGTAGCGTATTCGTGTCGGCGAGCGTGATGTGGCGTTTTACGGCTTGATATGATGCGTGACTTCCTCTAGCGTACGCGCTCCGAAAAACCGAGAAACCGAGCCGGGATAAATCACCATGACCTTCGTCGTCACCGAAGCCTGTATCAAATGCAAACTGACCGATTGTGTCGAGGTTTGCCCTGTGGATTGTTTTCACGAGGGGCCGAACTTCCTGGTCATTGATCCGGACGAGTGCATCGACTGCACGTTGTGCGAACCCGAGTGCCCGGTCGAGGCGATCTACTCGGAAGAAGAACTGCCGGCAGGGCAGGAGCATTTCCTCGAGCTCAATACCGAACTCTCGCGGGACTGGCCGGTCATCACCGAAATGAAAGACCCGCCCGAAGACGCCGACGAATGGCGGGAAGTGAAGGACAAACTGCAATACCTGGAACGGTAGCGGTTTAGGATAAATCGGACGGGCTGCGGCGACGATTTTTCTCGTCATGGCTCCCTTCGGTCCGCTTTACTTCCTCGAAAAACATCGCCGTCAGCCCGTCTGGCACGGACATCCATTCCACGCTCCCGCCTGTTGAATGTTATTGCAGCTTGCCCTGAATGAATTGAATCAGGAGGGTGGCGAGCTCCGGGCCCTTGTCCTCTTGCAGGAAGTGGCCGGCGTTTTTGATAGTGGTGTGGGGCTGGTCCCTGGCGCCCGGGACGTTCTTTTGCCACACGCGATCGCCGCCGCGCATTATCGGGTCCTTGTCGCTGAAACAGGTCAGGAACGGCTTATCCCATTTGCCGAAAGCTTCCCACGCAGAGCGGTTTGCTTCACTGGCCGGGTCGTCAGGCGTGATTGGCACAAGTGCCGGAAACTTGCGTGCACCTGCTTTGTATTTGCGCGACGGAAATGGCGCGTCATAAGCGGCAACAATCTCGTCGCTCAGCTCTGTCGTCGTTGCCTTCTGAATGATCTTGCCGATCGGGAAATACGGGCTGTGTAGTGCGAATGCCCGCCACTTCATGAAGGCGTCCGGCATGGAGTGGTCGCCGGTTGGCAAGCCGCCATTGCCGAGCGCGATGCGCGCAAATCGATGATCGTTCTCGGCAGCCACGCGCAGCCCGATCAAGGATCCCCAGTCCTGGCAAAAAAGCGTGATGTCATTGAGATCCAGCTCGTTAATAAACTGCTGCATCCAGCTGACGTGAACGGCGTACGTATAGTCGTCTTTGTTCGTCGGCTTGTCCGATCTGCCGAAGCCGATCAGGTCCGGCGCAATTACGCGAAACCCGGCAGCAGCGAGCGGCGGGATCATGTGCCGGTACAGGTAGGACCAGCTGGGCTCGCCATGCAACAGCAGTACCGGCTCCGCGCCCGGGGGACCTTCATCGACATAGTGCATGCGCAGGTCGCCGACGTTGACGTAGTGAGGGTCGAAATCGTAGCCCGGCAGGTTGTCGAAGCGGTCGTCAGGAGTACGAACTGTCTTCACGGCATCAGCCTTGTCAGTGTGTTCTGTGCCAAGATAGCAGAATGCCCAAAAACGTTTATATCGATCTCGATGGCACGCTGACCGACCCCTACGTAGGAATCACGGCATGCATTTGTCATGCGCTCGAGCGCATGGGGTTTCCGCTGCCTGGCACTGACGAGTTGCGAACTTTCATCGGGCCGCCGCTGCTCGACACGTTCGTGCCACTGGTTGGCGAAGAACTTGCGCCGCAGGCGCTCGAACATTACCGCGAGCGCTTCAGTGACGTCGGCTGGCTGGAGAACATTCCCTATGATGGTATCCACGATGCGTTAGCGGTATTGAACGAGGCCGGGCACCGATGTTTCGTGGCGACCACCAAGCCGCATGTTTTCGCGAGGCGCATTGTCGAGCACTTCGAAATGGCGCCGTACTTCAGCGGTGTTTATGGGTCGGAGCTCGATGGCACGCGCACGGACAAGACTGAGCTGCTCCAGTACGCTCAGGCAGAACGTTCGGTGGAAAGAGAGTCAGTCATGATCGGTGATCGCTACCACGACATGATTGGTGCCGTGAACAATGGCTTGCGCGCTATCGGCGTAACGTATGGATACGGATCGGCGCAAGAACTGCAAGACGCAGGCGCCGAAAGTCTCGCCACCCTGCCGCAGGAACTACCCGGACTGATCTAGTTCTGCGAGTGCCTTGCGAGCGCGATTTACTATTGTCATGCCGATCAGTATTGCAACAATCGTCAGTGCAGCATTTACCCACCAGCCCGGGTCGACACCGAAGCCCAGGATAACCGCGAGCAGACCAAACACAAACGCCCGGTCGCTCTTGCCCATCGGTCCGTCATAGCGTCGGCTGGCACCGATCTGCACGGCGATGACGCCGGTCATTTCCGACAGTACGGCGAGCAACACGACCGCGCCGACCGCGTGCGGTGACACTCCTGCAAAGACGGCGAACGGTGAGTACAACACAGCATCCGAAATGACGTCGCCGAGCTCGTTGAGAATGCCCCCGAGAGGGCTCTGCATATTGTGTTCCCGCGCGAGCATACCGTCGATTGCATTGAGTGCCATGCGCACGAACAACGCGACAGGAACCAGGAAGAGAATCCACTGCAAGTGACGCAGGTGGACGAGCAGCATGCCCACGACGAAAGACAACAACGTCGCCGCGACGGTCACCTGGTTTGCGGTAACGCCCGCTTTCGCCAGTACATTGCAGATAGGTCGAAGCAGATTCTGAAAAGCGGGTTTAAGGTCGTATATCGTCATTCGTGTTTCCCTCCGAGGCTGCCGACCTTTTCTTCGAGATCGCGGCAGATCGTACGGACTGACTCGGACTTCTTCTCCAGGTGCCCGTACGTTTGCGCGGTGCCGATACTCAGGCGCAATTTGCGAGGCCGCGGAACCACCTTGCCCTTTGGCCACGCCCGGAGCCCCCCCTCCAGGTAGCAAGGTAGAACTGCCAGATCGTTGCCGACGACGAGCCTGCCGATGCCGGAGCGAAACCGTCCCATCTTCCCCGTCGTCGTTCTGGTTCCCTCGGGAAAAATGATTAAAATATTGCCTTTATTCTCAAGCAGTTTCCCACAAATGGCGAGACTCTCGGCGCCCTTGGCCTCGCGATTGAATGGCAGCGCGTTGATCAGGATGGCCGATATCGCTGAGCGCGGCAGGCTGGAAAAGAAATAGTCGGCCGCTGCGGCAGGGAAGGTCCGGTGAATTTTCGCGAGTGGCACTGCGCACATCATGCATAAGGTATCGAGGTGACTCGTATGATTGCAGACGAGGATGAAGGAACCCGAAGCGGGCAGGTTTTCACGACCGTCGATCTGCAGGCGATGGTAAACACGCATCCAGCTGCGCAGTAACAGCGCTGCAATCGAACGAATTGCGTAAGGCAACATCTTCGGTTCGCGCGGGAAATTCTGCAGCGTCTCCGCCATCGACTCGTCGATGTCAGGTGGCGGTTGGTACTCCCATTCCTGCATGCGGCTGTCGTATCTAGGTTATGCCGTGAAACCAGCGAACCATGTGAAAGAAGATGGGCGCAACGAAAATCATGCTGTCCACGCGGTCGAGTATGCCGCCATGCCCCTTGATCGTCGTGCCCATGTCCTTGATGCCGATGTCGCGCTTGATATAGCTGATGACCAGGTCACCCAATTGCCCACCGACGCCGACGATGATGCCTGCAAGAATCAGGTGTATTGGCTCGAAATGGGGAAATGAAAACCACAGCAGCCACGGCAGTGCGAGTGAAACGCCGACGGCGCCGACGGATCCGGCCAGGGTCTTGTTTGGACTGATCTCCTCCCGAAGTTTTCGTTTACCGAACATCTTGCCGAACGTGTACGCAGCTATGTCATTGATTTCTACTGCAAAAGCGAGATACAGCAGGTAGCCGTAGGCATACGGCGTGTTGGCAAAAAAGCCCAGATGCATGAACATCCAGCCGAAATAGATAAAGCCCAGAATCGCGAGCGAAACTTTCTGTAGCTGGCCCTTTGTGCGATTGCGCAATACCGGAATCAGCAGAATCGCGGCGATGACAAATACGGGGAGTGCCATGAAAAACCCGTACCAGCCGTACTGGTCCAGCCGCGGGTCAGGGGCCAGAGATACGACAGCAAGAATACCCAGCGCAAGGTATACGGCGCCGGTCATCCACCAGTCGTCGTAGAGGCCCGTCGCGCGCGCAAATTCCTTGAAGCCGATGATCGCCAGTAACGTAACGCCGACGATCGTCGCTTCGCGGCCAAGGAAGATCGCGCCGAGCACCAGCGGGATCATGACGAGCCAGCCACGATACGTTTTTGCCGGTGCAGATACGTCTTTGCCGAGCAAGTAAAGAACACCGAGTACGGCCCCCGCAAAAACCAGCAAGCCGGCGACAATTGCGACGTAGGTCAGGAAGATGTCACTTTGCAGTGCTTGCTCTATCGACATTGGAATCAGAAGCCGGTTTGTCGTTGGGAGTCGTCGTACATCTTGGTCAGGAACGAACGGATTGCAGGCACCGCCTCTTCCTTGCTCATCAACTGCTGTTTTTCGAGAACGACGGCCATCTCTTCGATCGAGCGCCTGCCGTCGATCAGCGACATAATGAATGAGTAAATCTGCGTGCTCATCGCCTGCGTGCGGAAGGATTGCGTGAGAGGTACCGGCTCCTTGCCCGTGACGATCCAGTCAGGCAGTGCGCGATGGCGTTCGGCCTTATCGGCATCACGTTCCTTGTACGCAGAGAAAGAAAAAACTTTTTCCTGGCGCCCATGACGGCTCGCCGGGGAACACATGTAAGGGATCGTCGCCTGCGATACGTAGGGGTCGGAGAATCCACACTCGGCAATGATGGCCTTGGTTTCCTCCGGGCTGTAGCAACGCGCGCGCGACGGTTCTGCGAATGCCAGAGATCCGAAGTTAACCCAGCGTCCATTTTCGCCGAGCAACCTGTTTATGCGCGTCGCGAACACCGGCAGGTCTTCCGTGATGATATCGATTAGCCAGGGTGTGACGACCGTGTCGAACGATCCCGGAGCGAAGGGTGCCCGCAAGGCATCCGCCAACACCAGGTGAAAGCCGTCGCCGGCAACTTCCGGAGCAGACAATTTGCGCAATACGACGTCGTCCTCGAGCGAGGCCGGTGCAATGGGAAATTCATACATGCTGAGGCGATCACCCCGTGCCATGGCTCGCGCCACGAGAATCAGCAACGGGTTGAAATCCATCGCTATGACGCGCGTGCAGTTCAGTTCTTTGTGAATGTCGTAGGCAAGGCGACCTGCGCCGGCACCAATGACGAGCACGTCGCCGAGTTCGGCGTGATCGTGCAATACAGAGCGCACCTGTTTCAGGGAGGCCTCGTTTTCCTCGTCGCCCCAGCACCAGTCACGGTGCACGTTCGAATAATAGGTGTTGAGGCCCTGGTCAGTCGGCAAACGCGTTCTGAGTGCAAGGTATGACTCGTAGTTACCGCTCATGGGCTGCAGGTCGACGGGCTTGAGCAGTTTCTGCAGAGCACGCCGGTGTTGCTCGGTCGATTTCTTGTAGCGTTCGACACGACGTCGCGTGAGTGGCCGCAGGTTCTCGTCTTTCAGCTCCTGCTCCAGGCCGGCGATCTCATGACCGAGCTTCTCGAGCGCAAATCGCAGGCGGTTGCGCCATTCGCCGAGACTCGTTTCCGGGTCCGCAAACATCCACGGAATGCCGTCTATATCCGGAAACTCTATCTTGCAGGCATCACAGCCGAACCCGCCCTCGTCATACGACAGAGGCGTCTTGTCACAGCGCGGACAAGCCAAGTACGACTGAAGTTGCTTAACGTCCGACATGGCCGGTTTTATAGCACGTGACCACAAAATTTTCGTGGGAGCGTCCCCCATGACGGGTTAGCGGGCTCCCGGCATGCCGAGAACCCATCGCCCGGGCGTTTATGCCGGGTATTTATTCGCGCTTAATGCCGCTCGACATCCCTGTCTCGCGTCAATCGTTCTCCGCTTGCTTTGGCGTCCTGGGTGATCAGCGACATCCTGTCGCTGGCCCTTCGGGCGCGCAAGCGCGTCCAAATTCGCTCCAGGCGAATTTGTCGCGGCGCTGCGCACGACGCGCGAACAAACACCCGGCACTCCGCCCTGGAGACACTGCGGTCAGGTGCCCAGGGCGGGCTGCCGGGGATGTTTTTCGACGAAGTAAAGCGCAGCGAAGTGAGCCATGAGGAGAAAAATCGTCCCCGTAGCCCGCCTTTAGGATTGTCGGTCAATGAGGACAAAAAAACGGCCAGCCGGGGGAACCGACTGGCCGTATCATTTGCCGGGGCTGCCGGGGAGCAGCACGCCGGCGGTACAGCCGCAAGGCTATACGGGGTTGGCAATCGTGTCGCTAGATCGTGCCATTGACGATCGGCGTAAACGCGGTGTAGCGATCAAGGTCGGTACCGAGGCCGCCATTGTTCCAGTTGGGGTACAGGTTGCCGAACAGGTTTTGCTCGCCATGTAAGGCCATGTAATTCAGGATGACCATGTTCACGAGCTGGTTGACGTTGTTCGCGCCTGGCGTTGCCGCACGTTGCACGGAGCCGTCGGAACTCATGTAGCCGAGCTGCTGATGTATGGCCTGCTCTGCCACTGTTGCACCCATGATAGTCGGCCGTTGTCCCGGGTTGTATACCAGGAAAAACGAGCCGGCTGTGGAAGAGTTGTCACTCGACCATTCGCCCTTGCCACGTCCGTCGACGGTGTTGTCAATGGTGCCGTTGGAGGACAGCGAGCCGTCACTGAAAACATACATCATCAGCGGCACCTGGAGGCGAGCGGCGTATTCGAGGCAGGCGCCCATGCAGCGGCCGGCCCGGAAGTCTTTGACCTCGCCCTCGGCGCGAGCACCACCATGGTAGTCGTAGCCGCCCATTTCGATCGTGCCGGCGCCGGCGTAGCCGTTCATGACGAGCTTCATGATCGAAGCCGTCTTGCGGAACTCGGAGCCATCGCGGCCACCGCCGTTGAATTCGGCGTCCGTGAAAATGCCTGTTGGTCCAACAATCATCGGGTCCAGGCTCGGATCTACTGGAACGCCGGCGAAACGGTCAGCAATGTCCGCGGATTTCAGGTAACCACATTCCACGAGATCCTTCGCCGCCTGGTCTTCGGGCGCTGTAAGCATCGTGTTGACGTTCGTCATCTTGTGGTCTGTCAGCCGGTAGATGGATTCCATCACGGCTGTCGCGTCGCGAGGGCTGAGGATCGCCGCCAGGTCGCCGGTGTCCACGAGGTTGACGACATCAGAAGGGCGGTCGACTTTGGTCGGGCGTAAACCCGGGTCCATGAGCATCGCCGGCAGCATTGAGTTACCGCCCGAATCCGTATTTTCTGAACCTGCGAGCTGAAGAATCGAACCGTTCGCACCCGCGCGCGCGATACCGTACATCGGGTTGTGCGGGTTGTTACCGGTGTCGTTGTCTGAGCGCGCCGGGATAACCGCACCGTTGATGTTTGTTTCGGTGCCCGGTGTCAGGCTCTGCATGATTCCACGCCGGAACGCGGAATCGAGGTGAAATCCCAGTCCGAGGTCGAAGTTGGCATAGTCACCGAGGACCGGATCGGTCTGGCCCGGGAGCATATCGCCCGGCAGGCCCTGGCGCTCGTAACCGTTGGTTGCGAGGAAATCCTGCTGGCCACCTTCCTGCCCGATCAGCACGTTGGAACCGGCGATATTCGCGCCGCCCGCGAGGTCGAAGCAGATGAACGGGATCTTGCCGGCGCCGGCAGTGGCAATGGCACAGCCGCCCAGTTGGCCGGCCAGGTCGCCCGATAGTGCCGCTTCCGCGAGTCGCGGGTTCGAAGCCATCAATCCTGCCAAACCTCCACCGACGGTGTAGGCCGCGCCAGACATGAAGCCCTGTGCGACGAACTGCCGGCGAGTGACAGGACGCGGATGGTCTCCATGCAGCTGCGGCGCATCGTAGTTCCTTTTGTTGCGTTTCTTAGCCATGGTTGTTGTTTCCTTTAAAGTCCTGTCTTTTCTTACTGAACCAGTGTGACGGCGTTACCCAGCATCGCTGCGCAAACACCCTTGCCGATCGAGCGCGTATCACTGCCGCCGGCGATCAGCCGGTCAACCAGGTTGTCCGGACGATCCAGCGACTCGCCGGTATTTGGATCTACGGCGGAGGTCGGGTCCTGGAAGGACGCAAGTTCCTCGTAAACCAGCGCACGTACCGGCTGGGTACCGATGTTGATGCCCATGATGCGGTCAATCAGTGGATTGACGAACGCGTCGCGATTGGTACTGAACTCGTTCGCGTTGGTCCAGATGAATCCCGGGAACATATCGGCATCACCCAGATTCGGACCCGGACTCGCGTTCGTGCCGATCATCGCGTCACAGTACTGAATCGCAAGCTGTGCAATAGCGACCTGGTGCGAGGACAGGAATGTGTTGATGTCCGCAACGGCCGGCAGCGACTGTCTGAGCTCCTGGTACGTGATATCCACCGACTGAGTTGTCGGCGGTACCTTCGTGACTTCCGCATAGGTCGCGCCGATTTCGTCGAACGTACGCAGGCCGATGTGTGACGCCGGCGTCAGATCATTCTCCGTAATTACCAGGGTCGGATCCGCGGCGCGGGTGAAAGAATTACCCGCCAGCACGTCGAAGGTCAGGAAGAACTCGTCATCCTGAGGACCCTTCTCCAGCGGCAGTACCGCGCCGAGTATCGACAGCGGCTGGCCGAGCCCTTCCGGACCGAAGGCCGAAGCACTCAGAGCCTGGTCCATCGTCGCATAGGACTGACCGACTGGCGCTTCGAGGCCGTTCATCGCAACACGCAAGCCCTGGATCGGAATGCCTTCCGGCGTCGACCCATCGAGCGTGATGAAATGCGGCCTGTCGAACAGGTACGCATAGGTGTCGTACTGGGCAACCTCGAAGAGGATGTAGGACGACTGCGGTGCTGCTGCAATGTTCTCGGAAATATCGAAGAGCAGGAAGAACCGCTCGCCGACACCTGCATCGAAGTTCTGCGTGATCTGTTCCTGCGTCAGGGCGCGACGGTGAACCGAGGCGAGGCGCACAGTGCCTTGCCACAGACCATCACCGGAGGCCTCGTTACCGAGTACAAAGGCAAAAGTGTCCTGCCAGTCGATCAGCGTACCGCCCGGTATCGCGTCAGTTTGCGTCACCAGGCTGCCGTTGACGTAAATACTGCGGCCGTTAATTGGATCGTAGGTCGCGACAACGTGCTGCAACGTGGCTTGCAGGACCTCGTCCATTGCCGGCGTCGACAGAGCCGGATCGCCGTTCAGGCTGGTCTCTGTCGTGCGCAGCTGGAAGTTGTAGTCATACAGGGTCTGCTGCAACGTGAAGTTACGTTGCGTCGTACCGGCTGAGTAGCTGACGATACGCGCCTCTTCCTGGGTCACGTTGGCCGGCACTACCCAGGCTTCGATCGAGAACTCGCCTGATTCCTGAATAATGTCGAAAAGCTTGGCCGACGCTGTCGTCGAGGCCTGTGCCTTACCATCTGCGATGGTGATGCCCCAGCCACCGAACCAGGTGACATCGCCTGAGAAATTCAGGTCGATCGCCGGGTCGACACCACTAGTGTCGTACGCGACGGTGCCACTGCCTGTCTTGAATTCCCACAAGGCGATTTGCGCGTCTTCGTAGCGGTTGCCGCCGGAGGCGAGCGTACCGTCGACGAGGCGCAGTGCCTTGCTGGTGACCAGGTTCGGATCGACCACGGTCGGCGTGAGGCCTCCAGCGAAGGCCGTAATCGCGTTCTCCATCGTTTGCGCGTCAGCTGCGCAACTGGGGGACCAACAGTTGTGGAACTCGCTGCGGAGGCGAATAACCAGGCGTGAATTGGCCGGCGTATCCAGATTAATCTTCGGCTTGGCCGCGTCGTAGGCGGCGACGACGTCCGGATCGGCAAAATATGGCTGCTGAGCGGTCGCCGATTCCGAGCTGTGACAGCCGTCACAGTTCGCAACGAGCACCGGGTAGACCGTGGCTTCGAAGCCGGCCGTATCTGCCGGGAAGTTGAGGCTGGCGCCCGGATCCTGGGATACCGGCGGCACGAGCAGTATCTGGCGACCACCGCCGGAACCATCGCCAACCCAGTTTTCGATCCAGGTTGTCATGATTGCGGCACAACTCGATGGATCCGCGTTCCAGCAGTGGTGACCACTGCCGACTCTTTCGACGATGCGCGACGCTGCTGGCTGCGTCGTGTCGACGACCGTAAGCGCTTCGTCGTAAGCCAAATTGACGTCGTCATTGCGGACGAACATCGGTAACTGTCCGACAACCTCATTGTGACAGGAGCCACAACGATCGGTCGTTTTGGCGTTCGACCAGAATTCCTGCTGGAACCTGAGCACGTCGGCATCGCTCGCAACCGGACCTGTATAAGGCGCATTGCCCGGAGGCGGTGCCTGGGTCACAGGGTTTTCGGTCGTCGCCGCGCCGCCGCCGCAGGCTGCGAGCCCGATTACCGCGAGTAGTGCGATGAACACACCGCGCGTCCAGCGCGCTGTAGTGGCAAGGGCCGAATGCGTAGCAATGTTCTTTGCCTTCTTCATTGTCCTGTCTCCCTACTGGCCCATGCAGTGAACGGCCGTGTCGGCGAATACCTGCTTCATGCGGTAACCCGTCGACCGGAACGTACTGGTGATTGCAGTCACCGCGTCACGATCTGTCTGGTCCTCCGGATCGCGGAGGCAGACGGCGCGGAAGACTTTCTTGACCTGGCAAGAAGCGAACTGCTGGCTGTTTCCAAGTTCATCACCCAGCGACTTGGCGCCGTTACCGCTTCCCGGCCGTCCCGGGTCGAAACCGAGATAGGCGTTTTGCCCCTGTCGCCAATAGTTATCCCAACTGTCGTCGGGAGTCCGATAGCCCTGCGGAAAATTCAGGTCGTTATTGAAATATTTCGGCTGCACGTTGCCGGCCGTGTATTGCAGGGCGCCGGACGTTTCGTCGAAGTTGTAATACGCGAAGGCCTGCGCCATCGGGTCCATGCCCGTGTGGCAGCCAATACAATTATTCAGGAACAGACGGCTGTCACCGCCCGGGCTACGGCTCACATCCTGGCGAATGCGATCAGGCGGCAGCTTCGGGTCGTGCATCTGCTCCATGTCGTTACACATGTGATTCATCAGCGTGAAGCGAAACATCGCGCGGTTCGTGCCGGCGATGAAGAATGCTTCCGCCGCGGCGCGTGACGTAATGACCCCGGCGGTGGCACCTGACGGAATGCCGAGAATTGACGATTGCGCTGCCGGAACAAAGTCAGTGGTACTGGACAGGTCGATGTTGTTGGCTTCGAGCTGTGCATAGTGATTGTTGTTGTCCGCAGCAGGTGTCGCACCCACGATGCCGGTACGGCCAACGTAGGCCAGGTCGGCAGATAACACGGTGCTGAAGTCGACGTTGTCGCGCACCATTCCGATAACCGTGGCGATGTAGTCATTCAAGGGCACGAATACCGACTGGTCCCGGTTGGTCCAGGGTGCTGCGAAGTTCTTCAGCGTCACATTATAGAAGTACATGTTGTTCATGGCGATATAGGCGGCACAGGTCGCTCCGGTTTCGCCGTACGTGGCGCAGGCCGGGTCTGTGCTCGAAATCGCGTTCGTCATCTGATTCAGAACCAGGTCTGACGGTGGAACGCCAGCCAGCCGGTCATGAATTCGCTTCGCCTGTTCGCGCGACCCTGCGTAGGCCGTGGTCACGAGGCTCGCGATCAGGATGCCGATAATCGCGATCTGCCAGGGACCGAACGCACTCTTGAGGCGGCCGGCAAACATTTCTTTCGTCCATGTCATGTTTTTCATATCGATTCTGCTCACGAACTTGTTCGATCCAAAACGTAACCATCAACCCCGATTGCGGGTGACGCTGAGTGACGTACTGAAGTGTTCAGAACTTTGATCAACTCGCACGTGACGATTCCCTGATCACTGCTCCTGGCGACTCCGCCGTCTTACCAAAGACCTTTTGATTTGCGAAGCCGCTGCCCAAGCACTTCAACGTTCCTTGTCTGGTTTCTGTGTGCACACAAATCCCGGGTTCATCGTGCCGGAGTGCGGCTTTCAGTGCCGTGAATGCATTCACATCCCGGATCATTGAGCCTGCAGCTCGGGCGCCGAAACCAATCGGTCTACGGGTCTAGAAGCAAGTGCTGTGCCAAACTGGGAAGATCGTCGAAAGTTCAGTAAAAAATAATTACAAAACAATTACTTAGATGCTTCGTATACGTATTATCCGAGAGCCTACTATGTCAAGTGATTGTCGGTGCTTCCGCACAACTTTTTCGGACCAGAACGCTAAGCTACTGATTCAAGAGGGCTGCGGCGCTGTCGCTGAAGGGAGACAGGCCAGAACAAAGGCGACACAACGAAACAACAATAACCGGCAACTCACGTCCCATACGGCTTACCGTCGTTGCGATAAGAACACGAAAAGAAATCTGCGCTGTAAATTCAGCCGGAACCGAAAAGTGCCTTTACTCGTGTAGTAACAACGACGGCCAGGAGATCCGGGTTGCAAGACGGGCTGCAAGAGACGACGGAAAAGTCGGCAAATCAAACATTTTACATTGCGTACTGTCGCTCATTTTCGACATTACATCGGCCTTTAAACGTCTTTTATACTGCGTCGAAATCTAGCCTGCGGATCATTGTGAATGGACGATTTTTCACTGCAGGTACAGGCGACAAACGACGCGGCTTGGGCTGCCGGTCATGCACTGCTTTATGCGGACTGTGATGGTGTTAACGGTAAGCCGCCCGATTCGTGGTCAACATAACCCATTAATCGAATGGTGGGTGAATGCGCACATTCGAGGTAGAACGCTATGAACAGGCAATCGCAAAAATTCAAGGATGCATGCTCTCGGCCGGCAGTGAAGCTGGCGGCGGTGGTTTCTGTGGCTATGGCAATCGCGGCGTGCGACGGCGCAAACCAGGGCGTGCAGATTGGCACGGGTCAGAATCCGGACCCTGTCGTCATCGATTTTCCGATCGCGTACGTCATGCAACCGCTGCCGCTGGACGATAACGGCGAATTCGAGCAGCAGGATTTGCGTGAGCAAATTACGTTTCAGGTCGGTGCAAACCTGTTCTTTCGTGACAGGGCATCCCCAAGCGCCCTGGAAACCAACATCACCGAACGGGAGATCGCTGACCAGGGAGACGTCCGGGACGTCGAGATTGCATTTGACGGCAGCAAGCTCTTGTTCTCCATGCGTGGCCCGGTCGATCCGAACCTCGACCTCGATGACGAAGATCAGCCGACCTGGAATATCTGGCAGTACACTTTTGAGACCGATGAGCTCGTACGGGTTGTCACATCCAACCTGACCGCGGAAAACGGTCACGACATCATGCCGAAGTACCTGCCCGACGGACGCATCATCTTTGCATCCACGCGTCAGACGCGCTCGCAAGCCATCTTGCTCGATGAAAGCACAAATTGGCCCACCGTATCGACGCCCAAGGGCGGCTTCCCGCACGTCGACGAGGATCGGAACGAGTTCTCATTCAATCTGCATGTCATCAATTCCGACGGTACTGGCCTCGACCAGGTGACTTTCAATCAGAGCCACGACCTGGATCCGACGGTCATGGACGATGGCAAGATCGTATTTAGCCGTTGGGACGGCGCACGGCGAAACGACGGTGTCGATCTTTATCGAATGAATCCTGATGGCTCGGCTCTCGAAATGCTGTACGGCAAGGAGAGCCACGACACTGGCACCAATGGCGACACGATTCAGTTCTCGCAACCGCGCCAGCTCGAAGATGGCCGCTTGATGGTGTTGATCCGCCCATTCACTGACTCCGAAGGTGGTGGCGAACTTATTACGATCGACACACCGATGTACCTCGAGAATACACAGCCGACCGCGCCGAATATCGGCGTGTTGTCGGGGCCGGCGCAGGCAGACGTGACTATCAATACTGTTGTAACGCAAGCCGGACCATCACCGGGCGGCCGCTACGGTTCCGCGTATCCGATCCAGGACGGCACCGGCCGGCTGCTTGTCAGCTGGAGCCAGTGCCGGCTTATCGAAGTCACCCTGGACTTCGGCGATCCGCTGATCGAGCCGCCGATCGTCCCGTGCACGCCCGAGCGGCTTGCCAACGTCGTCATTATCGACCCCGACAATCCGGTGACACCGGTCGTCGGCGAATTCCTCGTTGCACCGCCGTTGTACGGTGTCTGGATGTACGACCCGCGTGACAACACCCAGCTTCCTGTCGTGCCGGGCGTTGAAGGCTTCATGTTCAGTGAAGTCGTCGCCGCCGACCCGCGGCTGACGCCGCCGACCATTCTCGACGGCAGCAATAATTATCAGCTTGATCCGACGCTGGCCGGCAATGCCGAGGCAGTCCTCAACATTCGTAGCGTCTACGATTTCGATGGCGCGGCAGTTGCGAACATCGATGCGCTCGCCGACCCGGTGCAGACGCCCGCAGCGGCACGTCCTGCGCGATTCCTGCGAATCGTAAAAGCGGTATCGCAGCCGGACGACGACTTGCTCGACATCGATAACACGGCATTTGGCGTGAGCCAGGCTAATGGCATGCGTGAGATTGCCGGTTACGCAATGATCGAGCCCGACGGGTCCGTGATGGTCAAGGTGCCGGCAAATATCGCGTTTCAGGTCAGCGTACTTGACGCGGACGGCAAACGAATTACGCCGCGGCATCGCAACTGGATAACGTTGCGTCCGGGTCAGGAACTCAAGTGCCACGGTTGCCACGTACCGAACACCGGCTTGTCGCACGGTCGCAGCGATGCGTTCGATTCGGCCTGGGCAGGTGCACAGACTGCAGGTGTGGAATATCCGAATACGGACCCGAGCCTGTTTGTCGGCGACATCGGCGAAACGATGGCTGAAGTACGAGCGCGTATCACGTGCACTAACGATGGTTGCTCGTCGCTCGAGCCCTCGATGAACGTTGTGTATCGAGATGTCTGGACAGCGGACCCGGTCATTGCCGCGAACAATGTCGATATCGACATGCTGTACACAGACCTGACCACGGCATTGCCAACAAGTATTGCTTGTGCACAGGCATGGGCGCCAAGCTGCCGCTCGATGATCAATTACGAGACGATGATTCACCCGTTGTGGAACCTGCCGCGACTCGTGTTCGACGAATCGGTGACGCCACCGATACCCGTACTGGACCCCGTGACCGGCCTGCAGTTGAACGACAATTGCCTGAACTGCCATACACCGATCGACCCGGTCAATGCACAGGTCCGTGTACCGGCAGGCCAACTCGAATTGCAAGACGGCCTGTCCCCGGACGAGGCCGATCACTTTCACGCCTATCGCGAGCTGTTAGCTACTGATAACCTTCAGGAAGTGGTGAACGGTGCGCTGGTTGAGGCGCAACAGCAAGTTGGTGTCGATATCGACGGCAACCCGATTTTTGATGTGATTCCGATCGCATCGCCGGCCACGATCGCTGGGGCAGCGGCGTCTGATGATTTCTTCGACCGGTTCGAAGACCCCAACGATATTCATTACAACATCTTGTCCATAGCGGAGAGACGCTTAATAGCGGAATGGTTAGATGTCGGAGCTCAGTACTACAACAACCCATTCGACGCCCCGGCTAACTAACTTATTTTGGGTTGCATGCCTGGCGCTTCTATCGCTGCTGGCCATCTTCCCCGGACAAGCACAGGCCGCCAAGGAGCTTCGTAGAGTGGCGGTCGCCGACCCGTATCTGGAAATGCATACGGGCCCGGGCCGCGGCTATCCCATATTCCATGTCGTTGATCGCGGCGAGAATGTCGAAATCGTCATGCAGCGTACCGACTGGTACCTGGTCCGTGACGCCGGCGGTGACGAGGGCTGGGTCGACCAGGCGCAGATGGAGCTTACGCTCAAGCCCGACGGTTCGGAGTTCGATGTCGAACAGGCCAACATCGAGGACTTCACCAATTCCAAATGGGAGCTAGGCGTACTGGCAGGCGATTTCGGCGGCGCCAACATCGTTTCGCTCTATGGTGGGTACTCGCTCAACCCGCATGTCTCGATTGAGGTATGGGGTTCACAGATTTTGGGAAATTTTTCGAACGGCTGGATGGGCAGTGTTAACGTCGTTCACGAAGCCTGGCCGGAATGGCGGGTATCGCCGTTCTTCACCCTGGGTGCCGGTGTCCTGCACACCTCGCCGAAGTCGACGATTATTCAGGGTGAGGATCGCACCGATCAGATCGGGCATGCAGGGGCAGGATTCCGGGTCTACGTGACGCGGCGTTTCCTGTTCCGGGCTGAGTACAAGAGCTACGTGGTGTTCACGAGCAGGAACGACAACGAGGAAGTAGAGGAATGGAAAGTCGGTTTCGCGTTCTTTTTCTGATCCTGACGGCGTCTGTGGTGCTTTCGGGCTGCGCGGCCACGAAGAACCTGTTCGGGTTCGGTCGTGACGAGGCACCACCGCCAACGGCGGAAGGGCCTGGTCAGGTGGTCGACCCCGAAGTCGAGCGGCGTGAGATCAAGGAGCCGAAGATCGACCGCGAGAACTTCGAGATCGGAGCTTTCGCGGGGATCCTGTCGATCGAAGATTTCGGTTCGGACCTGGTGTACGGGGTGCGCCTCGCCTACCACCTGACTGAGGGATTTTTCGTCGAAGGCACGGCCGGCCAGTCGGAGGCAGGCCTTACGAGTTTCGAGATTCTCTCGGGTGGCGCGCGACTCTTCGAGGATCGCGACTACCGCTATTACAACCTCAATCTCGGTTACAACATTCTGCCCGGTGAAGGATTCATTGGCGAAGGGCGTGCTTATAACACTCAGCTATACCTGATCGCGGGTCTGGGTTCGACGGAATTCGCAGATGACGACCGCTTCACGGTCAACTTCGGCGCCGGATTACGCTTCCTGTTGAACGACTCCTGGACCCTACGGGTCGATTTTCGGGATCACTTGTACGACATCGACATCCTGGGCGAGGAGAAGACCGTGCACAACCTCGAGGGTACCGTGGGTTTCACGGTGTTCTTCTGAGGCAGGGTTCACGGTTAGGGCGTGCGTCAATGGCTAAAGTAGGGGATATGACCATGAATTTAGCGAAAATCGGGCGATTTCTGCTGCCGATCGTGCTGCTCGCGGGCCTTGCGGGTTGCAGTATCGAGCCATGGGTAAAGCCCTACGAAAGAGATCGTCTTGCCGACCCGATCATGGCCCTGGACGGAGATCCGGTTTCGACGGCGTACATCCAGCACGTTTACGAAGCACGTGAGGGAGCGCGTGGCGCCGAGGGCGCGACGGGCGGCGGCTGCGGCTGTAACTAGGATACTTTCGTATGATGTTGCGACACGGCATAGCTTTCTTCGCGCTGCTCCTGGCATTGCCAGGGAGCGTGCTGGCGGGCGTCCTGCCGGACGATCGCGGCGACGCGCTCTATCATCACTACACTGGTGGTGGTGTCGACATCGACGGACCCTCCGTACTCATTCGCAAGAAAGCGGGCAAGAGCCTGTCTTTCATTGGCAACTGGTACGTCGACCACGTGAGTTCGGCGTCTATCGACGTCATCACGACTGCAAGCCCGTATACGGAGGAGCGCACGCAGTGGTCACTCGGCATGGACTACCTGCGCGGCAACACGACGATGCGGGTATCTTACGTCAGCAGTGAGGAGTCGGACTTCGACGCGACCACCTACGCTTTCTCTGTCAGCGAGGACATGTTCGGTGACCTGACGACGCTCACTCTTAGCTATGCGTTTGGTGAAGATATTGTCGGTCGTTCAGATGACCCGGGTTTTCAAAGGGAAAACACGCGGCAGCATTACGGCGTCAGTCTTACTCAGATCCTGACGCGTAACATGATCGCGACGCTCAATTTCGAGACGATCACGGACGAGGGTTTTCTCAACAACCCGTATCGTTCGGTCCGCTACCTTGATCCGGGAGCCTCGGTCGGCTTCAGCTTTGAACCCGAGCTATACCCGGAAACACGCACTTCAAATGCGGTTGGCCTCAGGGCCCGCTACTTTCTACCATATCGTGCTGCGATCGAAGGCGAATACCGCTTCTACACGGACACCTGGGAAATCGACGGGCACACCTTGTCCCTCACTTACGTACACCCGTGGGGGCCATTTACGTTCGAAGGCAAGGTTCGGGTTCACGATCAGACGGGTGCGGCGTTCTTCCGGGATATCTTCCCGCGTTCAGAGGCGACGAACTTCCGTGCCCGGGACAAGGAGCTTAGCCCGCTAACGAGCTATACGTTCCGGGGCAAGTTTAGCTACGAGTTCATCGACCCGAACAAGGGTTGGGGCTTGTTCAAGCGCGGCACGATCAACTTCTCATACGACCACCTGATCGTCGAATACGACGAGTTCCGGGACATCACGTCCGGACAGCTCGGCGAGGAAGAGTTGTATGAGCTCAAGGCGAACGTTTACCAGATCTTCGTGTCGTTCTGGTACTAGGTTGTCTGTGGGAGCGCGCCCCGGCGCGCGATAAACTGCCTGCGTTCAATGCGCCCACCGATGGTAGGATTCGCTCATGTTCATTCTCTTGATACTTGTCGTCCTCATCGTTGTGGTGGTGGTCGGTCTGTACAACCGGCTCATTCGCAGCCGCAACCGGGTCAGTACCGCGTGGAGTGATATCGACGTCCAGTTGCAGCGGCGTCATGACCTGATTCCACAATTGGTCAAGGCTGTCGATGCGTACGTGAAGTACGAGCGTGCAACGCTCGAAGCCGTTACCGAGTTACGCGCGGAGGCGATGCGAGTTGTTGACGTCAATGCTCGCGGCAAGGTCGAAGAGGAGCTTGGCGCCGGCGTCGGTCGACTGCTCGCGCTCGCCGAGAGCTATCCGGACCTCAAGGCCAACGAGAACTTCATGAAGCTGCAGGCGGAACTCGTCGAGACCGAGAACTACCTGCAATTTGCGAGGCGTTACTACAATGGCTCCGTTCGTGATTACAACACGATGACCGAGACGGTGCCGAGCAATCTTGTCGCGAATGCATTCGGTTTCGACCAGCGAGAGTTTTTCCAGAAGTCATCGGACGACGCCGCCAACGTTCCGCTCGTCAAGCTGGGAACGGTTGAGTGAGATTTATCACAGGGCTGCTGTTGTTGCTGCCGCTATTTGCGGCCGCCGACGAACGCATCCTCAGTTTCCACAGCGATATCGTCGTCATGCAGGACGGCTGGATCGAGGTAACGGAAACGATACGCGTGCGTGCGGAAGGCAAACGGATTCGCCGTGGCATTTACCGGGTCTTCCCGACCGACTACAGGGACAAACTCGGCAACGAATACGTCGTGGATTTTCAGCCGCTTGCCGTATTGCGCAATGACAGGTCCGAAAACCTGTGGGCGCAGAAAGACCGTAACGGCGTACGAGTCTATTTTGGTCGCAGCGATTACTTTCTGGATCACGGTGTTCATACGTACCGGTTTCGCTACCGTGCGTCGCGCATGCTCGGATTCTTTGAGGATCACGATGAGTTGTACTGGAACGTGACCGGTTTCGACTGGGCATTTCCAATCGACAAAGCGAGCGCAGCAGTCAGGCTGGACTTCGAAGTTCCAGCGAACGACATCTCGATCACTGCATATACCGGCCCTTATGGCAGCACGGCTCAGGACTACAAGGCCTACGTGGATGCAGATGGCGTTGCCCATTTCGAAGCAAAGTCGCCGTTAGGGTCGCTCAATGGTCTGACCATCGTCGCCATGTGGCCGAAGGGCTATGTGGTCGAACCCGGCTGGGCCCGGCGCACCGGCTGGTTGCTACGGGACAATCTGAATCTGCTGATCGTGCTGGCGGGATTTGCCGGCCTGCTCGGTTACTACATCCCGGTTTGGCGGCGCTATGGAAAAGACCCCGACGAGGGCGTACTCGTAACGCGCTATGTGCCGCCGGATGGTTTTTCACCGGCGTCGCTGCGCTATATCCGCCAGATGTACTACGACAACGAGGTCATGACGGCAGCCGTCGTCAACCTGGCCGTCAAAGGCTATCTGCGCATCAACGATCTGGGCAGCGAGCATACGCTCTTCAAGCTGGATCCCGGGCCGGACTCGCCACCTATGGCCGCCGGCGAGAAGGAGCTTTATGAAGCATTATTCAAGGAGGACAAGCGAGTCGTTCTTGAACAGGACAATCACGCATTACTGGGTGGGGCCAAGACCGCGCACAGCGAGTCGCTGCGCAAGGACTACAAGAAAAAGTACTTCCAGACTAATGGATTGCTCAACATTCCGGCGATATTGATTGCAATCGTGTCGATCATTATTGCGTTTGCTTTTGGCGGGCGTCCTTCGATCCTTTTCTTCGCAGTCATCGTGCTCATGTTGCTGACAATGGTTGCCTTTGCCGTGGTCATGAGGCGGCCGACTTCACACGGTCGTACAGTGCTCGACGAGATGCTCGGCTTCAAGGACTATCTCGAAGTAGCCGAGAAGGACGAGATGAACCTGCGCAACCCGCCCGACAAGACCCCGCAACTGTTCGAAGCCTATTTGCCGTTCGCCCTTGCCCTCGGGGTCGAACAGGCCTGGGCCGAGAAGTTCGCCAGGGTCCTGGACGCTGTGCGCGGTCCTGACGGCCACGGATATCAGCCGCACTGGTACAGCGGCGACTGGGACAGCTCGGATTTCTCGAATAGCATAAGCTCGGTCTCGAGCGATCTTGGTTCTGCGATCAGTAGTTCGGTTACACCACCCGGGTCGTCCTCTGGCGGCGGGGGCGGGGGCTTCTCGGGCGGCGGTGGCGGCGGCGGAGGTGGCGGTGGCTGGTAAGAGCGCCGATCTGGTGGTACTCGACCGCAACCTTTTCGACATTCCGGCATCAGAGATTAGTGAAGCCACCGTAAAGATGACAATATTCGATGGCCGCACGGTCTACGAAAGGACAACAGATTGATTCAGCCGCAGTACGGTCATCGCCGACCGGTCGATAACAGCGTCATCCCGAATGTGATCTTCGTGTTGCTGATTGCGAACGGGATCGTGTTCGCTCTGCAGCATATGAACCTCGAGTTCATGCTTGTTAACTTCGCGCTCTGGCCGTTGGAAACGCCACATGGCTGGCCGTCATTCAAACCGTGGCAGCTCGTAACCTACGGATTCCTGCACAGCCCTTCGAATCTCGGCCACATCTTCTTCAATATGTTCGGCCTGTGGATGTTCGGACGCGATCTCGAGCGGCTGATGGGGCCGCAGCGCTTCCTGACCTACTACATGACCTGCGTCATCGGCGCCGGAGTCGTGCAGCTCATCGTCGCCGGGTACCAGGGCGAGCCGTATCCAACGCTCGGCGCGTCGGGCGGTCTGTTCGGCATTCTTCTCGCGTATGGCCTGACATTTCCGAATCGAACCGTGATGCTGCTGTTTCCGCCAATTCCGATGCCGGCCAAGGTGTTCGTCGTTGTCTATGGACTCCTGGAGTTGTTTCTCGGTGTCAGTGGCTACGCGCCGGGCATCGCTCATTTCGCGCATCTCGGTGGTATGCTTTTCGGCTTCCTGTTACTGCGTTACTGGGCGCGACGACGAAGATCATGATCGAGAACCTCCTGGCACTCGGAATAGCGACCGCAATACTTGTCACGATACCGGGACCCAATGTGGCGCTGATCGTCGCAAACAGCTTGCGCTTCGGTTTTCGCGAAGGCGCCGTTACGGTGCTGGGCACAACACTTGGAGTCGCGCTCCAGCTGGGTGTCGTCGTACTGGGCATGGCTGCGCTGATCGAGTTTGCGGCTGAGACGCTGGCCTGGATCAGGTGGGTGGGAGTTGCCTACCTTGTGTACCTGGGGGTTCGCACCTGGCGGCAGCCTGCAGACGACCTCGGCCTTATCAATGCAAAACCGGCTGTTTTCTGGCGTGCCTGCATGATCGCAGCGATCAATCCGAAGACGCTGCTGTTCAATGCCGCATTCCTGCCACAGTTCCTGGCCAAGGGAGCCGGCGCAGGCCAGTTCCTGTTGATCGCCGTCGTATTCCTGTCAGTGCTGTTGCTCGGCGACTTGTTGTGGGCGGCCTTCGCCAGTTCGGCGCGCCGGGCTTTCGCTGGCTGGGGCCAGTTTCGCAATCGATTGACCGGCGGATTCCTGGTCGCAGCGGGCATCGGGCTCGCGTTGTCGCGACGGAATACCTGAATCTGCAACTTTATGGTCATTTGCAGCATCTAATCTTGAGACTTCTATAAGGGACATTTTCATGACAATGAAGCGAAGAGAATTCCTCGGTCGGATGGCTGCCGGTAGCGCGGTGCTCAGCATGCCTGCGTTCCTGTCGGGATGTGGGATACAGCAGGCCACCGCGATCGCCGACCAGACACCCGAAAACCCGTTCATGGATTGGTTCGGAGTTGACGAGGCAACCACCGCCAGGGTTATGGCGGAGTTAACCGCGCGCGGTGCCGATGCCGCTGATCTTTACTTCCAGCACAGTCGGACGAATTTCCTCACGCTCGAGGACGGTATCGTTTCCAGCGCCAGTTCGACGATTGAGCAGGGTGTCGGCTTGCGCGTCGTCGTCGGCGACCAAACGGGCTACGCGTTCACCGAGGATCTGACTTTGCCGTCGATGCTCGCCGCCGCAAGAACCGCCGCGGCAATTGCTTCCGGCAGTCAGGTTGTGCCGCCACAGTCATTCAATGCCGCGGGCGCAGGCGATCTCTACAAGACAACAGTGCCCTGGTCGGACGTTGGTATCGATCAGAAGCTGCCGCTGATGAAGTTCGTCGAGGCGAAGGCGAAGTCGCTGGATGAGTCGGTCGACAAGGTCGCCGTGTACTGGGCGGACCAGGATCAGCGCGTCATGATTGCGACGCTCGACGGCAAGCTTGTCACCGACCACAGGCCGATGACGCGTGTCACGGTTACGGTTACGGCGAAGAAGGGCGACGAAGTTCAGTCCGGATTCTCGAACATTGCGGCCCGTGAGGAGTTCGGTTGGTACTCCGAGGAGCGCCTTACGACGATGGTGAGGGAGGCCGTCGAACGCACGATGGTCCTGTTCGATGCCCGCCGGCCGCCAGCGGGCGAGATGCCGGTCATACTTGCCTCCGGCGCGAGCGGAATACTGCTGCACGAGGCGATCGGCCACGGCATGGAAGCGGACTTCAACCGTAAAGGCGTGAGTATTTACTCGGACATGATTGGCAAGAAAGTTGCGGAGCCATTTGTCACGGTTGTCGATCAGGCGACGATTCCGCGGGAACGCGGCGCTCTGAACTACGACGACGAAGGAAACAAGGCCGGCCGCACGGTGCTGGTGCGCGACGGCATTCTGGAGTCCTATCTCCACGACGGCATCAGCGCCAACCAGTACGCCTTGAAGCCGACAGGATCGGGCCGGCGCCAGTCCTACAAATACGCGCCAATGCCCCGGATGAGCTGCACGTTCATGGAGGACGGGCCACACACGAAAGATGAAATCATCGCCGCTGTAGATCGCGGGATCATTTGTGAGACATACACGAACGGCCAGGTACAGATTGGCGCTGGCGATTACACGTTCTATGTCAAGAACGGCTGGCTGGTCGAAAATGGCAAGGTTACTGCTCCGATCAAGGACGTCAACATCATTGGCAATGGGCCGGAATCGCTGAAACGCATCACGATGGTTGCGAACGACGCGCGCCTGGACACTGGCGGCTGGACCTGCGGCAAGAATGGTCAAAGCGTACCGGTATCGCAGGGAATACCGACAGTACTCGTCTCGAAGATGACGGTAGGAGGCGAAAATGTCAGTTGAACTCAAGGAGCGTGCAGCGGAAGCGGTTGAACTCGCGAAGAAAGCCGGTGCAGAGGATGCCTGGTCAAATGCAAGCCAGAGTCGTGACGTCCAGTTCGAATACCGTGACGGCAGCCTCGAAAAGGTCAAGGACACGACATCGCAGAATCTCGGCATCCGTATCTACGCCGGTGGCCGCTATTCGAGTCATTCCACGACGGACCTGAGCCCTGATCGGCTGCAGGGCTTCATCACCGAGGCCGTTGCCATCACGGGCGCGTTGGAGCCCGACGAGTATCGGCGCATAACACCGGAGTCGTTGTTCACCGATCGCCCGACCGACGATCTCGATCTTGTTGATGCCAACGTGCAAGCGCTGGATCGCGAGCAGCGCATCGCCTGGTGTCGTGCGCTCGATGAAGTGGCGCATCAGAACGAGCGCGTTATCTCTGCAACGTCGGGCGTCTACGACGGCACGCAACGGTCGGCATCGGCAAGCAGCAACGGTTTCCTCGACGAACAGCAGTCAACGTATTGCTGGTTCGGCGCCGAGGTGACGCTGCGAGATCGTGGTGACAAGCGAGCCGAAGACGCTTTTTATGCAGGCGGCGCACACGTCGTCGATCTGCCGGGTCCGGAAGAGGTCGGTACGATAGCCCTCGAGCGGACGTTGTCTCGGCTCGACTCCGAGAAAGGGCCGACGGTCAAAGCACCGATGGTCGTGGACGCTCGCGCGGCGGCATCTTTGCTAGGTCGGCTGCTGGGTTCGGCGAATGCGCGCAGCGTCCAACAGGGCCGCTCATTCTGGGCACCGTTGCTGGGCGAAGAAGCGTTCAGCAAAAAGCTCACGATCATCGATGACCCGCTGATCAAACGCGGACTGTCGTCCAGGCACTACGACAACGAGGGTATTTCGTCGAGAGCTTTGCCTATCGTCGAGAACGGTATCGTCAGGAATATCTACGTCGATACGTATTACGGCCGGAAGGGCGACATGAGCCCGACAACGGGATCTCCTTCGAACCGGGTCGTGAAACTCGGCGGTTATTCCCGTGAGCAGCTGCTCGGCGAGGTCGGCACTGGCGTCTACGTAACGTCATGGCTGGGTGGTAACGCCGACAGCACGACGGGCGATTTCTCGCTGGGCCTTCGCGGGCACATGATCGAGGACGGCAAGATCGGGCGTCCGGTTGGTGAGATGAACGTGACCGGCAACTTGCGTGATTTATTCACGCGGCTCGAGCTGGTTGGCAACGACCCATACCCGTATTCATCGACGTTGGCACCATCGCTGGTATTTGCAGACGTCGATTTTTCCGGCACCTAGGCCATCTGGCCGCCGTCAATCGGGATTGACGTGCCAGTGATGTGACGGGCCGCGTCGCTCGCGAGGAATAATACGAGCGATGCAACCTCACCGGGTTCTGCGATGCGCCCGTTCGGAGTTTCCTCGCCGACTTCGGCGAGGAACTCGTCGACGTCGCGTTCGAGTTCCTCTGCGGCCGCAGCCAGCATCGGCGTGTCTACGCCACCGGGACAAACTGCGTTCACTCGCAGACCGTCGGCGGCGTGGTCCTTCGCCATCGCCCGGGTGAGCATGACCAGCCCGCCTTTGCTGGTGCAATAGGCGACATGGTTCTCACCGGCCTCTAATCCCCAATGCGAGGCGATGTTCGTAATACTCCCTGCAGCGTGCAGCAGGTGTGGCAGCGCGGCCCTGCTCAGGTAGAACGGGACGTTCAGATTAACGGCTATCGTGTCCTGCCATTGGTCGTCGTCCGTTTCCTCGGCATTGCCGCGCAGCAGGATGCCGGCGGAATTGACCAGGCAGTCGATCCGACCGAATTCGTCGACGGTGTCCGCAATGAGTTCGTCACAGTCCTCGGATGAGCGCAGTTCGCCTTCCCAGGTGGCGATATTCTCGGATACGTCGGCAACTTCGGCGAGCCGTGCTTCGTCTCTCCCGGCGGCCATCACGGACCAGCCGGCATCGGCGAACTCGATTGCAATTGCCGCGCCGATCCCGGAGCTTGCTCCGGTCACAAGTGCGACCTTCATGGTGATTCCCTCGTTCGCCGTAACGTGTTATGCAGTGTATATCAGAAGCCCTATGCTAACGCGGGAAATGAACACGCTCGAATTACTCGGCTGGCGGAACATCTTCGCCACACAGTTCGATACTGACACGACGCTGGTACCGGCGCGAGTCATGGCCGTGCATCGTGGTCGCATCGACGTGCAGGGCGATGAGATCGATACAAGCGTGCCGCTTTCCGGTAACAGCGCCGAGCTGCAGATCACCGTCGGCGACTGGGTATTGCTGGATTCCGATGGACCCCGGGTAGATCGGCTGCTCGAGCGTTTCGGTGTTTTCAAACGCGGTGCGGCGGGTACATCGCATACGGTTCAGCTGATCGCCGCGAATGTCGATACGCTTTTTATCGTCACTTCCGCCAACCGCGACTTCAACGTTGCGAGACTCGAACGATACCTCGCCATTGCGAAAGACGCCGGGGCCTTTCCCGTGATCGTAATCACGAAGTCCGATATGGTGGATTCCGTTGATGACTTCGTGACGAACGCGTCGCGCCTTGCGCCTGGCTTGCTTGTCGAGGCGCTTGATGCACGTAACAGTGACGATGTCGAGAGCCTGCGTCCCTGGTGCGGTCCCGGACAAACGGTTGCACTACTGGGTTCATCGGGCGTTGGCAAATCGACGCTGATCAACACACTGGCCGGCGTGCGGCAAGACACGCGCGAGATCCGGGAGGACGATCAGCGCGGCAGGCATACGACGACCGGTCGGTCCATGCATCGACTCCCGCAAGGTGGCTGGCTGATCGATACGCCGGGCATGCGGGAGCTGCAGCTGGTCGATGTCGGCGATGCGCTCGACGATGTCTTCGGCGACGTTGTGGCGATCGCAGAAAGCTGTCGTTTTTCGGACTGCAGCCACGAGGCGGAGCCTGGTTGCGCCGTGCAAGCTGCAATCGATGACGGCCGACTCGATGCTGGCCGCCTGAAGCGATTTCGCAAGCTGCTGTCCGAGGATCGCCGCAACACCGAAACCATCGCGGAACGTCGCGCGCGGGATCGCTCTTTCGGCCGGATGATCAAGTCTGTTCAATCGGGCATGCGACAACTGAAGGGCGGGAAGGACAAGTGACCTCAATCGACTTGAATGCCGACCTCGGTGAAGGCGAGTCCACGGATGCGGAGCTGTTGCGCGTCGTGTCGAGCTGCAATATTGCGTGTGGTGGTCACGCCGGTGACGTCGAGACGATGACAGCGACGATAGGCGAGGCGCTTGCCAATGGGGTCATGGTGGGCGCGCATCCGGCTTACCCGGATCGCGAGGGATTCGGCCGCCGCAGTCACTTCATGGCGGGCGAGGAGCTGCTTGCGTCATTAATGCATCAGCTAAAGACGTTTTTCACAGTTGCGATGGAGTTGGGCGTGACGATTGAACATGTCAAACCTCACGGGACGTTGTACACGGACGCAGTTACCGATGCGGGGCTTGCGGAGGTTATTGCGCGGGCCGTGGAGTCGGTGCCCGGCAAACCGGCGCTTGTCGGACAGCCGAACACCGAGCTCGAGTCGGCCGCGAAGGCGCACGGCCTCGAGTTCGTCGCCGAGGCGTTTATCGATCGCGCTTACCAGGCTGACGGGCGACTTGTGCCGCGTACCGAGCCGGGCGCTGTTCACGACGATATCGAGCTCATCAAGGCACAGGCGGTATCACTGGCGATGGATGGACGTGTCCGCGGACAGGATGATTCCGAGATTCGGGTCAGGGCGGACACGCTATGCATACACGGTGATACGCCGGGTGCTGCCGAGGCGGCACGCGCCGTGCGTGAAGAGCTCGAGAGCTGCGGGATCGAGGTGCGTGGTGTCCGGCATTAGGGGATTCGGCGACGAGGACGTTTTCGCTTGTGGCGACGATCTCGTTGCAGTCGAATTGGCGGACACGCGAGCGTGCCAGGCCCTGGCCGACCACCTGCGTGAGTCCGGCAACTGGATCGAGTGCGTAGCCGGCATCGCGAGCTGTGTCGCGCAGTTCGATAGTGCGACCGTCAGCCTCGACCAGGCGAAGCAACGACTCGCCTCGGCAATCGGCCAGTTCCACATTGCCGATGACGAAGAATCTGTACTCGTCGAAATACCTGTCTGCTACGGAGGAGTTTGTGGTGCGGATCTCGGTGACATTTGCGAGCAACTAGGCCTGTCCCCACAGGAGTTTGTCGATTTGCACGCAGGCCGCGAGTACCGCATTGACATGCTCGGCTTCACGCCGGGGTTCGCATTCATCGGTGGCTTGGATGCGGCGCTCAATGTGCCGCGCCGCCGTGAGCCGCGGGTTCGCGTGGAGTCCGGATCGATAGGAATCGCCGGCGGCCGGACCGGTATTTACACACTGTCCGGACCCGGTGGATGGCCCCTCGTTGGCAGAACACCCGCAAAGCTGTTCGACGCATCGGCTGATGAACCGTTTCAACTGCATGCCGGCATGCGAGTTCGCTTCGTACCGATCAGCCACGAGGAATTCGATGCGAGGATGTCGCGTTGAGAGTTCACCTGATCAGGCCTGGATTGCAGACTACCGTGCAGGCAGGTCCACGGCAGGGCATGCGTCATCTCGGCGTGCCGGCCGCCGGCGCCGCGGATCCCCTGTCACTGGCACTGGCCAATCGCCTGGTCGGAAATGCGCCGTTGACGGCGGCGCTCGAGTCGACACTCACGGGTGTCTCACTTCGATTTGAAGGCGAGGGATTTGTCGCGATTACAGGCGCGAAAGCCAAAGCCCGGCTGAACGGCGAACGAGTCAAGTTGCACCGCACGCTTGCTGTCAGTGATGGCGACGAATTCGAGCTTGGCTCGGCGAGGGCGGGTGCGCGCAACTATGTTGCGTTCGCCGGTGGCATTGCGATCGAAGCAGTATTGGGCTCTGCGTCTACCTACCTGCCGGCAGGATTAGGTGGACACGAGGGCAGGGCGTTACAGGCTGACGACGTCATAACGACAGGGCCTTTGCAATCGGCTCCGGCGATGATCAGTACGCCCACAGACTTCAGGCCTCATGCGACGACGAGCTGGGCCTTGCGCGCCTGCCATGGAGCCGAGATCGGGTTACTCGACGAGGAGAGCAAGTTCGATCTGTTCGATACTAATTTCACGATCGGTAATCGCGCAGATCGCATGGGTCTGCAATTCGAGGGCACGAGTTTCCAGGTTACGTCCGGCGGACAGCTCGATAGCGCGCCAGTATTTCCCGGCACCATTCAATGCCCGGAAGATGGTCGACCGTTCCTGTTGTCCATCGACGCGGGGACGATCGGCGGTTACCCGCGAGTCGCGCAAGTCGCGCGCGCGGACCGACATCTGATCGGCCAGCTGCGTCCCTGTGATCACGTGCGGCTGCTGTGGCGAGACGAAGAAAGCGCGGCCGAGGAACTGCGTGCGAAGCACGAGTACTGGCGGCAATGGTTGCCGGAGGTTGAGCAGCTGATCTAGGCGCGCAACTGCTTCCCGATCGGCAGGCGCCGGATCCGTTTTCCGGTAGCTGCGAATATCGCGTTGGTTAGCGCCGCCGCGACAGGCGGCAAGGCCATCTCACCGACGCCTGTCGGCGTGTTGCCCCACGGCAGGATATGCGCTTCGAACTGTACCGGCACTGAGGCGATGCCGATCCATGGGTAATCGTGGAAGTTGCTTTGCTCACGGTGATCTCCAGGCCGAGAGCTGTGCTTAGCCCGTCGATCGTGCCGCCCTGCAACTGGGCTTCCACGGACTGCGGATTAACGGCAAAGCCACAGTCGATTGCGGCAACGATGCGCTCGATGGTGAGATTGCCACGGCTGCTGACGCTGACCTCGATCGCGTGGGCCGCATATCCGCCGAACGTGAAGTGTGCGGCGATGCCGACACCACGTCCGCCGGGCCGGCTGCGTTGATAGTCGATGCGCTCCGCGACGAATTTCGTAAGTCGTGTAAGGCGGCCGGGATTGAAAGTCGGACCACCGTGATTCGAGTACTCGAGTTCGCGCTCCTCCCCGAACATGTCGATTCGTAGTTGCAACGGGTCCTGCCCTGTCTCGTGGGCTATCTCGTCGAGGAAGCTCTGTACGACCCACGCGTTGACATTGTGCGCCGGTCCGCGCCACGAGCCCCGGGGTATGCCGATGGCATTGTGGTGGTACTCGAGTCTCAGGTTGTCCACGATGCGGCGGGGAAAATCGTCAGGGTAGAGTTCCGATTCCCAGAGGTTCTCCGCGGGCATGTCCGGCCGGCGGTAGTATTTGCTGGCGCTGGCGAGGCGATGGGACCAGGCAACGACCTTTCCCTGTGCGTCGATCCCGGCGCGCATCTCGTGCAGGCCGGCGGGCCTGTAGAAATCGTGCTGGATGTCGTCCTCGCGAGTCCACTGCAGCAAGATTGGCCAGCCCGTCTGCCTGGATATTATCGTCGCTTCCGTCACGTAGTCGTTCGTCAGGCGCCGGCCGAAGCCGCCGCCAATCCGCGGAAAATCGATGTGTATGTTCTCGCGTGGCAGGCCCGTAACGGCGGCGGCCGCGCGGCTCGCGCCGCTCGGCATCTGCGTCGGCGCGACGATGTCGCAATGATCTTCCTTGACGTAGGCGTAGCAGTTCTGGGGTTCCAGCGGCGCATGATTGACGAACGGTACCGCGTACCGGTGTACAACCTGGTGCTGTGAATTCTCGAAAGCTGACACGAAGTCGCCGTCGTCGAGAACAATCTGGCCTTCGCGGTCGAGCATCTCGGCATTTTGCTTCCAGAAAAGATCCGAGCTGTCCCCGGCGTTCGGGCCGGGTTCCCAGTCGATAATCAGAGCGTCCCGTCCCTGCAGAGCAGTCCAGGTCGACGTCGCGACCACCGCGACCCCACTGGCGAGAATATGGTAGGGCTCGCCGGGCGCAGGACCCTCTATTTCGAAGACATCGAGCACGCCGTCGAGCTTCCTGGCGGTACTGTCGTCGAATGACCGCAAACTCCCGTTTAGATGAGGGCAGCGCGCGATCACGGCGTAGCGCATGCCGGGTTCCTGCGTATCGCTGCCGAACCGGGTCTTGCCCGTGACCATGTCGATCGCATCAACACTCGATTGCGCCTTGCCGGCGATCCGGTACTGCTGCGTTTCCTTGAGCGGGACGTCCTCGTCGATCGGATCGAGCTGCGCAGCTTCCGCGACGAGATCCTCGTAGGTGATTTCCGTTCCGAGCGCCTTGCAGACAACGATCCCCGGCTTCGTGTAGCAATTTTCCGGTGCTACGTTGAGGCGCGCCGCCGCAGCCTGGATCAATTGCAGGCGTGCCCGGGCACCGACCTGGCGCATGAAGTCCCAGTTCCGGGTCAGGCCGGTGCTGCCACCGACGCCCTGGCCGCCGTACTTCCAGGTATAGCCATCCGCCGTCTTCACGATGCCCAATGGCATCGGCTGTACGCTGACCCGGCCCCAATCGACATCGAGTTCTTCGGCGACCAGCATCGGTAACGCGGTCCGCACACCCTGGCCGAGTTCGGGCTGATTGCTGCCAATGATAATGTCGCCATCCGCCCGTATTTCGATAAAGAAACCCAGCCGTCGGTCGTCGGGCAGATCCGATCCCTGGCCCATTGCCGGGATGCCGAAGATCAGGCTACCCGCAGCCGTCGAACCGCAGATCAGGAACTGGCGCCGTGAGATTTCCGGTGCGTGCGCGCTCATTCATCTGCCTCTCGAATCGAAGCCGCGTGGTGTATCGCCTTGCGGACGCGCGGGTAGGTGCCGCAACGACAGATATTGGTAATGCCGTCGTCGATATCCTCATCGCTGGGGTTGGGGTGGCGCTCGAGGAAATCCGCGACTTCCATGATCATGCCGGGCTGGCAGAAACCGCATTGCGGGACGTCGATGTCCATCCACGCCTGCTGGACAGGATGGAGTTCGTCCCCATTGGCCAAACCCTCGATCGTGGTTACCGAGCGCGTCGCGATGTCGGCGACGGTAATCACGCAGGACCGCACCGCCTCGCCGTCGATGTGAACAGTGCAGGCACCACAATGACCTATTCCGCAGCCGTATTTTGTGCCCGTCATCTTGAGGTGATCACGGATCACCCACAGTAATGGCGTGCCGGTATCCCCCTCGAATGACACGTCGTCGTTATTGAGCCTGAACTTGATCAATGGTTTTCTCCCCGAGAGCCTAAGGAAACGCCCGAACACAGATTCGACGACAATTATCGTGTTTTGGTTGCATCTGCCACGCGCAGTTGCGACAAAGAGCTCCGAATTTGCGATCAGTTGGTTTCGCGTCCTGACCAGTCAGGCTAGCAACTTGTGCAATGGCCGAATATCGTGGATGTCCGCTAGTCGCGCACAGGGTGATCGCGCCACTCACGACAGGGGCATACCGTGACCAGCGAATACACGGGAAGAAATGGTGGGCCCGGTAGGACTCGAACCACTCGCCGCGCAAGGGAAGATCGCGCGTATCTGGCCAGGGGCATACTGTGACTGGAGAACACCCGGAAAGGGATGGTGGGCCCGGTAGGACTCGAACCTACGACCAAAAGATTATGAGTCTTCTGCTCTAACCAACTGAGCTACAGGCCCACACGATTTCAATTTTCTAGTCTTCTATCAGGAAGCTCCGCAACTGATCCGACCGGGTCGGATGCCGGAGCTTGCGTAGCGCCTTGGCCTCAATCTGACGAATGCGCTCACGCGTCACATCGAATTGCTTGCCTACTTCCTCGAGCGTGTGATCCGTATTCATATCGATCCCGAAGCGCATGCGCAGCACCTTGGCTTCCCGCGGTGTCAGGCCGGCCAGCACATTGTGCGTGGTCTCCTTGAGCCCCGAAGATGTCGCCGAGTCAACGGGCGAATGGACGGTCTGGTCCTCAATGAAGTCGCCAAGATGCGAGTCTTCATCGTCGCCGATCGGCGTCTCCATGGAGATGGGTTCCTTGGCGATTTTGAGAACCTTGCGAACCTTGTCCTCCGGCATGTCCATGCGCTCTGCAAGTTCGTCGGGGAGCGGTTCGCGGCCCATTTCCTGCAACATTTGTCGCGAAATGCGGTTCAGCTTGTTGATCGTCTCGATCATGTGGACCGGGATGCGAATGGTGCGTGCCTGGTCAGCGATCGAACGAGTGATCGCCTGGCGAATCCACCAGGTCGCGTAGGTCGAGAATTTGTAGCCGCGGCGGTATTCGAATTTGTCGACGGCTTTCATGAGGCCGATGTTGCCCTCCTGGATCAGGTCCAGGAACTGCAGGCCACGGTTCGTGTATTTCTTGGCAATTGAAATGACGAGACGCAGATTGGCTTCGACCATTTCCTTCTTGGCGCGACGCGCCTTTGCCTCGCCGATCGACATCTGGCGATTGATCTCCTTAATCTCGGAAATCTTCAGTTTCGTATCGGCCTCCACCAACAACAGCTTGCGCTGAGCGCGGAGAATGTCGTCCCTGAGCTTGGCCAGTGTCGACGAATGCTTGCGTTTCGCACGAATGTGTTTCTCGACCCAACGCAGATCCGTCTCGCTCTTGGGGAAACTCGACAGGAAGTCCTTGCGCGGCATGCCGGCGTCGCGAACGCAGATCTGCATAACCAGTCGTTCTTGCGTACGAATTACCGAGACGATGCCCCGCAGGTTTTTCACGAGCATGTCAAAGAGCTTCGGCGCGAGCTTCAGCTCCATGAGCTGGTCCGCAAGGTCGGCCTGCACCTTGACGGTCTTCTTGTCTTTCAGACCGTATTTCTCGATCGCCGTCATCGTGCGCTTGTGCAGGCGCCGAATGACTTTTACGCGCGCCTTGACCTCATCGGGATCAGGGCCGGTATCGACGACCTCATCGTCGTCATCGTCATCGGTCTTCGGTGCCGGAGGCTTGATCTCGTCCGGCTCATTCGGATCGATGAAGCCGACCACGAAATCCTGCATGCGGGTATCGCCAGCCAATACTGCGTCGGCAACGGCGAGCAACCGGTCGATGGTCGGCGGAAAGTGCGCCATGTGGTACTTGACCTGGTTGAGGCCGTCTTCAATACGCTTGGCGATCTCGATTTCGCCCTGACGGGTCAACAGCTCGACCGTGCCCATCTCACGCATGTACATGCGCACCGGATCGGTCGTACGCCCGAACTCGGCGTCGACGCTGGCCAGTGCGGCTTCCGCTTCCTCGGCCGCATCGTCGTCATTGGACACGGCGGCATCGGAAAGGAGCAACGACTCGGCATCGGGCGCTTTTTCATGCACCGTAATACCCATGTCGTTAATCATGTTGACGATATCTTCGATCTGCTCGGGGTCGACAATGTCGTTCGGCAAGTGGTCATTGACCTCGGTATAGGTCAGGTAGCCCTGTTCCTTGCCGCGCGCGATCAGGTCCTTCAGTTGCTGGGCCTGCTTATTGCCGCCAATTACTGCTCGTTTTTCGCTCAAGACGAAACGGCCTCCAAGTAAAAAATGCAAACGACCAATTGTACTTGTTTGACCAAGTCCAATCTACAAAAAATCCTTGCTCGAATTCGCCTCAGCTGAGCTGCCTCAGTTCGGCTACTTCATCTTCGTTCAAGGGTTTATCTCTTTGTTTTTCAATAAGAAAATCAATTCTCTCGCGACGTCCGGCCAGCGCCAGCTGCTCGATGCAGTCGGCGAGCTCGGCTGCCGGGTCGAATTCCTCGTCCTCGGGCATCTCGACGGCCGCCAGCTTGCCGAGGTGGCGGCCCTGATCGTCGTGACGCCAGCGCTCCAGCAATCCGGCCGTGGTTATATTGGGTTCGTCCTGCACGGTTTCAATCAGGTCGTGCAACAGGTCTATGCCCGGCCGGCTGACACCCGCGATCTTCTCGAGGTCCAGTCTCTCCGCCGCGGACGGGTGATTCAAAAGCAGCGTAATCGCCCTTCTGACCACTGACGGTTTGCCCGCAGACGCTGGCAGGGATCTCCCGAGCAGCGCCCGCGCGCCGATCTTGCTCCTGTCCTCACCATTTTGTGACCGCCCGAACATGTTCTCCAGCTTTTTCGTGGGCAAGCCGACCCTGGTCGCCAGCGATTCGAGCAGTAACTCCCGGTAGACACCAGGCGGAATTTTCGCGATCAGCGGCTTCGCCAGTTCGGCCAGACGCGCGCGTCCGTCAACGGTCGCTTCGTCGACCTGTAGTGCGAGTTCCGAAATGAGATAGTCTGACAGCGCAATTCCGCCATTCAGTGCCTCCATGAACGCGCCCGAACCATGTTCGTTGACGAAAGAATCAGGATCGTGGCCTTCGGGCAGGAACACAAATCGTACCTGGCGGCCCTCGCGGATATCCGGCAGGGCAGTCTCGAGCGCACGCCATGCCGCCTGCTTGCCGGCGCGATCGCCGTCGAAGCAGAAGTCGATATTCTCCGTGAGGCGGAACAGGCGGTTGAGGTGGTCTGACGTCGTCGCGGTCCCCAGCGTCGCAACTGAAAAATCAATCCCGTGGCGCGCGAGCGCGATGACGTCCATGTAACCCTCGACAACGACGAATCGGTCGATTTGCCGTAGCGCCTGGCGGGCCTCGTACAGGCCGTAGAGCTCTCGACCCTTGTGGAAAAGCACTGTTTCCGGCGAGTTGAGGTATTTCGGTTCGCCATCGCCCATGGCTCGGCCGCCGAAGCCGATGCAACGGCCGCGGATATCTCGTATCGGGAAGGTGATGCGGTCGCGAAAACGGTCGTAATGACCACCGTTGTCCTTGCGAATGATGAGCCCTGTCGCAAGCAGCCGCTCTGTCGCATCCGTCGAAGTTCCGAATTTGTCGAGCACGGTACTCCAGCCTTCGGCGGCGTAGCCTATACCGAAGCGCTTGGCAGTCGTGCCATCGATGCCGCGATCTTTCAGGTAATCGACGGCGGCCTGGTTTTCGCGAAGGCCTTGTTGCCAGAAGCGCTCGACCTTCGACATCAGGTCGAAGAGTTCATCGTAGCGACGCGCCGGGCGGTCGGATTCGTTTCGCGGTACGTCGACCCCCATCGAGCTGGCAAGGCTCTCTATCGCCTCGACGAAGCTCATGTGATCGAATTCCATCAGGAATCCGACAGCGGTTCCGTGCGCACCGCAGCCAAAGCAATGGTAGAACCCCTTCGAAGGGCTGACCGTGAATGACGGCGTTTTTTCCTCGTGGAACGGGCAACAGGCCTTGAATTCGCGGCCCGCTTTCTTCAATTGCACGCGCCGGCCGATGACCTCGATGATGTCGGCGCGTGCGACGAGGTCGTCGATGAAATCCTGGGGAATCAGTCCGGCCATAATGAGTTAAACGCCAGCTCCGCGGTGTCGGGTCTCACCAGTATTGTTATTAGATAGTGTCGCCCGGTTCTCGACCAAGCATAGCGAATCCTCGTTGATTCGCCAGTCGCGCCAGTGTCAGGCGCCGAGCCGTGACTTGACCTTTGCCCCGACGGTGCCCATGTCGGCCCTGCCGGCGGCTTTTCCCTTGATCGCACCCATGACTTTGCCCATGTCCCGAATGCTCTCCGCGCCGGTCGCCGCGATGGTCTCGTCGATCAGGGCCTCGAGTTCGGTGTCGTCCATTTTTGTGGGCAGGTAGGTCTCCAGCACGCTGATTTCCGCTTCTTCGATCGCCACCAGGTCGTCGCGGCCACCTTTGGCGAACTGCTCTATCGAGTCGCGGCGTTGCTTGACCATCTTGTCGAGCACACCGAGTACGGCCGTATCATCGAGTTCACTGCGAGTGTCGACCTCGATCTGCTTGATCGCAGCGAGCATCAGGCGCACCACTTTCAACCGGTCCTTGTCGCCGGCCTTCATAGCGGACTTCATGTCCTCGGTAATGGTGCCTTTCAGAGACATGCAGAGACTTCGGTTCCGCGGTCGCGGAGCGGGGGGATTAGTAAAGACGTTTGCGCTTGGCTTCTTCGCGGGAGAGACGCTTCAGGTGTCGCTTCACCGCGGCCGCCTTTTTGCGCTTGCGTTCTTGCGTCGGCTTCTCGTAGTACTCGCGGCGGCGAAGCTCGGTCAGAACTCCCGCTTTCTCGCAAGCACGCTTGAATCGGCGCAGCGCGGCGTCGAAATACTCATTTTCCTTTATGCGAACACTTGGCATCTAGATCAGGCCTTCCCTTAAGGCAAAATAAATCCCGGCACTTGCCGGGAGAGAGCCCGCTATTTTAGCCTCCGACAGGAGGCAATGCAACGGCTTGATATCCAGGCAAGAGCGCGCCCCCAGCGCGCGATTTAGGCCAGAATCGCACGCTGGGGCGCGCTCCCACGGTATGATGCGCCGCCTATGAACGTCCTCGGCATCGAAACCAGCTGCGACGAGACCGGCGTCGCACTCTATTCCACCCGGCAGGGCCTGCTCGCAGAGGCTCTGCACAGCCAGGTGGACCTGCACGCCATATACGGCGGCGTGGTGCCTGAGATCGCCTCCCGTGATCACATACGACGGCTGCTGCCGTTGGTCCGCCAGGTGCTCGGCGAGGCAGGCATCGAACGGCCTGACGTCATCGCATACACGGCCGGTCCGGGGCTCGTTGGTGCGCTGATGGTTGGCGGCGGCATGGCAGCCGGGCTGGGTCTGGCGTGGCAATGCCCGGTAGTGCCGGTGCACCACATGGAGGGACACCTGCTGGCGTCGATGCTCGAAGACGAGCCACCGGCATTTCCCTTCCTGGCGCTGCTGGTATCCGGCGGGCACTCGATGTTGATCGCGGTACAGGCGCTCGGTGACTACGAGTTGCTCGGCACGACTCTCGATGACGCGGTCGGCGAGGCATTCGACAAGACCGCGAAGTTGTTGGACCTCGGCTATCCGGGAGGCCCGGCACTGGCGGCACTGGCCGAACAGGGCAACGAGGAAGCCTACGAGTTTCCGCGGCCCATGTTGAACAGGCCCGGACACGATTTCAGCTTCAGCGGTCTCAAGACTGCCGTCATGATGGAGGTTCGCAGGGCCCGTGAGAGGGGCGATTTCGCGGCCCATCGTGCCGATATCGCCGCGTCGTTTCAGCGCGCAGCGGTCGACACGTTGGTGGCGAAGTCGATTCGTGCCGCAAACAGTGCCGGACTCGAGCGCATTGTCGTCGCCGGCGGCGTCGGCGCCAACAAGCTGTTGCGCCAGGAGATTGCGGCGCGGTTTCCGGGGCAAGTCTATTATCCTCGGCTTGCTTACTGTACTGACAACGGCGCGATGATTGCGGTGGCCGGCGCGTTGCGGCTTGCGGATGCGACAGCGATCAGCGAAATTCGGGCACAGGCACGCTGGTCGCTCGACACGCTCGCGATACCCGGCACTGGAGGCTGAGTACCAATGCCCATGGATACTATTTTTCTGCACGAGCTAAAGGTCGATGCCGTCATCGGCATCTGGGACTGGGAACGCAAGATTCGCCAGACTGTCGTGATTGACCTGGACATGGCGGCGAACATCCGCAAGGCGGCGGAGACCGACAGTGTCGAAGACACGCTCAACTACAAACTCGTCGCGAAGCGTGTACAGCAATTTGTCGCTGATTCCGAATTTCAGCTGGTGGAAACGCTGGCCGAGAACATCGCCCGCATCGTTATCGACGAGTTTGGCATCGCCTGGGTTCGTGTCCGCGTAAACAAGCCCGGTGCGATCCGTGGCGCGAAAGACGTCGGTGTGATCATCGAGCGTGGCGACCGTTCCGGCGAAGGCTAGGCGAGGGATAAGAAATGGTCACCGTTTTCCTGGGCCTTGGCAGCAACATGGATGCCGAGAGCAATCTACGTCTGGCCGTTTCGGAATTGCGCAGTCGGTTCGGTGAGCTGATCTTGTCGCCGGTTTACCGCAGCCGGGCACTCGGCTTCGACGGCGATGACTTTCTGAATATGGTGGTGGGCCTGGAGACGGACGTGAGTCCACACGACCTTCTCGAACACGTCGAAAAAATTCACGCGCTGGCCGGTCGCGTGCGAGGCCCGGATCGCTATTCGTCCCGGCCACTCGATATCGATCTGTTGCTATATGGTGACCTGGTCGATCGCAAGCCGCCATTGCGGTTACCGCGTCGCGATGTCCTGGCACACAACTTCGTATTGCGGCCGCTGGCCGAGATCGCACCGGACTTCGTCCATCCCGAAACACAGCGGACAATCTCCGGGCATTGGCGCGACTTTGACACGGCTTGTCATCCATTAGCCCTGGTCGACGTTATTTTGTAAAGAAAGTGCAACAAATAGTGCCCGTTGTCTGTCAAATGCGACGCCGGTCGCACGTTTGTTTGTCGGGTCCTTCGGTAAAATAGTGGGATTAGTTTGCCGGGCTCGAACGCCCCTGGAGAAAAATGCGCAAGTCGCTCGTATTGCTGGTTGCAGTATTCATTGGCGCGTGCTCGTCTGATGATGGCGGCAATGTTCAGGCTTCGTCCTGCTCAAACGACGGGCAAAAGCAATTCGTCGTCGACGCCATGCGCGAGTGGTACTTCTGGAATCATCTCTTGCCCGCAGACGTCGATATCAGCCAGTTTGCATCGCCTGACGACGTTCTCGATTACCTTGAGACATTCAGCCCGGACGATGGCACGGGTCAGCCGATCGATCGCTTCAGCCACATAAATTCCGCACAGGCCGACCAGGCATTTTTCGGTGAGGGCAGGTTCGAGGGTTTCGGCTTCAGTCACCGTTTCGTTGCCGCGGGCGACCTGCGCCTGACGCGTGTATTCCTGGACAGCCCGGCCTATCGAGCGGGCCTGCGGCGTGGGCAACGAATACTCGAACTCGACGGTCGCACTATCGCCGAGATCGAGGCCGCCGAAGGCCTGGGCGCTGTGCTCGGACTACCGGCCCTCGATTTCACGATGCGCGAGACCGATGACAGCGAGTTCACGGTTTCCATCTCGGAAGACATCGTGACGATCGACCCGGTGCCTCAGTACCGCATCATCGATGCCGGCGGTGGACGCAATGTAGGCTATATCGAGCTTGCATCGTTTATCAGTACAGCGAATATTCAGATGGATGCCGCATTTGCGCAGTTCAACTCGGCCGGTGTCAACGAGGTCATCATTGACCTGCGCTACAACGGTGGCGGGCTCGTCAGTACGGCGAATCTCCTGGGTGATTTTTTCGGCGGTGACGTTGCGGAAAACCTGGTCTTCTCGAAGGCCGTTTTCAACGAGCTGCGTGCGCCGGCCAATAACACGACGACGTTCTTCGATCGGCTGGGAAACTCAGTCAGCCTTTCGCGGCTCGTCGTTATAGCGACGGACAGGACTGCATCGGCCAGCGAACTTGTGATCAACGGCATGGACCCGCACGTGGAAGTCACAATCGTTGGTGCAAATACCTTTGGCAAGCCGGTCGGCCAGGTTGGGCTGGAGTTCTGTGCCCAGATATTGCGGCCGACCGCGTTTCAGACGACGAACGCGAACGACTTCGGCGATTATTTCGACGGCTTGCCCGTCGACTGCCCGGCGGCCGATGATCTGAATGTTGAGGTGGGTGTCGATACCGACCCGAACATGGTAGCCGCACTCGGCTTCCTGGCCACCGGTAGTTGTCCCGTGGTGTCACTGCCGGCGGCGCAATTCAAGCTCGGCGCGCAGCGTGCAATACGGCAACCGGATCGTCGCGGTCCGCCGCATCGCGAATTTGCCGACGCCTACTGATTTACCAGCCGATCGAGCGGCCGCCGTCAACAGCAATAATCTGCCCGGTGACGTAGTTCGCGTCCCTGACCAGGTACAAGACGCAGCCTGCGATGTCGTCTGGATCGCCGCCTCGGGCCAGCGGTATCTGGTCGATGATCGACGCCTTCGTTGACTCGGTCATCTCACTCTCGGGCCACAGGATTGCACCGGGCGCGACGCCATTGACGCGCACCTCGGGTGCGAGGTCCTTGGCGAGCGACCGGGTCAGCATTGCGAGTCCTGCTTTCGCCGGACCGTAAATGAGGTGGTCGCGCAGCGGCCGCTGCGCGTGAATATCGACAATATTGACGATCGTGCCCCGGCTCTGGCGCAGTGCGGGTGCAGCGGCCTGCGACAGGAATAACGGCGCCTTGAGGTTGCTGCCGATGAGGTCATCCCAATGTTGTTCCGTTATCTCGCCCAGTGGCGTGGCATAAAATGTCGACGCGCTATTGACGAGAACGTCGAGATGTCCACGCCAGTCGAGGACGCTGGCAATCAACCGCGGGGCTGCCGCAGGGTCCAGCAGGTCGGCCTGAATCGACATGGCTGAGTTCTCGCGACTCTCGTTGAGCCTGGCCGCCAGTGCCTCGGCGTCCTTTGCCGAGCCACGAAAATGGATCACCACGTTGGCACCCGCCGCATGCAGACGCGACGCGATCGCGGCCCCAATACGGCGGGCCGAGCCGGTCACGAGAACGACTTTGTCGTCGAGTGTCGCTTCAGTCATCATTGTGGCGCCATTTTGAAAGAGTTCGACTGCCATATGCAACAAGAGCAGGCCTTCACACTTCCTCAGCCCGACGCCAGCAGCGTGGAACACAGTGCACGCTGCGCAGCGTATATCGGCGAACGTATCCGGGATTCGGGTGGCAGCATCAGCTTCGCCGAGTTCATGCACTATGCGCTGTATGCGCCTGGTCTGGGCTACTACAGCGCTGGCACGCGGAAATTCGGCGCAGACGGTGATTTCGTAACGGCGCCGGAGATCTCGTCCCTGTTCGGCAAGATTCTCGCGAAACAATGCGCGACGATCCTCGAAATTGTCAGCGACGGATCGGTACTCGAATTCGGTGCGGGAAGCGGCAAGCTTGCCGTGGACTTGTTGCGGGCCCTGTCGGGAATTGGCGAGTTACCGGCCGAGTACCGGATCATTGAGGTATCCCCTGACCTGCGGGAGCGGCAACAGCGTTTGCTGCAGGACGAGATTCCCGAGTTAGCAAACAAAGTCGTCTGGCTGGACCGCATGCCTGCGTCACACCGCGGTGTGATCATCGCCAATGAAGTTCTGGATGCGCTGCCGGTCGAGCGCTTTCTCATCAAAGAGGGTGCTATTCGCCAGCTGCGCGTAACGGACGAGCTCGGAGAGTTTGTCTTTGTGGACGAGGCTGCGCCCGACCTGCTGGCTGACGCTGTCAGGGCTATCGAGGAAGACATCGGCGCGAAATTGCCGAATAACTACATCTCGGAGATATCGTTGTCGGCGCCAGGGTGGATCGGTGACATGGCCGGGTCGCTCCAGCATGGCTTCGCATTTCTGTTCGACTACGGGACCAGTCGGGCGGAGTACTACGCTGCGGATCGGAATGAGGGTTGGCTGCGTTGCTATTTTCGCCATCGCGTCCACAGCGACCCGTTAATCCTGCCAGGTATCCAGGACCTGACGGCCTGGGTGGATTTTTCAGCGGCGGCGTCAGCGGCAGTGGAGCACGGGCTGGAAGTGGCAGGCTACCTGAGCCAGACGCAGTTTCTGCTTGGCGGCGGCCTCGGCGCGGAAATCGGCAACATGTCCGAGTTGCCACTCGAGTCACAGCTGGATTTGTCAGGGCAGATCAAAATATTGACTCTGCCCGGAGAGATGGGCGAAAACGTCAAGTGCATCGGCCTTGCTCGCGGCGACGTTCCGTGGCTTGATGCGTTCGATTCGGCCGACAGGACACACACGTTATGAAGCATTCGACTCTGAACGGGGGTAACCCATGACCTGGTTACAGGTCATCGTGCTTGCCATCGTTCAGGGACTGACGGAGTTTCTGCCGATTTCGAGTTCCGGGCATCTCGTCCTCGTGCCGTCGGCGGCCGGATGGACTGACCAGGGCCTGGCGTTCGATGTCGCTGTACACTTCGGGTCACTGCTCGCGGTTTGCGCCTATTTTCGTAACGACATTCTTGCGTTGTTCCGCGGTAGCGGTCAGCTACTCACACTGCGATCACAGACGCCTGAATCACGCATGGCTCTTGCTATCGGTATCGGCACCGTTCCCGCTGCGATCGCAGGTCTCGCCCTGGCCGGCTGGATAGAGGCGAATCTGAGAAGTCCCGCCGTGATTGTCGTAACGTTGTCGGGCTACGCGGTCGTGATGGTGCTGGCGGACCGATTCGGCCGGCGCGAAAAAAGTGTCGCGAACGTCTCAATATTTGATGCGGTGGTGATCGGTTGCGCGCAA
>Ga0209578_10000340_pt1 | contig 65727 bp, 62 predicted proteins | sample tdAd472_FD_187127 | JGI IMG/M metagenome (GOLD analysis project Ga0209578, IMG submission 187127) | Marine sediment microbial communities from the Atlantic coast under amendment with organic carbon and nitrate - tdAd47.2 (SPAdes)... | ecosystem: Environmental > Aquatic > Marine > Coastal >...
TACGTGGTGTTTCAGAACTGATTGGAGCTCTGATTACGCTGCCTCAGGCAGTGTTGGTTTACCGCCAGAAAAGCTGTCATTAGCTGACTGTTTCTGGCTGATGTTTGCTTCTTTAATTGCTTTAAGCTGCTTTCTAACTGGAACGTATTTTTCCAATTTGATTTTGCTATCGGTTTTCATCTTTAGGTATCCTTAAAAAATTGATTTTACTAATCTTTTCCTGAGTCTCTTAACTCTATGACGCCATTATATTCATTTCTGTAAAATTGATAATCCCGTTTTTTTGAAAATCACCTTTACCATACTGTAATAATAAAAATTGATTTTTAGGACCAGTATTTTCAAAACAGCTGCCATTCATTTTCGAGCAAATTATTTGTCGTTTGACTCACACCCAAAAGGCTTTTCAAACTCTTCAGAAACCGCATCAAGACCAAAAAAGGTATAAGTGACTAACGTCGCAAAAATGGCGAAAACCAGCACTGCCTGAGGCAGCGTAATCAGGTTCAGTTCAACGATTAAAATCAGTTGCGTAAAGCACAGGTAAAAAAAAAGCGCAACCCGGTGAGGTTGCGCCTAAAAAATGACCGTTAACCAAGGGGATAGTTATCGGCTTATCAAAACCAACTTGTCGTCGGGGAAACTTCAAGTTGTCTTACGTGGTGTTTCAGAACTGATTGGAGCTCTGATTACGCTGCCTCAGGCAGTGTTGGTTTACCGCCAGAAAAGCTGTCATTAGCTGACTGTTTCTGGCTGATGTTTGCTTCTTTAATCGCTTTAAGCTGTTTTCTAACTGGAACGTATTTTTCCAATTTGATTTTGCTATCGGTTTTCATCTTTAGATATCCTTAAAAAATTGATTTTACTAATCTTTTCCTGAGTGCCTTAACTCTATGACGCCATTATATTCATTTCTGTAAAATTGATAATCCCGTTTTTTTGAAAATCACCTTTACCATATTGTAATAATAAAGTTGATTTTTCGGGCCAATATCTTCAAAACAGTTGCTATTCATTTTCGGCCACATTATTTGTCGTTTAACTTAGTTTGTAATTAACCGGTTCAAGCGGCTTAGGAGGCAACTCACCCAGAGCCTCAGCGACAGAAATTTCGTTAATGCGACACAGCGCATTTAGAGGCAAATCGTTCTGCTCACAGCCAAAAGGGTTTTCAAGCTCTTCAGAAACCGCATCAAGACCAAAAAAGGTATAAGCGACCAACGCAGCAAAAAATGGCGCAAACCAGCCAACACTGGAAGCCAACCCAAAGGGTACAAAAAAGCAATAAAGGTAAGCCGTACGATGCACTAATAACGAATAGGCAAAAGGCAGCGGCGTCGTCGCAATACGTTCATTAGCGGCTTGCACAGCGGCAATTGCAGTGAGTCGCTCATCCAGCATTCTCAGCCCGATGCTATCGACATCACCGGCCCGATAAAGCTTTCTTAACCTGCGCCCCATCTGTCGCAACATAAAGTCAGCCGGGTTTTGCGTCGCCATCGCTTTTTCTCGCGTATCTTGGTCAATAAACGTTGAGACCTCTTGAGCCGCACCTTTGTGTCGTAAACTTGCGCGCAGAAAGTGCGAAAAAGCTAATGCGTCATTCAAAAGCCCTCTGCGCTCAGGGTGATCGGCGCCAAGCAGTGTTTCTGTAACTCGACCAAGGCTACGAATATCATAAACTAACTGCCCCCAATGCCGGCGCGCTTCCCACCACCGCTCGTAGGCCGCGTTATTGCGGAAACCTAAAAACAGCGACAGCGCAATACCAAACACCGCAAAAGGCGCCATTGTAATTTTCGATAAATCAACATAACCGGCGTGATAGACAAACTTAACAACGACGGAAAACAGTGCGATGACAACTAGTTGGGGTAGAATCAACGGTACAATTGAACCGCGCATTAAAAAAACAAGCTGCCATGCTGAGGGTTTGTCACGAACAATCATTGTTAGCTCCTCTTTAAGTGTGCTATTTCAAAGGATTAAAGTGCTTATTTAATATCGATGACGACTATTATATTTATGCATTTAAAGACTATAATCCCATGTTTTTGAAAATTACCTTTACTCACAGGTAATAATAAACCTCATTTACTCACCTAAAGTATAGGGCAAGCACATGTTTAATTGGGAAGGTGTTACCGAGTTTGTCGCCGTTGCAGAAACAGAAAGCTTTACGGCTGCAGCCAAACAACTCGACATTTCCACGGCCCAGGTCAGCCGCCAGGTCAGCGCGCTGGAAACTCGCCTGGCGACCAAGTTGCTTCACCGAACCACTCGCAAAGTATCGGTCACAGAGGCAGGAAATATTTACTACCAACGCTGTCGTCAGATTCTCGAAGACCTGGAAAGTGCCGAAGATGCGATCAGCGATATGCAGAGCCACCCCACCGGCAAACTTAAAATTACCGCACCGGTAACCTATGGTGAGGCGACCATCGCGCCACTGGTCAACAACTTTTTGAAGCGTTACCCCGATCTGGATGTCGAGGTGAATTTAAGCAACCTGAAGAAAGACCTCATTGAAGACGGCTTTGATATTGCCATTCGGCAGGGCAATCTCGGTGACTCCACAATGATGGCCAAACGCCTTTCTTCCCGTACATTTTACGTCTGCGCCACCTCCGAATATCTAGACCGGTACGGCAAACCTGAAAAACCGGCTGATCTAGAAAAGCACAACTGTCTGCAAAGCATGAATGAATTTTGGTACTTTCAGGTAAACGGGAAAGCGCGAAATATTCGCCTTACTGGCAACCTGCGCTCAAACAGTGGTCACGTGTTACTCGACGCAAGCCTAAAAAGCATTGGCATTGTTCAACTGCCAGGTGACTACGTTTGTCCCCATGTTGAAAGCGGCGAGCTGGAAGTCATTCTGGAAGAGTACCGGGCACCAGATCAGGGAGTATGGGCGCTCTACCCTCAAAACCGTCACCTCTCATCAAAGGTGCGGCTACTACTCGACTATTTGGCCGAAGAACTGGGCGATGCGCCATTACTGTAGTCATTTCGTCTTATTGGTATTGCGCAAAGGATCAGGCAGAATAAGCGTATGAGCAACACAATTGCACCCTTTATACCCTTAGCTATCAGCCTCATTAGCTCGTTTATTATCCTATGGTTAGCAAATTGGCTGCTGCTGGCTCGCCACGCCGACTTGGGGGGCGAACGAAAATTTCCGCGTCAGCTGATCATGCTGGCACTTAACATTACCGCTATCATTATTGCGATTCTCACGCTCCCCATCAGCGACTCATCCCGTAACCAGTTACTGGCATTAATGGGGCTAGTCATTTCCGGTATTATTGCCTTTTCATCGACCACCATTGTGTCAAACCTAATGGCCGGCGTACTGCTCAGAATTACTAAACCTTTTCGTATCGGTGACTTTGTCAGCGTTGGCAATCACTTTGGTCGCATTAGCGAACGAGGCCTTTTTGACACGGAAATACAAACCGAGTCCCGCGAACTGGTTTCCCTGCCAAACAGCTACTTCGTCAATAACCCAGTCACAACCACCCGCAGTTCTGGCACCATCATTTCGCAGAACCTGTCTTTGGGTTATGACCTTCACCATGCCAGCATTGAGCCATTACTGATCAGGGCCGCAGAACAGGCCGGCCTAACCGAGCCCTTCGTGCAAATTACGCAACTGGGAGACTTTTCTGTTAATTATCGCGTTGCTGGTTTTTTGGGTGAAGTAAAACAACTAATCACTGCTCGTTCTAATCTGTGCAGAGAAATTCTGGACGTATTGCATGGCGCAAACGTCGAAATTGTATCGCCGAGTTTTATGAACCAACGTCCACAAAACAGTGATCAAAAAACCATTCCAAGGCATTCTCGTCCAGCTGTCAGCACCGATAATGAAACAAACAATAGCGGCAGTGAGCTTGCTTTTGACAAGGCAGAAAAAGCTGAAAAAACAGAAAGCCGTCGTGAAAAGTTAAAAGCTGACATCGCGCTCTTGGTTGCCAGTCTTAAAGATGCGGCTGAACCGGAGAAAAGCAGCATCAAAACCCATATCGAGAGCAAAACCAAACTATTGGAAGCCCTCGATCAACAGAGTAAAAAAAATTCGGAATCTCGTTAACGTAAAAAATCATTTACGTAAACACGAACTTACATCCTCAACCAGAGTCTAGAGTGCTTCTAAGTAACTTTATGTTCTTATCTCTGTAAGACTTTCTGCGTCTAGAGGCAAGATACAATTCATCGGGAAAGACGCCCGACGTGAATAGCATTATTAATCCCCCAGCAAGGAGCACAATATGCCAGATACCCATAACAGTCACACCCGCAATTTTGCCATTTTAGGCCTGTTTATTTTTCTCGGTCTGGCAACACTCGGTTACCTACTCGCCAACGCCGCCATTGAACACAAGCTTTATGATCGCAGCATTAAAGTAAAAGGCTTATCTGAGCGTGAATACAACGCTGACATTGTCATCTGGCCCATTCAATTTAGTGTTGCCAGCAATGATATTACTGCACTGTATAAGGCCATTGACGAACAAGCGCTGATGATCCGTACATTTCTTGAGAATAACGGCATTGCAGCACAGGAAATCAGTATTGGCACGCCCAGCATTGTCGACAAGTCCGCTCAGCAATACGGCAACAATGCACGCGCAGAATTCCGTTATACCGCCTCTCAAAGCGTCACCGTTTACTCAGAGAATATTGAGGCCGCCCGTCACGTGATGGGGCAACTGTCACAACTTGGTAAACAGGGTATTGTCTTTACCGGCAATGATTATCAGGGGCGCACCGAATACCTGTTCACTCGGCTCAATGATGTGAAGCCTGAAATGATCGAGGAAGCCACCACCAAAGCTCGCGAAGTCGCCGAAAAATTTGCACAGGATTCACAAAGCAAACTCGGAAAAATCAAACGCGCCTCACAGGGCCAGTTCAGTATTAATGATCGTGACCGCCAAAACCCACATATTAAAAAAATCCGCGTGGTTTCAACCGTTGAGTATTACTTGTCAGATTAACCTTTAAATAGGCAGGCAAACGGTTTTCACGGCCAACGTCCCTGTACAATTGAAATCCCGGCGACTGACGACAGATATTAATAATTATCACTATCTGAGTTATTTGTCGGGCTATCAATACATCACCTTTACGGAGGCCGATAAAAACCACCTAAACGCACCTGGTTAATCCCAGTCAAAGCGATTTTCTGCTATAGTCCGCTAATTATTTTTAAGACCGGACTCCCTTCGACATGAGTGATTTCATTACAGACCTGCTCTCCAACCCGTTACTGGCAGACGGTGCCTCTGGCTCCTTCCTGTTCGAACGCAGCGGGCGGCTCTCCGAAGCAAATCATGTCTACGAAGCGCTCAATGCCGACAACCCCGACGCCATTCGCGATATTCACCTCGCCTATCTACAATCCGGTGCCCGCTGCCTCACAACAAATACCTTTGGCGCTAACAGTGCCTATTTAAAAATTATGGGTGAAGCCGGTCGTGTTGCGGAGCTTAACAGCGCTGGCGTAAAACGCGCACAAGAGGCGATAGCGCGTTTCAAAGAACATACTCATTCCGAGAAAAACTACTATATCCTAGGCTCAATTGGTCCCAGCTGCGACGATGAATTAACCGCTGAGGAAGCTGCGGAAATCTACCAGGAACAGGTTGAAACCCTAATCGCCGCCGGCGTTGATGCGCTACTGCTTGAAACCTTTAACTCGCTAGCCGAAGTAAAAACCCTGCTTGAGCTGATCAATACCCTGCCGAATAAGCCGCCGGTTATTGTACAAATGGCTCTGCAACAAAACGCCAACAATGACTGGAATGTGGCCCCAACCAGCTACGTGGAAACAGCCGCTCAACTGGGCGTTAGCGTGGTTGGTGTAAACTGCTGTACGCCCTGGGATGCCAGTGCATTTATCGAGCAAGCGAACAGCCTTGATGTCGTCAAGGAGCACAAAGTTCTGCTTTCCGCCATGCCAAATGCCGGCGGCTTTCAGCGCATCGGCCATCGCTTTATGACCGCTGTAAACCCCGAATTTATGGGCAAACAGGCACGCACCTTTGCCGCCCAAGGCGTTCGCCTAATAGGTGGTTGTTGTGAGGTTCACCCGGAACATATCCTGGAAATGAACAACTACCTGCAGGGTAGCCAGGTCAATCAAAACAGCGTTCAGGTTCGCTCCCAGGACGCCATGGAACCAAATGGTCCGCAAGCAAAAGCTGGTAACGGTCCCTTCTCACGGAAACTGATGAATGGGGAATTCGTCGTCAGCGTCGAGCTGCTACCGTCACGGGGGACATCAGCCGCCGTGTTAAAGCATAAAATCGATTTTGTGAAACAACTTGCAGATTCCGGCTTGGCTGACGCACTGGATATCACCGATGGTTCGCGCGGCATACCACTAATCCCTCCCGGCGATTTTATCGGCAACATTCGTCAAACTCTCGGCTGGACAGCTGAAACGGGCGATAAACTGGAGCTCATTCCGCATTTTACGACCCGCGACCTTAACATCATGGGCCTACAAAGCCGCCTAATGGGCTATTACAGCCAGCGCATCAACAACGTGGTTTTTATTACTGGCGACCCACCCAAAATGTCGCCAACATACCCCCGCTCCACAGCTGTGTTCGACGCCAACTCCGTTGATATGCTCAATTACACCCAGCACTGTTTGAATGCTGGCGTAGATTTTGGTGGCCAGCGCTTAGGCAAACAAAAAGACCCGCGTACCCACTTCACTGTCGGCGCAGGTTTTGAACCAGAAGCCCTGGACAGCAAATCGGAACTTGCCAAACTGGAACGTAAAATTGACGCTGGCGCCGACTATATTATGACTCAACCCGCCTTCAGAAATGACGCGCTGTCCATTCTGGAGCCTTACCGCCAGCGTGTCGCGGTACTCATTGGCGTCATGGTGCTAACGGGATTGGAACATGCCAAACGTGTCGGCCAAGTACCTGGCGTGACCATTCCAGACAGTATTTTAGAGCGCCTGGCTCGCTTTGATAATATTGAAGATCAGGCTAAAGCCGGTCAGGAAATTGCCATGGAGCAAATTCGTTGGGTTCGCGACAATAACTGGCCGGGACTCTACCTGATGTCCCCCGCCTCCCATGACCGTGTTATTAATACCTTGAGTGCGCTTAAGTAAACCGTCAAGGGGTATAAAAACCAAAGTTGTATAAATATGTTCAATAAAATCAAATACGCCAAACGTTTTAGAAAAATTCGCCGGGAAAAGCCAGATTACTGGTACCTTCCCGAAGACAACCTGGGTTATATCCAAATCCCTAAAGTTGCTTCACGCTCAATACGAATAGCCTTCATGACCCATGTCAGCGGAGAAGATGCCAGCGGTTTTAGTAAAGAACAACAGCAAGCTTTTGCAAAAAGGCATTCAGCTCATGTCGCGCAAAAAGATATCCGCAAACAAACGCCTGATGCATTTATCTTCTCATTTGTGAGGCATCCTTATGAGCGAATCTGGTCTTGTTATAAAAATAAAGTTAGCAACCCCGTTTCAGAAAAAAATATTTTCGCCTGTCACAACATTAGCTTCAAAGACAGTTTTGATACCTTTGTTGATAAAATCTGCGATATTCCAGACACTGAGGCTGATAGGCACTTCCGCTCGCAAAGCTGGTTCTTAATGAACGGCAACCAACGCTTAATTGATTTTGTCGGTAGACTGGAAAATATGAACGATGATTGGGAAACGCTTCGCCAACGTTTCAATCTACCCGAAATACCACACCATAACGCTACCAGCCAGACAAGCGTTTCACTAAGCGAGCGAAATAAAAAACTACTCCAGCAACGCTACCACAATGATTTCACAAACTTTTACGAGAACCAGTATTAATCGGGCTTTACGTTATTTATATAACTCAACTGTGTAAAAGAAAGGCATGGACGCTATGGAAAAGACAGAACTTGCGCACTGCATTTACTCTAGCGCTGAGGCGAAAACCTTCACCCATGAAGAGATCATTGCTCTTCTGGAAGTCGCTAGAGCAAATAACTCACAACTCGGTATCACCGGTATTTTACTCTATGACAACGGTTCATTCTTCCAGGTATTGGAGGGCGAACCCAGTGTGGTACAAAGCCTTTACGACAAAATTGGCACCGATAACAGGCACCGAGCAGTTTCAAAAATCGTTTACGAACCCATTGAAGAGCGAGACTTTTCTGAGTGGACAATGGGCTACGCGGGCATCACTCGAGAAGAGCTTAATCGCATTGATGGATTAAACGACTTTTTCTGCGGCCAGCAAAGCTATATTGACCTCGACGAAGGTAGAGCAAAAACGCTTTTAAATGCCTTCAAAGAAGGTAAGTGGAGAAGCTCGATTAGCTGACATCTAATCTTCCATTAACGTTATGTTATCCAAAAAGCGGCCGGATATTTAAGCAAGCCTCTCGCCGTTTACCACAAAACCCTCTATTAACAATATCTTAGCAATAACTTCTCATTAAAAAATAAGGCTTTACTTAACAGGTATTCAGTAATCAGGTCAAGCAAGAGTCAGTCGCAGTCAGTGAACAGGCATGGCGATAGGCCTAATCGGTGCGGCATCTGCTCCGCGAAGTTTTAGCGACCCTCCGATAAAAATAAACTCATATACGGCATCGCGTGATAACCCTTCCAAATTTACCAGCTCAAGAATAGGCACACCTTGCTGCGCTAAAAGATAGGTGTGGAGCGGGACATAATCGCCCTCTTCTTCGGAAGGAAAGGCTTCAAAACTAAGGTTATCAGCCCCTACCAGCATCGCGCCTTTTTCCTTCACCATAAACTTTGCAGCCGCCATGCTCAGACCGGGAGGATTTGCCATATAAGCTTGTGTGTTTTCATATGCCTGCATTCGCCCGGTTCTAATTAACACCACATCGCCTTTTTGAATATCATTACCCTGCTCATTGAGTGTATTGATCACGTCCTGCCGGGTAATGCGATAACCATCGCTCAGCATATTTACCCTTTTAGCCGCAGCAACATCGATGAGAACGCCCCGGGCAATGATGGGTGGTATTTTCTCTGCACCGGCGACTTTCCACCCGCGGTCACCAAGCTGCTTCTCAGCTGAAAAGCCATTCCAGATTTTTCCATTCAATCCAAAATGGTTAAGGGCATCGATATGCGTTCCCGTGTGCGTATACATTGAAATAGCTGAACCGGTATAACTGACACGATTATTCATTTCCGCCCCCATATCCATCGGATCATCAACAACCGTACCTTTCGGCGTGTGTGTCATCCAGATTTGGTAACGCGGGTCCCCTGCTGCCTGCCAGCTCGGCATTCCGATAAAGTATTCAACGGAGAGGTCATACACTGCAGAACCATCAATGCGGGACAGAATCTTGTTTCGTGATTCCGGGTTCATGAGATTTAAGCGCCCAATTTCGTCAGTGGGCCCCCAGGGACTAACACCGACCTGTTTATCTTGTGCATGAAGGGGCAATGTTAGGGCACCTATAACCAGAAGAAAGGCGAAGCCCAGGGTTCTTTTGAGTTTTTTATGTTTCGTTTGCTGGTAGGTTTTCATGGTATTTCCTTTTGTGTTATAGATGCTGAGCTAAGCAGAACGCTGCTCAGTTATTTGCGCAATCACGGTGATGAAAATGCCAATCGCAATGACTGCTGCGCCAAGCCAGGTTATGGCGCTGTAGCGTTCACCCAGAAAAATCGTTGCCGCGATAAGGCCGACGGCTGCGGCCACATAACCAAGCTGGCTCAGGAGGACCGGTCCGCCCTGTTGTTGCAGTCGAAAATAAACAGGAAACATTAAACCGGCGATCAACATTTGCGCGAAGGCAGCCGTCGGTGCAAGCGCCAGCTGATGGATGGGAATTGAGCCATTTTGCGCCCACATCACAGGCAGCAAGATCAGCATTGAAAAAGCGTGCCCCCAAAACGCCAGCACATCAGGGGAAGCATTTTGTGGCCAATCCAGTGTTCGGTAAACATTCCCGCAGGCAAGCATTACAGGAATTGCCAGGGCAGCAATAGTCCATACCATGGGTGGCGCTGCAGGTGTCACCCCACGTGTTACGCACACAATCACCGTACCGAGTAAAGCCACTGCGATGCCCACAAGACCGGTTCGCCTGGGGACTTTGAGGCGAAAAACTGCCGCCAACAGGAGCGTAAAAACAGGTGACAGTGCAAACATAAGCCCGGTATAGCCGGCACCAGCATGCGGAATAACGCTGAATAACAACAGATTAGGACCAACAAACGAAATAATCGCAGAGATAATCACGTAGCGGATCACCCGTCCTTTTGGCAAAACCAATCTGCGCTTGAGGACAAGTACTGGCAACAACAGCAGGCAGGCTCCGAGGGATACGATCATCGTCCAAACCATCGGAGATATGCCCGCCCCACCAGCAACTTTACCCAACGGAAAATTAAATCCGAATAGCGCGCCTGTCATCAGCAGCAAGACAGCCGGTTGTGTTGCCAATTGCTGAAATCGATTGCGATTGGTCTCCGTCAAATATGTCGTGCGAATCATTGCGGGAACACGCCGGAAAAGGCGATTTCGCTTACAGAGTAGCGCTGGCTTAGCTGTTCCCTGGCTTGAAGCTCTTCGGGCAACATTTCGGGAGCCGCCCGTTTGCCGATAGCAATGGCAATTTCAATTCGGTAGCGCTTAGGTACACCAAGATGCTCACGTACACAGTCAAAGTGGATACCAGCCATGGCGTGAGCCTGGTAACCCAGAGATGTGGCTTGAAGTGCAAGCTGTGCCCAAGCTGCGCCGGTATCGAAGCTGTGGTAGGTGGATAATTTATCTGAACTGCCCTCGTCACCCGGCATCAGCGTATCTGATATTAAAAACAAAAGCGCAGAGGCATACTGAGCCCAAGCGGCATTACCAGGATCAAGCAGATTCAGGTAGCTCCCCCAGTGGGCGTCTCCACGCTGTGCATATAAAAAACGCCAAGGCTGTACATTAAAGGCTGAAGGTGCCCAACGAGCGGCCTCTAAAATAGTAAGTAGGTCAACCATTGGCATTGAACTAGCGTCATAGGCTCTAGGGGACCAGCGGTTCATAAAAATCGGCTCAATGGGGTAATCAGAATGTCGTTGCTCAGTCATCATTTGCTCTACTCCGCTTCACATTGTGTGCGCTAAATCGCAACACGGCTGATCTGTTTTATCGATATACATCACTTTAATCTGTTTCATATCGACCGATAATCCACCAAAATAGAAAATAACTGTTAACTTTAAGGAAACAATAGGCGACTTAATGGAAGGGTTTAGCGCAATTCCCATTTTTGTAGCGGTTGTTGAGAAGGGCGGCTTTTCAGCCGCAGCAAGAACACTTGAAATATCAAAGGCTGCTGTCAGCAAACGTATAAGCCAGCTTGAGGCGCAGCTTGGTGTGCGCCTGCTGCACCGAACAACTAGGAGACTGAGCCTCACGGAGGCTGGAGAGCGTTATTTTGAATATGCTGCCCAGGCATTAGCCTCTGCGAAGCAGGGCGAGGATGCGGTAACGGAATTACAGGGCGAACCGCAGGGAAAGCTGAAAATCAGCAGTCCGATGTCCTTTGGGCGTTTACATGTGGCGCCACTGATCCCGAAATTATTGAAGCGGTACCCAAAACTGGAAATCGACCTGATTATGGATGATCGCAAGGTAGATCTTGTGGCAAAGGGCGTTGATATAGCTGTTCGTTCCGGGTCAGGAAATTTGCCAGACTCAACACTGGTTGCTCGCAAACTGGCCCCATTGCGTCAGGTTCTGTGTGCATCCCCGGAATACATTGAACAGCACGGACGCCCCGAAAAACCGGCTGATTTAACCGCTCACAACTGTGTGCTCTATAGTTACTCCAGCGATGTGAACGAGTGGACGTTGAGCAAGGATGGCAAACCAGAAACGGTCGCAGTATCTGGCAATTATCGTCTCAATAACAGCGAGGGCATCATTGAAGCAATAAAAGAAGGCACCGGCATTGGCCGTTTACCGACCTTTGTTGCCGGGCCAGACTTGAAAGCAGGCAGGCTGGTTCAACTTTTTCAGTCCTATCAAATCCCCGATCAGACCTTCTATGCGGTTTTCCCAGCACGCGAATATTTACCCGCAAAGGTTAGAGTGTTTCTTGATTTTGCAATTGAATATTTTGGCGGCGATGAGCCATATTGGGACTCATAATTTAATGAGAGCCTCAAAAATGTACAGCTAAAAGAGAGTGTTAAAACCATCATCCCCTTTCTCATGAATCTATTCTAGTTAAGGCTTAAGCGCCAACACCCCATCAATATCAATGGCATCATGCCGTTCAGAAAGCCTCTCCCAAGGTTCGCCCCAGGTACGGTTTACAATACGCCCGCGTTGTACAGCCGGACGTTGCCAAACTTCTTCAGCCCAACGTTGCAAGTGTTGATAGCTCTGCACTTGCAAAAAGTCGGCAGCATCATAAAGAGTGCCACGGGCCAAACTGCCATACCAGGGCCAAATAGCAATATCAGCAATGCTGTATCTATCCCCCGCTATAAAGCGCCGTGAGACAAGCTGCTTGTCTAACAAATCCAGCTGACGTTTTACCTCCATGGTAAAACGATCAATCGGGTATTCCATTTTCACGGGCGCATAGGCATAGAAGTGACCGAAGCCACCACCCAGATAGGGCGCGGAGCCCTGTAACCAGAATAACCAGTTGAGTACTTCCGTGCGCTCAGGCACTTGCTGGGGTAACAAGTGGCCGAATTTTTCGGCTAGATACAGCAGAATCCCACCGGATTCAAAAACCTTTACAGCGTTGTCATCAGAACGGTCAATCAATGCGGGGATTTTGGAGTTTGGATTGATACCAACAAAGCCGCTGGAGAACTGATCCCCTTCGCCAATCTCAATGAGGTGAGCGTCATACTCAGCACCCTGCTCGCCCAAAGCCAGCAGCTCCTCAAGCATAATGGTAACCTTCTGGCCATTCGGCGTTGCCATGGAGTAAAGCTGTAAGGGATGCACCCCCTCTGGTAGCGTTTCCTGATGAGTGAAGCCAGAGACAGGCCGGTTTATTTTGGCCCAGGTGCCGCCGCTTTCTGCATCAAACGTCCAAACCTGCGGCGGGGTGTATTCGTTATCCATAAATCCTCCATTAAGGGCTAGCTGTCGATCTGTTTGCTCATTGCAATTCTGTCTTTTATCCCCCGATTTGGTTCAACTCGCTGAAGAATATCTTTGCTTGTAGCTGTCACATACGGTTTTTTGTCTTCCGTGTCGCAACCGCTATCAGAGGGTCATCGGGCCAGGGATGTTTAGGATAACGCCCCTTCATGTCTTTTTTAACATCGTGATAAGAGCTGCGCCAGAAACCGGCGAGATCCTGCGTAACTTGCAACGGCCTGCCGGCCGGTGACAAAAGGTGTATGAGTAGCGGTACTTTACCGGCAACAACCGTGGGAGTTTGTTCGCAACCAAACATTTCCTGTAGTTTTACGGCCAGCACAGGAGGCGTCTCGCTATAGTCGATACCAATACTGGAACCCGAAGGCACACTTAAATGTGTGGGCGCCAACGAATTGAGCATCTGCTGTTGCTCCCAGGGCACTAATGCGTGGAGAATTTCCGCTAAGTTAAGTTTCTTAAAGTCATTTAACAGGTTGACCTCATTCAAGTACGGCGCCAGCCATTCCTCAAGTGTGGCTAGCAAAGCCTCGTCACTGGTATCGGGCCAGTTTTGCCCCCCTTCTATTGAGCGTAGCAATGACACTCTGGCACACCATTGCTTAAGGGCTGGCGTCCAGGGTAAAAGACTCAGTCCCTGTTTGCGGATGTGCTGGATCAAAGCGGCGCTTTTGGCCTCGGCAGGTACACTGTCTAACCGAGTACGTTGTAAAACCAGCGCGCCTATTTTTTGCTGCTCTTCGGCGACAAAGCGATTAGCTTTTTTATCCCATTCGGCGATAGTTTGCTGCTGCACCGCATCACTCAGAACGGATTCGAAGAGTCTTTCATCCAGCTTAACGGCGGAGCGAATAGTATCGCCCTTGCCGCCTGCCTGGCTTGACACTTCGGCAACGGCAAGCCAGGTATTTTTTGCAAGGTGCTGCTGCCCAATCAAATTGGCACTACGGCCATTGGCCAATTGGTAACCGCCTGAATGCCGGCGACGTGCGATGCGATCAGGATAGGCGCAAGCGAGCAGATACCCGGGTAATTGCTCGGCGGTCATTAAATAGGCCAGCTGGCCTGGACGTTTTACGTTGGATAACTGCTGTTCAAATTGCTGCGCGAGTTGGCGGGTGCGGTATAACCAGCCCTGATGTATAGACGGACAGTTCGATTTGCCACTTAAAATATCCAAACGGTGACTAATATCAGCATTATCACGACTCAACGGATCACGGTCCGATAACAAACTGGCGAGCAAAGCGGCTGGCTTAATCGCGCCCGTAGCGGCACCGCATACTAACAGGTGCGAGAGTCTTGGATGAACCGGCAGTGACGTCATTGCCTGACCGTGTTCGGTCAGCACCCAGCCATGGACTTCATGCTTAATTGCGCCAAGCGAGCTGAGTAGATCTATGGCCTGCTGCCACGCGCCTCTTGGCGGCTCATCAAGCCAGCTTAATTCTGACGGGCTATCGACACCCCATTGTAATAATTGCAGTGCCAGCGGTGCCAGATCAGCATTAAGGATTTCCGCTGAGCTGTGTGTCGCAAGCTGTTGCTGCTGGTCAGCGGACCATAATCGATAGCATTTACCCGGACGTAAGCGCCCTGCCCGCCCTGCTCGTTGAATGCTGGATGCTTTGGAAATTTTGGCGGTATGTAAACCCGTCATGCCAATGGCGGGATTAAATATTGCCTCCCTGACCAGGCCTGAATCAACAACGACATCGACTCCCTCAATGGTGAGACTGGTTTCAGCAATGTTGGTCGCCAATACCACTTTCTGTTCGTTCTTATATTTACCTGACTCTTTGTTTCCAGGTAAGGGTGCGATGGCCTGTTGCTGCTCTTCAATGGACAGATTGCCAAACAGTGGACGTAGGTGAACACCCTGTATTTTTCTATCGTGAATCCAGTTTGAGAGCTCATCTGCGGTACGGCGAATCTCACCCTGTCCAGGTAAAAAGGCCAATACGCTACTAGTGGGATTCTCTTCAAGCGCACGTTTAATGGTGGCAACCATGCGGTCAATAACACACTCTTTGGGTTGTCGGGCTTGGCCGTAAATAATATCGACGGCATATGTCCGCCCCTCACTTTTCACCACAGGAGCATTGCCTAGCAGTTCAGATGTCGCACTGCCATCAAGTGTGGCGGACATGACTAGAATTTTTAACGGGTCATCCTCTCTAAACAGGGATCGACCTTTTAGGCTCAGACTAAGGGCCAGATCAGAGTCGAGGCTACGCTTAGAGATTTTACTTATTGCATTTTCTTGTCAGCTATATGGTATTATCAATATAATCAGCATGTTATAAGAATAAAATAGGATGAAAGTATCATGACAATTATCAAATCATCCATTTACCTAAAAAATCACGAACATGAGGCGCTGGATACGGATGTTACGGAAGCTTTTAATGTAGCCTCAGGTGGGGAGCGAATCCCCATTACACTAGAATGTTTTTGCCAAATCACAAGACAAACTATCAGCTATATAAAGCTATCCCATCCTGACTTTAAGGCCATTGCTTATGGCTATATTGGAGCATTACTTAGCGGGGATCTGATCAACTTAAACGAGAGCACCACAACCCGCATAGTGTCTTTGTTTATGATGAAAGCTTCAGCACATGGTAATCAGTTAAATCTTGAGGCTATACCCGACATCAAAGAAGAGTGCCTAAGAATATGGAAAGAGGAATCGAAAAAACTCGATAGTGTGAAGGTTAAGTTTTGGTCTGGATGGCTTCTTGAAGCTAAAAAGAACAGCGCCCACCTTAATCTTCAAGGTGTACATAAAATCTATGGTCATACATTTACGAATGAAATCTATGAGAGTTTACAGCGACATGCTTTAAAATACATGACCGTCAACGTAACAAACCTGAACCGCATGTTTGTGTTCATGGTAAAGAATCATAAATCATGGCCTGCTTCAACGTTTTCAGACCCCTTGCGCATTGAAGCTTTCTTCAATGCGCTATTAAAAGAAACGTTTATCAAAGCCCATAATACTGGAAAGAACCTGCATTCCACAGCTAAAGCATGGAATGCTTTCACTGTAAATATAGAGAGTGCACTTATTGATTCCTCTATATGGGCACGACCTTTCAGCGACATTTTACCAAGAGTACGAACACCAACGATAAAGGGTGAAAAAACCAACATAACAGAAACCAAAAAAGGTGTACTGGTAAAACAAAAGCTAATTACAGACATTCCTCTAGCTCTCACTGACGAGGAAGCTATTTTATTGTTATTCAATGACATTGAGGCAGACATAAAACTTGTTGTAGATTGGGCAACAGCTGAAGCAAATGACTTATGGGATCGCTGCCAGAGAAGAAAGGAGCTTGCAAAAAAAGGGCGCGTCGTAGGGCTCGTACCGAGATTTATTGACAATGACTATTTACTGGCCTGTATATGCACCACATTTGAAACTAATGGGTATAGTCTACAATTTGGCACAAAATACACTTTTAGGATTCCCCCCCCAGTATTAGCTCATACGCTAGGACTTCCAAAATCCGATGCCCTTGATCCATATAAATTTCTCTTAGTAAGTCAGCATCATGAAATCACTACTGCATTCCTAAGTGAACTTAATCTTTATGACGAGCACGGCAATTTAAGTGGATTCATAAAGGCTGGCGGCACATATCAACTTGTAGGTTACAAGGACAGAAGAGGGCCTAGTTTATCCGAGCTAAAGATTACCCTCAATGACCGTACAGTTGAGCTTGTAAAACAAATAATCGAGATCACAAAGCCTGTTCGCAGCTACCTTAAAAAAAATGGCGACGACCTTTGGAGGAAATTATTTATAAGCTGTGGACGAGGCTTTAGCCCACCTGTCATCACTAGATACCCTGCTTACAATCAAACAACTATTCCCTCTCCCAGAGTCCAAAGTATTCTCGCTGCAATGAAGCCGCACACATCAAAAAATCAGGCGGAACTAGAAAAGTATCTAACTCGACTGTCATTAGGTTCACTTCGCGCTTCATGCGGGGTTCAAGTGTATTTGGAGACTATGAGCGTCGAAAAAATGTCTAAGGCACTTGGCCATCTACGATACAACCCTGAACTATTAGCGCACTATCTCCCCGCACCAATATTAGAATTTTTTCAGTCTCGCTGGATTAGAATATTTCAGAAGGCATTGATTTGTGAGGCAATGAAAGATAGCGAATACATCCTTGAAGCAACACAGTTTAGCTCTATTAAAGAACTACACATATTTCTCACCAATCATGCACTTAAAGATATCCCTACACATATGGAAGAACCCGAGAAATTAAATGAGAATAAACCTATTAAGAAAGAGTCACGGGTCTACTTCTCAGTCAGCAAGGGAATATTAACCGCCTTACTTTCACTTGAAAAAGCTGTAGACAATTCCACTGAGCCACACCGGGTTAATGGGTACGCTAAATACTGGAGCAGAATATCTTCCCTTATCACAAATGAAATTGAATCCGGCTACGATCAAAAATTAAAATCGCACCTATTTGAAGCTAAAAAACATATCAATCACGAAGCAATGGAGGCATTAATATATGGACCTGCCTGCTGAGCTTTCATTTCTCGAAGAAATATTTAGAGACCCTTCGGAGCGCTTTCGTCAAGCTGAATGGCTGCTATCATCTTTCGATCAAAACATATGGATTTATGACTTTAACTACAAAAGTGGTCCACGTTCGATAGATTGGAATGTTAGCCTAGATGATGGAAGCCTTTTGACTGAAAAAACGAACAAGTCTCTATTGGACAGCTTAAAATATTGGCTAATTGCAAGTTGTGACAGATCAATAGATGCAAACAAACAAACATCTAACACCTATCTGTCAGCCAGCTCTCTGTCTATAGCATTTCGCTCTACTCTGAAACTAATTGATTACTTTCTCGTTCACTCCTACGAATTTTCTCTGTCTAAGCATGGATTAGGAGCCATTAATGGTGATGATTTAAAAACATTACTTACTAAGATTAAAAGCAACAAGCAAATCTCTGAAGGAGTATTTAACTGGAGTGGTAGGTTAAAAGATTTCATATTCACACAGATCGACACAATAAAACCTAATGATATTGATAATATCTGTCGCGAACACCCTGAGCTAGTAGATGTAGACCCGAGCCTGAAAGATAATGATCTTGGCATTGCCATTAATGATATTCCAAAAGCACGCGCAGCAATGGTTTTAAAAGGCTTGATGCGAGACAAACGCAGAGGTGCTAAGCAAGATAGCGTAATCCTTAAAGCTGGAGAGTATGCACTCAATACAAAGAAAGTGGCGAGCTTACTGTACCCAAACAGTCTGTATTTCCAATATCAAGGAAAAAATGGCTGTGAGATATTCGACATTACCGTTGATGCAATCTCATATTCTCGTGAGTTACCCGCCGTCCCTGTTACCACAAAAAAAGGTGCACTGCTTACAACGTCAAATTATCTTACATACCGCCGATCTCTATACAAAATCGGTTTCCTCAATAAGATTGGACTTCCGTGCCCCCCTACTGATGAAGTTATGGCTATCGGTAATTTTTTACCTGAATTACCACCAAGCAAACCAGGCAGATACAGGACTGTTCCATCACAAATAGTATTTGATGCAGTAAAAGATGCTATTGAATTTCACTTGAAATATGGGAGAGAATTGATTGATAGTTATTGCCGTATTCTAAGTTCTTCTCACCAGAATGACCGGAGGATTCCGAGTCTATCTAGGGAAGAAATATTAAGTTGTATCAGCCCTAAGCTACAAGATCTCGGTGTTAACTCATTAGGTTTGTCATGCCCAACTATTGGTCAAGTGCACGCCGCTCAACGAAAACCCTCTCGCAGCGAATACTACAAAAAACTTCGGGCCAACGAAGGGTTACTTGATCTAATCCAAGTTTACTATGGCGCAATTAGAATTGTTATTGGGTGCTTATCAGCAAGAAGGCAAGGTGAACTTTCCGACCTAATTGCAAATGAGTGCCTAGATGAATCAGAGCAATGGCTTGTATTTGAAAATAGAAAAAGCACAAAAGGTTTAATGGGGTTACGTGAAACTGAAGCTAGACCAATAGAGCCGGTTGCTGTTGATATGATCAAGACAATTATTAAGCTTCAATCAAAGTTCATTAGCCTTGGATATCTAAATGGTTATACGAAGCTAATAGCACCACCGTCCCTCATTGGTGGCCGATTTTTATGTGACGGAACTCGCATTAATTATCCAGTAAATATGTTCTGCGATTATTTTGAAGTTGCTACAAACTCAAATGGAGAGCGATATTATATTTGCCAGCATCAGCTCAGACGTTTTTTTGCCATGCTATTTTTCTATTCCAGTTCTTTTGGTGGATTAGAGACACTACAGTGGATGCTTGGGCATACCGATATAAATCATGTATGGCACTACATTACTGAATCGCTGGATGGAAGCACACTTCGCAGCGCCAAATCTCAATTTGCCGCAGAATCCTTACATCGCAAGGGAGCTGAGCAATACAAGGCGTTATCAGAGTTGGTCGCCTCTCAATTTAACACCAACGAATTCTCAATTATTGACAGTAACGAACTTGAAGACTACATCAACATGCTACTTGAAGACGGAAAGATAACCATCGAACCTGAATTTTTTATCGACCACAACAATGAGACGTTCCGCATCATCATTAAAGTATCGGAGGATTCATAATGCCTTCCAATAAAGCTAAAAATAGCTCTGAACTAAATGCCAAATCCACTCAGGCTCTCTATGACCTACTCGAATGTGTAATTAAGAAGCCATTGGATTTTATTGATAATGCCACACTCATCAAGAGCCTAAAAAGCCAAGGTGGTACAGCAAAACTTTCTGGCAACTGGAACTCTTGCGGTAAAAATATAGAAAAAGTGAATTTAAGTATTAATACTCTTAAAAAATATTCAAATGAAATGTTTCTTAGAGGGTTTGACGAAATTGATGAGCTTCGTAAAGCAGCATGCGATCAGATCAGTGCGGCCAAAGAAAAAAGTAATACCTCCAACAAACGAACCAAAACAGGACTCGTAAAGCGAGTACAAGAACTTGAAGAAGAACTTTTAAAACATAAAAAAGTAAACTTTACCCTTCTCCAGAAAATATCTGTCTGCATGGCTTCAATCAACAGCGTGTCTAATACTGTAGATCCTAGCTTGAGGGAAAAACGTGCAGAAGATGCACTAAAAAAAATACGCGCCATGGCCTCGCTTAATATGCCACCTTTCAACAAAGTAAGCTCTGAGTCGAATATTATCAACATTAATGAGCATATTAATGTTGATCCATAATAGGAAGCAGATTTACACAGTTCTCCCAGAGCTAACATTATTTAGCTACTATTCACGTGGGTCACTCCACACAAAGAATAGCGATAATCTGCCACATATATGTTGGCCGGATGGGACACCCTGCATACTTGCGAACCTATACATGCTAATTCTCCGCGACCGCCCTGGTCGTGGTTCGAGCGGCTTATCCAGGAGAGGAAGCAAAGGTGGGACTATTGGAGACTACGCCTCAAAGCTAAGTCAATTGATAAGGTACTGCTATTTCAAGAAAATAAATTTTATTGAGCTAAATGACGATTCGTTTTCTGAGTTTATTCACATATTAAGGAGTGAAAGAGCTGACTACAATCCAAGCGTAAAAAGGAAAACCGAAGCCACAATTTCCACTACTGGTCGTATTTGTCTTGATTTTCTAAACTATGTTGGCAACTTCTATGGTGATTCCTATTTTGTTGCAATAGACGGCACTATTCGTGCAGAAATAAAGAACGCATCTTCAACATCATCAAAAAACAACAAGATCATTAACTGGTCGTCTTGGCAGCATCATTCACTCTCTACCAGTGGTAGACAATCAACCAGAAACCCAATACCAGCCTCAAATATTGATAGGTTACATCACGCAGCACACTCAATTAAAAGTAGCCGATTCATTGAAATGAGAAGAGTCATGCAGCTTCGACTATTGGAACAGTCGGGTGCGCGCAGAGGTGAGATTGCTCTATTAAAGGTAAGCGACATATTAAAAGCTGCTAACATGGATGAACCAATGATCAAATTCACCACATTAAAAAAAGGTGATTATGAAGAGAGGCTCATCCCCGTCTTTAGGATGCTGATTAACGACCTACTCAAATACATTAGGGTGTATCGCAACCCTGTTATACGAAAGACCATAGGGATAGCTAATGACCATGACTTCTTTTTTATCGGAGAGAAAGGTACTCCTCTTAATGCAGACACCCTAACGTCTGAGACATACAAACTAAGAAAACACGCTGGAATCGAAGAGCAGGCATGTAATCATATGTTCCGTCACTCATTCTGCACCAACTTATTTACACTACTAATAGAAAGACACCATTTTGAAAATGAAGACAAATTTAGGCAACAACTACTAGGTAATGAAACATTTAAGGCCGAAGTTATGCAGTGGACAGGTCATAGCAGCCCAGCATCCCTTGACGTGTATATTAATTATGCTTTTGCGCAAGTCTCTAACTACTCAAAGACCGTTTCATCCGTTGATCTAGTGAGAGCACAGCAGTTCTTTGACAAAAAACAATCCGAACTTATTGTCAGCATGGAGCAAGGCGAGATTACAGTTAGCCAATATAAAGCCGAGATAAATAAACTTAAAAAAGCAAGAGACTCCGATTTCAGCATCGCCAATAAAAATATCCATAAAAAATCTTAACGTGTTCATGTATCCATAACGTGACACTATGCCACTACAGATCATCAGTGATGTTTTTTATTCTTAATTGATCGACCCGCCTTTTCCAAAAGAGGCTGTTCAGGCCACCTATGCTTGGGATATCTACCCCTCATATCCTTAGCAACCTCAAAATAGGACGTCTTCCAGAAATTACCAAGATCACTTGTAGTCTGAATAGGCCTGCGAGCTGGGGATAGGAGTTCAAACCTAAGAAGAACCTTTCCTCCAGCAATCTTTGGGGACTCAATCTGACCAAACATCTCCTGTAATTGAACTGATACCGTAGGGCCTTGGCGTTGGTCATAGACTATAGGGACAGTTTTACTACTCGGAGTTGTGAATTTAGTTGGTGCTTCTTTGCCGAGTAGCTGCTGCTCATCCCATGATAAAGTCCCAAGCAGTAACTCGAAGACATTAACTTTCTTAAGACCCGCAATAGTATTGATACCCGACAAGTAAGGGAGCAGCCAATCATCCAAAGTCTCGACGAGGAGATCCTTAGACAGCTTCGGAAAAGTTTCTAGGTATTCACCAAGCCACTTAGCTCTAGAGAGCCAATCATCACATTGCGGCGTCCAATTAAGTACACCTAATCCACTATCTTTAAGAATCTGAAGCAAACAATCTTGGAATACCTCCGGTGGAATCTCAGAGATAATCGTGGTTTTGAGTTTGATAGCGCCATATTCAGTGATTTTACGACCAGAAATTTTCTGCTTAGTACTATCGAACTCAAAATGTTTTTTATCTTTGATTCTGTCACTCAAGCAATTGAATATGGTTCCAGCAGAAATTGGCGCAGCACTGAAAATACGACCATCTTTCTTTTGAGCATCACAATCCGCAACTACCAACCAGTCATGCCCAAATAGAGATTCATCATCAAAAAGGAATACTCCCCTCCCATTCGCAAGTTGATAACGACCACAAGTATTGGAGCTCTTTTTGGCCAACCGATCTGGATAAGCACATAACAAGAGTTTGCCGACAGAAACCTGTAATTCAGTCAACGAAAATTTAGACACTGACTTACCAAGATTAAGTCGTCTTTTATGAGTACTAGCGCTTATCAACAGCTGCTCAACAGCCGAGCGCTTGATAGGGTATTTTTTCAACGCGACTTTTGGGTCAACCTTATACTCTTGTATCGCAAGCAGGCGCTCAATGATATCAACGCCTTTGTTATGATGAAAAACATCTCTATCTGATAATAAAGCAGCCATGTCACAGGCTATGCCTTGTTCAATATCGCCGTCAGCTTCAAGCAGCATGGCTGCTAGCCTTGGCGAGAGCCCAATACCAGCGGCTTTTTCACCCAGCACTGACACCTTACTATCACTGTCAATCAAACCTAGAGATATTAGGGTGCTTTTCGCAGACTCATAGTGAGGTCTAGGGGGCGGCGTCAACCAATTAATATCGTCATAATCTCCGCCACCCCAAAGGCAGAGCTCAAGAAGCACGCCAGTTAAATCAGCCGATAGAATCTCTTCACCTTGATAGTCCTTCAGTGACCTATGCTTTTTCTCATCCCATAAGCGAATACAGCTACCCGGCTGTGTTCGGCCGGCACGCCCCTTACGCTGTTCAGCGGATGCCTTAGAGATGTATGTTGTATCCAGGCGGCTCATACCGCTTACAGGATCAAAAACGAGCAGCTTTTCTAAGCCACTATCAATGACACAGGTAACGCCCTCGATGGTTAAACTCGTTTCTGCAATATTCGTGGTAAAAACAATTCGTCTCTTACCATCACGGCAGGGCATCAAGGCTTGCTCTTGCTGAGCCAATGATAGCCCACCGTATAACGGAAGAAATAATAATCCCGAGTTTGTACCTAACGCGAACCTGGATTCTGTAATGCACCTATTGATATCCGCTTGCCCAGGCAAAAAAATCAAGACATCGCCTTTAGTATTGTTATTGAGTGTCGCCCTCAGAGCTTTGACTACCTGATTAACTAATGGCTCCTTGCTAACACTTGTGTGAGCAACAGATACAGGAAAGGCTCTGCCCGGACACTTAATGACCTCAGCCTGGCCCATGTATCGAGACACCTTATCTGTATCGATGGTGGCAGACATAACTAACAGCTTAAGATCCTCACAAATCGTTTGCTGTATTTCCAGAGAAAGTAATAACGAGAGGTCTGCATGAATAGATCGTTCATGAAACTCATCAAATATAATCAGTCCGACACCATCAATTTCAGGATCACTTTGCAACCTACGAGTTAGTATTCCCTCTGTAACAATTTCTAAAACTGTATCTTTTGATATTTTTCTATCATTCTTTATTTGGTAACCAATACGTTGTCCTACTTTTTCACCTAATTGAGCGGCCAAATAATGAGCAATAGATTTTGCAGCGACACGACGAGGCTCAAGCATGATAATCTTTTTGCCTTTGAGCCACGCTGCATTTAGTAAACTTAGGGGTAGAGCTGTAGATTTTCCCGCACCAGGCTCTGCCTGAAGTACTAAGCTACACCCAGAAGAAAGCTGATGGGAAATTTGAGGTAAAAACTCAGAGATAGGTAACAAAATAGCCCCTAGTATTCTAGACATCTGATAGCGTTACATGGAAACAAATCACCCCAATCAGCGACCCAACCTCCCAGACAAACATATTCACTTCGTTGGAGTGAACCACCTCAAATAAAAGCCTAATAATTATCAGATCAAAGGAGATATTTAACCGTTATTTAATTATCTGTCCTTTAGTGACCAACTGGTTATCTATTGAGGAAATAAGAATATCTAAAGCCTCATGCGGATCAGCACCAAGCACCTTGCAGTACTCCACAAGCTCCACGATATCAATCTTCCGACGATCCTGCTCCATTTTCCCTATTACAGAATGATGGCGCTGCATTTTGTCCCCGGCAGCTCGCAAAGACAGGCCTTGATCCTCTCGCTTGGCTTTAAGCCATACGCGAAGCTTTTCGTAGTGTGGTGAATAGGCAGATGATTTCATTGTCTCGATGATAGAGACAATGTAGAATGTCGCGAAATTCGAGACAATATTTCTTGAACACATCAATACTAATTTGGCCGCGGAGAAAACTATGAATTCAGATAACCGGCTTCGTTATTTTTCGACACCTAAAAATGCCGCGAAAGCTTTACTTCACGGCAACTCCCCCAAACAAAACAGTTATTGGTTTATGAAAGAATTAAGTAAATATCAAAAGCATTACATCCACCCAGATACAGATGATTATCCGATTCTCTTGGAAGCAATGCTGAAAAAAATGGAGAGGACCAAATTGAGAGGTTCATATTTTCCAATATTGACCCGGCAGCCTGCTATATAGGCGATGCGGGACTAACTCAGCATCGTTAACAAAAAGTTTAATATGCCAACAATTATTGAGGTTAGCGTTTATTACATTGACGAAGTAGTAACTTACCTCTATCGCCTAGAAGACGAAACGCTTATTAAAAAGAGTTTTATTCACACCGATTCTGAAATAGACGAGTCATTATTTTGTATCTACTCAGCTACTAACGGAAAGCCATATAAACACACATCTTACGAATAAGTAATTTTCGAGCAACATAATGAATACCACCATCAAAACGTGCATCACAATTGAGTCTATCGAAGGAAAAACCTTTTTTGTAGGCGATATCCATGCTTGCTATGACAAGCTTATTCAAAAGCTCTCAGCAGTTAGTTTTGATTATCTAACAGATCGATTAATTGCGACTGGCGATTTAATCGATCATGGCCCTGATAGTGAAAAATGCCTTATGTTGCTCAATGAACCATGGTTTTACTCCGTCATTGGAAACCACGAAATTATGGTGCTAGATGCGGTGCTGCATCGCAAGAGAAATGGTGAGAGGTCAATGGAGCAGCGATTGCACACACACAACGGAGGGCATTGGTTTTATGAAATATCTGAGGCTAAGCAAGATGAACTGGTCGATTTGATTGTGACGTCTATGCCGGTCGCCTATGAAGTATTGATTGGTGACTCAACAATTGGCGTGGTTCATGCGGCTTCCCGTGCCGATTGGCACAAATTCAAAGAAGAAAAAGATCGTATGAGCATGCATTTATTAGCTTATTACACATGGACTCGCTACGAGCACCCATTACCTAAAAAGATCCAAAATATAGCAGCTGTTGTTATGGGGCATCAAAACGATATAGAGGTCGTCAATATGGGTAATCAGCTTTGGATAGACACAATTAAACGCACTGGTGAGTTAACGATGCTATCAGAGGTTGAGGTGTTGGAGCGTATCTCCTCGCACACTGTGTAGCTTTGCTTTGCCCCGTTTATTACAAACATATCAATGGAACCGTCAGTATATTTATCTTGCAAACGGCCCCGCTTAACAAGCTTGTGGCGAGGGTATCACATTCACTCTATACGCCCTCCATTTCAAAATTTATTTGGATATTAGGATGATTGATCACTCCTCAATAGAGTTCCCCGAAAGGCAGAGGGTTCATACTGCTTCTAAAATTAAGTCTGAAGAGTACTTTGTAATTGACAGTAACAAGTGCGGTTCCCAACTCGATCTCGCAATACTTGGCCAGAGCGGAAACTCTGAAATCGATGATATTCTGCCAGCTCTGATTAGAGAAAAAATCAAAGGTGAGCCGGCTAACATTGAACTTACTGTACTCGCCTTGAAAGAGCTCAAAACATCATCACCCAACATGGCCGCTTATATTGATGATGTGATCTCTCAACTGTCTGTGTATGCCAGATTCTCAATCAATAAACCTTTAAAACTACTCCCTACCCTGTTGGTCGGAGCCCCAGGCACTGGCAAAACCTACATTGCCGCCAAAATAGCGGCCACCATAGGTATCTGGCACGGTAATATCAGCCTTTCTCTAGCAACAGAGAGCTTTATTTTGAGTGGTTGTCCACGAGGCTACAGCACCGCAACGCCTGGCGACATTGCTCAGCGAATGGCTAAATCGGACTGCATTAACCCGCTGTTGATTTTGGACGAATTAGATAAAGCTAGCTTTTATCCCGGTAGTCGACCCTCTATCACAGGGCCGCTTTTGCAGGTTTTGGAAGCAGACACTGCATCACAATTTGAAGACGCATGTTTGAAGTGTGAGCTGGACGTTAGTCATGTGTCCTGGCTGGCAACAGCCAACGACATTAGCCTTGTGCCTGAACCATTACTAAGCCGTTTTCATATCATTCATATCCAAGAAACCGATCATGAGGAAAAGTTAATGCAAGTTCAGCGTATCGCTTCCTCAGTGACTGAGGATATGGAGCTTAGTAAATACTTCACTGTGGAAGTCGCCAGAAATACGTTTGAAAAGTACTCCCACCTTTCAATCCGTGCTTGGAAAATAAAGCTTCAGCTTGCAATTTCATTAAAAGCCAGCAACAGCCTCAACGGCGAACACCTTGTTGTTAGAGAAGAGGATATGCGAAGGCTTGTTCACGAAAAGAAGACGACACGGATCGGTTTTGTCTAACGTCAATAGAAGACTCAACACGTTATTTTGTGACTAAAACCAGGCACATTCCACCGCATCGTTACCCTAGAAAACACGAAGCCTATGAACATTAACGAACTCATCAACCAAGCCCAAAGCGTCTTTAATAACCAAGGAGATCATTGCGACTTTGGTTGCTCACAAAACTCAATTCCAGGCATGATTGAGTACATCAAAGAGCATTTACCCCATTATCAATATTGCGTGATTTCGAATTGGAGGTGGGTTGATATTGATACTTCTGAAAAAGCTAGAAAGAAGCTTAAAGAGCGCGGTTTAAAACCTTGCTTTCTATACTCAGCCAGCGTCGTTGAGGATGAAAAAATCAGGGGATTCAAATCTGTCCGCACAACTTTTCTTAAAAGCTTCCATAAAAACTGTATTTTTCTAACCAAAAACACTGCCTATATTCTCCAAGGTTCTGGCACACGCATTACGATTGAGGCTGCTGTATTTGCCAGTATCTTTTCCGATTAACAGGGTTATATGAAAATTCAATTACTCAGCGATCTTCATATCGAATTTGGAAGCTACAGATACCCAGACGCCGAGAGTGATGTGGTTGTACTGGCGGTTGATATTCACACCAAAACCCAAGGTGTTCGGTGGGCACTAGAGAATATCTCTGACAAGCAAGTGATTTACGTCTTAGGTAATCACCCCTACACATTTCTCACTAATTCATAACCTTGCACTTTATAAGTTGAGAAAAATAAGAGCAAGTTCTCATGTTTTACTTGTTCTTCGTAAGGAATACTTAGAGGTGAGAATGGGACACCAGCAGATAGATTTAACGCATGCGTTGCATCGACCGGTTGAGATCACAGCCAAAAGCAGACATTCACCTTTGAATTAATTGAGTTACCATTAGGGTCGTCCACCTTAATGATTTACTTGGCAGCTCATCATATTATTTGTTAGAAGGGGCCGGCTGATTCAACCAGTGTTGGCGCTGCATCATCTGATGCATCATCATCTGATGCATCATCATCTGCTGCATTCTCATGTGCTGATCGCTCATATACTGATGCTGCTTTTGTTGCACGGGCGTGAGATTTGAATAGTAACCGCGCATTTTCCCCCATCCCATCATGGGGCCGCCCATCATGCCATGTTCCATTCCCTTGCCCATCATGCAGCAACCCATTCTTCCGCCATGCCACATGCCGTGCATCATCCCCATAGAACGCTGCATCGTTGCCCAATGTTGATTCAAAAGCTTCTGACGTTCCTGTGGTTTTTGCGTGTTGTGAATTTGCTCCATCTGAGCCTGCATTTGCTTCATGTTTTCTTGCATTTGCATGAGATGCTTGTCGAACTCCTCTGGAGAAGGAGAAATTTGCTGCATATTTTGATCATTCTGGACTGGCTTTGGTTGCTCTGCCAGCAGTGGTTGGACCGAAGCTAACGCAGCAAGCAGTACGGCGGCGCAAATACTCTTTTTCATGTTTCGTTCCCTTCAGCTGAATTACAAACTATGGACTTAACATAACGATACTTGCTTTTTCTACCTTTTACGTTGACTAGGCCAAGTTGAAAAAGCGAGGAAATACAACATTACGATGTTGGCGATAGGCACCACCATAAGGAGGCTCAACCACCTAGAATACCCTGCCTTTGAAAAAATGAACCAAAACGGAAGAATGATAACAGCCGCAAAAAACAACCACATGATTAGTCCAAAAGGTCCCATATGCATCGGCATGTCACCCGCCATATAGTGCATTGAGTCTCTCCTTAGTTTGGTTTCTTTGGCCGCCCAACTCAAAAACAACCGGAAGGCATATGAAAAATATTGTGACACAATTAAGACGTAACCTTAAAGGGTTTTTCCAAGACAGTGTATGACTCATAACGAAGGAGTGTGCTGCGATAAGCCTAGCTATTGAATGACCGAAAAGGGTCGATAACCAGCACTCAGCAGACAACTACCGAGCAAGCAGGCTACTAGAAAAGCTTGTAACTAGGCAAACCCTGCGCTGCTGCCCACCTGTAAGCTGAATCTCTGGGAAGGACACACGAACCAGTCAATCTGATTATTCGTAAGAAGATTTCTGAACTGGCAGCGTGTACGTGAACCTAAGGCGGCGGTCTTGTAGTGTTAGGCTATTGGCTTTTAGCCGCCCTCCTGAGAAGCTAACCTATACGTGATTGGGATGGTTGGTGAACGATTTCGGTTAATCCGTTTGTTGCGGCGCCTAATTCTCCAAGAGTACTTTGACTAATTACACGCTCATCCTCGAACCTATAACATACTGCCTTGCCTTCACCAAAAGCAGTAGCAGTAGCACAGCTCCAAATTAGCGTGAAGCTATTGTCAGATTAGCTCCGGGTATAAGGCTCTCCCAGAATAGATATAACTGCAGATTTAGTCATACCATTCTTTATTTTTTTGGTGTCTTGCTAGGCAAACGGTTTCCTTTACGGGTAAGCATCTGTGTTAAAGAAATAACACTAACTGTAGTGGTCAACTATTCCCGGACAGTAATTTAAGTCTTTCTTCTGCCACCGCTGGTGGCAACCCTGCATTATTTTGATGTGGCCTTTGCCAGTTGTAGTAACCCATCAAGTAGCCGCTTATATCTCGTTTTGCTTCAGCAAATCCCCTGTAGCCAGTTGACGGTATCCACTCTGACTTCAAGCTTCTAAACAGTCGCTCCATCGGTGCATTGTCCCAACAATTACCTCGGCGACTCATGCTTTGCTCCATGCGATAACGCCACAGACGCTGCCGGAAGAGGCGACTACCATACTGACTGCCCTGATCCGAGTGAAACATAACGCCCTGCGGCTTTCCTCTTAGCTCATGGGCCATATCCAATGCTGATACCACCAGCTCAGCAGTCGGATGCGCCCCCAGTGACCAGCCAATAGTTCGTCGGCTATAGAGATCAAGGATAACCGCCAGGTAATGCCAGCAACCACCGGCCCATATGTAGGTAATATCCCCGCACCAGACCTGATTAGGCATCTGCACATCAAACTCACGGTTGAGCCGGTTTGGAATATCAACCCGTTCCACCGTTGCTTGTTTATAGGCATGAGGCCCCGGCTGCTTACAAATCAAACCAGCCTCATGCATCAGCCGACGCACCTTGAAGCGACCAATGGTGAATCCGTCGTTGCGCATCATGTCGACGATACTGCGACTACCTGCCGAGCTCCGACTCTGCCCGAATAGCTGACAAACCCTTGCTCTCAATTGTAATCGTTCAACATCAATCTCTGACCGGCGCTGCCGATAATCGTAATAACAGGATCGTGGCACATCGAATGCCTGGCAGACCATTTCAACCGATTCTTGCTCACTTAACTGGTCTATTAGCGCGTACGATTTATCTCGTCGGACATTAAGAGAGCGGTTGTAGATTCAAGCAATCATTGCAACACCCTTTTCGATCATGTGTGATGGGGTCTTAAATTTCAATGTCTTTCTTGGACGCTCGTTTAGTTCAGTTGCAACCTCGTTCAGACGCTTCTGAGTATGTGGTGACAAGTCGGTCTTTTTAGGGAAGTATTGTCGAATCAGGCTATTGGTATTTTCATTTGTACCGCGCTGCCACGGACACTGAGGGTCACAGAAGTAAACAGGTATTCCTATTTCTTTGGTTAAAGCGGCATGCTTCGCCAGTTCCATACCTCGATCCCAAGTCAAAGATTTTCTGTACTGCATTGGCATTTGATTGAACGTGGTTAGCAGGGCCTGGTGAACCGATTCAGCGTCTTTGCCGGCGAGTTTGAGGATGATAGTAAAGCGAGATTTTCTATCAACCAGAGTAGCTATATGTGTGTTCTTCGAGCCTGACACCAAGTCTCCTTCCCAATGACCAACAGACGTCCGGTTATCGATATTCTTTGAGCGCTCATGAATCGAGACTCCGTTAACGATGTTAGTAAAGCTTCTATCTCCGCTTCGGCGGTGATGTCTACTATGGCGCATTGGTCTGCTTCGACGAAGATGCTGAGAGAAGGAATGGTGAATCACTCCTTTGGCTCGGACGTATATCGATTTATAGATCGTCTCATGTGAGACCTGCATAGATCTGTTGCGAGAGTACTCAATGCGCAACCAGCCTGAGATTTGCTCCGGAGACCATTTCAGTTCAAGCTTCGACATAACAGCCCTCTTCAGCTCTGAGTTAAGCTCCAGAACACCTAACTTAGGTCGCTTGGCCATGCGTTTCGCACGATTATCAGCATCAACAGCCTTGTAATAACGCCGTCCACGATTACGAGCAACTTCTCTTGAAATAGTTGATGGTGAACGGTTTAGCATACGGGCTATCGCTCTGAGCGATATTTTTGCTGATAGGGCGACCCTGATCTCTTCTCGCTCGGATAGCGTTAAGTGTCGTGCATTCCTCTTTCGATGTGCTGGTTTGATACCTCCCGAATCTCGTAATGCAGTGAAAACAGTTCCAGGTGCAGCTACAAGAACTCTACCAATGTCACTGAAGCCTGTACCTTGTTTCCAAAGTTTGAAGATCAGGTCTTTCTCACCCTGCGTAAAAGTTCGCTTTGCTCGTTTCATCAAAAGTACTCATGCAAATCAGTATATTAGCTGAACTGTTGCGATGATCATTTGAATCTACAGTAGCCTTTTTTAGTATCGATTTTTCCCGTTCAAGCCGTTTAATCCGAGCCTCGAGCTCTTGGATGCGCTGCTGTTCAGGCGTTAGCGCCTTACTGGTTGGCGTAATGCCTGCACGTTCCTGCTCGAGCTGTTTTACCCACCGCCTCAGGGCTGATTCGCCAATTTCGAGTGACCGGCAGGCCTCCGGCACGGAATAGCCTTGATCAATTACTAGGCACGCGGCCTCGCGTTTAAATTCTGGAGAAAAAGATCGACGCTGTTTGGTCATTGAACACCTCGCTGTTGGTGGCGATATTACCACCTAAGTTGGTGTCCGGGTTTATTAGACCACTACAAACTAAGCATTTAATAATATTCATAGATTTCCTTATCTAGCCATTTATTCTCTAACTTTTCGCGCGGGATGAAACGTAAATAAGGTCTGACATCATTTCCGTACCTTGATTTTATAATCGCATAACCAGTAATTTGAATGGAATAACCCATTTCTATTAGTGAATAGCCCCCATGACTCTAGAAACAACGTCCTCAAAATTAATGGGCTTAGTGGAGCTCTGGATTGAATATAAAACCATGCCCAAATTTAGTTAACCATTACAAATTTTCGCCAGGAATGCATCGGCGCTGTCCATGCGTATCAAGGAGATTACCGGTGTTCAGGTTCATTATGGGTAACGCCGCGCCCACGTACAGCGTCAACGGGCCACTCCGACAAGAGTGTCTGAACGAAAATTGGTTTCTGCCGCTGGAGGGTGTCCAACAGGAGATCGAAGCATGGAGGTTCTATATTCAAGTCAGCCCACTCCGCTCTGAGATGGTTAACGCCCTCGGACTATGCCCGAAAACACGCTATTTTCCGAGAAACGGAGCGCAATTGAAGCTGGGGTTTTCCAGTAATAAGCGGTACTGAAACGGGGTTAGGATCAGCATTTCGGGCATCAGGCTATAAGAACATGCGCGCTACAGTTTCCTAGCTAGATTAGCCAAAATGCCACACTGCTCTACCGTTCGATTATTTGAGCAGCTGTTGCGCAATGATTTTAATTGCTGCCGCAGAGTGTTTAGTTCTTGAATGCGCCCTTCGACATCTTGAATGTGAGAATCAATCATCTGATTCACGTCATCGCATTGTGTGCTTGGCGAACGGTTCAAAGCCAACAGTTGGCGGATTTCCGATAATGATAGATCAAGAGTGCGGCAGTGTTTGATAAACATCAGCTGCTCAACGGCAGCCCCATCATACAAGCGAAAATTACCTTCACTGCGCTGTATCGAAACTAGCAATTGTTCTTTTTCATAATAACGGATTGTCTGCACCGGGCAGCCCGTCATTTTTGCCAATTCGCCTATTTTCATAATAATTATCTTTTTAGGTTGACTCTATAGTTACTATAGAGTTTAAGGTGTGTGCCATTTAGAGAACAAGGGTTTTTATGGCAGAAAAATGTAAAGGCGCATGCAAGGGTGTTAACACAACTGGAGATAATGTCGCCTTAGCATCTATGGAAAGCACATCGATCAAAAGTGGTTATGTCAGTGAATACCTCGTCCCCAAGATGGATTGCCCCTCGGAGGAAGGCATGATCCGCATGGCGCTGGATAGCGTGGAACCGAGTGTTGTTCTGGAGTTTGATACCCCCAATCGAAAAGTTCGCGTATTCCATGGAGAAAATGCGGCGACAGTCGAAGAGCGTATGCAATTGCTTGGGCTGGGAGCAACGTTAGAGCACACACGCTCAGTGGGTGACGATGTGATATCTAGAGCTCGCACATCGGCTCAGGCAGAGGAGAAAAAAGAAGCTCGAATTCTCAAATGGTTATTAATCATCAACGCTGTCATGTTCGGTATTGAAATGACAGCCGGCTGGATTGCGCAATCGACCGGGTTGATTGCCGACTCGCTGGATATGTTTGCCGATGCCGCCGTGTATGGTGTCGCGCTCTACGCAGTAGGTCGTAGTGTACGCATGAAGCTGCACGCTGCGCACTTATCCGGCTGGTTGCAGGTGATTTTAGCCTTGGGGGCATTGAGTGAGGTATTGCGGCGATTTGTATTTGGCAGTGAGCCGGTGTCAACCTTAATGATGAGCTTTGGGCTTGTGGCTTTGTTCGCCAACGTCTTGTGCTTGGTGTTGCTTGCTAAAAATAGGGACAGCGGCGCTCATATGAAAGCGAGTTGGATTTTCTCAGCCAATGACGTTATCGCCAATCTGGGTGTAATTCTGGCAGGGACACTGGTGGCCTGGACGGGATTACGCTATCCCGATCTGGTCATTGGCCTGATAATCAGTGTCATCGTACTTAATGGTGCGCGTCGTATTTTACAGCTCAAATACTGATTGCGGGAAACTACAATGAAAAGCGCCAGAACATCTTTGTATATTCACGCATTGAAGTACCAGGCCTTAACACGTTTATGCGACGGTGTGGCGCACCTGACAACGAGGGAAACGGTATTGAAAACCGCATTGGTTAACCATGCTGACCCTCAAGCGAGTGATAACCAGCTTAATGTAGGCTGAGGCACTGTAACGTTGACTCAGATGTAATTAAAACCTAGTTCCTTCGAAATAAAGGCCCATCAAGCAAATAGATCATAGGATCTCACACAATCGGTACTTACTATGCAAGAACCAGAGACAACATATTTCAGATTCAGGGCGGGGACAAAACTGGGCTTTGCTGGTTTTCCCTAAGTCGTACATAACGTCCTTATTCTTCAACGCTTCCGGGGAATACTATGTTGGAATCGGGACAGGAAAAGTGTTCAATGTGAAAGACTAGAGGGCTGTTTGATACCTTTTAGTACATGACTGGACCAAGGCATAGGGCTTGCCAGCAAGTTGGCTCTGACAGCAATGCAGATGATGGACTCCGATACCTCATCCAAATGTGAGTAAGTGGGGATGCATAATATAACTGCAGCACTGCTCTGCCTGTAATAGTATGATCGGATAGTGGGGACTGGCCAAAGCTGGATGAACAGGACGAACTCCCCTCTCCAGCTCACGGCCCGAGAATTATGCTTGGTGCCATTCCAGCACGATGTTGTGACGCATGATTAGCCTGGGCTGGCATGCCCTTTTTAACAATACCCTGAGGCTGACGATGCCCGCTTTCGAAACTATATTAACCCCGCAGGAGATCGACTCGGTGATTAGCTATTTGAAGCCCTTTTGGATAACGGAGCAGGGGCAACTCCAAAGGCAGGAAAACCGAGCCATGTCTGCTGCCCCAGTTCAATCAATGCTAAAGGACCGATAGTATGGGAAGTATCGGCATTCTCGGAGCCTTAGCCGGCGGCCTGGTCTCCTTTTTTTCTCCCTGCACCCTTCCGTTAGTGCCTGCATTTCTTTCTTTTATAGCAGGCCAGAGAGACGAATGTAGCCAGCCAGACAAGCAATCTCAGGTCATGCTCAGCCTGTTTTTTGTGCTCGGTTTTTCTGTTGTCTTTGTTGCACTGGGCGCGAGTGCAACCGCCCTGGGCAGCCTGCTGCGGCAGTACCGATACGAAGCAAACTTCGTAGGGGGCGGGCTGATCATCCTGTTCGGCGCCTTTATGACTGGATTGCTAAAATTTCGTTGGCTGCAGCGTGACTTTCGTTTTCATACGCATCTAAAAGGAGGAACGCCCCTCTCTGCCTTCCTGTTGGGTTTGGCTTTTGCGTTCGGCTGGACACCCTGTATCGGTCCGGTTCTGGCGACCATTTTGACCTATAGCACTGTCGCAACGGAACCTTCCGTCGGGATTATTTTTTTATCTGTCTACTCACTCGGTTTGGCAATTCCTTTTCTATTGGCGGCGATTTTTATGGAGCAGTTTAAAAAACGGGTCAAAGTTTTGAACCGCTTCAGCCGTCATCTGCACTTGTTTGCAGGCATTATCATGATTGTGATGGGTGTCGCAATGATAACAGGAAAGCTGGCCTCGTTTTCGAATTGGATGCTGGAGCTATTTCCTGGTATAGCAAATATGGGTTAGCACGCAGCCGGTAGGGTTAAATTAAGAAATTGACTTCAACTGCTCCGATGAGCCTAGGGCCAATGAACCTTAAATCAAAATGAGAAGACTAGGGTTAAGCGCAAAACTTATTTTAATGGACATCTTGGCAAGGATATAAACACTTTCTAATAACTTCCTAAATATCAGGAAGGCGAAGTTTAGGGTTGAAGAGGAAAAGAAGCTCTAGAAGAATCGGGCCATTGTCATATACCACGCTTCTCTGGAATAAGGATTAGCGACCACTTATATACTTACACCTTCTTGGTAAAAATAAAGCCGGAAGCCAGCTGAGTGATATTGATCAAGACGGGCACATCACCCAAGGCGCCTTTAAAAATGATGTTTTTATTCCAAAAATCAAAAAATAATTAACTAACACACTTGTTAATTACATTAATCAGCCACAACTACTTTTCTTCAGGAAAAAGGGGGCATTGTCATAATCATCACCAAACAACTGACCGATGCGCTCTTTTATTACTGAATAATCTTCTCTGGCCCGGCCACGACCATAACATTGATCGTTACAAATTGAATTATGGAGTGGTTTAGTTTTATGGGAGCTATTCACTATCCTCGAAGAGAACCTTGAGAAGCCGATTCGCAGGCCTTTTTTGGGTCAGGTAGGATGGCGCTGCATGTTTTTCTTTTAAAAGCTCGTCAAGGTCGAGATACCGTTTACTAATTACGGCTTCCCGTTCTCACACATTTTCCGTACCCAATTTAAAGTCTAAAGAATTAGCTTTCTTCCGGTATTAATATATGAATTAATATCTCTGCCGTTTTCATGTTTAACCTCCAAACTATGACTCAAGGGGTTAAACACCACCTTGTCACCATATTAGGTGGCAATGATTAAAAATGTTCACCACCCAAAATATAAAGCGCTAGTTAATTGGCTAATAGCTGCTCGGAAATCGCAGGGTTTAACTGTGCGTGAATTTGCAAAGTTGATAGATGAGCCCCACCAACTAGTTGGTAAGATCGAAACGAGGGTCAGGAAGTTAAGTGCTCTTGAATACTGGCAGTATTGCCGTGCACTAGGTCTTAACCCTGAAGAAGGAATTAAGATTATGGAGTCTACTGAAGGCTAGTCCTTGAATAGCTTTCCACATTAGTCCTCGCATACTGTCTAATATTCGGCTGCCTACATACTCTAATAAAGAGCATTACCCATTCTGCGCAAATCACTACTTAGAAAGAAAGGCCGTATTAACAAAACATCAATAAAAAATAAAAGCGGACGGACAATTGCATCACTCCGCCATTTCTATACCTTATAACAGCTCGAGTCCGTGAGGACTCTTGTGTCATTTCTAACTGGATGGTGATGTGAAGAGCCCCCTGCAGTATGGACAGATAACGCGACAGGAATATGGATCTATGGGAATACAGGCTCACTACTGCAACGTACTAACAAGGCTTCGAACTGCAACCACCAAACGATGAATAAAGCTTACCCCACCCCATATAAACCAAAAATATTTAGAGCTTAAATCACAGCAAAAAACTTGCTGTCACTAATCTAGTAAAATGCTGAAATATTTCGTAACCATAAAAAAGGTAGGGGCATTGACAAGGGACACGTTGGAACAACATCAGATTTCGATCTACTTCGTGGCGATAGTCATCGCGGTTATTGCGGGGCTACTGTCCCCATCGTTTGCCAGCACGTCAGGCTCACTGGTTAATCCAGCCATCGCTGTGCTCATGTACGCAATGTTTCTCCAGATTCCTTTCCTAAGCTTACACGCTGCAATCGCCAATCGACGCTTTCTTGGCGCGTTGCTGCTCGCCAACTTCGTATTAATACCACTTCTCGTCTGGGGGCTAACGCTCCATCTCTCGGAGCACCGTGCCATTATGGTGGGGGCATTACTTGTCCTGCTGGCCCCCTGCATTGACTATGTTGTCGTCTTTACCTATTTGGGCAAAGGTGATTCCAAGCTGGTTCTTTCAGCTACCCCGATCCTGCTGCTGCTTCAGTTAGTCTTGTTGCCAATTTATTTGGGGGTCATGATCGGTAGTGACTTGGAAGTAACGATATCAGTGGCACCTTTCTTTGAAGCTTTCCTGCTGTTTATCGCAGCACCACTGGTACTGGCCGTGCTAACTGAACTCCTGTTAGGTAGATCGCATGTGGTTCGCGTCTGGAATGATATTTGGGCCTGGCTGCCCGTTCCTGCAATGGCCGCAGTTCTTATTGTCGTCGTCGGGTCTCAGATTGCCCCCATTGCAAAAGACGCAAGCATGCTCATACCAGTGCTGCCCGTCTACATTGCTTTCTTGGTCTTCGCGCCAATGCTTGGTGCGTTTGCGGCCCGACTATTCAGGCTTGCAGCACCTGCTGCCAGGGCGGTGACATTCAGCTCATCCACCAGGAACTCGCTGGTAGTGCTTCCCCTCGCTTTGGCTTTACCCGAAAACCTGCGTGGTCTCGCTGCTGCAGCCGTTATCACACAGACAATGGTTGAATTAATAGGCGAGCTTTTCTATCTCAGAGTAATCCCTGCCTTTATCTGGAGAAAGTCCTCGGACTCAGCCTGAGTAGATAGCTCAATCGTTTTCCCTGCATGATCTTCTGTACGAATGTGTAACGTGCAGAATTACCCATCTTTAAGCGGTGCAGGTTATGAGAGTTACGGACAGTCAATCGGACTGAATATCTAATTTATTAAAGACCCCAGCTTAGTCGTGAGTTGGCTATTTAAAATATGTGCTCATGCCCTCACTTCTATTTTTTAACTATTTTTGTCATTAATCATTACCACCCTCTTAAAAAAAACCAAAAGCTGCCAAGAGTGTCATGTTAAAAGGCATACATGAGTTACTGTTGAACTTTATTTCCATAGCACTTGTCACACGCCATTCAGAAATGGACAATGCTGAATAGAGATTTATTAAAACCTATCAAACTCGTGACTTAAACCTAGTATGTTAAAGAAATGGTTATCCTTAATGCTGCTCGTATTGATTGCTTGTCAATCCGTATGGGTTGTGGCTGATAGTCATCCTTTTGATCAGGCGAGTTCGGGACACAATGAAAGCAGTCATATGCATGGCTTTGTTGATAAAGCACACGATGATATTGATGAGAGTTCTTTATCGGGTTCCAATGAGGATCTGGAAGGGCATCATTGCCATAGCTCAGCCCACCTGTTTATTTCATTCTTTTCTGTAAATATTGCACAACCAATCACCGCGACGAATCTGCTCGATTATTCATCAACTCACAACTCTCCCTACCTCCCCCTCGGCTTACGACCTCCAATCGCTTAACCCAATCCATTTTTAAATTTTAAATTGGGCATATGTTCTTACATATATCCGCATTTTGTATTGGAACAAGAGATTCAAGAGAGTCGACTATGAAACTTTTTATTACTGTTTTTTTAGCAAGCCTTTTCACGCTGCCTGCTTGGGCTGGCGTCAATAATTCAGTCTCCGTAGAAATTGTTAATCAACCGTCAAAAGCATGGCATTTTTCGTCTGTAACCGCCTACCCCAGAAATGGCGCTGTACGCGTAAAAGGCCATATTACCGCCGACCGTACTTTCGGACTCCCCAAGGGACATATCGATATTGTTGCCGATTCGCCCGAAGGTGAATTAGTCGTAGAAACAACAACTAGTTACAAACCTCGCATGTTGAGATACCGGGCAGGACGTAAAGGCAAAGTTCGCTTTTCCACGAACATTGTTGACACCTTACCCCGGAACTCAACCATCAAAATTGCTTTTCACTCAAGTAATCAGAGCGTTAAAGCAAGCTCAGTTCTCCACAACACAACCCAGTAAGTCCACCTGCCCACCACTTTTATGTGGCGGGCACGCGACCGTATGACTGGAATCTAAGCCTTTCCGGCTTAGCTCGTTGTTTAATGAAAAGAGTTTCCTATGAAAATATCACTATTTAAGCGCGCATTTACTGCAGGTGTGATCTATTGCCTTGCTGCAGGTTCTGCGTTTTCTGCAACGCCCAGTGAAGCCAATCAAAACCTAGTTTGGCAAAACTGGCTAAAAAACCAAATTGAATCACAACCCGAAGTTGTTGCAGCAAAGCAGCAACTTAAAGCACAGCTATTTTTAGCCGATGGCCGTACTCAGCCACTCTACAACCCGGAACTCGAAACGGAGTTTGAGCGCCTGGACAATGAAGATAATTATCGGGTTGGCATCAGCCAGACGCTGGACGTTTGGGGGAAACGTAGCAGTCGGTCGCAACAGGCTGAGTTTCTTCGCCTTGCTGCCGAACAAAGCTACGCGCAAACCTATCAGCAAAAGCTCGCTGAAGCACTGTCAGTACTGGCTACTTATCAAGCATCCCAAGCCCGTTACCTGCTAGCCCAGCAACAAGAGCAACAAATTGATAGTCTGTTCAAGCTGATAAAAAATCGACAAAAAGCTGGTGATCTTGGCCAAATTGAGGTGAATTTCAGCTTAGCGTCCCTTGCTCAAAGGCTCAATGAGACAGCCCAGGCAATGGCTGATTTTCGAACCGCTGAAACGCGAGCACGGGAGTTATTTCCAAACTTACCCAGCGATAAAGCAGTAGTACCAGCACAATTATGGCTGGAAAATGCCGGTTCAGCTTCTGTTGAAAATTCGCTCAACTCTGCTGACACGCACCCTCGTGTTTTATTAGCCAAAGCGCGGTGGGAAGTTCAAAAAGAAGCCGCCGAATTAGCTAGCCTCGACACCAAAGCTGACCCAACCCTTGGCATTAACACAGGACGAGATGGAGATGAAGACGTTGTTGGTTTGACCTTTTCGATACCTCTCAACGTGCGCAATAACTTCAGCGCAGAGAGAAGAGCAGCGGATGAGGAAGCGTTAGCGGCAGAAGCAGCTTATCTTGCAGTGCGTCGTAATCAGCAATACCAAGTACAAGCCACATCCAGCATCGCGCAGCAATATCAAAAACAACTGCAGCGCCTGAAGTCCCTACTGCAGCAAAGTAATGAAGAAAGCCTGAAGCTATTAGAACAACAGTGGCGTACTGGCGACCTCAGCACAAATGATTATTTAATCGCGCTACAACAAAACATGGCCGGCGCACTGTCCGCAAATGAACTGCAGGAAAAATTCCAGCTTGCGGTTATCGATTGGCTTAAAGCCTCCGGACAAGTGACAACCCGTATTCTGCCATCAGCGCAAAGCCAAATTTAGGATCGAAGACAATGAAAAAACAACTGTTAACGCTGACCTTATCAGCTGCATTTTTACTCTCAACAAGTACCGCGTTTGCCGAAGATGAGCACGATCATGAGAATGATGGTCACCATGAGGCACACCAGCATGAGTCTGAAAAAGAACATGATGAGCATGATCATACGTCTCAGGTTCAAGGAGATGATTCGGATCACAGTGACCACGAGCATGATGAGCCAGAAGATAAAGACCACGATGAAGACGGACATGATGACCACAAAGGCGAAGCTCATAGTGAAGAAGAGCATGAAGGGCACGAACACGAGGAACATGAGGAAGGCGGTATAGAACTTAGCGCTACCCAAGCAGACCTGGCGGATATTCAGGTTGAAGTTCTAGAGCCTCGTAAAATGGATTATCAAGTCTACGCACCAGGTGAAATTCAGCCAAATGGATATACCAACTACCTGGTTTCTCCGCGTGTTGAATCCGTGGTTTTAAAACGACATGTGGCTTTGGGTGAGCATGTTGAAAAGAGCCAATCCCTTGTCACCCTGTTTAGCGAAGCGGTCGCCGATGCGCAAGCCGACTATCGTGTAGCTAAAGCGGAATGGATGAGAGTGAAAATACTTGGGAAGAAAGCCGTCGGTGATAGGCGGTATTTGGCCGCGCAATCTGAGTTTGAAGCTTCACAGGGTAAGTTAATCGCCTATGGTATGAGTGAGCAGGAGATCAAAGATTTACCCAAAAAGAAGTCAACGGTATTGGGGGTTTATACGCTAACAGCTTCTACCGGCGGCGTTGTGTTATCGGATGATTTTCACCAAGGGCAACTGGTGGCAGCTGGCAGCACCTTAATGGAAGTCGCCGATGAGCAAGAGTTATGGGTCGAAGCACGAATTTCACCCAACAAAACCCTGGGACTGCCTGCAGGTACTCAAGCTCTGGTCAAAGTTGCTGAAGGCACCTTTCAGGCGCGAGTAGCGCAAGAAGCGCACATTATTGATGAGAACTCCCGCACTCGCGTTATTCGCCTGCTCGTGGATAACAGTTCACATCGCCTGCACCCTGGCATGTTTGCAGATGTATTCTTCCAGTTCAAAACAGAAAAACCGGTATTGGCCGTTACGGAAGATGCATTAATGCATGGGGCCGATGGTGACTGGACTGTTTTTGTCGAACATGAAGAAGGACAGTTTGAAGCTCAGGAAATTGAATTAGGCCGTTCCCTTGGAAAATGGAAGGAAATCACAGGGCTGGAACCAGGAGCACGCATTGTTACCAAAGGTGCTTTTTTTGTTGCCTCACAAATCGCCAAAGGCGGTTTTGATCCACATAACCATTAACCAACTAAAAGGAAATTCACATGTTTAATCGAATTATCGATTGGGCGGTGACCAACCGGTTGTTGGTGGTTATCGCTTTGCTGACACTGATTGTATCCTCAGCATTTATTATTCCCCGGCTAAATCTGGATGCCTTTCCTGATGTAACAAATGTTCAGGTGGCAATCAATACAGAAGCCCCCGGCTTGGCCGCTGAAGAGATCGAGCAGCTGATTACATTCCCCATTGAGGCAGTGATGTATGCTTTGCCTGATGTTGAAGAAGTCCGCTCCATTTCCAAAACCGGTTTGTCTGGAATTACCGTTGTTTTTAAGGAAGGCACGGATATTTATTTTGCTCGGCAATTGGTTTTTGAACGCCTGCAAGCCGCCAAAGAACTGATTCCAGAGGGAGTGGGTACGCCTGAGATGGGGCCTAACACGTCAGGGTTGGGGCAGGTCTATCAGTACCTTTTATTAGCAAAGCCGGGGTCGGGTTATGACGCTATGGCTTTGCGTAGTTTGAATGACTGGGTCGTTAAATTACTGCTAATGCCTGTTGACGGTGTCACCGATGTGCTGTCCTTTGGTGGTGATGTGCGCCAGTATCAGGTCAACATCAACCCTTCACGACTGTTGGCGTACAGCCTAACCCAAGAGGATGTTGTTAACGCACTAGAAGACAACAACAGTAATGCGGGTGGTTGGTATATGAACCGAGGGCAAGAGCAACTGGCGATTCGTGGGACGGGCTGGCTTAGCCACAGCCAACAGGGACTTGAAGAAATTCGCCAGATACCACTCAAAAGCATTGATGGAGCCGTGGTGACAGTTGCGGATATTGCCACCGTTGAATTGGGTAGTGAAATTCGCCAGGGCGCCGTGACCATGACACGAAAAGCTGCTGATGGTGAAGCTGAAGCCCTAGGCGAAGTGGTTTCCGGTATTGTGTTGAAAAGAATGGGTGCGAATACCAAAGCCACTATTGATAGTGTCAACCAACGGGTTGAGTTAATTAACCAAGCATTGCCGGAAGGTGTGAAATTTGAGGCCTTTTATGATCAGGCTGATCTTATTTCTGAAGCCGTCGATACTGTGGTTAATGCGCTGCTGCTGGCCTTTATCTTTATTGTCGCTGTACTTGCGTTATTTTTGATGAATCTACGTGCAACTTTCCTGGTATTAATTTCTATCCCTATTTCGATCGGTATTGCTCTGATGGCCATGGCCTGGTTTGGGCTGTCAGCAAACCTTATGTCATTGGGTGGAATTGCGGTTGCCATTGGCATGTTGGTAGATGGCTCCGTGGTGATGGTGGAAAATATGTTTAAGCACTTGAGTCACCCGGATGCGGCGCATGACAATCAACGCGATGAGCACTTAAAAACTAGGGATGACGATCCTCACAACGTAACTCATGACCGACATGGAATAGCGCTACGTCTTCAGGAAGCAGGCAAAGAAGTCGCACGACCAATCTTCTTTGCAGCAATGATTATTCTTGTTGTATTCATGCCGATGTTCAGCTTTGAAGGGGTAGAGGCAAAACTCTTCCAGCCGATGGCCATTAGTATCATGTTGGCCATTATAGCAGCCGTTCTGGTGGCGCTGATTATCGTTCCGTCTCTGGCAACCTATTTATTCCGAAAAGGTATCAAAGAAAAAGAAAGTGTCATCCTGAAACCACTTGATCGACTTTATAGGCAGGGCCTTCGCTGGGCAATGCAAAGAACAAAGGTAGTCATAGGTGTTGCTGCAGGGCTGGTTATTATGGCCCTGGCTTTAGTGCCGCAGTTAGGGACAGAGTTTGTTCCTGAACTGGAAGAAGGCACCATTAACTTGCGAGTCACACTGGCTCCATCTTCCAGTCTGGAAACTGCCCTTGAAGTCGCACCCAAGTTGGAATCTATGATACTGGATTTCCCTGAAGTTGATTATGCCTTGAGCCGTATCGGGCGCGCTGAAGTGGGCGGCGATCCGGAGCCGGTGAATAACATAGAAATTTACATTGGCTTGAAGCCTGTTTCTGAATGGACAAGTGCCGACGACCGCTACGAGTTGCAGGATCTCATGGAGCAAAAGCTTGAACAGCATCCCGGCTTGCTGTTTAACTTTTCCCAACCAATTGCTACGCGAGTTGATGAACTGCTGTCTGGTGTTAAAGCACAGCTAGCCATTAAGTTGTTTGGTTCCGACCTTGATATGCTGGCAGAAAAAGGCCAAGAGATTGAGTCTGCAATTAAATCTATTGAGGGTGCACGTGACGTAGCGATGGAGCAAATTGTTGGCGAATCACAACTTGTAATTACGCCAAATCGCAGGCAACTCTCACGTTATGGCTTGTCAGTTGGTGATGTAATGGCCCTGGTTCAGGATGGCCTTGGCGGCCGTGAAGCGGGTCAGGTGATTAATGGCAATGAACGCTACGACATCTATGTTCGCTTGGAGGAAGCGTTCCGTAATGATCGTGAAGCCATTGCGGATCTTCGTCTACAATCACCTACCGGTGCCTGGGTGCGTTTGGGTGATGTTGCCAACGTCAGTATTGAGTCAGGACCACCACAGGTGCGCCGCGATGATGTGCAGCGCCGTGTGGTGATTCAGGCCAACGTACAGGGTCGCGATATGGGTAGCGTGGTGGCCGATATTCGCCAAGCGATTTCAGATAGGGTTGACCTACCTTCTGGGTATTCAATTGATATTGGCGGCCAGTTTGAAAACCAACAGCGCGCTCAGCAACGTTTAGGCATTGTTGTTCCAGTGTCCTTGGCATTGATTGCCTTACTGCTTTATTTTGCCTTTAGTTCTGTTGGTCAAGCTGCGCTGATTCTGGTGAATGTTCCACTAGCGGTAATTGGCGGAGTATTTTCCCTGTATATTTCCGGGCAGTATTTATCAGTACCCAGCTCAGTCGGCTTTATCACTCTGTTTGGCGTTGCCGTGCTTAATGGCGTGGTCATGGTGGAAAGTATCAATCAGCGAGTTAAGGATGGCTTAAAGACTGAAGATGCTGTTTTTGATGGCGCTGTATCAAGGCTTCGTCCGGTATTGATGACCGCCATCACATCGGCGCTTGGTTTAATTCCCATGCTGTTATCTAGTGGTGTTGGCGCTGAAATACAAAAGCCTCTGGCAACTGTGATTGTTGGTGGGTTAGTCACCGCAACCTTCTTAACACTGTTTGTGCTTCCCACACTCTATGGCTGGTTTTCTAAATGGAAATTACAGGACACTAGGTAACTGAATCTTAAGGTTGCGCACAAATGCGCAACCTTATTTTTCCATAACTGACTTTTTCAGGGTTACTGAAAGGTACAAGAATGGGACACAATCACAGTCATCATAGTGCAGCAGGTAAAAAACTGGGCTTCGCCATCGTTATTAATCTGCTTTTAACCGTGGCCCAAGTTGTTGGCGGCGTGCTATCGGGTAGTTTGTCTCTGATTGCCGATGCTTTACATAACTTAAGCGACGCGGGGGCTATATTGGTGGCCTTGGTTGCTCGCAATATTGGTAACAGAACAGCCAGTCCAAACATGACTTATGGCTATAAAAGGGCAGAAGTTGTTGGTGTTCTTATCAATAGCACAACCCTGATATTGGTTGGCATTTATTTAATCTACGAGGCCATAAACAAATATTCGAATCCTACACCGATCGATGGCTGGATTGTTTTCTGGGTGGCAGGCATCGCGCTACTCATCGATATAGTGACAGCCCTGTTGGCATATAAAGCTGGTGCCAAAGACAATATGAATATTAGAGCTGCATTTATTCACAATGTGTCAGATGCCCTCGCCTCTGTTGTGGTGATCATTGCAGGTATTATGATTATTTTATATCAGCTTTATATTTTTGATGTGATCGCAACAATCGGAATATCAATGTATGTGATTTACCATGGCGTGGTGCTGCTAAGAAGAAGCATCTTAATCATCATGCAAGCTGTACCAGAAGGCATCAGTATCGATGCTATAACGTCATCATTAATGACGGTTGGTGATGTGCGAGATGTTTACCATGTGCATGTGTGGCAACTGGATGATAAAAAAATATTTTTTGAAGGCCATGTGCTATCTGATGGCGAAGATCCAGAGCTTATGAAGAAAGAGATAAGATCTGTGTTAAAGCGGAAGTTCAATATAACCCATAGCACAATTGAGACCGTACAAAAAAGCAGCCATCGTAATAGAAATATGGCTTGCAACGTTAGAACTTGATGTGTTGCCAAGCAATATTTTGCTCTTAAACCTTCGCCCGAAGGTGACCCTCTTAAACCAGGTTGATAAAGAACACTGTGAAAAATTTAATAACTCAGAACTAATTTAAACTTAAAAATAAGTGACCGCTTAGGGTCGAAAGCGACCATTCTCATCTCTAAGTATTTCTTACAAAGAACAAGTAAAACATGAGAACTTGCTCTTATTTTACTCAACTATTTTCGAGATAAGTTATGAATTTAGCTACATTCACTACAGCCCTTATAGAATATGGCTTTTCTTATGATTTTCATAAATACTAGTGCAGCGGTGGGCAATCATGAGTATTACGGAAAAACGTGTCCCAAGCTAATCGATACGACTAAGCAAATGGCATAGAGAAAATGATCACCACCATACTGCTCGATCTTTATGGGACGTTAATAGAGCTGAACCGTAATTCACGCCCATACCACACCTTGGTCAAAAGACTTCCAACATCAAATGCACACGGGATATTGCGACAGTCTTTGGTTAACCGGTGCGATTCTCTTTCTGAGTTTTCAAGCTTGATTGGGTTACCTGAGCAGAAGGATATCAATAGTCTTGAAAAAGAATTGATGCACGATATTGATAGCGCAACGTTGTTTAATGATAGCCAGCCAATGTTGATCAAACTGAAAGAAAAAGGAATCAAGATAGGGTTAATATCTAATTTGGCATCGCCCTATAAACGGCCCGTTAAAGAATTGGGACTTGAAGAGTATTTTGATGTAATTGTGTTTTCATGCGACGTTGGGGTGGCAAAACCAGATCCATCCATTTACAAATTTGCTTTAGAGCAACTAGATTCTTCGGCAGCTGAAACATTGATGGTAGGTGATAGTTATAAGTCAGATATTGAAGGGGCAGAAAACGTTGGTATAACAGGGATCCACTTAGTACATAACAGCAACTCAAGAAACAACACCCTCAAAATTAATGGGCTTAGTGGACTTCTGGATTGGGTATAAAATCATGCCAAAATTTAGTTAAAAAAATACATATTTACACACCGAATGATGCAACTTTTTTTATTGTTAGCAGACAAAGTAATATCTATTTAAGGATGGAGGTGGCCGTGCGTTTTGAAAGCGGTTTTAATGCATATTAGCCAACCTCAAAATTTTAGCCCATGCCTATGAGGTGTAGGCTTATATAAAAAGGATTATTCAGTGATCAAAACTTGGGTATCATATTTGCTAATCGCTCTGATTGCTTGTCAGTCAGTGATAGCAATGGCTGATAGCCATTCGCTCGGAAACGAGCATGCCAAATTCGAACACGACCACTACTCTGATACTGTTAACGATAAATCCTCGTCTAAAATAGATATCAACTTATCTGCACCCAGCCATGACGAATGTCATTGCCACATGATTTGTCATTTATCCTTATCATCCAGTCAAAAAGAAACAAAAGTTACAGTTTCAAAGCAACCCCCAGCAATCTATCACCGGGCTTATATTTCTAATATACAGGCTCCCAATCTTCGTCCTCCTATCGTCTAGTCGTAAGTCTCAATATTAATTTATGTACACCAAACTTTTAAGTTTGGGCTAAGACTTATTCGATAATGAGGATAAAATCCCATGAAACTGTTTATTGCTGTTTTTCTAACAAGCTTAATCACGTTCCCCGCTTTGGTTAGCGGAAATAATTCAATATCTATAGATGTTGTGAAACATCCATCAAAAGCGTGGAACTTTACAAACGTGAAAGCCTATGTCAGGGATGAAGGAGTTCGAGTCAAAGGTTATATAACCGCCGACCATACCTTTGGGCTTCCTAAAGGGCACGTTGATATTGCTGCCTATTCACCTAAAGGTGAGTTAATCGCAGAAACCACATCCAAGTACCTTCCTCGAAAGTTAGTATACAAGGCAAGGCTCAGGGGAAAGGTTCGCTTTTCTGCTGATATTACAGAGGTATTACCACCAAATTCCATTCTCAAGATTGCTTTTCATTCCGAGAAACCAGGCACAGAACCAACGACTGTCCACGGTAAAACTGTAGCATTCTAGGTTTACTACCCGCTACTTTATTCAAGTAGCGGGTAGTAAATTACAAGCTATTAGTACAGATGTGTTTTGTACACCTTCACTTTTGATCCCGCTAAAAAATACAGGGATTGCCGGGGAGGTAGGCATACATTGCTATAGGTTCTTTTGCCACCGTGGAACGTAGATTCAACAGATAATAACCACAATAACTTGGAAGGGATGTCGACATGAACGAACAAATTACACACTCCGGAGCCTGGGGCATTGTCCTAATCGTGGTTGCATTAGCCTCGTGGTTTTTATACCGTTATTTTGCGCCCAAGACTTGGAAGGAATGGGCGAGCGCTGGTGTGGTCCATGCTTTCATCATTGCTCTCTATGCTGAGATGTACGGGTTTCCGTTAACCATTTACTTGCTCGTCCGGTTCTTCGGCCTCGATCAGGCTGACTTCAACGCCAACCTCTGGTCCATGCTGCTGGGTTATGGCGAGACAGGTATGGTCATTTCGATGTTACTCGGGTACTTTCTTCTGTTCTCCGGCATCGGAATATTCATTGAAGGATGGCGCGAACTTCATCGTGCCCGTCAGGAAAACAGGCTTGTCACGGACCGTCTTTATGGGCTGGTACGGCATCCCCAATATACCGGACTTTTTATCGCCCTTTTTGGTGAGGGTGTTGTCCACTGGCCAACCTTCTTTTCAGTCGCGCTTTTCCCCATTATCGTTATTGCCTATACCCTGCTTGCAAGAAGTGAGGAGCGTAAAGTAATGGAACAGTTTGGCGATGAATATAGCGCTTACCTGAAACGTGTACCGATGTTTATTCCTCGCTGGGGACAATGGGGAAAGCTACTTTCCATTCAGAGCGAAAGTCCTAACGAAAGAGACCAGCCACCGTTAAGTTCAGACACCAAATCAAGCACTAAAAAGAATGAGGACATGAAAACCGAAATAAAAAGAGATTAACCACAACAAGCAGAATAAGAATATGGTCATAAATGAATTGGAAACTGTAACCAAAGATCCAACCTGCGGCATGTCTGTGGACGAAGCCAGCACTTTGTTTTCGGATAATATAAAGACTTTTACCGAAGGCGATAGACTCTACGATGCAATGCTCCAGAATATATATTCTGCCAAACGAGAAATTCTGATAGAGAGCTATATATTTAATCTAGATCCCATTGGGGAAGCATTTATTATTGCTCTTAATCATAAGGCCGCCGAAGGGCTTCTCATAAAAATTCATCTGGATGCCGTTGGTTCACGTCACTTTAAGCAGGGACCTAGTTTTAAAAAACATCTGCACAGGAACATCTCTCTAAAGTGGTTTAACCGCTGGAACTGGAAAAAACCATTAGAATTCAATGTAAGAAACCATCGTAAACTGTTAATCATTGATCGTGAGACCGTATTTGTCGGTGGCTATAATATCCATAGCCAATCGTCACGTAAGTATTTTGGTATGCCCCGATGGAGGGACACCCATATCATGGTTAAGTCTGACGCTGTTCAGATTTTTTCACGCTACTTTGAAGTGCTTTGGAATAGCAGACAACATAACTACCTCGGGCCACTCGGCGGTCTGGATGTTATTCCTAATATATCGAGAAAATGCCGGTATATTTTGCGATGCCGACTTAATACCCTTCTTGATATGGCCCAAGAGCAAATACTTTGCACTACCCCCTATTTTGTTCCCGACGAATTTATTCTCAAGGGTTTGATACGGGCTGCAAATCGAGGCGTTGATGCCCGTTTATTAGTACCTTACGAAAGTGATCATCCAATGATTAACGCTTTGGCAGTTAATTATTATCATCGGTTGGTAAAAGCAGGTATTAAGGTATTTGCTTATCAACACCGACTTATTCATGCAAAAACTCTAGTAATAGACTCTAATACAGCCATGATTGGCTCTGCCAACATGGATTACAGAAGTTTATTCATCAACCATGAACTAATGTGTATTTTTTCTTCACCCAGTCTTGCCAAAATATTCAAAGATATTTTCTTTGAAGACTGTGCAACGGCATTGCTAACCACATCAAAAACCAAGTTCAATATCAAATCATGGTGGCTTTGGCGGCCTTTAGCATCTCTTCTCAAACATTGGATTTAAAATTCTCATAACTTGTTTATAAATTAAGTACTGGTTTTTCATTGGTCGCAACTAACCATCTCAACCAGTAATGTGCGCTACTTGATAAACTTCATACGTACTTTCAACAAATTGGTTTCCCCCCCATCAACTACTTTTTTGGCAACACTATCTGGCCACAATTGATTTATTAACACCCCTTTGGTTTTAGATATTATCAGGAAGTTTACAAAAACCCTGAGGTGGAACATCTAAAGCACTGTTGAACTTACTGGACAAATTTTGGAATGCGATAAGCCCGGTTAATTCCACAATACTATCCTCGTCAAAGAAGCACCTTAACCTCTCCACCAATTGGTCCGCCACTTGTTGATCTGAATAAGTAACAGCCTCCGTGTACTCAAGAGCCACCTTCTCCTTATCATCGAAGAGATCACTCTCTTTCCACTGAGCAAGTTTCTCAACTTTTTCCATTGAACCAGAACGTTTGGCCAGAGTGGCAGAGTTGATATCAACACAGAAACGACACCAATTGATTTGCGATACTCTTACCGTAACTAATGAACGCAACTCAGGGTCCAATGGAGAGCGTTTTCGATCCAACACACCGTATAGCACAGCAATCGCTGCAAATAACTTAGGAACTCTTGCCCAAAGTAAACCTGGCTGAAGTATTACTCCATATTTTCTTTTTTGATTCCAAAAGAAAGGCCTTAAAACCCAAGGGTACTCTGTTAACTTCTTCACCGAAACTCTCATAAGTTAGTCCTCAAGTGCCTAACTCTATCTATAGGGCTAGTGGTTTTATGTGTTAGGTTTTATGTAGTGTTAAAGAACTCATGTATGTTCACCCGTTTCTGTTGCTGTTCTTAGTAATCAACATACCAATCTGTATGATAACTATAAGATCTTGCTTTTCTCGCCATTCCAGAATTAGCCAGTAAACTACAGAGCCATTCAATATCAAAAGAAGAAAGTCATTTCGATTATTGAAACCTCTCAACTGGGTGTTTCAACTATCCTTCTCTAGTCTTGTTGATAAAATTAATCGAAGCCCAATCGGGGCAACTAAAGTAGTTACTATGGCTACAATGACAATTGATGAAAACAAGTTATCGACAATCGGTGAGCCTTTTCCAATTTCAAAAAGACCTGCTTGCAATGCGATATTAGCAATGATCAGCTCTACCGCCCCTCTTGCACTCATTGCAGTGCCAACAGCCCAAGCATCTCGTTGAGAAATACCCGCCATCATCGCAGGAATCGCTGCCCCTAAAAGTTTTCCAAAAAATGCTATGCCAATGAGAACACTCAAGAACAGAGGTGTTTCTGTTACAGCTGAGAGATTTAGTTCGAGTCCAATGGACGCAAAAAAAATGGGTGCTAAAAAGCCAGTGGTAATGGCTGCCACTTTTTTTCTTAGATCGTCATATACGGGTTTAGTAATGGTTTGCTTGCCAAAAAATAGACCTGCCGCAAAGGCACCAAGAATAAAATGAAGCCCTAGTAGCTCTGCAATGACAGCAAATATCACTCCCATGACCAAAAGGAAGCTGAACTCCATTTCTTCAACTCCAAGATTTGCGACGAAACGAGCAACTGGAGGCATAACAAATTTTCCTAGAAGCAACACAGTGCCAAGAAAGGAAAGTACTTGTATAAAAATCAACAGCAATTCACTGCCATCAGGCAAACTGCCTGTATTGAGTATGGCTGTTAGTACACCCAACAAAATCAAACTGAGCAGGTCATCAAACACGGCTGCGGAAACAATCAGCTTACCAATGGAGCTTCTTAATAGCTGCATATCCATCAGTACTTTAATGGTGACAGGAACTGCAGTGATCGCCAGTGCGGTACCAACAAAAAGCGATTGTGCGAATCGTAGTTCAGTTACAGGTAACCAAAACCAAGCTAAAGCAAAACCACCGGCTAGCGGAACTGCCATGGCACTGGTGGCAACTATCACTGATGTAAAATGCGATTCGATCAATTCTCGAGGTCGCATTTCAACACCGGCTAATAGCATAAGAAAAAAAATACCTAGGTCCGATAAGGCCATAAAATGATGATTACTGGAGAGATCAAGGATAGGTATTTCATCTCCGAGTAAACCGGCCACGAGACCGAGTGCAACGCCCGCGATAATTTCCCCGACCAGGACTGGTTGCTTAAGCTTGGCTGCAATAGAGCCACATAGACGAGTTGCCACAAGCAAAACAAGAATAACCCAGAGTGTTTGCATGTTTTCGTTACCAATTATTTGATGTTTGTAACATAAGCCAGCGTTCTATTTTTGAAAGTATTAGTCCCGCCCTGATCTGACACTTAACAGACTGAAATTGGCTTAAATTCCGTCTTATTTTCAACTTAACCCCTCATCATTTGCGCCAAGTAAAATGCTCATAAACACCTGACCAGAACATACCAAAGGCTATGGCAAAGAAGAGCTCTTCTATTGGCAAAAACCCTAAGTGCCACCCAGAAAGTTCTGCATGATTCCAAACTCTCTCAATATAATTCGGCGCACTCCATTCCAGACCGGCAAGAAAAATGACGTAATAGCCTAGAAATAATACGCCGCCAATCCATGTTTTTCGTTTAAGATCGGGTCTGCAAAGAGTATTGGCAACAACGCCCACCAGCATGGCGAGGGTAGCTGGATAGATCGGATTCCAAGGGAAGATATATAGCAAAGGAAACGAAATGAACGGTGCTACTAGCGCCTTATAGTGATGCCGGTGTAATGGCTTATTGCGCTCTTTGACCGTAACAGACGTAGGAATCTGGTGAGTAAGCAAATTATAAAAAACCGCAGCAATACCACCAATACCAAAACAGAAGATTAGGCTTTCAATGTCAAAGCCTGTATTTATTGCTAGATTGAACAGGCTGGGCGGCGACCAGTATTCAGGCACAAACAGAGGTTCAGTCAAACCAAACGGCATAGTAAACAGACTTGTCCATATCATGGTCCGTCTGTGAACCGGAAATACTGCGTAAACAACCACCCAAGGGACGAGAAAAACGCTAGACCAAAGTAGCCAGACGTATTGATCAGCAACCATCATATATCTCCAACGGACAGCATACCTTCCTATTTCACAGATTAGCTACAATTGGTCAGACTGTTTTTATACATATACTTAACTCCAGATGGCTGCTAGCCACGCCAATTTATCCACTGAAAATTTATTCAATAAAGCCGTATTCCATCTGGAGTTTATATTCTATTCATCTGCTCTTTTATCTATCCCATTAAGCAGACCGTAAATATCACTATCTGTGGTTAACACTAGGGTTGTATTGCTATCGATAACCGAGTGATAAGTCTCAAGGGTCTGCACAAAGTCATATAGCTCTCTTGCAGGCTTGTTTTGGTTGTAAGCACTGGCATATATCTCCGTCGCCTTGGCATCAGCAAGGCCTTTTATTGTTTCGGTTTTACGATAGGCTTCGGATTCTATTTCCTGCAAATCTTTCTCTTTACTCCCTATAATTCTTGCGGCCTCCCCCGCGCCTTCAGATCTAAATCTTTCCGCTATCTGTTGGCGCTCACTGATCATGCGTGCGTAGATTTTCTGGCGTACACTTTCGTTGTAGTTGATACGCTTAAACCGAATATCCAATAGCTCAATACCAAACTCACTGAGTTTGCCAGAGGCAGCGGCAAATATATCTTCTTCAATCTGTCGTCTTCCACGCTTAATAGGTAACAACTTACCAATATCTACACTTTTTAACAGCGGGTCCACGTAAGCTACACGATCTTTTGTAGTACGAATAATTTCTATCAGCTCATGTTTGGCAACCGCATTACGCGTTTCACTCCCCAGAATATCTTCAAGTCTTGACTGTGCGCTTCTTTCATCCCTCAAGCGCAAAAAATACTGCATAGGGTCTTTAATCCGCCAGCGACCAAATGTATCTACCGTAATATACAGCTTGTCTTTTGTGGGCATGTCATTGGCCGATCCGTCCCACAGCAAAATACGTTTTTCGATACGGTTAACTTTTTGTATAACAGGTGTTTTAACCTTCAACCCGGCTTCATCTATTACCCCACCTACCGGCTTTCCGAATTGAGTAATTATCACTTGCTCTGTCTCATTCACCTGGTACAACGATTCATACGCCAAAACTATTAACAGGGAAAATACCGCTAATGTCCTATAAATCCACTTGTTCATTATTTGTCTCCTTTTGGAGTACTAAGTTGTAACAGTGGCAATACAGACGCTGCTTTGTCATCTAGCACCACTTTCGTTTTTATCTTTGGAAAAACACTGGTTAGTGTTTCCAGATATAAGCGTCGTTTAGTAACTTCTTCCGCCTTAACATATTCGGTTAACAGCGCGTTGAATTTGGTTGCATCCCCCTCCGCCCGATTAACCCTTTGTATTGCATACCCTTCTGCAGCTTGTATTGACTGATCGGCAGTACCTCTTGCTTTAGGAACAGCCTTGTTATATTCACCACGCGCGACGTTGATCATACGTTCTCGTTCTTGCTGCGCCTCGTTAACCTCATCAAAAGAAGCTTGTACCGGTTTAGGAGGATTCACATTTTTCAATTGAACCTGATCTATGCGCAGCCCCATTTGATAAAGGTTTACAACTTCCTGCATTTTTACCTGAGCATTTGTTTCAATTTCCTGGCGGCCAATAGTTAGCACCTCATCAACGGTTCTATCTCCAACCACCTCGCGCATTACGGACTCAGAAATATCACGTAATGCTTCTCCCGGATCCCTAACCTTAAACAAAAAATCAAAGGCGTCCTCAATTCTGAACTGTATAACCCACTCAACCAGTGCCGTATTTAAGTCACCGGTAACAATAGTACTTTCTAAGCTCCACTCACGAGGCTCAGAAATTTGTTCGCTGAAGGTGGCTCCAGGAGTACCAAAACCAAACTCTTCTTTTAGCTGCCGTTTAATAGGCACTTGTTGAACTGAGTCCACACCGAACGGAATTTTCAGATGCAACCCAGGGTCTACTACATAATGATAATGACCAAATCGCTGTACCACTCCAACTGATTCAGCCGATACTGTGTAAAAGCTGCCAAAACCCGCATAGATAAGGGCAGCAACAAAAATGACACCCCAAAGTAATTTAGGGGATCCCTCTAGATCAGAAAGTCTTAAATCATTCTTATTCATCTCACTGCCCTTCCTATCAAAAAAATAAGTTCATAAGTGCTTCACAGAAGCATCTTTCAAAAACATGGCCATCAACAAACTCTTGTAACCTCATCAACATAAATGACAAATATGCGATTACGCTTTTTTGGTATCAATGTCTTACAATATCTCCTTATACCGCTACCGTTCCCCGCCCCTTACTCACCAGTAGGTAACCGTAGCTAGCGGGGCCTGCGCAAACGATCTCAACCGTGCTCTCAATCAAAAGGGAACTCCTGTTCTCATTTCAAGGGGCCTTTTTATACCCCTAAACTCCTGATATTTTGCCCGAGGGTTATTCGATTTAATTTGAACTATTTGTGGCAACCATCACCTCGAGACTGGTGCGCCAGATTGTCCAACTCGCATTCTTCAGAATAATGAATAAAACTCCGTCTAACTTTTTCCGTAATAGTTTCTTGTAAGCAACCGTGGAAACGAAGGATCACGTTTTCAATATCCGCTAAAGAAACCTGAAGCAGGTCATAAACAACGAAAATCTCATCACTATTCACTTCTACCTTTTTGACGCCCATCAAAGCCCTTATATCATTTATAAGTTGCTTAACACTGTCCTTCGTTAAGGGCTTAATAAGCTTTATTTTTCTAGCTTTTTCAGATTCCTGACCCAGTTGTTTTTCTGATTTCCCATAGGTTGGCGTACCCACATACAAGTGGGGTCTTTGCTCGAATTTCCGCAGGCATTGCTCTGTGCAAAATTGATAGTCGATAGCTAAATATTGAATCGTAAATCCACTGTCTCTAACCTCCATTTCACAGACCGGACACTTTTTAATTACATGGATAACGCTCATAGTATTACCTCACCGGTTCTGGCTATTTCTAAAATCTCAAAATGAAAATTTTGCCTAACCAGAAGCAGGCTCTCCTTTTCAAGCAAACATATTAAGTGGTCGTATTTTCATCGCTGCCAATCTCAACCAAGCTTTCCGTTAAATATTGGTAAGGTGGAATAATCAGATTGGTCGGCGCAGGAACATTTTTGAAAACTCGCCCAGCTAAATCGTATTTGGAACCGTGGCATGGACAGAAGTAAAGTGCATCGTTGAACTCCGGGATACCCTCTGATTTATAGAGAGGGATGCAACCAAGGTGAGTGCATACGCCTACGGCAATAAATATTTCAGACTGTATGCTACGAAAATCATTTTTTGCATAGTGTGGTTGTTGGTTCACCTCAGAATCAGGATCTCTTAGTACGTTTTTATGCTCCGACTCTTGAAGCTTTTCTATATTCTCTTTGGTACGTCGCAGTATCCACACGGGCTTTTGTTGCCATGCCACCGTTATCATGGCTCCTGCTTCAATTTTTGAGATGTTAACCTTAACTGGCCCGCCAGAAGCCTTGGCTTTCGCACTAGGATTCCAGGATTGTATAAAGGGCACCGCGGAACCAACTACCGCCGCTCCGGCAAGAAAGGAGGTTCCAGCTATCAGAAATTTGCGTCGGCTATCATTCGGGTTTGTCATACATCACCTCTTCAAAACAAGTAACCTTTCAGTTACAGCCATGCTGACCGTTTCAATATCACAGCCGTTGGCTCTTAACAGTCCATTAGTGTCCAATGTCCCGCCGTGGTTTGTGTAGCCAAATGCAAAACAACGCTCTGAACCAAGGTCTAATGGCCTGCAAATACCTATTAATTTTTCCGGGCGCAAATGCGTGACGAATACACGTAGTTTTATTTCAGAAGGAAAAAGCGCCATTCGAGTCATATCGCAGGAAATAAAGGCATGTTCCGATTTATCCCTTGCTTGCCGAAAACGTCCAGGTTCCAACATATAAGTCACACAACTTGATATGCCCTTCTCGGCTAGATTTCCTTGTACCTGCAGGCATACATCCAATTGATAAGCGCCCACCGCCACCAATTGCACGTCGGCCACATTAACTTCGCCCAGAGTCAACGCACCCTGTGTGACTAGCTGTTCCGCCTGCTTTTCATCAAATAGGGTGTTCACCGGTTGTTTGGGTATGGTCATTGCCCAAATCTGTCCCTGTGTCTGATAACAGGCATTTAAACAGGCGATTGCAGTGTTAGCATCGGCCGGGTAAACGACTCGTGACACATCATTCATTTCCCCCATTAAGGCTTCGCCAAATAACGGGTCTTGGTGCGACTGTTCGTTTTTACCGTTTTCCCACACATGCGATGTCGCGATAATGGGCACCGATAACCAGTGAGGGGGGCGTCCTAAATCTTTCTGGTGACGAGCAAAAATAATTTCTTGCCGGATCGCGCCCAACATTTTTACAGCAAAGGCCTCATAGGTAGCGACAAGGTTCATACCCCCCTTGTTTCCCAATGCGGCACTAACCACCGCTTCTTCATTGAGCGCTGTAATAACCGCTCCATGAATAGACTCAGCAACACCATCTTCCTGCTGGAGTACCCGATGTTTTAATTTGTCTAACGTTTGCCCCATACGGTTGCTTCGCAGCTCATCAGGATTGCCAACTCTAACTCTTAATCCGGGGTTGATATCCACTAGTGCGACGAACTGATGATCAATGGCTTCCATGGGAGAATATTCGACATCCTTTGAAATCCATTGGGGTAAGGGCGTTTGACTGAGTGTCACCTTCCGTTGGTTTAATGGGTGGTTTTTCTCCCGTTGCCGTTTATCTCTGCCGTGTGAATTTAATAGTGAGGCCGCATGAATAGTGTCTTCTTGGGACACAAATAATTGTTTTGATAAGTCATTAAAATACTGTTGAGAAATCTCATCGTATTTGGGGTTTTCTGGTAACGGTGTGCCATGTGCCGCATTCAAGCCTGCGCCATAAAAACCGTAACCTTTAACCGTTTCCGCAATCAGATAGGGTAACTTGACTGGGTAGGCCATATGACCTGTACGCACCTGCTCTGCACAGGCTTGTAGTCTTGTCTCTGACTCAAAAATGCCCCAAATAAATGCGGCAGGATCACGACCATCAATGGCTATGGGATAGAACCCATTGAGTTGTAAATGCTGAAAGAACCACTCCATTCCACCTTGTTGATACATCGTTGATCGCTGGTCTATACGACGGCCATTAGCAATCATCACGGGAGTTACCAAACCACAATCTTCGGCTCGCCACCACCGGCTGGCCCAGTCACTGCCTCGCTGCTCCTCAAAGGCACCGTCACTCAGAAATGCCACCAGGTTTTCGCCTGGCAGGGGCATGTGCACGTATTGCAGCTCTGCGAACCCAAGATACCCCCCTTCTATAAGACCACCGGCGGTATGTGGATTTACGTGACTACCTAACGGGACTCCTGGCTTACCCTCATCATTAATGGCATAACTATAAAAATCTCTTGCCAGTTGAGATAAGCCCTGCTCATCCCAACGATAGCGCTCTGCTTGCTCAGGGTATAAATTACCCAACAAAACATTGATGCTCTCTATCGCTGCCACACAATGACCCTGCCCCATCATCCAGCTACGTGTATGACCAGTTAAAGTATTTGCTGCCATATAACCTAAATAACCAGGCACCATATTCAGTGATCCACCCGTATGGCCTTGCGGATTTTCCTTAAAGTCTTCAGCCTGAAGGCCCCTACCATCAAGATAAACTTTACTGGCATATGTCATGTGTACCACCATCCACATGGCAGCACTGGTTAGACGGTCAACAGCCACAAAAATATCGAACAAATCGTCGAGTTGGGCAAATCGCTTTTGACATAATAATTGCTGACACAAATCAAACACTCGAACCTGGGTCTCATCCGTGTGTTGAATAACGCCATAACCTTTCGCCCACGCTTCAAATGCTGGATAGTTTGCACGGTATAACGCAGCTTTCTGTTGGATGCGGTGTTTATCTTCTGCACTAACCGGAAACATGATGATTCACCTGATTTATTTTATGGAATAAGCCACTTCGGCTAACAGATTGGAGCATGGCTTGGTGTTCGTTGCTGTTGATGACCCAACAATCTACGCTCGATTCTTTTGTTGTGAGGTTGAGGGAGCTATCGCTGCCTCGGTTGTTAGAAAGACCGTCGATTGGGGCTAATTCAATACCCAAATGCCCTAACTCTCTGAGCAAACGATGACATAGCGGTATTGAATGCTCGGCTATGCCTCCGCTCAAAATTATCCCGTCTAAACCACCTAATAATGCGTAATAAGCACCCAGTGTTTTACGGATACGATGGACAAACAGCTCAACGGCAAGTTGTGCATCCTTGGAATAGCTAGCTAGAAGATCGGCCATGTTAGCGCTTTCACCCGATACTCCCAGCCATCCGGACTGCTCATTCATCACACGATCAGTCTCCTCTGGCGACCAAGCTTCGCGCCGTTGTAACCAAGTCAACAACCCTGGATCGATATCGCCACAGCGGCTGCTCATTAACAAACCTTCGTTGGGCGTAAATCCCATGCTGGTCTCGATCGGTCTGCCATAAAGAATCGCGGCCATGGAACAACCACTACCCAATTGCAGAGTAATCAGCCGATAACCATTATTGGTTTGTTCAGGTTGGTGACTGAGCAACTCCCAGGCATTTTTCATCCCTGCATGAGCGAAACCATGAAATCCATAGCGCCGAATACGATATTTTTCTTGCAGGTTTTTTGGTAACCCGTATAGCTGGGATACTTTAGGTAAATCGTGGAAAAATTCTGTGTCGAATACAGCGATGATTTTTGCCTTAACAGAGAGCTGTAATAGGGTTTTTACACACCAGACACTCTGCTCATTATGCAAAGGCGCTAACTCAATCAAAGTATCTAGTGCAGGGATGATTTCATCGGTGATGATGAATGGTTTAGAAAAATTCGGACCACCATGAACAAAGCGTACGATAAAAATATCGACAACTTGAGCGCTTACCAGTTGTTCAAGAGCAACCTCAAGCTCATCAATACTGGTTACGCCAGCCATATCTTCGCGACCAGCCTTAGTAGACTTAAACCAAGCCCATTTGACTGTTGCGCTTCCTGGGTTAAGCACGCAAAAAGTGAGCGGTTGCAAAGTTTTCACCTTTATTTGGTATTAAGCATGTTGTAAATTGCCGCCAACAGCCATCCAATAATGCCTGCTGTCAACGCCCACCCAATCAGGCCTAAGGAAAAATTCACCAGTGACATATGCCAGCCCATAGCGGAAAGGTCCATATGCAACATACCGCCAGAAACCCTCATCATACTGTCAGGAATAACCCATACCAAAAGGCTACAGACAAGCCACGCTATGGAAAAACTAATAGCTGATGCCCATCCAAATTTGATTGCATTGAGATTCATTATTACTCCTCCCTAGGCATTGAACCTTCTCTATTAAAAATCGCTTGCTCACGCGTATTTGCGTGGAAGTAAGCAGAATAGTTTTCAATTAGAAATCATGTAATCGGTTTGCCGCTTGACTCATACGCATCGCCTCGTGCTCTTCCAGGGACAGCAGTTGATCTATCAATTCCTGCCACGAAGATGCAGCATCCCGGTTGCGTAAATAACGGTAGAGCTCTATCACCTGCCCATGTTGGTGAGTGATTTCGGTGATAATTTCATCCGCATCCATCTGTGCGAAGGGTTTATCACACTTTTCATGACGAATAATGGGGTGCTTATCAAGGTATTCGTAACACCAGGTATTCAATGCATTTTCATCTGCTGTTTTTCGGAAGCCATCGAGGACTTCCACAAGCTTTTGCTCATGATCTGAGAGATAGTCGAGCAAGATTTTGGCTCGCTCACTCTCATTTTGAGTGGCGCAATGTTGCATACAGCTTGCTAGGTGCTGATGAAATTCACGGGTCCAATTCAGGACATCTTTCAACGTTTCAATTTGCATAATCTTCTCCTCTACACTGTGAGTATGTTGTGATAGCCAGCAACATCTACGTCAAAGGTCGTCGTGCGACGCAAATGATCTCGCATTCCTTCCAAAGCATCTGGGTCTCCATGAACCAACTGAATGGGCATATTTTTCCGCAAATCTGATTCTTTAAGCCAATGTTCCAGATTCTCATAATCGCCATGACCAGATAGACCATGCATTACTTCGACCTGTGCCTTAATGGGTAACCATTGACCGTGAATTTTTACACTATCGGCGCCCTGCAACATTTTTGCTCCGCGTGTCCCTCCCGCCTGATAACCGGTAAATAAAACGGTCGTTCGGTGATCACCCAAAAGGCGTTTGAAGTGATGCAAAATCCTGCCGCCAGAGGCCATGCCACTGCCGGCGATGATGATGTGCGGAAAGCGCTGCTCAGCTAATGCTTTCGAGTCTTCGACACTGGCTGTATAGGTAACTGCACTACACATCGCCTGGCATTGCGCAGGCGTTAAGCGATGCTCGTCAGCATAACGACAGTAAATTCTGGAGACATCAATCGCCATCGGACTATCCAGATAAACGGGAATTCTGGGGATACGGTCCTGCTCTATCAAGGTTGCCAGCATATGTTGAAGGGTCTGTGCGCGACTCACCGCAAAACTGGGAATGAGTAAAACTCCCCCCTTTTTTGCCATGGCATTTACTACCTTCGCCAATTGTTCAAAAACATCGGCTTTATCGTGGCGGCGGTTACCATAGGTAGATTCAAGTAACAGCAAGTCCAATTCAGGCAAAGGCTTGGGAGCACGCATAAAAATATCATCGGGGCGGCCAACATCGCCGGAAAAGCCAACGCGCTTACCTTCGGCTTCTATAATAATGCTGGCTGCACCGAGAATATGTCCGGCGCTTTGCAAACGAACCTCAATGTCACCTACAGAAAAACATTGACCAAATTCAGCTGATTCAAATAACTCCATGCTTTTCTCTGCCGTAGCGCGGTCATAAAGTGGCAGCGGATGTTCATGTTTGCTGAGCTTATGTTTGCCATAATACTTGGCATCTTCTTCCTGGATATGTCCGCTATCGGCTAATAAAATCGCGCATAAATCTTTAGTGGCATGATGAGTAAAAACTGGCCCACGAAAGCCTTGCTTATACAGGGCGGGTATATAGCCAGAGTGATCCAGGTGAGCATGAGTCAACAGTACCGCGTCAAGTTTATTGATATCGAGCGGTAATGGTTGCCAGTTACGCTTGCGAAGCCACTTATATCCCTGATAAAGGCCACAATCTACAAGCACTTTTGTCATTTTTGTCTCAACCAGATATTTGGATCCGGTAACCGTTTCTGTACCGCCTAAAAAGGTAATTTTCATGACGAACTCTCCCTCGCAACTTGTAAACACTCATGCACAGGCGCTATCAGAAGATCAGAAATCTCCACCCTATTGGAGTTATGTGGAATAGTGTTGGTGGTAACTAATTGCGACAAACCACTCCGCAACAACACTTGGTCAATATCATTGGCAAAAATACCGTGTACAGCGGCGCACTGAATGCTATCAACGCCCTGTTTTTTGAGCGCTTCAATGCACTTAAGAATGGTTTGGCCACTCGATATAACATCGTCGATGATAATTGCGGTGTAATCTTGAAAACGCGCCAAGTCAGGCAAGGTCACCACCACATCCTGATCACCATAGCGTTGTTTTTCTCCAATGATGAAGTGGTGACTACTATGGCCCGCAATCTGCGAGACCCACTGCTCACTTTCTGCATCAGGCCCCACTAAAAGCACTTTTTTCTGCCCTTTTAACCAGTCGGCCAGCACTGGCGCCCCCTGCACTACCCGGCAGGGAATAGTGTAGATTTCATCCAGTGAGTGATATCGATGTAAATGAGGATCGACAGTGACGAGCCAATCGACCTGTTGTGATAACTGCTTGGCAAAAATTCGGGAAGTAACCGCTTCGCCATCAATAAAGCGTCGATCCTGACGCATATAGCTCAGATAAGGCGCGATTAGACCAACGCTTAATGCACCCAGTTCACGCAAAGTAGCAGCGAGAAATGCCAGCGGTAAAAATTTGCAATCGGGACGGGATAAATCCGCCAAAATAATGCAATGCCGGTTAGCAACCGGCGTTTCAATACGCAAGTAGGACTCACCATCGGGAAAGTTACGAGTATCAGTATGGCCAGCTATGGCAGACAACTTATTACATAAGCTTTCAAGCAAATTGTGTGGTTCAAGAGCAAAAATAATCGGTTGAGAAGCAGTCATAAGGGCTCTCCAATTTGGAAAATATCCGGATTATCATGGTAATAAGCCAAGGCATAATTACTCTCGCCAGTGCTTTCACTAAACAGCGTAAACAACGGATCGCCAGCTGATACGAATGTGCCGGTATTAGCATGTAATCTAATGCCTGCGGCAGGATCAAAAGGCGCTCCAGCCAACTTGGCCAAGCGCGATAACTTACGGTTATCTATTGTTTGAATAACACCCGAACGAGTCGCTTTTTCTTCAACGCGATACCTAGCATCGGGTAAAGATTTGAGCCCACCTTGAGCCTCGGTAATACACAGGAATTTTGCCCAGGCTATGCCACTATCAAGAAGTTCAGAGGCCTGCTGCAACGCATTCTCTAAGCCGCACTGCTGAGCAAGGTCCAATAAATGTGCTGCCAACATTAAGGCGCGTGCGCGCAAATCCTGAGGGGCATGTGAAAGACATTGCAGAACAGCCAACAGGTCTCGCGCCTCTTCCACTGGCCCTATGCCTGCGCCAACAGGCTTGCTACCGTCAGTAATGATGCAGCGTGCATGAATGCCGCAGGCATTGCCCACTTGGGTAAACAAGCCTGCTAAGCGATCTGCGTCGGCTTGTGTTCGGACTTTAGCGGTATCGCCCACTGGAATATCGATGATTGTATGGGTCGAACCCGCCGCGATTTTTTTTGAAAGAACCGAGGCTATCAGTTGCCCTTCACCATCGAGATCCAACGCCCGCTCAATACGAATTAACAGATCGTCAGCAGGACTTAAATTTACCGCTCCACCCCAAGCCAAACACGCCCCTGTATCGGCCACTACCCGCTGAATATCACTTAGGTGGAGATTAACATTGGTGAGCGTTTCCATTGTGTCAGCCGTACCGGCCGGCGATGTAATGGCTCGGGAAGATGTTTTGGGGATGGTTAAACCTGCCGCACTGACAATAGCGACAACGAGAGGCGTTGTACGGTTACCAGGCAGCCCGCCAATACAATGTTTATCAAAAACTCGTTCGCTATCAGTCCAATTCAAACGCTTGCCACTATTCACCATTGCTTGAGTCAGACCAATAATTTCATCGGTATTTAAACGGTTACCCGCGCAGATACTGAGAAAACTGGCAATTTCAATATCGGTATATTTGTGTTGACTGATATCCGTTACGATTGAGTGAATTTCGGTATCATTAAGTGCATGCCCGTAAATTTTTTTTCGCACTGCACCTAAAGACTCGACTAAGGGTGCATGGCTGACACTGACAGCTTGGCCATGTTTGACCTTTAATCGCTGCTGTGCAATTTTTGAAAACCCAATCTGATCATGCTGTAGCATGGCATTTGTCACCACGTAAAGCGTCGCAATCAACGCGCTAGTATCGGTCTTAATCAACAAGCGTGTATTAGAACTGAAGCCCTCAGCCCGGCAAATGTGACAGTCTTCTCGCATGTAAACAACGGGCTCTTGATGGGTATCAATTCCCATCTCAATTGTCTTTAGAAAATGTATAGATGCCATGACAAATTCCTAAAATTAAAGCGTCATAAACTTACTAATTGCTAACCTCTAGCATTCACTTAACAGAACAAATAAGACTTACATCACTTCTTGTGGCAACTCCATGGATCACGTTTAGCATTGTCTTTAACGTTTTCGTCCTCAAAACGGTAATGCCCTTCT
>Ga0209578_10000341_pt1 | contig 65666 bp, 58 predicted proteins | sample tdAd472_FD_187127 | JGI IMG/M metagenome (GOLD analysis project Ga0209578, IMG submission 187127) | Marine sediment microbial communities from the Atlantic coast under amendment with organic carbon and nitrate - tdAd47.2 (SPAdes)... | ecosystem: Environmental > Aquatic > Marine > Coastal >...
ATGTCAAGGGCTGGTAAGGTTCTGCGCGTTGCTTCGAATTAAACCACATGCTCCACCGCTTGTGCGGGCCCCCGTCAATTCCTTTGAGTTTTAATCTTGCGACCGTACTCCCCAGGCGGAGTGCTTAACGCGTTAGCTGCGACACCAAAGACCTAAGGCCCCTGACATCTAGCACTCATCGTTTACGGCGTGGACTACCAGGGTATCTAATCCTGTTTGCTCCCCACGCTTTCGCACCTCAGCGTCAGTATCGATCCAGCAAGTCGCCTTCGCCACTGGTGTTCCACCTAATATCTACGAATTTCACCTCTACACTAGGTATTCCACTTGCCTCTCTCGAACTCTAGTCTATCAGTCTCAAGGGCAGTTCCGGAGTTGAGCTCCGGGATTTCACCCCTGACTTGATAAACCGCCTACGCGCGCTTTACGCCCAGTAATTCCGAACAACGCTAGCCCCCTCCGTATTACCGCGGCTGCTGGCACGGAGTTAGCCGGGGCTTCTTTACTAGGTACCGTCATTATCTTCCCTAGCGAAAGAGTTTTACAACCCTAAGGCCTTCTTCACTCACGCGGCATGGCTGGATCAGGCTTGCGCCCATTGTCCAATATTCCCCACTGCTGCCTCCCGTAGGAGTCTGGGCCGTGTCTCAGTCCCAGTGTGGCTGATCATCCTCTCAGACCAGCTATGGATCGTCGCCTTGGTGAGCCATTACCTCACCAACTAGCTAATCCAACGCGGGCCGATCCTTGGGCGATAAATCTTTGGCCAAGTGAAATCAATCACAAGGCATCATATGGTATTAGCCACCGTTTCCAGTAGTTGTTCCATACCCAAGGGCACGTTCCCACGCGTTACTCACCCGTCCGCCACTCTTCCATGGACCGAAGTCCACTTCATCGTTCGACTTGCATGTGTTAGGCCTGCCGCCAGCGTTCGTTCTGAGCCAGGATCAAACTCTCATGTTGATCAACGTTCAATCCCCGCACACAATTCACATTTTGCGATCCCATATATAAATACATGAAACCGCGTAAAGCATATTCAAAACGCTCAGGAAGTGTGTACGAACAACCAAACAATTTTGCTCAGAGCCTAAACCCCGAACTACAGGCCGCCGCCTACACTTCCCTTCATCTTATCAACAATGTCAAAGAACAATTCCGCCGGGCTTTCCCGGGGGCCGTCGGTGCGTTGTGCCCCGGCGACGGAGGCGGGTTATATGGACCTCCCCCTGAACTGTCAAACCCTTTTTTGAAATAAAATGAGCTTTTTTTAAAATTCCCACAAAACCTAAGGAAAACAGCAATGTTCGGCATTGAAGGGTGAATTGATATAACTATACTTCAGCTTGGAAAAGCTTAACCAAAGCCATCGAAACTCGGATATAGATTCATCAATGAAAGCAGCTGAGCAAAAAGTCGAAGTCATTATTCCGACACTTGCGCAACATGAGCGAAGGCGCGAGCTCGAACGCGCCATCCAATCAGTCTTGGCGCAAGACGGGGTCGAGGCTCGGCCTGTAGTTATTTTAAACGGCCCATTCATAGCCCCCGAAATTAAAGAGTGGCTTGAAAGTCGACACGACATTAGATGCCTACATTCAAGGGGTAAAGGCGTTTCAGCGGCGAGGCTCTACGGCGTTCTCCAAGTATCGGCCCCTTTTTTCGCAACACTGGACGACGATGACGAGCTATTACCAGATGCTCTAAGGACAAGGTTTAAGGCATTTGATGCAGAGACTGATGTTGTCGTCACGGGCGGTTATATCGACCGAGACGGCTCGAGACTGAAAACACCAGATAGTAGGTTTTTCAAATCCGACTCACCAATTCAAGCTATGCAGTATGGCAACTGGCTAAGCGCTAATGGAGGCATGTTTAGAACAGAGTCTGTTCGAAACGGATTTTTCCAGGATCTGCCAGACATTCTCGAATGGACTTATCTCGCTTGTAAATTAAGCCTCAAACTAAATGTTCGGCTGATTGAGAAATACACTTATGTGACTCATGTTGGCAGCTTCAAACATGCGTCTGAAAGCACAGAATACCACCTTCAATCTCCTGACGTCATCCGGCGTATTCTGGAACTCCCCTTACCAAAGGAAGTACGCCGCTCGTTTCAACGCCGTCTTGGAAGAACATTATTAAACCGATCGAAACTGAAAAGAAGATCAGGGGACTGGCCAGGATCGCTATTAGATTTTATACGCTTCCTTTGCCTTCCAGGCCGAACAGGAAACATCACGCTTCGAAATACCCATTAATCAATTACCCGGCGTAAACATCATTGATTCGTTCAGCACAAGATTTTAGCGCTACCATCTTTCGCTTCAACAATGCATCAGCGCTTAAAAGCGGCTGCTCTTCATTCATGACCCTCTGCAAACATTGTTTCAGGCGGTCCGCCTTAAATTTCGAATAAAGTCTCCCGCTTCCCAAAGGTAAGTTTTCACCGCTGCTATTCCACAATTTCGGGGTCAAAGGCGAATTTTGGTAGGGGATTTCAAGCGATGCCATCATATCCTCCCATTTAAATTTATTATGGAAGTGAAACTCAATAGGAATCCACGGTGTCCGAAAGGCATCGGCAGTGATGGCACCGTGCATTGCTTCCGCTATCACGAGAGACGCATGGCGGATCGCATCAACAAACTTCGATGGCTCTACATCTGGCGACAAATACATCAAACCCAGATCGCCGCAAATCTCATTCAACCACTTGCCGGAAGACCAATGCGTATTCACATGGGGCACGAATACCGTCCTTGAACGTTTTCCTTCAGCTACAACGTCATAATTGTCCGCGAGTAGAAAGGCGCCATCACAAACAGCCTTTTCAAGAGGCTCTCCCAACAACTCGGCTGTTTTCGGGCCACGCACACAAGCCACATGCCAACTATCGTCTAAGGCCGCAGAGATACCTCCATAGCCCGCTCCTGAGGAAAAGACGACTTTGCGCTCATAGGGACGCACCAGCTCAATCTGCTTATCGTTGAGAATAGTTCCGATTCCCAACACGCAGACATCTGAGCGCTTGATTAATTCAGGTGAAAGATATCTAGCTAACAACCAAGGATTAATATCATCACCAAAGTTCCGGCTTTTATAGCGTGCGGAATAATCATTAAAATAATGAATCGCCATTTTAAATCCTGCGCTGCACGAGCTGCCAAACTCGATTTTCAATCCCAACGGGTTTACCCATCACGGCCCAAATCATAGTATGAACAGAGGTAAAGATAACCGCACCTACAGCAATTTTTATAAGTAAACGCCAAACTTCACTCTCTCCGCCGGCCCAGTGACCAACAATCACGACGCCAGCAACCATGAATAAGGTTGCAGTGAATGGGCGGAAAATTGGTTTTAACACATCAAGGACCTGAAGCCCCAACACCTGGGTATATAGGCGCATTTGCAGTATGCAGAATATTACACTGGTTATGACCAACGCCCAGATTGCCCCGATCAGCCCCCAAGTTATCAAAGCGAATGCGAAAATGGGAATACGAAAACATGCAAAAACAGCCGAATTGACAAACAGCTCCTTCGTTCGGCCCGTTGCAGTCACCATCGGTCTCGCAATTGCAAAAATGGACTGAAGGCCCAGAGCCGGCAAAAGTATCTGCAGGTAGATAACAATTCCAACCCATTTCTGACCAAGAAGCAGAGGCACAAACTCTTCAGCTATCAACGCTGTTCCAACGCAAACAGCGAAGCCAATTGAAGCCATTATACCGATTGTCTCTCTTGCCAGACGGGTTAATTGCTGTCCGTCCTCTGAGATTTTCGAAAATGTTGGAAAGAAGACATTATTCAACGGCCCAAGGAATTCAGTAGTTGGGATTTCAGCGATATTTCTTACCATAAAATATACGCCGCTATCCGCCACACCCTGAATTCGCCCTATCACAAAATGGTCTATACGCATCGCAATAGTCGAGAGCATTCCTGAAAGCGAGAGCCATGCGCTAAACGAAAACAAATCTCTAAATCGAACCAAGGAGAATCGCGGCCTAAACGGCACAAACATATAAGAAAGGATAAAATAGGCCACGGCCATCGACACCGTTGCGACGACAAGCGCCCAATAACTTTGATAAATGATGGCAATAGAGAGGGCTACTCCCAACGAAACCAGCTTCTGTGCAATAATCAAAAACGATCCCGGAGAAAAGCTTAAGGCCCTTTCAAACACATGAAACTTCGGGTTAGCAAACCCCGTAATGACTGGTGAGAGAGCCAAAACGTACAGGACGGTTTGCAGCCTTGAATCGCCAAAAAAATCCGCAAGCAGTCCAGCACTTGCCACCATAATGACTGCAAACACCACTCCCCTTAGAACCGATAAGGTCCATGCTGAGTGAAAATGCCCTTCGTCCAGCTCCGGTCTTTGAATTAAGACCTGCTTCACATCAAACTGTGCCAGACCTTCCATAATGGCAACAACAGATGCAGCTATAGCCACAAGACCGAAGTCCTCAGGCGAAAGAAGCCGCGCAAGGATAACTATTGAAACAAGTCCTAACAGTCTGGCTGTCCAACGAGTTAGAAAAATCCAAGCTGCCCCACGTGCCACCAAATTTGATAAACTTGTCATCAAAAACCAATCATCACATCAACCCTATGTCCTTGCTTCACAGTGCAATGGAATAAGAATTCAAAAAGGATAAAAGATAATAAATCAGTAAATGCAGGAGAGCGATAGACATTCCCTCACTTTCACAAAAATTCAAGGGTCAAGAAATAGCTCCCTTATTTTTTTGCTGCCACTCAAGTCAATCGTCCCAAATTCTGCGTCCGCCGACGTTAATGGGTTGATCGGCGGTGGGCCATATATGCCACGCGAGAGAGAAACACCTGGCCTGTTAAGCGTCGGGTCGTGGTTAAAGCTCCCGGCGATATTTATAAAGCTCCGTCCTTTATGTTTGGCGCCCAACACGTCCCCATAAGTGCCTTCTTGAATACGGTTCTTATCGAAACGAATTGGCGGCAGGCCCGGAAGGTTTTTATATACCTCATCAAGGAGAACCTCATCAGCGTCGCGCTCATCAACAGGGCCAAGCCGTTCCGTCAGCCAACGACCCAGACTGATCGTGCGACCGTCTCCAAGTTCCACATAAATATGCTCGAAAGTTTCTTTGAAATCCTGTTCTTCGAGATAAGGAGAAATTGTCACTTCCAGCGGCTGGCTGCTTTGCAAAAGCAAGAGAGATACAAGTGCCGCCTTCATGAACTACCTCCGTTGAAACCGCGCCCATGGAGGCTTTTAATTGAGGCAGCAAGAAGGCAAAGACTAAATCAAATTCAAGGCTTTATATATTTTGTTATAGCCCTCCGCGCTTTTCCGCCAATTGCGCTCCCGCTCGACAAAGGCGCGGCCATTCTCAAGAATTTCCGGCCAGGCTTCTCGTTTGGCTGACCAAAGATCAATCGCTTCTGCCAATGCGTGCGGATCATCACTTGGAAACAACAGGCCCGTCACTCCATGTTCAATCAACTCACGATGACCGCCAATATCGGACGCCATAACCAATTTTTTCTGCGCCATTGCTTCAAGCGGTTTCAGCGGTGTCACCAATTCGGTCAATCGAATGGACTTCCGCGGAAAAACGAGAATATCACATAAGCTGTAATAACGGCCGACTTCAGACTGTGGGACACGGCCAACAAAACTGACTTTCTCTGACAGTCCTAATTGCTCAACCTTTGCTTTCAGCATGCCCTCCCGCGGGCCACCACCAACCAGCAGCAGATGAACATCTTCCTTGTTGCGCAATTGGCAAAGGGCATCAACCAGGATATCAAGGCCCTCATAATCATAGAACGACCCCAGAAAACCCAATACCAACTTCCCTCGCAGCCCCAATTGAGACGCCAGTACCTCGTCATATTCAGGCGGCGTAAATGCCTCAATATCGACTGCATTAGGGATGGGCTGCAGCAACGCCTGGTCCAATCCACGCCGGCCAATATCGTCCAACAGGCCATTGCAGATCGCTGTGACCGCATTTGCATTTGAAATCGCCCAGTTTTCAAGCTTCTGCGACAAACGATATCGCAGGCTCCCTTCCCCAGGTCCACCATGAGAAGCCGCGGCATCTTCCCAAAAAGCTCTGATCTCATAGACCCAGGGAATACCCAGCGCTTTAGCAGCCTTACGCGCCGCATAAGCCGTCAAAGCAGGGCTGTGCGCATGAATGACGTCCGGCTTAATATCCATCGCCAGCTCAAGCGCGGCCTTCGCGGTTGCACGCATTTGAAATATGGGGTCCAGCAGAGGCCTGGACACAGCCCAGTCGGGCAAAGTCGGGCTGCGGTAGAAAAGAAGGCCGTCAATTTCTTCAGGATTGGGGCCTTCCTTATAATGTTTCGGGCTGGTTAGATGATGGGTTTCAATGCCATTGCGCCGATGTTCTCTCAACAAGGCCAGGCTTCTGAAGCTATAGCCTGAATGTAAAGGCAGGCTATGATCGAAAATATGTAATGCGCGCATCAAACCCTCAGTCTCTAAACCTGTCAGCGCAAATCAAATAACAGGATTTCAGCCCCTGTGTCACCAATATCAAAGACCAGCGCTTCATCGCCCTCGATACTTGCACCATCACCGGCCTTCAAAGCGGTTCCATTCAACATGGCCTCACCTTTTGCAATCTGCACCCAGGCCCGGCGATCCTCCGCTATTTCATGATGAATGCGCTGTGCACCCTCAAATTGACCCACATAAATCAGAACATCCTGGTTCAAACTCACAGTGTCTTCGCGCCCGTCACCGCTGGCAATCAAACCAAAGGCATTTTTGACACTGCCGCTTAATGGCTTCTGCTCATAGCCCGGTTTATGACCGTTTCGATCAGGCCGAACCCAGATTTGCAGAAATTCCACGCCCTCCTCATCGGACGCATTAAACTCCGAATGGGTGATGCCTGTACCTGCGGACATGCGCTGTATTTCACCACGATGGATTATGGCTGAGTTTCCAACGCTGTCTTTATGCGCCAAAGCCCCATCCAAAACATAAGTAATGATCTCCATATCCTTATGCGGATGAGTGTCAAATCCTTTGCCAGGCTCCACATAATCCTGGTTGATAACACGCAAGTCTGAAAAACCCATATGGGCGGGGTCGCGATAGTGACCAAAAGAAAAACTATGGGCTGTCTTCAGCCATCCAAAATCATATTTACCACGAGCCTCAGCAGGGCGAATAGTCAGCATATCTGACCTCCAAAGTAATAAGATGCCTGTTAGAAATATGCTGGCTGAGGTACGTCATAACAATTTAGCATGAGGCGATTTTATTGTTTCCCAAATGAGAACAAAATCACCCTGTAGCGATATAACCTCTTAGGGCTTCTGCTTCTTGCTCCGCTTCAGCAATACGATATTTAACCAGGTCACCAATGGATATCAGCCCGATAAGCTTGCCATCATCCACAATGGGCAAATGGCGAATGCGGTTTTTTGTCATGATTTTCATAGCACCGCGTAAATCCTGAGCGGAGGTGCAGGTAATGACATCATGGGTCATCAAAGTCTTTGCCTCCAGCTTCAACACCGATGTGCCGTTGCTGGCCAGGCCACGCACGATATCGCGCTCAGATAAGACGCCATCGATTGTCCCGTCATCTTCCAAGACAAGAACAGCACCGATGCGGCGCTCTTTCAGCACTTTTGTAACATCTTCAATAGAGGTGGTCGCAGTGACGGAAATGATATCCCCGCCTTTTTCATGTAATATTGTACTGATCAGCATAGGCAAACCCCCTGAATTAGAATTTAAACGTCTAAGACTCCTTTTCAATTCGTCAAAACAGCTTAAGCTGTTTATCAAGAAACGACAATGCCCGAAGGCGAATAGGGGTAAAAGGGAGAGCAAGCCATGAGCAGAGCAAAAACAGGCACGCTTACGACATTGGCACTTATAGCCGCCGCCATATCATTCGTGATGTTCATCATTGGCGGTCCCGGCCATCGTTTTGGGCTTTGGGATTATGAAATGGGCTTCACACTGCTGCGTTATGCGGCTTATGTGGGCATCGGCGCTGCCATTCTGGGCCTTCTTCCCATCTTGGGGGTGATCTGGCGGGAACATAAAATGAAAAGCCTAGTTGCCGTCGTCATTGGCACTTTCGTCATGATGAATTTGCAGGGCTATATTAATAAAGCACGCCAGCTCCCGGCCATTCACGACATCAGCACTGATTTAGATAACCCACCGCAATATCAGATCATTGACGCCCGCGATGAAGCAGAGCGAGGATTCACTGATGAACAGCACCGCGCTTTACAAGAAGTCTATTACGGCGACATCCAAAGTCTGACGGCTATGAAGAATGTCGCTGACACAACAAAGGCCATGCACGAAGTCCTCGTTGAAATGGAAATGGATATCGTGGCTTTAGATGCAAATGCCGGACATATCGAAGCCGTCGCCACAACGGCCTGGTTCGGGTTTAAAGACGATGTCGTAGTACGTGTTCTGCCTCAGGGTTCGAGGTCGAAAATTGACATCCGCTCCGTCTCCCGCGTGGGCCGGTCAGATATCGGGAAAAACGCAGAACGCATTCGAGAGATAGTAAAGCGCGCCCAAGAGAAGCTCTGATTTGCAGAGGGCTTTTCCCAAAAACAGAACCATGTTAGGGGAAAGCCCAATTCAGCTGATGGAGTGGCTTTGTGGAACAATTTTCTGAATTCTGGGCTGTTGTGGAAGATGTATGGGTCCAAGGCTTTGCCGGGCTAAGCATTGGACAGATTCTCACAGCTTTATTCATCCTGTTTGTTGGATATTTCATCCGCGGCCTGTTTTCCCGTATTGCCATTCGCCGTATCAAAGCACTGGCACAGCGCACATCCAATGAGATTGATGACGCAGTGGTTGAAGCGCTGGAAAAGCCACTTGCCTTTGTCCCCATTGTCATTGCTTTTTTCTTTGCCACTCAAACATTATCGCCAGACGGCACATTTGCGGAAGTCGCGAATAATCTGAACCGTTCTCTGGTCGCTGCAGCTTTGTTTTGGGCGCTCCATGCCGCAGCAGGGCCAACGGCGGAAGTTCTGCTTCATGCCGGGGAGTTATTCACCCGCGAAATGGTCACATGGCTGTCGAAAGCCGCGAAATTCGCCTTCGCAGCGATTGGTGTTGCAGTTGTCCTGGAAATCTGGGGCATCAAAGTTGGCCCTCTCCTGGCTGGCCTTGGCCTTTTCGGTGTGGCTGTTGCCTTGGGCGCACAAGATTTGTTTAAAAACCTTATTGCCGGGATGTTTGTGATTGGCGAACGGCGATTCCGTCAGGGCGATTGGATTCTCGTTGATGGCGTTGTCGAAGGCACTGTTGAAAATATCGGTTTTCGCACCACCACAGTGCGGCGCTTCGATAAGGCACCCGTCTTTGTGCCTAATGCGAAGCTTTCAGATAATGCAGTAACTAATTTCTCCCGCATGACTCATCGGCGCATTTACTGGGCCATCGGTCTGACCTATGACACACCAACAGAGGTTCTGGGGAAAGTGCGGGAAGAAATAGAGGCCTATGTCTTAAATGCTCCGGAGTTTGCCGCACCCAGCGATGTGGCAACCTTTGTACGCATTGATAAATTCTCCGCCTCCTCCATCGATATCATGCTGTATTGCTTCACCAAAACCACCAATTGGGGTGAATGGCTGGAGATTAAAGAACGCCTGGCATGTAAAATCAAAGATATTGTCGAAGGCGCAGGCAGCAGCTTCGCATTCCCATCTCGCTCGCTCTATATAGAAAACCTGCCCCAGGGCGCCGACCAGCCGGAGGTCTTCCCCTTAAGCAGTGACGGAGATAAAAATGATGAAGGGTGAACCCATTTTACGCCTGGCGCCAAGCCGGTCAGATATTAATTCCAACGGTCATATCTTTGGTGGCTGGGTCTTAGCCCAAATGGATATTGCCGGCGGCATCACCGCAGGCCGCCGGGCAAAAGGCCCCGTTGCGACTGTTGCCATTGATGCCATGACATTTCTGCGCCCAATTCTTTTACGGGATTTGGTCGCGGTTTATACGGACATTATCAAAGTTGGCCGGACAAGCATCACCGTTCGCATCTCTGTCTGTGCCGAACGCCCCGGTGAAGACCGCCCAGTTCATGTCACAGAAGGCACCTATATTTTTGTCGCCATTGATGAAAACGGCCAGCCTCGCCCGGTTCCCGAAGACTAGGTGCTGTTAACCATATTTAACATAATACTGGCGTTAACTTCTTATAAACCATAAACTAAGGGTCACTTTTAAAAAGGTGACCCATATGCGTTTGCTTCAAATCCCACTCTGGTGGACATTGGCTTTAATAGTCGGGCTGTTCTTCGCTTCAGCCAATGGGGATTTAGCGGCCAGTATCACCTTTGCCAGCGTTTTTGGTTTTGTCTTTGGCGGCGGTATGCAGGCTATAAAGACCCGGCCAGTTGAGAAGAAACGCACCATGAAGAAAAGGCGCATCACCCGACCAAATGGCCAAATGATGCGCCCTCGTACGCAACTTGATGAGATTTAGTGCTTACCAGTCGATCTGAGCTCGCATGCCAAAGCTGCTGATACCACCCACGTCAATGCCGTTAAAAATCACATCATCAATATCTGAATAGCCATATTGGATAATGAATTTGGCATAATCTTCAGGCGACCAGATAAGGCTGGTCGCGTAATTCGTCTGGTGCCCACCAATGATACCGGCGGATCGGTCGTTCAAATCAACATAATCCACGCCAACATTCAGATAAAGCGCACCTAAGCCCCCTTCACTCATTGGTTTCAGTGGTTTGATACGGTCGAAATTGCCAGTGCTTTGCTTATAGGGACGAGATTCACCGGTGAAGAAATACCCAGCATGGAGATAAGCGCCAGTGGCTTTAAACTCGTCATCCAACCCCGCACCAAGGGGCGCTTTCAAATCAGCTGCCAGCCGTGAGAATTCAGAGGATATATAGAAAGGCCCAAAGACCGCTGCCGCTTCGACACCAGAAACAAAATCAGATTCAGTCCCGATGTTTCCAGTGTTGATAAAGCGCGTGTCCGTTGTATGCAGCAGAGGACGCTGGCGATACCGGCTGGGTTGAGAGCCATTGTCCCGATAGAGGCCCCAGGCCCCAAAGTGCAATTGATTTTCACCTAATTTCGGGTTGAAAACAGCACGGCCACCAAATGAATAGCCATTATTCTCATCATCGCCGGAGAAGCCACCGTTGGAATAAACACCGACTTGGAACATGTAATTTTCGCCATTTGATTTGACGCTGATACCCGTGTCACGCGACAGGCCGAATGTTGATGTAAAGCCGGGGCGTTCCATAAAACTGCTGTAAACGGTACTTGTGCGCACTTCCAAGGAGTTCGGCAAATGCTGATGACCGACTATGATATCAACCGGACCTTTCCAAGTCACATGCGCATCAGCAACTGATACTTCGTTATCAGAGTAATCTGCTTCCAACTTATAAGCCCATTGACCGACACTTCCTTCGACACCGATACGGCCACGGCGGATTTCTGTTGTTGACCCAAGACCGGGATCGTTAAATTTCTCAGCGCCTTCAACCTGGCCAAAGTCCACCATCAAACGGCCGCGGACTTTGAACTTAAAATCATCGGAGATGAATTGCGGCGCGCCCTTCGCCTTAATCTCCACCGCGTCATTTTGAGCCTTCGGCGCTTCGCGAATGGCAGACCGGGTGGCAAGCTCTGTCCGTGCCGCCTTTGCTTCTGCCTGCTGACGTTTCAGCTCTGAGATTTCCGCCTGCATGGCTTTCATCTGTTCAAGCAAAGCCTGCATCTGCTCTTCCATCGTCTGGGCGGACGCGGAAGGCGCAACGAAAGCCAGGCTCGTAACAAGGGCTGTTGCGGCGCTTAAGACGGTCACTGTCTTTTTGACGGGCATCATCTTCTCTCCTGATAGCGATGCACTAATCTGATATGACCCGTCTATGAGGCTAAGGTGACACTTGATTGACACTAATATGACAGATTTGTTTCAATCCATTTCATATGCGACACAAAAAAACGGCGGCCCGAAGGCCGCCGCTTAAATCTCTATGAAAAACGCTTAAGCGCGGCGACGCCGACGCATCGCACCAAGGCCTAAAAGCCCCAGACCCATAAGCCCAATGGCCGCAGGTTCTGGCACATATGTCAGACTGACATTGTCAACGGTAACGTTAAAGAAGAACAAATTATCCTGTTGGTCAAAACGCAATTCCACATTCTGCCCGGCAAATGGTAACAATAAAGCTGCTACGTCAAAGCTTCTCGAATTCGGCCCGAGCTGTATAAGTGCATCTCCTGGATTTGTGGAAAACAATGTTCCAATCAACGCCCCGCCTGTAGTGAAAAGGCTGACTCTGAATTCCTGATTCGGATCCGAGAAAGTATTCGCAAAATTCTGTATTCTATCGTCCCAGCTCAATGTCATAGAAGAAAACAGATTAGGCAGGCTGATGATTTGAGATAAAATATTCTGGCCCGCTCCCGTTTGGCTTGTAAAAGCATCAAAACTTCCGGAAATTGGAGCGATAGGCGTTGCAGTCCCTGAAGGATCCTGCGTTCCATCATTAATTGTGTACCCAAAGCCTAGGCCAAGTCCCGTATTTGTCCACCCGGCAAATGTGCCCGTCTCAAAGTCACCATTTGTGACCAGTTCAACTGGCACAGCTTGCGCGGAAGAAATACCAAGCGCAGCCACAGCTCCTAAAACAGCAATAGATAGTTTCTTAAACATTGGCCCCCCAATGCGCAGTTAAGCGCGTGTCGAAATATCGTTCGCGCCCGACCATGCAATTTCAAGGTCAATTTAAATATTCATAAAACTCAGTATTTTAGACGTAAGAATATATATTAATGTAATAAATACCGACAACCTAAAAACATCAATTGAAGATACAAATAAAGGTCACTATCGACTCAAAGTTCTTCTTTCTTCATATCAATTAATTTAGATATCATCTCTGAATAGCCTTCCGGATTATGCGCACCAGTCACCAAATATTTCTGATCAAAGACAACCGCTGGGACACCTTGAACACCATTTTGCATCCAGAACTGCTCTTCTTGGCGCACCGCTTTGGCAAAACGCTCGTCTTTTAAAACATTGCCCGCCTCTGCCACGTCCAAGCCAAGCTGGCCGATGACATCCAGTAAAACAGCCTCATCGCTGACATCTTTGCCATGGGTGAAGAACGCTTCGAACAAAGCCATTTTCAATTCATGCTGATTACCCACATCCTGCGCCCAACGCAGCAGTTGATGCGCTTTAAACGTATTATAAATGCGCATGTCATCACTGTAATTAAAGGCAAAGCCCAGCTCTTCCCCAAAAGCTTTTAAGCGCGCCCGGTTTTCCGCACCCTGCTCTTTGGTCGAGCCATATTTGCGCATGATATGCTCACTCAGATTTTCACCTTCCGGGGCCATCTGAGGGTTCAGTTCAAAGGGATGCCAATGAACGTCAAATTCAAGCTGATCTTCGAATTGAGGAAAAACACTTTCCAACCGCTTATACCCCACAATACACCAGGGACACATGATGTCAGAGATGATGTCTATACGAAGAGTTTGTTTTCCACTCATTATCTATTTCCTGATCCCAAATCAGCTAAAAGCCTGAATGCCCGTTTGTGCACGCCCTAAAATCAGAGCATGGATATCGTGGGTGCCTTCGTAGGTATTCACCGCTTCCAAATTCATGACATGGCGGATGACATGATATTCATCATTAATACCATTGCCTCCATGCATATCGCGCGCTTCACGGGCAATCGCCAGGGCCTTACCGCAGCTGTTACGTTTCAAGAGCGAAATGGCTTCGGGTGCCAGACGATGCTGATCCATCAACCGGCCTGCACGCAAACAAGCCGACATGCCAATGGTGATTTCGGTCTGCATATCTGCCAATTTCTTTTGATAGAGTTGATTGGCGGCCAGAGGGCGGTCAAATTGCTTTCGCTCCAGCCCATATTGGCGTGCTGCCTGCCAGCAGAACTCTGCAGAGCCCAAAGCGCCCCAGGCAATGCCATAGCGCGCGTTGTTCAAACACCCAAAAGGCCCCTTCAACCCACGGATATCCGGGAACGCATTTTCTTCCGGTACAAAGACATCTTCCATGACGATTTCACCGGTGATCCCAGCGCGTAATGAGAATTTACCTTCAATCTTCGGCGCAGAAAGGCCCTTCATCCCTTTTTCAAGGACAAAGCCTCTTATCTGCCCTTCATCATCCTTGGCCCAGACCACAAAAACATTCGCAATGGGAGAATTTGTGATCCACATTTTGGCGCCTTTCAGCAGATAACCGCCGTCAACGCTTTTCGCACGGGTTCGCATGGATGCAGGGTCAGACCCTGAATCAGGCTCCGTCAGGCCGAAACACCCCACAAATTCACCACTCGCCAATTTCGGTAGGAATTTTTGGCGTTGCGCCTCAGTCCCATAGGCCCAAATCGGCCACATCACCAAGGAAGATTGAACGGATAACGTAGAGCGATAAGCGCTGTCCACCCATTCAATCTCACGGGCAATCAAACCATAGGCCACATAGGACACACCAGGACAGCCATAGCCATCAATGGTTGAACCTAAAAGCCCAAGCGCGCCGCATTCTTCCATCATCTCGGGATAGAAGACTTCATGGCGGTTGCCTTCCAATACACGGGGCAGGAGTTTTTCCCGGCAATATTGGCGGGTGGTATCGCGAACGAGGCGCTCGTCCTCTGTCAGTTCTTCATCAAGAAGCAAAGGGTCTTCCCAGTCAAACTTCCCCCAGGAAATTTTCTTTGGGCCCATATCCAGATTTTCAGCGACGCTCATAAAGTCCTCCCGCGATAAGCTGTGCCTTTACATATTGGGCTTTGAACCACCCTGTCCACCCTTTCTATACGGATCGCACATCTGTTGGTCGAAATATCAAAAATATGCATCCACGCGATAGCCGTATTGATTTTAATAAAGAAAATAGCGAAGTGCTCAAAACACTGTTATCTTGGCGGATAGTTTTTTAAAGTAACACAATTCTAAATTGTGTATATGTAAGTGTCTCAACCCGGTTAAGAGTATCTGTATATACGGGGGGAAACCCGGGGGAGTAGTAATGATTAAGTTGATGAAACCATTTGTTTTAGTTGCGTCTGCATTTAGCCTTTTTAGTGTCATCAGCCTTGAGGCCAGTCATGCCCAAGAGAGCACTTCAATTGACGAAATCCTAGTCACGGCCCAGCGTCGCAGTGAGAATATTCAGGATATTCCTGTCACATTAAGCGCTTTTTCACCGCAGGATTTACAAGATCGGGGAATCGCGCAGGCGCTGGATATCACACAATATGTTCCTAATTTGATCGGGCATAATAATACAGGCCAAGGCACAGCGAATAATTATGCGCTAAGAGGGCTTGGGAATACAGAATCCATCGCCACCTTTGACCCGCCTGTGGGCACTTATATCGACGATATTTATATCAGTCGGCAAAATGCCAATAATTTTGCCTTCTTCGATATGGAACGCGTGGAAGTGCTGCGCGGACCCCAAGGAACCTTATTCGGGCGCAACACAACGGGCGGTGCCGTTCGGCTTATCCTGAAGAAGCCAGGGGAAAAAACATCCGGTCAGGGCGAAGTCAGCTACGGGCGTTTTAACGAATTTCAAATCCGCGGCACAATTGATATTCCACTGGATGAGAAGCTGCTGACAAAAATTTCCGCCTATTATGTTGAAGATGATGGATATGTCCGAAACATCAACACGGGCGATCGATTGAATGACACACAGAGCTATGGGGTGAGAGGCGCACTTCGCTTTCTGCCAACATCCGATATCATCTGGGATCTGTCTCTGGCAAAGGTCAATCATGACGAAGCAAATACGATCAGCACGCCATCAAATGGCGATGGCGTTCCGGCGGTTTCCAACAATGCGATATTCACAAGCCCGCTGATACCATCAGAGGGCGTGGATCTGCCGCGGGTCGCCAATACAGGGCTTGCCAACGGCCCCCGTCAAAGCGACATCATCGCACAGTTTCTGAACGGCGAAGGCCCTAATTTCAATGAGGTTGACACATGGCTTGTCACCTCAAATCTTCAACTCGCATTGGATGGCCTCAATATTGAAGTCATCACAGGCTATGTGGATTTAGAGCAGGACTTCGCTCTCGACTTCTTCGATGGTGCTATTTTTCCAACCCTACCATTCGGCACTTTTTCCATCGCAAATATAGGCGAACACAAGCAATTCACGCAGGAAGTCAAGGGATATGGCCAGTTTTTAGACGGCTTTATTGATGCCGTAGGGGGCCTGTATTTCTTAAAAGAGAAAAACGATGCCCGCTTTGCGCAGACCAATGGGTTTCGGCTGTTTAACCCATTAAACGCGGGCAGCTTATTGGACTATGACAGGCTGTTGGAAAATGACACAACCGCTTATGCCGCTTATGCACAACTGGATTGGAATTTCACATCAAAGTTCAGCCTGACAACGGGCATAAGATTCACAGATGAAAAGAAAGAGCTGGAAGTCCAGCATTTCACAGATGTAAACCCGGCCCTTGTTGGGGCTTCAACATCCACATTTACAACAGCAGAGCTAGACCCGGCAGGCGTTCCAACGCGCTTAAAGACATCAATATGGACCCCGCGTTTCGCTTTAAACTTCAAAGCTCATGACGACCTGCTTTTCTTTGCTTCCGCAACACGGGGCTTCAAGTCAGGCGGCTGGAATGCAAGGGGTGTTACGCCAGACCAGTTACAGGCGTTCACGGCGGAAAAGACATGGTCTTATGAGGTGGGCTTCAAATCCGACTGGCTGGATAATCGATTGCGTTTCAATGCCACAGCCTTTTACGGTGATACGTCCGACTTTCAAATTCCAGCAGCCTTTACCGATGACAATGGATCTATCATTTTCATCACAAGGAATTTCGCCGACCTGGAAGTCTACGGCCTGGAGCTGGAAGCAAGTGCGGCTGTGACAGAGCATATCAGTCTCTACACAACACTTGGCCTGCAAGACGCACAATATAAAGGCCTGAACTCAGCCGTCCTGACCCAACAGCAAAATTGTGTAAACAACGCTCAGCAATGCGGCGAGGGTATCGTGGCACCGGACGGGTCAATTTCAGAGCCCGTTCGAACCCCCGATATCACCTGGACAACAGGCTTTAACGCTACGCATCCTTTAGGCTTTGGTGATATGGAAATCGCATTAAACGGCCATGTCAATCATGTCAGCGGCCATTTAATTGCCGTTGCCAACACGCCCGAGGGCTTCTCACCATCACGTTGGGTCGTAAATGCCAATTTAGCCCTTCAAGACGCGAAGGATCGCTGGGCGCTCTTCGTTGAATGCGCTAATTGTTTTGGCAAGCCCTACACCCACAGCGCACTCGCAGGCTTTGTTTATTTCAACGAGCCAACCCGATGGCGGTTGGGCACAAGGCTGAAATTCTAAAAGCCGGACGAGTGGGAGCGTATCATGACCGTCAATCGCGAATTCAGCCTGGGATGGAAAGTCCTGCTTGCCTCCATGGTCGGCGTTATGTGCGGGGCCGCACCCCTGCCCTATAATACGATCGGCTTTTTCATGGGGCCGTTAAACGCCGAATTTAACTGGTCTTTTGGCGAGATGGGTCTTGGCGTGACCATTTTCGGCATAACCGCTTCCTTGATGGCGCCAGTCATCGGCTGGCTAATCGATCGTTATGGCGTGCGACCAGTCGCCTTATATTCCCTTATTGCCTTTGGCCTGAGCTTTGCCGCATTCGCCTTCACACCAGCATCTCTTATCGGGTTTTACGGCCTATGGCTGGTCATGGGCCTGGTCAGCATCGGGTCCACGCCAGTAAGCTGGACCCGTGCCATCAACCTTTGGTTTTTCAAAAGCCGGGGGCTGGCCCTGGGCCTTACATTAATAGGGACAAGTCTGGCCGCCGTCTTTCTCCCAAAGCTGACCGTTACGCTTATTGACAGCTATGGGTGGCGCATAGCTTATCCCGGCTTGGCGCTTTTGCCTCTGGGCCTGGCGCTGCCTCTTGCTTTCTTTCTGTTTCGTGAGCCAAAAGATGACGAAAAACCCAAAGAGATTCTCGGCTCTCAGGCAGGGCATTTAAGCGGTGTAGCCTTGGCCCCCGCGATGAAAGACATGCGGTTTTGGATTATTTTCGCATCTATTTTCGCAGTCGCTCTCGCTTATGGCGGGGCGCATATCCACCTCCCTCAGATATTAGGGCAATTGGGGTTTGAACGTGGTGACGCGGCCATCATCATGGGGTCCCTTGGTATTGCCATTTTCGCCGGGCGACTTATCACCGGCTTTCTTTTTGACCATTTCCATGCACCATTGGTTGCGCTGCCGATCCTAAGTCTGCCCGCCATTGCATGCTGGATGCTGGCCGGCAACGATATATCCTCAACACAAGCCTTTATTTCCGTAATGCTATTCGGCCTTGCTGCAGGCGCAGAAATGGATGTGATTGCCTATCTCGCAGGGCGTTATTTTGGCATGGCGCACTATGGCAAAATATACGGCATGCTTTACATGCCTTTCGGCATTGCCGCCTCCATCTCTCCAGCACTTTATGGCTGGGTCAGAGATACTTATGGCAGCTATGACCTGATGCTGCAGGCTGCCATGGTTCTATTTCTATTTGGCGCCTTCATTCTTTTGGCGCTGGGACGTTATCCGGATTTTTCCAAGGAGAGTGTTACCGCAGGCTAAAGTGATCTAAAGGGGGACATATGAAGCGTATTTACCAGGCTTTGGCATATCAAATGCCTTGTCAGACCATAAACAATGCGACTGACACAAAAAGCCATATGACAGGTCAAATTCATCAACTTCGCACGCGCCTGACCGCTGCCAAAGCATTCATCGGCCGGGATTTAAAACTCGTCTGTCTGCCGGAATATTTCCTGACCGGCTACCCACTTCACGAAAGCGTCGAAGAATGGCGGGCCAAGGCATGTCTGGACATGGATGGCCCGGAATATGAGCAGCTTGGACGTGTTGCCCAAGATTTAAATATCTATCTCTGCGGCAATGCCTATGAACGAGATCCTCATTTTCCAACGCTCTATTTCCAATGCAGCTTCATCCTCGCACCAAATGGCGATGTGATTTTAAGATATCGCCGCCTTCACTCCCTCTATTCTCCAACACCCTATGATGTGCTGGACCCCTATCTTGAGATATATGGCTATGACGCTCTTTTTCCTGTCGCCCAAACAGAAATCGGCGTTCTCAGTGCCCTTGCATCCGAGGAAATACTATTTCCAGAAATAAGCCGCCTCTTCACCTTTCAAGGCGCACAGATTGTCCTTCACCCAACCTCTCAGGCAGCAAGGCGCGATCTCTGTCCAAAGGCCATATGTGCCCAGGCTCGGGCCATTGAAAATATGCAATATGTCATCAGCGCAAATACAGGCGGCATCTTCGGCAGTGCCATGGCGCCTCAGGCTGCGGACTGCGGATCAAAGATCATCGATTTCAAAGGGGCGATATTATGTGAAGCGGAAAGCGGCGACAGTATCGCTGCCTATGCGACCATCAATCTAAGCGCACAAAATCACGCGCGCCATAATGCCTCGATGGACAATATTTACGCCCGCGCCAAACCAGGGCTGTATGCGGACGCTTATGCAAAGGCTGTCACGGCAACAGCAAATCAATTCATAAGAGATGGAAAAATCAAAACGCCCTCACGCGGCGACTTCCTTAAATCCCTGCAAGACCATATAGATCGTATCGGAGAGTTAAACGCGCTCAACATCAGCTAAAAGTTCCGCGATCAATGGTGCAATTTTTTTCAAATGCGGTGCCTCTGCATCTAATATCGCTTTGAACGCACGTCTTTTATACGCGGACACATCCAGACCTTCCACATCAGGTGCTGCCGAGACGACAATATCGATCAGCCGTTCAGCACCCGTCAGCCGCCCCCAAAGATAGTCATTCTCCCGATAAGCACGGGAAAAGAATGCGCCGAAATTCGCCAGTTCCGTGCCTTTCAGAAGCTCTCGCGCGCCGCCTACTCTCAAGCTGTTTGCATCATTGACGGATATCCGATCAACTTTGATATCATCCAGCTCATCCAGATCACCCCATTGCACCATCGGCAAGGTCAGAACATCATAATAAGGGAAGCCCAGATAGGCCGTAATCACATCATGCCATTTATCAAAATGCGGTGCCGTGGTCGCATAATAAGCCAGGCTGTCTTCCACTTCCTCATCAATACGACTCAGATCCATAACGTCTGCAGCATGTTTGAGAATTTCATCAACTTGCCTATGGCTTAGTGACGCTTCCGGGTCTTCCTGGATCATGGCCTGATAATGAGAGAGAGCTACACTCGCAGACCAGTTGCTGGCCTTTTGATAAGCTTCCAGATGGTCATAAATCCGCGCTTTAAATTCATTGAGCCAGGCATGCGTCCGAATAGATTTTTCCTGCGGCAATTGCTGATATTGCGCATTGAGTTGGCGTAAAATAAACCGCAGACGACGGACGCGAAAACGCACATCATAGCGACGAAGGAATTCAATCCAGATCGCTTCGCCGCCCTTTTGAGACTCACGTGCAGCATCCCCAATGGGGCGAATGTCATGGGACAAAGCCCATTCTTCAACAGCATCACTCACGGCCTTCTTATCAGGGCTTTTCACCAGGAGGCAGAGATAATCGCCAACATCCCTCAAGACCGACAAAACCTTGAGACGGGCATAGCCGTCATAAGCATAAGACGCCTGTTTCGCAGCCAGCTCATTTGCTTTACGTCTCAAGGCTGCAATACGCTTGGCCCCCGGCGGGCGTTTCACCGATTTGGACAGAATAAGGGCGATTTCCTCAACGACCTTGGGATGAACGGCATCAACAACCTGTGACAGTCTTTGAACCCGGTCATTAAAGCCCTGCAGCCATTCCAGATCATCCCTTATAGGCTGGTTTCTCGGGATATCCGACAGCGCGCCCTTCAGGGTGGAAAAGAAGCCCGGCAACTCCTCTTTAATCTCCTGCACCGGTTTATCCCCATGATTAGGGCTGGGATCGATATAGACCAAACGCCGATCCACCTCCCGATGCGCCGCACGGCCCTGGATCGACTTAATCGCCAAAGCAAAGGGCTTGTTCATCAAGACACTGCCATCAATAAATGCTGCGTCTTCGGGGTCTTGATTTGCAGCACGCATGGCTGCGAAATTACGGTTTATAAACGCTTCTCGTTTTTCCCACTCCACACCTTTTTTCTGAACAAGCCGATCAATTTCGGCAATATTTAAAGGCGGAAACGCGCCGGGGAAACAGGACGTCGCCCGGGCAGCCAAAGCAAGACCCGGCACGCTCTCTCGATTAAAGTCAGAATACAGGCTGCCACCTGGCGTCTGTTTGAACTCAAAACACAGAATTTGACGATGTTCCCGCTCCCTGATTTTTGGCGGATCATGCAAGGTAATTGTCTGCTTATGCCCTCTGAAATCCGTTGTCGTGACAAACAACTCCAGAGCATGGCCAGGCGGCATCAGGGAGTTCCCCGGCAATGTGGGCTCTCCCAGAGAATATAACCCGTCCAGCATCATTTCCGACATCCGCTCGCCGGAGAAGGGAGGCTCAAACCACCTGGATCTGGTGAACAAAGACAGCTTTCGGCGCACCTCGGGGTCTCTAGCCGCCCCACCGCCGACCTTTTCAAAATCCCCTCTCAACTGCCACCAGGAGATCAATTTTAAAATGGGGCGCATTAAAGGTTTCGACCAAGCACTCGCACGGCCCTCAGGGTCAAGAAGCTCCGTCACATCAGCCAGGTTCAGCCACATATTCCGCTGCGCATCCAGCGACAGATCATGGGCTAGGGCGCGGGCAAGCATGATGCCATTGATCCCACCGGCAGAAGCCCCCGCCACAATATCGATAACAACACGCAAATCCAATGTCCGCCCGATATCCTGAAGCAGATCGAAATAGACATATTCGCTATCCACCTCCCGGTGGTGTGCGCCTTCGCCCTGCTCATAGCCGGCGGCTGCACGCATAATAGGGTCATGATGTGCGTGCAGGGACTTTGATGCCCGCGCCAGCTTCAAAATCTCCTTTGTCACTCCATGCATATAAACCGCCAGCGACACACCGCCATAGCAAACAAGCGCCAAGCGCAGCTCACGCTCTTGCCGCACCAATTGCTTATTGTTTAGTGCCACTTTTTTTGGGCCAAATGCCATAGGACAGTTCTCCACTCACAGGATGATCCTAGGCTAAAGAAGAAGGGCTCTCAATCAGCTATTTGCCGGGATACCGGTTAATAACGGAGACGCCCCTGCACCTGATCGTGCCTCATTCACCACCCGCATAATTTCATCAATCATGAAGTCAGCTTCGATCGGCTTAACAACAAAGCCCTGCATACCGGCTTCCAAACACTTCAGGCGCTGTTCCTTAAAGGCATTGGCTGTTACAGCGATAACAGGGATTTGCGAAACCCCAGCGTCCAAAGAGCGAATGACCTGTGTCGCTTCAATACCATCCATGCCAGGCATTTGCACATCCATTAAAACCGCATCAAAACGCCGATTATCAACGTTTTTTACAGCATCAATCGCCTCCTGCCCGGAGTTTGCCACATCGAAATGAATACCAGCCTGCGCCAAAATTGCGGTGATCAGCACGCAGTTAATTTCATTGTCATCAACGACGAGAACGGACACACCGCTGTCACTGGCACGGTCAAAAGCCTTTTGATATCGCTCATCACGGGCCTCAGCGTCTTTTAATTCGCTCATGTTTTCCGCAATAAGATCATGGCCTGTCTCAAGGTCAACCTGACGGCAAGGCAGATCAAAGGTAAAGCAGGACCCATCACCCGGTTCACTGGACAGCTTGATATCACCTCCCATAGCGCGCGCAAGTTCGCGCGAGATAGCTAAACCAAGGCCAGCGCCTTGGTGGCTGCGATTAGATGCACCATCAACCTGTTCAAAACGCTCAAATACGCGGCGCTGCTCATTTTTCGGAATTCCGATACCAGTATCAGCCACAGTGAAAATTGCAGCAGTGACTGCACCAGTCTCATCAACTTTAGGCGACAGATGAATTGAAACGGAACCGGCAACAGTGAATTTCAATGCATTCCCCACCAGATTAACCAAAATCTGACGCACCCTGTTGTTATCCCCTTGAATGACGAGATTATCAGGCCATTCCGTTTCGACATGAAAGGCCAGCCCCGCATCCTGCGCCTTCAATCTGAACAGGTCGCCAACAGATTGGACGAGAACTGAGGGGTCCATGGCTTCGGATTTCAATTCAAGATGACCCAGGTCGAGTTTTGACACCTCCAATAAGTCATCAAGCATCACACGCAGCGCATCTGCGGATTCGCGCGCAATGCCCAGAAACTGCTCCCGATTGTCTTGATCTGCACTCACTCGTGCCAAATCAATCATACCGATCACCGCTCCAAGAGGGGTGCGCAGCTCATGACTGACATTTGCGACCAACTGCGTTTGGGCAGCATGGGCGCTTTCTTCCCGCGCAAGCGCCAGGCTCAATCGATGAGCCAGCTTCTCATTTTCCAGGCTTCGCTTGGATGATTGTTCAAAATCATACGCTGCACGGTTTAAAATGAGAAGCAATGCCAAACAATAGAGAACAATAGCCCCGACCAGAAGAAAATGGGCCAGCCCCCCCTTGTAGATAAGAACAAAGACAAGCGCTGCAATCATAGGCCCGCCATATGCGACCGCCATCGGGCGGTAAGCAGCGGCAAATACGGCGGACCCTGATGTCATGCCTGCAACAAGGAAGCCAATGATGGCAAGTTCCACACCCCCAACCAACCAACCAAACCAGATGATACCCAGTGACCAGGCGGTTCCTGTGGCGAAAGCGCTGTATTGAAACAGGTCCAGCCATTTTTCGGCAGTATGACGATTTGTGTTTCGCCTGAAACTGCGCACCTGGGCAAGGCGCAAACCAACAACAACCGCCATCACACCCAACCATGTTACAACAGCGGCCAGGCCGGCTTGGCTGAGGCAGGAAAGCCCCAGCATCACAGCCGTTACAAGGTTAGTGACAATGGAGATACCTGCGCGATCAGCAAGCAGCTTTGCCTGCTTACTCCGCATCTCCTTTGCGATCATGACTTCTTCTTGCGTCTGCCTTGCCATAAGTCGCCCTATTATAGGCGCATGAGGGGTAGGTAGAATTCACCGCCCCCCACACAATTCCATCCCAGGCTCAGGCTAGGCAGATTTGGTTAACAAAACTTCAATCATGTATATGCAAAATTAAACAGGTAGAAAATCAGGCACAGAGAGATAACGCTCTCCGGTATCATAGCAAAAGCCCAGTATTCTCGCGCCTTTTGGAATATCATTCAACTTTTGGCCAATCGCCGCCAGTGTCGCACCGGATGAAATGCCAACTAACATACCTTCTTCGACTGCCGCACGGCGGGCCATGTCTTTGGCATCTTCGGGTGACACCTGAACAATGCCATCCATCAATTCCACATTCATTACACCGGGCACAAAACCAGCGCCAATCCCTTGAATAGGATGCGGGCCGGGCTGCCCCCCCGATAAAACAGGGGATAAGGTCGGTTCAACGGCGAAGACCTTCATGTCAGGCCAGCTTTGCTTACACACCTCTGCGCAGCCGGTGATATGTCCCCCGGTGCCAACACCGGTAATCATATAATCAAGGCCTTCGGGGAAGTCCGCGATGATCTCTTTCGCAGTTATGCGGCGATGAACCTCAACATTCGCCGGGTTTTCAAACTGCTGCGGCATCCAGCTGTTGTCTGTCTCAGAAACAAGCTCATGTGCCCGTTCAATCGCACCTTTCATGCCTTTTTCCTTGGGCGTGAGAACAAATTCAGCACCATAGGCCAGCATGAGGCGACGACGCTCAATAGACATGCTCTCCGGCATGACAAGGATAAGACGATAGCCTTTGACAGCTGCGACAAGAGCAAGGCCAATCCCTGTGTTCCCGGATGTTGGCTCAATGATGACACCGCCGGTCTTTAAAGCCCCTGAGGCCTCAGCATCTTCAATCATCGACAAAGCAATACGATCTTTGATCGACCCGCCTGGATTCACACGTTCCTGTTTAATCCAAACCTCATGATCTCCACCGAAAAGGCGATTAATTCGGACATGGGGCGTATTCCCGATTGTTTCCAGCATCGAATTGGCGCGCATGATAAAAGTCCTTTTTGATCCCTGATTAAGCATCAGGTCTAACAGTCCAACGGCTTACCATGCAAGACAGGAAAGAGGCTTGCCCCCTGTTTTTTAAGCCTTCACAATAAGGCAATATTCACGAAAGAGGTTTATGGCAGATACAGGTCTAACACATCGCATTGCAACACCAGATGATCGCCAAGCCTTAATGGCAGTCATGGAGGCTTCGATCAATGAATTGCAGAAACCCTTTCTGTCTGAAGAGCAGATAAAGGCCAGCTGGTTGTTCATGGGGATAGACACCCAGTTAATTGAAGACGGCAGCTATTTTATCATCGAATGCGATGGGCAAATCGCAGGCTGCGGTGGATGGTCTTATCGGGAGACGTTATATGGCGGGGATAATGCCCCCGGACGCAGCGCTTCCCATCTCAACCCCGAGACACAGGCCGCAAAAATCCGCGCAATGTACACACATCCGGATTTTACCCGTAGGGGTGTCGGCAAACTCATCATAACGCTTTGTGAAGAAGCGGCCCGGAAAGCAGGTTTTAAGCGGGCGGAAATGATGGCGACTATGGCGGGTGTTCCTTTGTACCAGGCCTGCGGTTATGAAGTGATCGAACATATAGAGGAAAAACGCGGCGCTGTTCCCGTTCCTCTCATTCGCATGGGAAAGGCCCTCATTTAACCGCCAGGTCATCCAAAATATCGCTTTAACCCTATAATAGACCAACTGGTCGCACCCAAGGCTTGTCAAGCAACGAAAGTATCGGCATTAGTCGGACCTCTATTGTAATATCAGAAAGTCAGATGATGCGCGCTTCCACAGCCCTGGCAGTTATTCTTGCCCTCACAGCCCATATATCGTCACCGGCCCTGGCTGATGACGCCGCTGTACAGGTCAATGAAGGGTCCACCATCGTTTATGGCGCAGAATTTATCGCAGGCTTTCCCAATGCCGTCACAGTATTAGACATCATTCAACGCATACCGGGTGGCTCACAAATTCTGGGAGGCGGTGGGAACAATAACGCCCGCGGGTTTTCCAACAATGATGACCGTATCCTGATTGATGGCAAAAGGGTTTCAGGCAAGTCAAATGACGGCAACGACGCCCTTGAACGTATAACGATCGAGCAAGTCGAACGTGTTGAGCTGATCCGTGGCGGCAATCCTGACGTTAAAGTTTCCAGCCAGGAAGCCATCATCAATATCGTGCTGCGCGAAGGCAGCTCAAAAAACGCTGGGTCTTATGAAACAGAATTGCGGGTGACGCGCGGCGGCGCGACAGCCATTGGCGCGAAGCTGAGCTATGGTGGCGCCTTCAAAAAACTGGATTATTTCATAGCCCTTGAACGCGTTGCAAATGGCGGAGACGGCAAGCAATTTGACCGGGACCTGGATGCAGACGGCGTGCTTATCCGTCAGCTGAACGAGATTGAAGAAACCAGCTTTCGCCGACACAGCATCACCGGTAATCTTGGCTATAATTTCGATAATGGCGATGTATTGCGCGTTAATGGCAAATGGGAAATCCGGGACTTTGACGGCGGACAGCCTGGCGTCTTCTTTTTTCCTGATGGCAATGGGAATTTGGTTGAAGGCGGGCGGTCATTCAGAAGCTTTGTCTCCGACCGGAAACCGGCTCAATTAGAGTTTTCCGGCGATTATGAAGGGCGGCTTGGCGATAATTTCCGCTTGAAGATCATCGGGCTCTATTCCGAATCTGATGAGGTCTTTGTCCAGGGGGAAGACGAAGACATCACAGGGGATGTGATTGAAGAGGATTTCCGCTTCGCTTCTCTTACCTCCTCCGATGAAACGATCGGACGTGCATCTCTAACCTGGACACCCAATACAACACATAGTTTCGAAATCGGCTCTGAGCTGGCACTGAATAATCTTGATTCAGGGTTGGAATCCTTTCGCCGTGAAAACGGGGTTCTGGTGGAGCAGGATGTCAGCGGTGCCAATATCCGCATTGAAGAAACACGCAATGAGAGCTTCATAACCCACAGCTGGGCGCTTTCTTCCCGCCTCAATATCGAAACGAGCGTCAACACGGAATATTCGGAAATCAGTCAGTCCGGCGTAAATATCGATTTGAGCCGTGATTTCTTTTTCATCAAGCCAAGCACGGACATCCGCTTCAATTTAACAGACCGACAACAGCTACAGCTCTCCGTACGCCGTCGCGTGAGCCAGTTGAATTTTGGCGATTTTGCTGCGTCAGTCAGCGGGGATGATGAAGTAGTCGGCTCCAACGCTGATTTATCTCCACAAAAACAATGGCAGTTTGAAACCAGCTATGAATATCGCCTACCCAATGACCAGGGGTCTTTCAAACTGGGCTTCCGCTATGACGCTTTCCAGGATCTGATCCAGCGTATTGAAACAAGCCCTGGCGTTTCCGGCGTGGGCAATGTCGGATCTGCGCGGCGGTATAGCTTCTCTCTTGATGGAAATCTTCGCCTGGGTTTCATCGGACTTGAAGACGCATTGTTAGAGACAGAAGTGCGAATTCGGGAGAGTAAAGCGCCCAACCCCTTCACTGGAGGAACTACCCGTTTCAATAATTTTCGCCACAACAGAATGGACTTAAGATATCGCCATGACCTGCGCTCCCTTGGCGCATCCTATGGTATTGAATGGCAGCGGCGCGGGAAACAATTCTTCCAAGACATCGATGAAACCATCGAATTTAAAGGCCCATTGAACTTCCTAAGTGCCTTTGCCGAGGCCAAAGTCTTGACAGGCCTGATTGCCCGCGTTGAGGTACGCAATCTTTTAAACATCGACACCGGCCGTATTCGCCGCGTCTTTGAAGACGGTGTGGCAAGCGGCGTGCAAACAAGCACCGTCGACCGTGAATTTCGCAACGGCCAACGGTTCTTCTTTACATTAAAAGGGACATTTTAAGGCGCAGGGCAAACGCCTGTTGCCTTGTCCTCGACATCCGGCATAACGGCACTTTCACCGACAAGCGCCATAACTTCTGCGCCTAAAACCATATCATCCACCTGGCCAAAATGGTTTTTGCGCAGCCGTCCCTGGCGGTCAATCAGCAGAATAGACGGCGTCCCGCGCAATCGATATGTTGTCATCGTCTGCGGTGTCGGCCCCGGAACACCCGGTGTATCCATGCCCACTGGGAAGGGAATGCGATATTCATGAAGAAAGGCCTTTAACGCGGCTTCAGTTCCCTGAGCCTCATGATGCTCAAATACTGTGTGCAAGCCTAAGACCTCCACTTGATCCCGCTTAAAAATCTGATGAATTTTCTGGGCCTGCGGCAAACCGTGAGAAACACAGCCCGGACACAGCATTTGAAAACACTCAATAAAGACCACCTTGCCGCGAAGGCTTTCCAAGGCGACGGGCTTATCCGTGTTCAACCATTTGCTCACATTTAATTCAGGGGCTGTGGGAAAATTTTGCACGACAGTGCCTTTCTAAAATTATATATATTTTACATGCATATTTGTTTAAAACCACCAAGTGTGGAAATACAAGAAGAACTATAAGGCAGCCAGAGCCATTCAGAATTGAGTTCCCAATTCCCAGACCCTATTGTAAACCCCCGTGTGAAGCTAGGGCAGAGATTGAAACCGAATTGGGCCGGGTTCTTATCTGAACTACATAAACAACAAGAGATCTGAAGTTGCACAAGACGTATTGGGCTTATCATGATTGCTGAATTTGGACATTTTGCACTGATCCTCGCTTTAATGGTTGCGATCGTACAGGCGATTGTACCGCTCTATGGGGCGCAAAAAGGCCTTTCCGCCTTGATGGCGACAGCCAAACCGGCTGCACTGCTCCAATTTCTACTCATCCTGACAAGTTTTCTCGTCCTGATGCATGGCTTTGTCACGTCGGATTTTTCACTTGCGGTGGTCGCAGGGAACTCCCACAGCGCCCAGCCCATGATTTACAAAATCACCGGTGTTTGGGGGAACCATGAGGGGTCCATGTTGTTATGGGTCCTTATCCTGGCGTTATTTGGTGCGATGGTTGCAGCAACGGGTAAAAACCTCCCCAGAGGTCTTTTCGCCCGGGTTTTATCCATCCAGTCCATGATTGGCATCGGGTTTTTGCTATTCATTCTGCTGACATCCAATCCTTTTGAACGGCTTGACCCTGCGCCCTTTGACGGACGGGATTTGAACCCCTTGCTGCAAGACCCCGGCCTCGCCATTCATCCGCCTTTTCTTTATCTGGGCTATGTCGGATTTTCGATGGCCTTTGCCTTTGCCATTGCCGCATTGATTGAGGGCCGTGTCGATGCGGCCTGGGCACGCTGGGTGCGACCTTGGACATTGGCCGCCTGGTGCTTCCTCACCATCGGCATCGCGCTGGGCAGCTGGTGGGCTTATTATGAGCTTGGCTGGGGTGGCTGGTGGTTCTGGGACCCGGTTGAAAATGCATCCTTCATGCCCTGGCTGGCTGGTACGGCTTTATTACACACGGCCATTGTTGTGGAAAAACGGGAAACATTGAAGAACTGGACCATATTACTGGCCATTCTTGCCTTTTCCCTCAGCCTGATTGGGACTTTCCTGGTGCGTTCAGGCGTTCTGACTTCAGTCCATGCTTTTGCAACATCGCCTGAACGCGGTGTGTTTATCCTGGCCCTTCTGGCATTGACCATTGGCGGCTCACTTACACTCTATGCCATTCGCGCACCGTCAATGAAAGGCGGTGGGTTATTCGCACCTATCAGTCGCGAAGGTGCATTATTGTTTAACAATATCATTTTATCCGCAGCCACGGCGACCGTCTTTGTCGGCACCCTCTTTCCATTGGCGGCTGAGGCCTTGAACCTTGGTAAATTCTCAGTCGGTGCACCCTATTTTGACGCCACATTTTCCAAATTGATGATGCCTTTGCTCCTGGCTGTCCCCATTGGCACAGTATTGGGATGGAAGCGCGGTAATCTTTTGGGTGCAATTCAACGCTTATGGGTCGCAGGTGCTGTTGCTGTCGTGGGTATGACGGTCATATGGGCCTATATCAGCGACAAGGGGAGCTTAGCCCCCATTGGCATGGCTTTGGCGATTTGGATTATATTGGGATCACTGGTCGAATTCACTGACCGGATAAAATTATTCCGCACGTCATTTGGCAGCAGTTTTGAACGTTTAAAAGGCCTTCCCCGGTCAGCTTTTGGGATGAGTATTGCACATATGGGCTTAGGCATCGTGTTGGCTGGCATCGTCTCCATGACAGCATGGAAGGAAGAATTGGTCCGCACCGCCTCACCTGGCGAAACAATTGCTTTTTCGGGATATCAATTCAGGTTCAATAGCGTAAATCAGGTGCCCGGCCCGAATTACGGGGCGGAACGGGCAGATTTCACGCTGATCAAAGACAATGAAGAAATCACCCATTTGCTGCCTGAAAAACGCTTCTATCCCGTCCAAGGCATGACAACGACCGAGGCTGCCATCCACACAACGTGGATCAGTGACATCTATGCCGTAGTCGGTGATAAACATGATGACGGCAGCTATACTGTTCGGCTTTATTACAACCCACTTGCACCTTGGTTATGGCTGGGGTCAGGCGTTCTCGCTCTGGGTGGTTTCGTTTCCTTGACAGACCGGCGGTTACGCGTAGGCGTGGCGCAAAAAGTGAAGCGCACATTGGTTGCAGGGCAAAGCGCATGAAAATAAAGTCATTCTTGCTCACTTTATTTTTGTCTTTAAGCCTAACTTCTGCATGGGCCGTGGATCCAGAAGAAAAACTGGCTGATCCCGAATTAGAAGAGCGCGCCCGGGAAATCAGCAAAGGGCTGCGCTGCCTCGTATGCCAAAATCAAAGCATTGATGACAGTGATGCAGGTCTGGCCAAAGACCTTCGCATTCTGGTCCGTGAACGGTTATTAGCCGGTGACACCAACGCAGAGGCGCAGGATCATATCGTCGCACGCTATGGGGATTTTGTGCTTTTAAAGCCCCCTGTGAAGCCCGAAACCTACGCGCTTTGGATTACGCCGCCCCTCGCTGTGCTGTTGGCCGTGTTGGCCGCACTGCGCTGGTATCGCAATCGCCCGGCCAAAGAGACGGGCGCTTTGAGCGCTGAAGAACAAGCTGCATCCGACGAAATTCTAAAGAAACTGGAACAATAATATGGCGCTTTGGTTGAGCATCGGCGTTCTTTTTCTATGTGTCACCGGGCTTATTCTCCGACCTGTCCTAAGACCTGTTTCAGGTGATTCAGGTGCTTTGGACGATGATAGTCACTTGATGGTCTATAAAGACCAGCTTGAGGAACTTGCACGGGAAAAAGCCAAAGGCGGTGTTTCAGAAGATGAAGCAAATGCCATGGAAGCGGAAATCCGCCGCAACCTTCTGTCCGCGGCGCGGCAAAGCGGCGGGCATAGCGGATCATCCCTGTCCCCAACGCTAAAGACCGCTGCAATCTTCATCTGTGCCGCAATTCCAGCCGCCAGTTTCATTCTTTATGCGCAGCTTGGCACGCCCAGCCTACCTGACTTGCCTCTGGCGGATCGGGATATCGCCGGGCAAAGCCAAGGCCCTGTACCTGAACGGATGGCGCAAGCCATCGAGGCCTTGAAAAAAGAATTGGAAGAAAATCCCGACAATCTGGACGGCTGGGTCGCCTTAAGCCGCGCCTTGACCGCAGCAGATCAGGTTTTAGAAGCCGTTTCCGCTCTGCGTAATGCTGTCGCCTTAGCCCCCGATAATATTCAGATCAAAGGGGATTTAGCCTCTACATTAACTCAGGCCTCTCAAGGTGTGGTGGGGCAGGAAGCCACCGAATTATTCGGTGAAATTCTTCAAGCGGAGCCCGGTGACCCTCGCGCACGTTATTTCAACGGACTTATCACCGCACAAAGCGGAGACCTCCGCGGTGCGATTGCCATTTGGCGCGGCCTGGAAGCCGACAGTCCCTTTGATGCACCTTGGATGCCCGCCGTTCAATCCAGCGTTCAAGCAGCAGGTGAACAGCTTGGCATAGACCCGACAAGCATAAAGCCACAGCGGGTCAATATCGGGCGGCGCGCACCAAGTCAGGAAGAAATTGCCGCCATCGAAGCCTTAAGCGAGCAGGAACGCGAGGCCTTGGTCAACTCCATGGTCGAGAACCTCGCTGTCCGCATGGAAGAAGAGCCTGACAATATCGAGGGCTGGGTGAGGCTTATTCGATCCTATGGTGTTTTAGGCCGAATGGATGATGCCCAGACCGCCTTTGATAAAGCCAAAACCGCCAGCGACTGGTCCGAACAGAATTTAGACCGCTTAGACAAGCTTGCCAATGAAATAGGCTTGGAAAAATGAGCGCACTCCAGGGATATAAAGTTCAATCCCTGGCCTGCCGCCGCGGCGGGCGCATGCTGTTTACTGGCGTCAGTTTTGCGCTGGACGCCGGTGATGCCCTTCTTATCAGCGGTCGCAACGGTGTTGGGAAAACCAGCTTACTGCGTATTTTGTCCGGACTGGTAAGGCCGGAAGACGGGCAGCTTTTCATTGGGAATACCTCGGCCGACGACGATCCAGAAGCATATCGCGCACCCATAGCCTATCTTGGGCATCGAAACGCTTTAAAGCCCGCATTAAGCGTTAGGGACAACATTCAGTTCTGGGCCGGGCTAAGAGGCGGAATGCGAACCGAGGATGCGATGATTGCGATGAATATCACCCATCTTGCAGACACCCCTGTTCGCCTGTTGTCCTCAGGGCAGAAACGGCGCAGCGCCCTTGCGCGGCTCTATGCCTGCGGGGCACAGCTTTGGCTTTTGGATGAGCCTTCAACAGGGTTAGACGCTGCCTCTCGTAAAAGATTGGATGCCATGATTGCCAGACACCGTGAAGAAGGCGGCATAGTGATTGCTGTCGCCCACGGTGACCTCATCATGCCGGATGCCAAAGACCTGCGGCTGGAGGATAATGCCTTATGAGCGCGTTCTTCTCCCTTATTCGCCGCGACCTGTCCCTGGCCTGGAAACATGGCAATGCCTTGCTTATGGCCTTGGGCTTTTTCATCATTGCCATCAGCCTTTTTCCTTTAAGCCTCGGGCCTGACAGGGAAACTCTGGGCCGTGTGGCCGGTGGTGTGATCTGGGTATCAGCCTTGTTTTCAGTGATGCTGACATTAGAACGCGTCTTTGGCCCTGACCATGAAGACGGCAGTTTAGAGCAGCTCACTCTTCTGCCCCTCCCTTTAGGCATGGTCGCGCTTGCAAAAACAATTGCCCATTGGATCATCGCGTCCCTGCCCTTGGTGCTTGCAGCCCCTCTCGTTGCAGTCGCGTTAAATTTACCACTGAACCAAGTTGGCATATTGGCAATTGCCCTTCTTTTAGGTACACCAGCGCTCAGCGCAATCGGCTGCCTGGGTGCGGCCTTGACTTTGGGCGTGCGACAAAGCGGCGTCATTTTGTCTCTATTGATATTGCCGCTTTTTGTCCCCATTCTTATTTTTGGCGCAGGCGCGGTGGAAGCCAGCACGAATGGAACGGGTGCCCAAGGCGCATTACAGATTTTAGGTGCAATCAGCCTGATTGCGATTGTTTTAGGACCGCCGGTAACGGCCTCGGCCTTACGACTGGCGATGGAGTAAGTGGATGCACAGATTTGCAAACCCCACACAATTTTTGAAACTGGCCCGAGTGATTCTGCCAATTGCTTTAGCAATCATGGTGATTGCTCTGCTAAGTGGCCTGTATTACGCCCTGTTCAGCTCTCCCGCTGATTATCAGCAGGGGGATACCGTTCGCATCATGTATATCCATGTGCCTGCAGCCATTATGGGCATGGGGCTTTATGGGTTGATGGGGGTTGCCAGTTTCGCAGGTCTCTTATGGCGGCATCCTTTAGCGCATTTAACGGCCAAAGCCGCAGCCCCTGTAGGCGCAGCTTTTACAATTGTCACCCTGGCGACCGGGTCTTTATGGGGGCGGCCCATGTGGGGCACCTGGTGGGAATGGGATGCGCGCATGACCAGCGTATTAGTCCAATTATTTCTTTATATGGGATATATGGCGATCTGGCAGGCCATGGATGATAAAGAACGGGCAGCAAAAACCGCAGCCATTGTAGCGTTAGTTGGCCTGGTGAACCTGCCTATCATCAAATTCTCCGTCGAATGGTGGAACACGCTGCATCAACCTGCCAGCATCATCCGTGCCGGAGGACCAACCATTGATGCCTCTATGCGTATGCCTTTGGCGTTGATGGCGATTGCTGCAGCCGCCTATGCCACAAGCATCGTCATTCTTCGCATTCGCGCAGAACTGGCAGCAAAAAGGGTCGATGCCCTGCAATTCGCACAGGCCCAGGTGGGAGAAGATTAATGTTTGAAAATATGACCCACGGCCCGTTTATTCTGGCAAGCTATGCGGTGGCATTTGGCGTGTTCATCTCTGTCGGCGTAGCAAGCTGGCGGCGCGCTAAAAAACTGGAGCGACAGGCAGAGAGTTTGAAAGCGCAGGTTCCAAGCCGCAGAAGGAAGAAAGCATCATGACCCGGAAACAACGTCGTCTCTATACACTTTTAGGTGGCCTGAGCGCTTTAGGCGTGGCCGCTGTCCTGATCTTTTCCGCCGTTGGCGATAATCTCGTCTTCTTCATCTCCCCATCAGATGCCAAGACCCAGACTTTAGAACCCGGGCGGGCGCTGCGTTTAGGGGGCTTGGTTGAAAATGGCTCAGTCCAATATGCAGAAGACAACAGCCGCGTACAGTTCAGCGTCACGGATATGGCTGAAAGCGTCACCGTAGAATATCATGGCATCTTGCCTGACCTGTTCCGTGAAGGCCAAGGTGTGGTCACAGAAGGCAGTTTCAACGCTAAGGGCGTATTTGTGGCTGATAAGGTTCTTGCCAAACATGACGAGACCTATATGCCAAAAGAAGTGGCTGATGCATTGAAAGAGCGCGGCCAATGGAAAGAAGGTGAAGACAGCTGATGCGCTGGACAGCCTTTCTGCCTTTGATCGTTTTTGTCGCCATTTTAGGTGCCTTTGTCTTTGGGCTGGGCAATGATCCCTCTCAAATCCCCTCCGTACTGATTGACGAGCCGGCACCGGAATTTAACCTGCCGAAATTACCAGGTATCGACAGCCCGGCTCTGTCACGCGCAGACCTGGAACAAGGCAAGCCCGTCATCGTGAATTTCTTTGCCAGCTGGTGCGCGCCGTGCCGCGCGGAACACCCTATATTGGAACAACTGGCTGCCGAACACGATATCACCGTCTACGGCGTGGCTTATAAGGACAGGCCCGAAGATTCAAAACGCTTTTTAGATGCATTGGGCAACCCCTTCACTGCTGTTGGCGTAGACCTGAAGGGTAAAACAGCCATTGATTTCGGAGTATATGGCGTTCCCGAGACCTTCATCATCAGAGGGGATGGGCGTATCGCCTACCGCAATGCAGGGCCGCTATACCCGGCACAGATTGAAGAGGTTCTCCTGCCCATCATGCGCAAGCTGGACGAAGAAACCCCTTCTTAAGCTGCTATTTTCCCGCTGATGGCGCTGCTCTTATTCACGAGAAAGGTCATAAGGCGGTCAGCATAATCATCTGTGACCGCTCCACATACGCTTTCACGTTGACTTAATGCTGCACGCCAGGATTGGACCTTTGCCAAGCCCTCAAAGACACCAAAATCAGCTATTGTGTCGAAGACATCGAAATATCTGAAAACAGGACCGAACACGGTATCGACCAAGCTGAAGTCCGGGCCTGAAAAATAAGGTCCTTCCTTCAACTCATCCTCAAGACGCGCAAACATTACATGCATATCCTGTGCACGCGCGGTCAAAGCGTCTTCATCCTGTGCAGAATAAAAACCGGCTATTTTATTTAAAATTTGAGAGCCAAATTCCATCCAGGCTCTATGCCTTGCCCGCTCCAGAGGGTCAGCCGGGTGCAGCGGTTTGGGCTGGGTTTCTTCCAGATATTCAAGGATGACCGCAGATTCAAATAACGTTGATTTTTTCCCATCACTCTCAATCTGAAGCAGCGGCACTTTGCCTAAAGGAGAAAGCGCTTTAAACCAGTCTGGCTTATTGCTCAAATCGATATAAACCCTTTGAAAGTCGACGTTTTTTTCTTGCAGCAATATAGCTGCCCGCTGCACATAAGGGCAGAGATAATGGCTTATCAACGTGAGTTCGGTCATCTGAGGCTCCTTCTTTCCTTCATATGCAATTACATATAAATAGCAATCTTGCCATCTCTTAAAATCACATTTAGGAACATGCAATGGAACATGCTCCTACAGAAACAAAAATTCTGGCCTGGGCCAAATTAATGCGGATTTCGCGGAATCTGACCAGCTCGATGGAGTCAGAGCTGAAAGCCGCAGGATTTCCCAGTCTTTCTGTACATGATGTATTGCTTGAGCTGAACCAAAACCCGGAAAAAGGCCTAAGGCCTTATGAGCTGGAAGAGAGAATGCTTCTGGCCCAATATAATATCTCTCGAATAATCACGCGCCTGACCCGGGATGGTTACGCCTTGAAAGAGAAAACACTGATAGATGGGCGCGGGCAGAAACTCTTTATCACGCCCAGCGGGCAGCAACTGCTTCAAGACATGTGGCCTCATTACGCGAAGGCTTTAGAGAAGCACTTCGGTCGGAAAATAAGCGAAGAGGAGGCCCATTGCCTCCGCGATATTTTAAAGCAACTGCAGAAATGACCTGCCGGACCATTGCATTTTGAGATGTAAGAGCTGCTCTTCAAATACAGGCTTTACCTCCTGCCCCACAATTTGCCCTCCATGGCGTTCGTAGAAGCGTTTTGCAGCCGCATTCTGTTCTAACACCCATAGATAAAAAGACCGAACACCAAGACTGTTCAAATGCTGTACCGAACGACGCAAAAGCTGAAGGCCTATACCTGACGACCGCACATCCGGATGAACATGAAGATTATCGAGATAACCTTCATCTTTAACCCACATCATTAAAAAGCCCTGCAAAACGCGCTCTTCCTCTGCAACGAGTACAAAATCCCGTTCCCCCAGCTCAAGGCCATCCCAGCGCTGCTCCAGATCATCATCCACAGGGCCGGAGAGATATTCATCGCTTAACATACCACGATAAGCGTCCTTCCAACTCGCTGCGTGCAGCTTTGAGATAGATTTGAAATCAGACTTTGCCGCAAGGCGAATGTTCATTTAAACCCTCTTATCGAAAACCATTTTCTATGATGTGTTCGATTTTTTTATTCATATTTCTATCCAACGGCAGATGCTGGACCAAGAGGCGGTAATATAGAGGCCCGAAAATCATATCGAGGGCTATTTCAACATCAATATCTGCACGGATCTCCCCTTGCGCCTGGGCATCTCTAACAAGTTGACGCGCAATGGTTCGACGTGGCTCCAGAAAGCCTTCACGAAACAGACGTACAGCTTTGGGATAAGCACGACCGTGGCCAACAATATCTGCAATGACCTGCGCTTCTTTACCCAGAAATAAATCAAGTAAATCGGCAAGGCCTTTCTTCAAAGTCGCAAGCGGACTGTGATCAGCTGTTGGCTTTGCGCGTGGCGGGCTGTGTTCAACGAAAGCGTCGATAAGGACATCCAGCTTATGAGGCCACCATCGATAGAGCGTCGCTTTGCTGACGCCCGCCTGCTGTGCAATCTGATCCATGGTTATAGAGAGCAGTGGATGTTCCTGCAGCAATTCATTTGCCGCATCAAGAATAGCAGCGCGCGCCCTGTCGCTTCTTGGTCTGCCCTTTTTCAATGGTTTCATATGCGACAGTTTCCTATTTACGAAACGAAACGTTTCGTTTAATAACAGCCATAATATTAACGCGCCCCCTTCTTGTTAGATAGGCCTTTATCCTCATGACAGCCCCCTCTTCTATACCGCCTCTTCACTACGTCGAAGCCGGGCAAGGTCGCAAAACAGCTATTCTCATTCATGGCTTCCCCATGACAAGCGCTCTTTGGCACAAGGTCGCCCCGCTGTTGGAAGACAACATCCGCCTTATCATGCCTGATCTACGGGGGTTTGGCGGGAGCGCGGTCAAAGGGTCTCTCCATCTCAATTTTGAAACGTTGGCGGATGATATCGCTCGGCTTATGGACAATTTAGACATAGCTCAGGCTCATATTGTCGGTGCGTCGCTTGGGGCAATGGTTTCCATGGTTTTCGCTCACAGGCATCAAAGCCGCACGCAATCCCTTGTCATCTTCCATAGCGAGGCCGATCCTGACGATGAAGAAGCCAAATTAACTCGCAACAGCCAAATCAAATTCGTCCGCAATCAGGGGGCAAAAGGCTTTGCGCGTCATTTCGCGAAACGTATTCTAGGGCGTTCAGCCAAAGCCGAAGACCTGGAATTTCTCTCAGACATGATGAGCCAGGCCAGCGCCCGAGCTATGATCGCCGGACTAAGGTTATTAAGAGACAGGTCGGATTTACGCCTCCTTCTCCCAAATATCACTACCCCTGCCCTTATCGTCGCAGGTGCAGAAGACCCTCATTCACCGCCTCATGTCATGGAAAAGACGGCCGATTTATTCTCTAATGGCCAGTTTCATATCATGGATGGCGTTCGACATCTTTCAGCAATTGAATGCCCTCAATCTGCTGCAAAGATAGTGCGAGACTGGGTGCTCACTCATTCATGAACACCCAGTCTCAACTTGATTATTCCGGCTTGCGGAAAAGAAGGGTCATACGATTGGATTCACCAATCGCCTTCATTTTTTCCTGCAATGCCTCATCATTTTGGCTGGTACCTAAAGTTGGGGGCAGACGCCAGACGCCATCTTCAGTTGTGGGCTGATCTTTAGCGTTTTCAAGCAAATCCGTTTCCGCGACAAATTCGAACCCGGCATCGGTAAATCGTTTAATCACCAGGGACTTTTTCAAATAACCATTGTCACCATTCGCCCATTTATCATCCGCATCTTCTGCGGCTTCATGCTGAACCACGCCGACAATACCACCTGGCTTCAGTAGCAGCATATATTCAGCAAGAGAATCTTCGAAATTCTTCACATCAAAACGATTGAGGTGATGCACCGCGCGGATAGCCAGCACTGCATCGGCTGTCCCGTGAAAATCGACAGGCAGTTCGCCGTGGATGAATGCCTTACCCTCTGCACCGTCTTCCCCAGCCCAGTTCTTGAAATTATCCCGGGTTGCCTGAGCAAAGCCTTGTTGGAAGGTCCACATTCTCTCTGTCGGCTGGCCGCCAGAAAAGGCCACTAACATAGGATCGCCATAAGCAGCCGCCATCAACATGCCATCCTTGCCTAAATAGGGCAGAAGGATTTTGCTGTACCAACCACCGCCGGGTGCCAGTTCAACAACTGTCATTCCAGGCTTAATACCAAAGAATTCCAAAGTCTCTTTTGGTTTGCGAAACTCATAACGCGCTTTTGCCGCATCATCTTGAGCGTTTAGAACCGCATCCAGGCGTTTTCCATCAAAAGCGACTTTCGAGAAGTCAACGGCTGGCTTTTCCGCAGCTTCTTCTTGTGCCACCGCAGGCAGGGTCGAAAACGCAAATACTGCGACCGCCCCCAATATTATGTTTTTCATGATTATCCCTTTTCTTTGACCCAACCCATGTCAGAGCCGGGGAAAGCTAAAGGTGATGCATGTGCACATCAAGCAGTACTGCGATGAAAAGATGGGATATACACGACGAATTGAGTAAAGCTGGAGTGAGAGGCCTCCCCTTCAAGGCCTCTCACCAGATTTCAAGCAGGTTTTCTGAACAACAAGGTCATGCGATCGGACTCACCGATCTCCTTCATGCGCTCCCGCAGCTCAGGGTCTTCTTTGCTGGTTCCAAGGGACGGCGGCAAACGCCAGACGAAATCTTCCTCGCTCGGCTGGTCCTTCGGGTTTGCATTGATTTCCGCTTCGCCGACAAACTCAAATCCAGCGTCGGTAAAGCGCTTTATGACCAAGGATTGCTTGACATAGCCATTATCCCCATTCGCCCATTGATCATCATGTGTTTCAGGCGCACGGTGCTGAACAATACCCACAACACCGCCAGGCTTCAGCACTTTCTTCATATCGTCGAGAGCAATACCGAAATGACCACCCTTATGGTCAAAGCGGTTCAAATGATGCACAGCGCGAAAGAGAACAACGGCATCCGCTGTCTCTGCATAATCATCCCCCACTGAACCAAAGACAAAGGCATCAAGCGCAGCACTGTCATCTCCACGCCATTCCTCCGCCTGAGCCACCCAGTCGCTTTTCCAGGTTTTTCGGGCTTCCAAACGCTCTTCAGACGTGCCGAAATGGCGGCGCATATCAATGGAATAATCCACACCGATCACTTTACCTTCAGACCCCAGATAGGGAAGAAGAACCTTGGTATACCAGCCCCCACCGGGGAGCGCTTCAACCACTGTCATTCCAGGCGTAATGCCAAAGAACTCCAGTGTCTCTTTTGGATGACGATATTGATACCGCGCCTGCATGTCCTCACTTTGCATCGCCAGTGCATTATCCATACGCGCGCCATCAAATGCCGGCGCTGATATTTCCATCATTTCAGCGGTATTTTGCTGCTCGCCCTCCGGCTGGGAGCAGGCACCCAGCAGTGCTGCCAGTGCGACCCCATAGAATAATTTATTCATGATATTTCCTCTCACGCTAAAAACATGCCAAAGTCCTATGCAGACTTTTCTTTAGTATCTACAATTGAAATCACAATTCAAGTGAAGGCAGAGAATATACATGCTTAATTCCGAACAAATTGAAGAGCTGTTCACACGTTTTAAATCCCGTGACGGTATCAGTGAAAAAAGACCGAATGTAAAAAAAGAAGCTGATTATTTTCGTTCCCTCGTCTCCTGCCTCTTGTCTGCGCAAAGTAAGGATGAAAATACAGCGAAAGCGAAAAACGCACTTTTTGCCCATGCGGACACAGCTGAAACTATTCTTAAGCTTGAAGATGATGTCATCGCCGCCGCAATCAAACCCTGCGGTCTGTATAATGTGAAGACAAAGAATTTACGCAAAATGTGCACTGCCCTTTTGGAAAACCACCAGGGTATCGTTCCTAAAACCCGTGAAGGCCTCATGAGCTTGCCTGGGATTGGGCGTAAATGCGCAGACATCATGCTGCGTTTCTCGTTTCAAGAGGCAACCATTGCCGTGGACACACATGTGTATCGGGTCTGCGAACGGCTTGGCCTGACCTCAGCAAAGACAGAGAAAGAAGCAGCTGAGCAACTGGACCTCAACGCACCGGACTGGTCAAAGTTTGACGGTCATGAATGGCTTATCAACTTTGGGAAAGATATCTGCCATGCGCGCTCCCCCAAATGTCATATGTGCTTTTTAAGCGATCTGTGTGAAAGCGCGCCTTAAGTCGCAGCGTCCCATGACCCGAAGCGATCGAGAACTGGTGAATACTCACCAAATTCAAATGTGAATGGCAATATGTTTTCAATAAGAACCACTTCGTCCAGCTCAAATCGAACCAGGCGTTGTGCCCCCTTGAACGCCCGTTTCTCAGGGCTGTCCCAGATAATCTTTGAAGACCCGGTCATCATCAGCAGGTGCCCGGCTTCAAAGTCAGGAAATAAATATCCAGATTTGGGGTTCAACATCAGATTTCCCAAGGTGTTGAAAAAATGATTGCCAATAAAGTCGGGGAACAAGAATTCACGCTCATTCAGAATTTTAACAAACCCCGGCTTACCCCCACGATGAGACACATCCGCCCCGTTCGACCAATGGTCATTGCTGCTTTGATAGCAGCTTGCGATGAAAAACGTGTCTGCTTTGACAATCAGCTCCATCGCCTGCTTGTCAAAACTTTGAGCGGGTGTAGATGCCTTTGATGGCTTTTGTTCACTTCGGTGTTGTAGTTGACGTGTCTGGATGTATTTCGGGCAGTTGCCAAAACTCTGTCGGGCTTTAATCTCAAAGCCCTCGTCGCCCATATGCGCAATAGAGCCGCTTAATCGATTGCGCCGCCTGGTTTCAAGCTGCAAGCCTAAGACGCCGACATCGACCCCATCATTCAAGCTTGACTTAAGAGGGTCTCCATCAACGGGCACAGCTTGAATACATAATGTCTTATCATCTGGGCTGGAGACAAAACCCGCCTGCCCCGTCACCATTGATGCCCATGGCCTGCCCTGTTCATCCAACGCCCCCAAGGTCAGAAACGGAAGCATGGTAAAAAACTCCCGATGCTGATCAGGCATATGATCCCGGATGAATTGGGCTGCCACAGGCTCAAGCACATCCTTAATACCTAAGCGTTCCTGGATATGTTGCTCACCTGGGTGAAAGGGGGACTTTGTTGACATAAGACACTCTTTTTAAAAAAAGAGAAAACCGGCTGAAGCAGCGCCCCAACCGGTTTTCAAAATGCAGACCTGTCACTTTACAAGTGGTGGTATCTAACAAGCTCAATCCGTGAATTAAGCAGCAGCTGTATCGCTACCGCCTTCAACGGAAAGGAAGCCAGTTGCCAGAATTGCGATGGCAAGGCCAGCGTGCAACCAACGGTCAGCTTCGTTAATGTGGACCAGGCCCAACAGCATGGAGCCTTCCGGGGTCAGGAAGCCAAGAATGGTGACAGCAACATATGCAATGCCGATACCCAATACGGTTTTGCGGGCTGCACCCATCATTCCACCGGCAATAAAGACCGCACCGGTCAAGATGTGCACAATATTGTGCATGGTGTTAACGGCGAAAATCCCGTCCGGTGATACCAGCGGATTAGGGATAAAGCCAAGAATCCCAACGGCAACAAATGTGATGCCAAGAATATTAGCGAGGAGTTTTGAAGGTAACATGTTCTTCTCCAATTCCTTTGGTTCGAGTGATCGAGGGTCCTGGAGAGAAGAGCCAGACACCCACACTTAAACTGATTGGCGACCCGCTCAATCAGGCCCACACGACCCTATTGGATCCTAAGCAACAGCGTCATGGGATGGCCCTATAGAGATGTAGTTTCACCTCCAGGTCAATCCCGAATTTGCCATTTCCCCCTCAATTTTTCGGTGCCTATGCAAAAAAACCGAGAAGTTTGGGCATTTTCGGGTCCCTAAAACCATATAAAAACCCGTAGCATCGGGGCGTTTCTTAACATTTCGGCAAGGTTTCTTAACTGTAAATGCAGACGAATCAGACAGATGGGCCCGCCCCGTCCTTTTTTAATGCAATCCAAATGGTCTGGGCCTTCGCTAACAATTCTCCATCCTTGTTAAACAACGCGGAATCAGCAAAATACTTCCGCCCGTCTTTCCCTGTGCACCAGGCCGCAGCGACCAATTCTTCTCCCGGTATTGGAGGCGCAATGATGTGAGCTTTCATCCGTCCCAGCAAAGCCATCATCTCAGGCTGACGAAGAGAAAAATAGCTGGGACAATCAAGGGCGGACCAAAGAAATATATCACGAACGCACCCATCGGAATTTGCAAATTCAGCTGCGGGCGCCCAAGGCGCCGCGACAAGCTCTTGACCATCGACAGGTCCCGTAAAAATACGCAATCCATCCCCATCTGCACGATGCGGTCCACAGACAAAACATTCCGGCAAAATATGTTTATCCGCATCAACAAATCGGCTTACAGCATCTTCGGCCAGTTCGAGGCTTGGAGCCTTTGGCGCAGATAAATCAACTTCGGCAGCCTGCGCTGTCGCAATAACCTGTGCCCCCTGGCGCAATTCGGCCCGGTCTTCATAGCGATACAATTGCAAAGAAACATCCAGCGGCGGCGGGCTTTTTAACGTCACCTCACACGGCTGATCAAAGGCTTGAGCCAACAGGCCGCAGACATATCCGCCATTTCCCGAATTCGCAGGACCGCGGAAGCGGCGGTCTATGATTACGTCTGTTACATCACCTGGCTGCATCATAATATCTCACATATAGTATTATAGAGCTTGCACCTGTGACATATGCCCCAGTTTACGTCCAGGCTGATTGGTCATTCTCCAGCATTTTGATTTCATCGTGAATCGCATTTAAAAGATGATCCAGATCCTCTGCTTCCATGACATAAGACGGGCTGAGATAAATCACCCGGCCAAGAGGGCGAATGAAAGTACCGCGATCTATGAACCGCGCGCGGGCGTGTTCCACATTATAAGCCTGGGTCAGCTCAACCGCACCGACGGCACCCAGAACACGTACATCCTTCACAGCGCTGTATCGCTTCAGCTCACTCAATCCTTCGGTCAGTTGCTTTTCAATACGGGCAACCTGTTCAAGCCGCGGCTCTTCTTCAAACAGGTCAAGAGATGCATTCGCTGCCGCACAGCCTAAAGCGTGACCACAAAATGTCGGCCCATGCATGAGAGCCTTTGCCGGATCATCATCATAAAAGCCATGAAACACGCGTTTCGATGCCACTGTCGCCGCCAAAGGGCAGACGCCTCCCGTCAATGCTTTCCCAAGTGTCATGATATCAGGCACCACCTGCGCTTTATTCGCTGCAAATAAAGCACCTGTCCGGCCAAAGCCTGTAAAAATCTCATCAAAAATCAGCAGCACGTCATGCTGATCACATAAAGTCCGCAGATTTTGCAGGACATCTTCATCAAACATCCGCATGCCCGCAGCCCCCTGGATCAACGGTTCAACCATTACGGCCGCAATATCCTTTTCCTGACTTAATAATTTATCCACGGCATCATAAGTCTGCGCATCCTTTGGCAGGTCCGTCACATATTGAGGGAGCAATGCATCATTGAACAGACTATGCATCCCTTCCTCCGGGTCGCAAACAGCCATGGTTGCAAATGTATCGCCGTGATATCCGCCTTTAAAAGACAGGAACTTCGGGCGATTTTCCCCGCGCACATTGCGCCAATATTGGACTGCCATCTTCATGGCAACCTCAACAGCGACAGACCCGGATTCCGTAAAAAACACATGGTTTAAGTCGCCAGGGGTGGTTGCTGCCAGCCGTACCGCCAGGCGATAAGGCTGCTCATGCCCAAGGCCGCCCAACATGACATGCGGCATCACTTCCAGCTGCCTGGCCACAGCATCTAATAATCGCGGGTGATTATAACCGTGAACCGCCGTCCACCAGCTGGACACACCATCAATAAGCTGTTGTCCATCATGCAATGTGATGCGCACGCCTTCAGTCTTGACAGCAGCCATCGGCTGCACAGCCGTTTTCATCTGCGCATAAGGCAGCCAGATATGGTCCAACCCTTTTTCCAGCCAATCGGGCTTCATAGTCATACCTCTTCATTTCTCAAATCGACGGACGGCGCATCAAGTGCTAAACGGACGAGGCGTTGAAGGAAAGATAAAGATGATGAAGTCCTGTTCAAAAGACAGCCTGGAGCAGTTCGCGCTGGAAAAGCTTGCCTCTATCGAGGGCAAGGGCCAGCGGCGCATATTGAAACCAAGCACGAGATCTTCGCATGGGCGCCTCACGCGTGAGAACAAGAACACCATTTCCTTCAGTGACAATGATTATTTGGGCTTGAGTCAGGACCCGCGCGTTAAAAAAGCAACATCAGATGCAGCCCTTCTCTATGGCGCGGGGGCTGGCGCTTCTAGGCTTATTACAGGGGACACGCCCCTCAATGCCCGGCTGGAGCGCAAATTGGCAGAGATGAAAAAAACCGAAGGCGCATTGGTCTTCGGCTCCGGCTATCTCGCAAATATCAGCCTCATACCCGCTTTGATGCGTCAAGGCGACCTGATCATCCTGGATGAGCTGTCCCATAATTGCATGTTCGCAGGGGCAAAACTGTCCGGCGCCGATATACAAATGTTCAAGCATAATGACGTGGATCACGCCCAACAACTTCTCTCGACGCGTGACGCCCGACGCAAATTATTAATGACAGAGACTGTGTTCTCAATGGACGGCGATCTCGCGCCTCTCTCTGCGCTTCATGCTTTATGCGAAGAGCATGGCAGCTGGATGATGACGGACGACGCCCATGGCTTGGGGGTTCTGAACACGCCCAATCCAGCGCCCATACAAATGGGTACTTTTTCCAAAGCAGCGGGGAGCTATGGTGGATATGTCTGCGGGCCCCAGGCGCTCATTGACCTCCTCATCAACCGAGGCCGAGGGTTTATTTATACGACCGGCCTGCCACCAGCGACCCTCGCAGCGTCTTTAGAAGCCTTAAACATCATAGAGCAGGAGCCTGAACGGCGCGACGCCGTTTTAAATCATGCACGCAGCTTCTGTAAGGCATTGGACCTGCCCGCGCCAAACAGCGCCATTGTCCCCATCATTATCGGCGCGGAAGAAAATGCTTTAAAAGCCTCTCAAAAGCTTGCGGATGCGGGGTTCATCGTGACAGCCATCCGCCCACCAACTGTTCCTGAGGGGACATCACGCCTGAGAGTATCTTTCAACGCAAATCACACGGCTGAGGATGTGGCAGCACTTACCACCCTGTTAAAACCCATATTGCAAGCAAAGCAGAAGGCCGCCTGATGATTAAAATCGCCGTCACCGCAACGGGTACAGAAATCGGCAAAACATATCTGAGTTGTCGACTCCTGGAATACGCACGCGCGCAATCAATGGAATGCCAGGCTATCAAGCCGGTCATGAGCGGTTTCAACGAAGCGCAGCTGAGCGTCAGTGATGCGGGTCGACTTGCGAATGCCTGCGGGATAGCTGCAACACCAGAGGTGATTCAAGATATATGTCGCTACCGCTTCACCCCCGAACTCGCACCAAATGTCGCCGCGCGGGAAGCCGGCGTGAGCTTAAGTTATTCCGACATAAAATCCTTCTGCGAAGACCGATTGAAGCGGCAAACAGAATTTACGGTCTTTGAAGGAGCTGGAGGTCTGTTTTCGCCAATTACCGATGAAAAGCTCAATATTGACTTAATTGCCGATTTGAAACTGCCCGCGCTACTGGTCACAGCAAATTACCTTGGCAGTGTGAGCCACACCCTAAGCGCCTTAACAGCCGCTGAGAGCAGGAATACAGCCGTTTCTGCAATTACTATAACTAAGCCTAATAACACATATGGTGACCCCGAATCATTCGCCATTGAACTCTCGCGGTGGACCGATATCCCAATTATCCCGATATGCAACGATTTGAAATGTGTAGAATCAGTTTTTAATATGCTTTCAAACGCATCAGATACATAGCCACACTGTTGCATAATCAGCACAAATATAAAAATTCCAGTCCAATTACTGAATTGCAACCACATCTGGATTGCCCGCAATAAACACTGCCGTTAATTGTGTAGACGCACTTCATTTTATTAAAGGAGCATTAAAGAACCATGAAAAACAGGTTCAGTTACAAAAATGCTGCCCTTAGCACTGCCGCGGCGATAGCAATGTTTGCTGCCTCAGGCACTGCAATGGCGCAGACCCAAGCGGGTGAGGAAGCCGAGGAAAAAGCAGAAGAAATCATTGTTACCGGTTCACGGATCGTCAGGAATGGCTTTACTGCGCCACAACCTGTCACGGTCCTGGATGCGGAAACGATTGCTTTGTCCGGCGCGATCGGCCTGGGTGACCTCTTGAACGAACTGCCAGCGCTGGGTTCCACCTTCAGCTTGGCAAACTCCTCTCGTTTCATCGGAACAAGTGGCGCGAACTTCCTTGACCTTCGCCGCTTAGGCGCAGATCGCACACTGGTTCTCGTTGATGGCCGTCGTCACGTTGGTAGTTCCGCTGGTTCCACCAATGTCGATATTAACACCATTCCAAAAGAACTGATCGAGCGGGTTGAAGTCGTAACCGGCGGTGCATCCGCTATTTACGGTTCCGACGCTGTGACCGGTGTTGTTAACTTCATCTTGAAAGATGACTTCGAAGGCGTCAGCTTGAGCGGTCAATTCGGGCAGTCCGACGAAGGCCCATTTTCTGCTTACACCGGCAGCCTGACACTGGGTGGCAACTTCGATAGCGATCGCGGTAACGCGGTACTGTCTATTGAATGGGCCGATCAAGACATCCTGAGAACACGCGACCGCTCCAGCATCGCTGTGAACCCACGCCAGGTGAACAACAACCCCGCCCTTGTTGGGCGCGGCAACGTTCCTAACATCGACGACTTTGATGAAGTTGTCGTTCCAAATGCTGGCCTGTTTATCATTAACAGAACCGGTGTTGTGATTACACCTGTAGGCCTTCGCACATTCAATCCTGACGGAAGCATTCGCGAAATCGATTTTGGCCCTGCTGGCAACCTTGGCGGTTCAGAATGTCAAGACTGTGACTTCCTGTCATTGTCAGACGTTGCTATTCTGCAACCATCATTGCAGCGTTTCTCAATCAACGCCAAGGCTGATTACGACTTGACCGAATGGTCAACCTTCTTCCTTGAAGCCAAATTCGTAAACACTCAAAGTCGTTCAGAAGGCCAACCGGCATTTGACTTCTTCTCTGGTGATCTGTTCATTCAACGCGATAATCCGCTCTTGGATTCATCTGTCACAGACTTTCTTGATGCCAATGGCCTGACGGAACTTGAAGTATTCCGCTTCCATGTCGATGCGGGCCAACGGGGTGAAGCCAACGAACGCCAAACCCATCGTATGGTATTTGGCTTTGAAGGTGACTTTGAAGTCCCAGGCATTGGTCGCGACTGGAAATATGAACTCGCCTACACATATGGGCGCACAACACAAACACTTGTCGCAAACAACAACCGCGTCAACGACCGGTTCTTTGCTGCAACTGATGCCGTGTTGGACGTCAATGGTGACTTCGGCAACCCAGGCGATGTCGTTTGCCGCGTACAGCTTCAACAAGCTTTAGGCCAAACACCAACATTGCCAAACGGCTCTGGCGTCACTCAGGATATTATTAATTCCTGCGTACCAACAGCATTCCTTGGTGAAGGCAACTTCTCCGATGAAGCTCTGGCATTTGCTTTCGTGAATTCCGTTCGTGAAGATTCCATCGAACAGCAAGCGGCCAACGCCTTTATCTCCGGCGATATCATTGATCTGCCAGCTGGCCCACTCGGCTTTGCTATTGGCGGTGAATGGCGCGTTGATAAAAGTGACTCCCGTCCTGCCGGCGTTGACCAATTGGGCATTACATTCGGCAACCAACTTTTCGATACAACTGGCCGCATCCGGTCTATCGAAGGTTTTGTTGAAACAACAGTTCCAATTCTTGCCGGTCTGCCAGGTATTGATTACCTTGCTGCTGACGCTGCTTTTCGTGTCTCTGACTACAACACTGTTGGCGGTATTACAGCCTGGAAATTTGGTTTGGACTGGACTGCAACTCAAGATGTTCGCGTTCGTGCAACCTATTCCAAATCTGTTCGAGCACCAAATATCGACGAAGTCTTTGGCCCATTGAACCAAAACTTCTTCCCGTATGACGATCCATGTAGCGCGGACGAATTGGTTAACGCTCCTGATCAGGCGCTTCGTCAAGCAAACTGTGTAGCCTTAGGTGTCCCAGTTGGCTTTGATTCAGTCCTGGATACACGGACAGTCGGTGGTCAAAGCGGTGGTAATCCAAACCTTCGCGAAGAGGAATCCAAAAGCTGGACAGTTGGCCTTGTGGTTACACCACGCTGGGTACCAGGTTTGGCTATCTCCGTCGATTACTGGAATATTGAAATTGACGACGCAATCTCAGCACCAGCTGCCCAGGACATTCTGGAGCGTTGTGTTGATGCACAATCAATCAACAACAGTTTCTGCCCATTGATCACACGGAGCACAAGCGACTTTGAGGTTACGAACATCGTTGCGCTTGATCAAAACCTGGCAGCTTTGGAAGCTTCCGGTGTTGACTTCGAAGTCAATTACTCCTTCGACCTTGAATCCGTTGGTGCCGGTGACTTCGGCTCCTTGGAATTCAAAGTTCTTGGTTCACGTGTTATCAAACGTGATGACTTCCCATTCCAAGAATTCCCAGAAGACCGTGAGCGTCAATTGGGTGAACTTGGTGATCCACGCTGGAATGTGAACAGTGATGTCACATGGCGTTGGGACCGGTTAACATTGAACTATGAAAACCGGTACATCGGTAGCCAGCTGACTGTCGATAATGAAAACTTCATTGCTAACCCAACGAATGTTTTCCCATTCGAAACAGGCAGCGTCTTCTATCACGACATTCAAGCACGCTATCTGATCACGGATGAGATCCAAGTGTTTGCTGGTGTTGACAATCTTGGCGACAAAAACCCACCTGCCTTCTTAACAGGTACCGGTGGTGGTTCCGCCATCTTTGACAACATTGGTCGTCACTATTACTTCGGTGCTTCCATTAACTTCTAATTGAAGTCACTGAAGACAAAAAAAGAGGCTGGAACCTAATGGGTTCCAGCCTCTCTCTTTTTGAAATATCAGAGAAATTACTGAACGCGTTTCACAGACGCCGACCCGACGTGGTCAACAACTTTCAACTTATAATTCCCTAGAAACCCTCGTTTAATAATGACCTCAAGGTCACGCTTTGGCAGGCGAAGGTTACTGTTATCCGTCTCTTCCCAAATCTGGCCATTATCCAAAACAAGGACAAATTTACCCCTCAGGGTTTGGTATCTTTGGACGACTTTCGCGCGGAGGGTCTTCTTATTTTCCCGCTCTTTCTTGAGCTTCTCCCGAACCACTGGATCAGGCGTCGCGTCTTCCTTCTCGGCACGCTGAAGCTCGCTCAAGCCGAAGTTCTCTTTATCCTCTTCAGCGGTCTCGGTCGCAGCCAAAACAGGCGGAGAGGCATCAACAGCCGCATTTTCCACCACAGCTGCATTCGCGTTCGCAAGAACTTTGTCGAAGCAACTCAGTCGGTCATTGTCATTTTCAAGCGCACCGCATTCATTCCAAGTTGCCAAAGCAGGTAAATTTGTACTGACCTCCTGCGCCTGAGCTTGAAAAATAACAGCGGGCAGCAAGACACAGATGGGCAGAGTTTTTATGATCCGCATATTAAACCTTTCCGACTTCAAAACAATGACCCGCCCCACCATGAAGATGGGGCGGGTAAATCTTTTTACACTATAGCCAGGCTTGATAGAACTCAGAACTTCAAACCGGCACGTACAGCGATGGTACGCGGGCGATCAGGAATAAACTGCCGTGCCCCATCAACCAATGGCGTATCATTGCCATAGGAGAAAGACCGGGCGTTAAACAGGTTCTTCGCCACCAATGCCACATTCCAGCTTTGGTCAGTCGGGCCAAAACCAATGGTCATATTCGCTTTGATAAACCCATCATCGCGAATAATCGGGTCCAGGTCGGCCTGGCGGAACTGCTGTGTCTGGAAGACCATGGTGACATTGGTATTGATTTCAAAATCACCAGCGACCGGCTGCACATAATTCGCACCCAGTGAGCCAGACCATTTTGGTGTGTTTTCCGATGTCCGACCGGACAGATCATTGACTTCCGCGGCGCTACAGTCCTGCAAAGTGGCTAGCGGATTACCCGTATCTGCCCTGAACTGGAAAAGCTGGTCCACGAAACAGCCGGCATTTGGATAATCATCGAACTCGAAGTCAACGAACGCTATACCGCCCTGCACAAGCAACTGAGACGTCACCGCCCAGCGACCATCAATTTCAAAGCCTTTTGACGTCGCAGAGGCCGCGTTTTGGACGATGAAGGACGTAGAGCCTGTGAAAAGCGCCGTTTGAATATCAGTGAAGTCCGTATAGAAGCCTGCAAAGTTCACCTCTGCCGCACCATCAAGCAATTTAAGCTTCGACCCGATTTCAAAGCCCAAAGCTCGCTCATCTTCATATTCAGCTTCGGCGGGGTCAGCGCTTAAGGCAAAGCTGTTATAACCACCGGCTTTGAAACCCCTGGCGATATTACCATAGACCAGAATATCATCCGTTGGTTCCCAGCCCACATTCACAGACCAGGTCAGATTATTTTCTGTCCGGGCCAGATTATTCTCATGATTTTCAGCTTCGGCGATTGTTGTGAACGGGTCCAAGCCCGGCGCACCTGCACCAGCATATAAAGCCTGGTCGCCAACGATCCCAATGGGATTGCGCGTTCCAAATTCCGCAGCAAAAGCACCTTGTAGCGCTGTTTTACGCTCATAAGTATAGCGCAGGCCACCTGTTAAACTGAGTGTGTCCGTCGCATACCATGTCGCCTGACCAAATAAGGCGGCCACCGTATCTTCCTGGTCCAGAAAATGCGCACGATTGAAATCCGTATAAGCCAGCGGCGTGCCATCAAATGCAGCGACCAGGCCCGTTAAAATACAATTCCGATCCCCCGGGTCACCGCCCGCAGCCAGGCACCCAAGACCAAGGACGGTATCAATTGCCAAGTCACCAAGCGTGGCATCACCTCGGGTATTAAAAAAGGTATCCGCTTCTGCCAGCAACTCACTATATTGGAAATAGCCACCCACGATATAATCGAAGGTTTCGTTTTCAGCACTTGCAAAGCGAACTTCCAGGCTCACCTGATCATATTCTTCATCATCATCAAAACGGATGAGGTCCAGCAGACTGAAATCGCAATCACATTCCCGGTTATAGTCATATCCGGAATACCCACTGATCACTGATAAAGTGCCCGCATCAAATTGATGGGTGACGGTTAATCCGGCCTCAAAGATGTCGCCTTCAAAATTACCGCTGCTGCCAACATCCAGGGTTGGCTCCCGGGAGCCAATATTAGACTGCCGAAAGGTCCGTTCAGCCTGGCCAAAGCCCGCAAGGGGACCCGCTTCAAGGGTAGAGAAATTCTGACCGAATTGGTCAAAATCGCCATATTCAATCTTCAAATCAACCAATGTATCTGGCGTCGCATCCCATTGCAGGGACCCGCGAATGGCATATTCTTCCAATTGTGGAGACGACTCATCATAAAAGATATTGGTGAGATGTCCCTTTGTCGTGTCACGGTACTGACCTGCGACCCGTGCGCGCAATGTGTCTGCTATTGGTCCTGCAACATGGCCGACGACTTCATATTCATGAACGTTGTCAAAAGTATATGTACCCGTGATTGCCGCATCGAATTCCTCCGTCGGCTTGCCGGAGATGATGCTGACAGCGCCACCAATGGTGTTCTTGCCAAATAGCGTTCCCTGAGGCCCCCGCAGAACTTCGATCCGCTCCACATCCAAAAAGGCAAAACGCGCCTGGACGCCGCGGCCACGGTAAAGCCCATCCACAAATGTGGAGATAGACTGTTCCAGGCCCGCATTGTTACCCGACTGAATGCCTCGGATATTGATTTTATCCCCGATCGGGTCTTGCTGGATTGAGAAATTCGGAATGAGCTGAGATAGTTCTTCGCCCCGCTGAATACCTAAATCTTTTATCCTTGCACCTGTGACCGCTGACACTGAAACCGGCACATCTTGCAGGCTTTCCGCACGTTTCGTCGCCGTCACAATGATTTCTTCCAAACCACCTTCCTGCGTGTCTTGTGCCAAAGCACCGCCAGACGCACTGACCCCGATTATCAGCGACACGCCCAAAGCCGTGCGCCTTAGAAGCACTGATCTACTCATACTTATCTCCCATGATCCCGTATTTTTTTAATTCAGGCTTAAAAAGCCTAAGCTTTATTGCAGCTACATGAAAAGGGTTATTTTGAATGAGGGTAAAGACTTTGCTCCCGACTTCTTAGATTTGCGCCGTGATTATCGCAGCTTCGAATTCTGAATTTAAAGTTTTTAAGAATTATTCGCATTTTCATTATAAATGTTATTGACAATCATTCTCAACTATGTGAATTGCAGCACCAACGCTTTTACACGAATTAGAACAACCGGATACGAGTTCAGTTACATCATGAAAACCTTGTCCCACACATTGGCCGGCTCTACGGCTTTATCCCTCATTCTTGCTGCATCAATGGCCCATGCGCAGACAGCGGTTGCAGACAATGACGCAGCCCCCGTTGACGAAATCGTGGTCACAGGTCGCTATCTGCACGCCGATCAGGTAAACGCCTTGAAAACGCCAACACCCATCATTGACGTGCCGCAAAGCCTGTCCATCATCACCGCGGACCAAATTGCGCGGCAGGGATTTGACAGTATCAGCGACATCGTTCTGTACACGCCTGGCGTTACAAGCTCCCAAGGTGAAGGTCACAGGGATGCCGTCGTATTTCGCGGCGTGAGATCTACAGCGGATTTTTACATCGATGGGGTGCGTGATGATGTCCAATATTACCGCTCTCTCTATAATCTGGAGCAGGTTGAAGTTTTACGTGGCCCGAACGCCCTTCTCTTTGGGCGGGGAGGCACAGGTGGTGTCTTAAACCGCGTGACCAAAAAGGCCGTTATTGGCGATGACTTCATTGGATATAAATCAAGCGTCGACACTTTTGGTGCCTTCGATATTCAGCTTGATGGGAATCTCACTGTAAACGACAAAGTCGGCGTCCGTTTGAACGCTTATTATGAGAACCTCGACAACCATCGCGACTTTTTTGACGGCGATCGTTTTGGCATCAATCCAACAATAAAAGTTGAATTGACACCAACCACAACAATCAACCTGTCCTATGAATATATAGACAATGATCGCTTCATCGACCGAGGCATTCCATCCGGCCCGGGCGGACGACCTGCAGAAGCATTGAACGACATCACCTTTGGCGATCCGGACGTGAATTTCACCACCTTCGAAGCCCATGTGGTTAGGGCAAATGTCCAGCATGAATTCTCTGACAATATCAAAGGGAATTTCAACGCCTCTTATGGGGATTACGACAAGCTTTATTCCAATTTCTTCCCTGTCGGTTTTGACGAAGCCGCAAATACGGTGACATTGGACGGCTATGTCGATACCACCGATCGTGAAAACTTCGTATTGTCCACCAACCTGGTTGGTGAGTTCGACACAGACAGCTTCTTCAATCACACGATCATCGCCGGTGGTGAATATATTGACACGGAAAATGACAATGACCGTTTCAATTCCTTCTTTGACACTGCCGCCGCCGATGGGCGCAGAACAGATCGCGAAACATTTCTTGTCACCCGTCCTTTAAACTTGCGTGGCGGCGTTGGTGTGTTGCCAGATGGGCGCACGACGACGAATAACTTCTTCACCGACTTAAATGACGATACCGAAGCGGATATCGAAGTTTTCTCCGCCTATATTCAGGATGAGATTGAAATCTCAGACTATCTGGATGTGATTATCGGCGGTCGCTTTGATAGTTTTGAGATTACCGTTGATGACGTAGAAGCCTTTATCGAAACAGGCGAAAGGCGCATTTTACGCCGGAAAGATTCCGAATTCTCCCCCCGCTTCGGCCTGGTGTTCAAGCCTTGGGAAAACACGTCCTTCTACGGCAGTTTCAGCGAAAGCTTCCTCCCACGCAGTGGGGAGCAATTTGCCAACATCAACCCGCCAAATGACGCACTGGACCCAGATACATTTCAAAATATCGAAATCGGTTTGAAATGGGATTTCATGGAAGACCTGAGCTTCACCCTCGCCCTGTTCGAGGTTGAACAAAGCTCTCCTCAAGTATCCGATAATAACCCAGATACATTGGACGTTATCGACAGCGAAATCCGCGGCGTAGAAGCACAGGTCCAAGGCCATATCACGGACGACTGGTTTGTCTCTGCTGGCTATACCTATTTGGAAGGCAATCAAACCAATTCCGACGGCAGCACGGGCCTGCGCTTAAGAGAGCTGCCAAAACACACGCTGAACCTTTGGAACACCTATCAGGTGACAGAGAAATTAGGCCTGGGCGCCGGCTTCACCTTCCAGGACAGCAGTTTTGCGGATAATGGGAACGCAGTCACCCTGCCAAGCTTTTTCCGCCTCGATGCCGCAGCCTATTATGAGCTGAATGACAATCTGCGCCTGCAGGTCAATATCGAAAACCTGACCGACACCGAATATTACCCCAATGCGCATAATGCGAATAATATTACGGTGGGTGCACCAATTAACGCCCGGTTCACCATCATCGGCCAATTCTAATACAAACAGAAACAAAGACGCGACACCCCATGGCTTACCCCCGGGGTGTCGCGTCTTTTTTAGAATAGCTTCACCCAGACATATTCAGGACTTCACAAGGACTTAAGTCTGCGCCACACTGCGGGCCATGAAAAACGACTTGGATCATTTACCGGATAGGAAACAGCGGGAACTCGCCGCAGTGGTGGATGTCTTGCATCAGGAGTTTGACGCCTGGTCGAAGACTGTAAAGCCCCGCAATGGCAAAGCTGAGGGTGGAGAGATATTAAAAATCATCCTCTTTGGCTCCTATGCGCGCGGCACCTGGGTGGATGAACCCCATACGATGAAGGGCTATAAGTCCGACTATGACATCCTGGTCATTGTGAATAAGGACTATGTGGTGAACGCGCCGGGTGTGTGGGCCAAAGCCGAAGATCGTTTTCTGCACGATGAGTTTTTCCAAACGCCCGTCCAAATCATCACCCACACGTTGAAAGAGGTGAATGAACGTCTGGGCAAAGGCCAATATTTCTTCTCGGACATCGCCAAAGAGGGCATCGCACTTTACGAGCTAAAAGGCCATAAGCTGAGAGAGCCTAAACCCCTGACGCCGCATGAGGCTTATGAGGCAGCGAAGGAGTATTTTGAGGAGAAGATGGAGTCAGCCGAGCAATTCAGTCACTTCGCAAAAGATGCCATTGCACGAGGCTGGAATAAAAAGGCCGCTTTCTTTCTCCACCAAATGACGGAAAACCTATACGACTGTTTTCTCCTGGTTCACACCAACTATGCCCCTGCAACACATGACCTGAGAACTTTACACTCCATGTCCGAAAGCCGCTCAGAAGAACTAAGAGACATCTGGCCCGAAGACACCAAACACGCCCGCCGCAGCTTCCAACTCCTAAGACGCGCCTATGTCGAAGCAAGATATTCCAAGCATTTCAGGATTACTGAGGAAGAGCTTTCATGGCTTCATAAGCGAATTGCCATTCTAATGGCCGCTATCCTGACTAGCATAAAGGACAAACTTCAGAACTTACCGTTTAATTCACAACCACGATCACTCTGAATTACTTCTGACTTGCTAAGGTTACCTGAAGCCATTTGAATTGCTTTCCACCTCTCAAAGTCCAACCTAGTGCAAAACAGTAAAATCGATCATTTAATCAGCTTCAGCTCTGGTCGCGCTTCGGAGTCAAACGAATTTTCATCTAAATCCGGCATACCTAAGATAGTCTTCAGAACCCTTGAGCCTAGCTTCAATTCGCCCTTCATTGCGGGAAGGAAATCAGGATATGACCTTATTAACATTCTTACCGCATTTCTCATTAGTTCAGGGCGTTCAAGTTCAACATATAATCCATCCCCGTTCACATCCCCTGGCTCGCAACTCCTCCAACCTTTATGAGACAAATGCATAAACGCTTTCCGTCTAGCTGCATCGTCAATCAAACCAATCTCATACCCTCTCATTATTAGAGCGGCGATTGAAACCTTCCACCTAAACTTCAATTCGAGTAAGCTCTCCCAGGGGATCCGCGATTTAGTAAACCTTGGAAATTCTGAAACCAAGGTTTCCTTAGGCAGCAACAAACATGATGCGAAATGATTAGCTTGTTTTTCAAGTAACGGCTTCTCGTCAATGCAATTAGTCATACCCTTATGCAAGACTAAATGACCTAATTCGTGGGCTAGATCAAATCTGCACCTTACAGGCGACTTACTATCATTTCTCATCACGACAGGTATAATGTCGTCATTGCAAAAAGCGTCAACTCTAGGCGATATCCCTTTTGCTGTACTAACCACAACACCGTTAACCTCAAGCAGCCTTACCATATTAGAAATTGGGCCATGGCCAATATTAAGGTGTTCTCGAATCTTTAGAGTAATCCGCTCTATATCGGATTTGTGGAGAGATGAACTAGAAATCGACACATCCTGGAAACGTTCTTCTAACTCAAACGCAGGGAACTCCAGTCCAAGCGGCTCAATATAATCTCTGATAAACAAATAAACAGAGACCACATCCTCAGCATAAATTCGCGCTCTCTCACGAATATAGTTTGGGATTGTTAAACTTCTAAAATGTAACCTATCGTTTCCGATAGTTGCCCTATTACTAGAAAAGAAATAGTCCGAATCTACCCCCAGCCTTTTTGCAATAATACCTATCTGCTCTTTAGAGAGAGATTTATTTTCTTTCTCGTTCTCTATTTTATGAATATATTGCCGTTTCACAGAAATTAATTCGGCAACATCCTGCATGGATAACCCTGCACGATTTCGAGCATACGTAAGCTTTGTACCCTTAAACCCACTCATCACTATTTCTATCTTTTGGACTTTTCAGCTCTTCAATTTTATCCAACAAACTCGCAGCAGGGATATCAACAGCATCTGGCTGCTTCGAATTGACTTGCCTAATTACACCATCACTCTCTTTCGCTAAATCCATTAAATTGATTTCTTCAAGCACTTCTTTGGTATTTCGATCAATTACGAGATAATGGCATTCCAATAATGTCGCGTCCTTCTCCATCAAATCATAATCAGTTTTATAGATTATACGTATTAAAGGGTCGAACTCGCTAAATTCCTCACGTTCAAGAACGTTCCGTTCAAAAACGTTCGTGCCAAGACCATCTCTCGGGGAAGACACTATTTTGATGACGCCGCCATTAAACTTGAAATAATTATGTTGGCCCCTCTTACATAAAAACTCGATGACATCAGGGCGCCTCTCCGACAACTCCAATATCTTTTTTTGCCTTTCTTCGAAAGCAGCAAACCCTACAGACCGGCTGGTATGCCCCTTCTCACTGTCAAAGATCTTCACAGAAGAAGTACAACTCCCCTCGATGCACTCGAAGATCAGAAGCAGTTTCTCTTCAAAGGGGGTCATATCTTTTCCTTTCTGGGTTTTGATCCAAATTGTCACCCTTACATATCCGAATATGATAAAGTTGGAAACTAAAAAAAGGGAATTTCCCAATATTGTCACCCTCTCGTCGGGAAAGCCCAACGGCCAACATACAAATCATCAATCGTGGCAAGCTGGATCGGATCTCATAATACGAACTCTCTATAATATTTCACCAAGAACACCGTATGCACAGCGGCCTTAAACTGCTGCTTATAAAAATGACAAGGCACCAGCCCACGCCATATTTAGGGGCGCAATTAAGCGCCCGGCACTTTCCTTCGTGAGGCAGATATTGAAAATTTCGAAAAACAAATGTTGTCGACGTTTTGATTCTATATATTCTATTAAACTTGAAGCCACTCTACTCTCAACGTTTTAGCCAACCACTTTCAAGGCTGCCCAGTCTCACAATCGAATTCAAGATAAGACCAACTAATCCCATCATCGAGTCCAAATCCTCATTCAATTTCTACACTCTCCAACCAACTTTCTTCTATGACTTTCACCAACTGGCAAACACCCCCCGCAACTTCCAACCGATATTCGCGTCTCGGCAGCATATCCCAATGGAACCCCTCCGTCTCTGTCAGCAATAAGACACCGTCGTCAACAACCTGTACACCAAAAGTCACAAACAACGCATCATATGGCCCCAGGCCACAACGCTCTGACACGTCGTCACCTCTGCCATAAAGCAGTTCAACACGATCCTCGTACAAGCGATAAATAGACGTGGTGCGCGGACTCACACCTGAAGCAATCACGATAAGAAAAGGCTCTTCCTGCACTTCATCAGACCAGACAGGATCAGTTATATAAAGATAGCCATTATCCGTAAAATGCCGCTGCGCCGGGTCACCACAATCCATGCCAGGCTGCCATTTCAACCAACAATAATGCCCAAGCCCAACCAATTCACGCTCCAAGCGCTTCCCAGCTTCACTGGCCTGCAAAACAGCGTGAAGCTTCTGATATTTCTGAACAAGCGGACTTTCAAAGTCCTCAATACCTTCAGGAACACCGCCAGACGACAACCGATCCAGGAAGAGAGAGTCCTCACCAACCGCATAGGCATAGCTCAAAAACATCGGAGGCAAAGCCTCAATGCTATGGGTCCGTCGCACTTCCGCAGCAGCCGTAATTTGGGCTATCGCCATAAATGCCAAAGCCAATACTACCCTCATCACCCTTATCCTCCTGCTGGCGGACCAAGCAGATCTTCTCGCCTCAACCATCCTCTAAACGGCAATTTGTAGAAATACAACGTCAAGCTACCACGTTGTGCGTTGCTTATGGTCACACGCCCAGTCGTTTGAAGGGGTTCATCACGGGAAACAAGCGTCTTTTGTCGCCCCACCCAGGTAAAGGCCGAATGCACGTAGCGACACATCTGATTGCCGACACACATGAGGTCCCCGCCGCCCGATCGATCGGTGCCGCCCGTTGCATTTCGAATAGTTTCCCACGCTATTTTATCGTTATTTTCTGTCGCTGCAGACCCATCTACCGGACTGCATGGATTACCACGAAGGCAAGCCATACCCGCACTTAGAACCGCATCCGCCAATCCACGAGGTACCTTTCCATCACGTCTCCACGCGTGGGACCGAAACTCCCCATAGGCAATACGAGAAAGGTTCAGCGGATTCACTGCTACCGGTGACAATCGGTCCACATTCGTTTCTGCCGAAAATGATACATCACATCGACAAGGTATATCCGGCCAATCGAGCGGTGGGGTTTCCTCGACCATGCGGGAGCCACGTTTTTCGCTCCGCGATGTGGCCCCTGGCACCAGTGCATTTGACTTCACGGTATCCTACCGAGACATTGGCGGCCAAACGCGCTTAGGGGTTTCTATTCCGGGGCTGGGCTTTTCATATACTGACAACCTCGACCTTACCTCCCCGTCTCTTTCCCTAGCCATATTCGGAGGGGTTGAGGGCCAATTCCGTTTAAACTCCGCAACTTTCACGGATTTTCTTGCTCCAGAGCCTGTTGTATCTGTGCCCGCTCCCCCGGTATTTTTTCTGAGTGCATTTGGGTTTCTGGTGGGGTTTTTGCTCCGCCAAAAAAGGCGAGGCTGGGTACAGGGGTACCGACTTTCTCACCCTTAGACCCACACTGCTCATAGAGCTGGTATAAGTGCAAGCAGCCCGCACATTGGGGTTTGCTTACCTCGAAGGTGATTGTTTATCTAGTGAGGGGTAGGTTTGGATATTGAGATTACACTGTATATGGGTTTCTGATTTTGTTGTCCTGATTTTGCTAAGCTTGGCGACGACCTACTCTTCCAACGCTTAAGCGGTAGTACCATCGGCGCTACCTGGTTTCACGGCCGAGTTCGGGATGGGATCGGGTGGTTCACAGGCGCTATGGCCACCAAGCTAAGTAAAATCAGGGTTATGACTAGATATTGGGTGCGTTTTTATCTTGGATCTTCTGATCATAGATATGATGAAGTTCTCAAGCTCAATCGAGCAATTAGTACCAGTCAGCTTCGCATGTCGCCACGCTTCCACATCTGGCCTATCAACGTGATGGTCTATCACGGCTCTCAAGGAAGACCTTATCTCGAGGTGGGCTTCCCGCTTAGATGCTTTCAGCGGTTATCCCTTCCGTACATAGCTACCCTGCACTGCGGCTGGCGCCACAACAGGTCCACCAGAGGTACGTCCACCCCGGTCCTCTCGTACTAGGGGCAGCTCCTCTCAAGTCTTCGACGCCCACGGCAGATAGGGACCGAACTGTCTCACGACGTTCTGAACCCAGCTCACGTACCTCTTTAAATGGCGAACAGCCATACCCTTGGGACCTGCTCCAGCCCCAGGATGAGATGAGCCGACATCGAGGTGCCAAACGATCCCGTCGATATGAGCTCTTGGGGATCATCAGCCTGTTATCCCCGGCGTACCTTTTATCCGTTGAGCGATGGCCCGTCCACGAGGGACCACCGGATCACTATGACCGACTTTCGTCTCTGCTCGACTTGTCAGTCTCGCAGTCAGGCTGGCTTATGCCATTGCACTCTTACAGACGGTTTCCAACCGTCCTGAGCCAACCATCGCGCGCCTCCGTTACTCTTTGGGAGGCGACCGCCCCAGTCAAACTGCCCACCACGCAGGGTCCCGGACCCGGATAACGGGCCGCGGTTAGATATCAAATAATGCAAGGGTGGTATTTCACAGGTGGCTCCACCCGAGCTGGCGCCCGGGGTTCAAAGCCTCCCACCTATTCTACACATGCCTTACCTAATACCACTGCGAAGCTGCAGTAAAGGTGCACAGGGTCTTTCCGTCTAACCGCGGGTACCCCGCATCTTCACGGGGAATTCAATTTCACTGAGTCGATGTTGGAGACAGTGGGGAAGTCGTTACGCCATTCGTGCAGGTCGGAACTTACCCGACAAGGAATTTCGCTACCTTAGGACCGTTATAGTTACGGCCGCCGTTTACCGGGGCTTCAATTCGGAGCTTGCACTCCTCCTCTTAACCTTCCGGCACCGGGCAGGCGTCAGACCCTATACGTCGTGTTGCCACTTCGCAGAGTCCTGTGTTTTTGATAAACAGTCGCCACCCCCTGGGTTGTGCCCCTCCCCTCTGGTTGCCCAAAGAAGAGGCCTCCTTCTCCCGAAGTTACGGAGGTATTTTGCCGAGTTCCTTCAACATCGTTCTCTCAAGCGCCTTAGTATGCTCTACCTGTCCACCTGTGTCGGTTTGGGGTACGGTCTTAAATGAGGGGGCTATTTCCTGGAACACCTTCGCTGCCCAATCAATCCAATAAGATTGAACAACTTACGGTATCCGTCACTCACCCTCAGGCTCAGGAATATTAACCTGATTCCCATCGCCTACGCCTTTCGGCCTCGGCTTAGGGGCCGGCTCACCCTGCGCGGATTAGCCTTGCGCAGGAACCCTTGGACTTTCGGCGAGAGTGTCTCTCACACTCTTTATCGTTACTCATGTCAGCATTCGCACTCCTGATACCTCCACCATGTCTCACAACACGGCTTCATCGGCCTACAGGACGCTCCGCTACCGCGTAATCCCGAAGGATCACACCCGCAGCTTCGGTACACATCTTAAGCCCCGTTACATCTTCGGCGCAGGAACCCTTAAATTTAGACCAGTGAGCTGTTACGCTTTCTTTAAAGGATGGCTGCTTCTAAGCCAACCTCCTGGTTGTTTTGGGATTCCCACATCCTTTCCCACTTAGATGTGATTTGGGGACCTTAGCTGGCGGTCAGGGCTGTTTCCCTTTCGACGACGGACCTTAGCACCCGCCGTCTGTCTGCTAAGCTATACTCTTCGGTATTCGGAGTTTGGTTAGGTTTGGTAAGGCTCGCGCCCCCCTAGCCCATCCAGTGCTCTACCCCCGAAGGTAAACACTTAACGCACTACCTAAATAGTTTTCGCGGAGAACCAGCTATCTCCCGGTTTGATTGGCCTTTCACCCCTAGGCACAGCTCATCCGAATCTTTTTCAACAGATACCGGTTCGGCCCTCCAGTGCGTGTTACCGCACCTTCAGCCTGGCCATGCCTAGATCACCGGGTTTCGGGTCTACTCCATGTAACTCAATCGCCCTATTCAGACTCGCTTTCGCTACGCCTACACCTAACGGCTTAAGCTTGCTACATAGAGTAAGTCACTGACCCATTATGCAAGAGGTACGTAGTCACCCCACCCAATCCGAAGATTATGGGAGGCTCCTACTGATTGTAAGCATTCGGTTTCAGGATCTGTTTCACTCCCCTTATCGGGGTGCTTTTCACCTTTCCCTCACGGTACTTGTTCGCTATCGGTCATACACGAGTACTTAGGCTTGGAGGGTGGTCCCCCCATGTTCAGACAGGATTTCACGTGTCCCGCCCTACTCAAGGACTTGAAGATATTTACCCATACGGGGCTATCACCCACTATGGCCCAGCTTCCCAGCTGGTTCTGGTTATCCTCTTCAAGCCACTGGCCTGGTCCGCGTTCGCTCGCCACTACTAACGGAGTCTCGGTTGATGTCCTTTCCTCCGGGTACTTAGATGTTTCAGTTCCCCGGGTTCGCCTCGCTATACCTATGTATTCAGTACAGCGATAATATCGTTATTAAATTCATGATCAGTTTTCAGAGCTTAAAGCCTAATTTCGCACAGCGAGTAAAACACCCGCAGGCGTGCAGCCTTGAGCCCGCTTCATGGGACTGACGAAGTCAGTACCGGAAGCAATTCAATAACTGCTCATAAAATTAACAACGATATTGGGTTGCCCCATTCGGATATCTTCGGATCAAAATTTGCTCGCAATTCCCCGAAGCTTCTCGCAGCGTGCCACGTCCTTCATCGCCTGTGTATGCCAAGGCATCCACCAAATGCCCTTATTCTACGCTTGAGAACTTTCATCATATCTATGATCAAAATGATCAGAGATATCTAAAAATCTCAGATAAAAACGGTTATCTAGTTTATAGTCTCATCATCCAATACAACATGAGAGCAAGCCCTCACGTCACATCAAACAATGCGACTACGTCAAAAACCCATTTACAATGTCAAATATCAATTCAGAACCGAAGTCCTGACTTTCGCCAAATTCATGGCAAAACCTATGTCTTCATCTCCTGGAATACCATCATTTGCCTTTTATGGTGGGCCCCGTTTGCGCTAGCAAACAATCAGATAAATCTGAGGGACGCCAAATCGAGAGATTTGGTGGGCCGAGGTGGACTCGAACCACCGACCTCACGCTTATCAGGCGTGCGCTCTAACCACCTGAGCTACCGGCCCCAACCTTGCCTGTTCACTTTAAAAGTGAATGCGAATTTGGTGGAGCCAATCGGGATCGAACCGATGACCTCAAGCTTGCAAAGCTAGCGCTCTCCCAACTGAGCTATGGCCCCTTGGTCCTAAAACCCATATCGGCAATGGTGCACTCTTTTGAGTGCTTTCCAGAGATGAAGGGAAGTGTAGACGGCGCCCTGTAAGAGTTGAACCTAAAAGGTTCTTATGTCTGCAGAAGGACTTGAGAAGCGAACTTCTATCAAGTCACATCCTTAGAAAGGAGGTGATCCAGCCGCAGGTTCCCCTACGGCTACCTTGTTACGACTTCACCCCAGTCGCTGATCCTACCGTGGCCGGCTGCCTCCTAAAAGGTTAGCCCACCGTCTTCGGGTAAAACCAACTCCCATGGTGTGACGGGCGGTGTGTACAAGGCCCGGGAACGTATTCACCGTGGCATGCTGATCCACGATTACTAGCGATTCCAACTTCATGCACTCGAGTTGCAGAGTACAATCCGAACTGAGACGACTTTTGGAGATTAGCTCACCATCGCTGGCTCGCTGCCCACTGTCATCGCCATTGTAGCACGTGTGTAGCCCAGCCCATAAGGGCCATGAGGACTTGACGTCATCCCCGCCTTCCTCCGGCTTATCACCGGCAGTTTCTCTAGAGTGCCCAGCCGAACTGATGGCAACTAAAGATGAGGGTTGCGCTCGTTGCGGGACTTAACCCAACATCTCACGACACGAGCTGACGACAGCCATGCAGCACCTGTATCCGGTCCAGCCTAACTGAAAGGGTCCATCTCTGGTCCCCGCGACCGGTATGTCAAGGGCTGGTAAGGTTCTGCGCGTTGCTTCGAATTAAACCACATGCTCCACCGCTTGTGCGGGCCCCCGTCAATTCCTTTGAGTTTTAATCTTGCGACCGTACTCCCCAGGCGGAGTGCTTA
>Ga0209578_10000345_pt1 | contig 64888 bp, 89 predicted proteins | sample tdAd472_FD_187127 | JGI IMG/M metagenome (GOLD analysis project Ga0209578, IMG submission 187127) | Marine sediment microbial communities from the Atlantic coast under amendment with organic carbon and nitrate - tdAd47.2 (SPAdes)... | ecosystem: Environmental > Aquatic > Marine > Coastal >...
ATTATTCTTGGCGTGAACCACCGTCAAAGCTTTTTGCCATCCAGGAGTATTGTATTCCTTCCAATGCCATTGTGCCATGATTTATAATTGTAAATTACAATTATAAATTTCATTTTTTATTTTAAAAAGATTGTTCCGGTACGGATTCGAGATATATTTGACGAGAAATATCTTCACTCATCGGCTCCCGATGCGGTCCGCACCGCACCATAGCATCATCCAAGTTATCATAAATCGACCCATCAAAACATCGAAATTCGCTCGATAATTCTCCGCGCGTGGCCCCAACTTCGGTTTCATGCGACTGATAACTTACTTCGTCTCGGCCGCTCTGAACCAACACATCGCCGGCCCAAGCAGACTTGTCAAAGTTTGTAATTCCAACAATCACAAATTGAAGCGGGACTGCCTCGGCGCCGATACCCTTCACACGGATGGTTTCCTGACCCGCTTGCCCCACTGCCAAGTCACCGTAAGTATTAAATACCGCAGGTCCGGCCAGCAAATTACCATTTAATTGATTATACAGCGCTACTTTTACAAACCCGTCCGTCCCTTCATTTTGAATCCCTGGACGATTGAGTAAAGTTATATTATATACCGGTAACGCATAGGGAGATTCCTGGAATGGGTTGGTTTGATAGTAATCCGCTTTATTTAAAAACGACCCGGCGCGCGGGCTTAACGAAACACGTGTATAAGAAGATCGATTCTGAGATTGCATTTTTTCATACTGGCGGCGCGTGAATAAACTTTTCGGGTGGACATCATCATAATCAAAATTTTTATACAAATTAGCCTTGTAAGCCCGCTCGTCAATATTGGAATGAGTGAGTGGTTGGTCGAGCTCAACAATAGGTTTCACCAACCTAGCGGGGTCGAAAGCAAAGTAAGTAGGCACTTTACAAGCTTCAATTGCAGCCGTCAAGTTGGTTGCGGTAGTATCGTTGGGACAAATGTATTGTGTGACCCGTGTTCCGACGTGCCCATGCGTTTTATACACGCGTCGTTCAAGCTGTTGTCCGGTAACATCATCATACCGAGTAATATTGATTTCACCGCCCCACACCTCCTTTTTAGGTGTTATAGCGACAATGATTTGTTCAAGAGGCCTATCAGCCCCCTGAAGAATCTGGCCCTTTTTTGCGGTGACGACTGGTGTGGCCAGGATGTGAGGATAGACAGGATTTTGCGAGTCCATTAACGCAATTTTCATACCACCTACCGGCGGATTCGAGTATTGAATTAAATAATCCGTAGGATCAACAATAAAGCGCTTTGATGTAGCCTTTTTACAGGCTAAAATACTCAGCAGTAAAATTGCAGCTACTATAACAAATATGATGCACTGCTTCATTTATATAACAAATTTGAATTGTGTAGTAAAATTTCCCGATGAAGAATAGAGGATAAAACATTAAAAACAAAGCTAAACATTTCATGTAATAGTAAAATGGGTGGAGAACAATCAAAAAGTCAATCCGAACAACCAAATGTATCTGTAAGCACCCTTGCGCTTGCTAATCAAATCCATCAGGAATATGGTGTAGAAGTTTCGGGGACTGCGCTCCAGGCGTTAACCGAGCGAAAAATTACTAATAAACGACAATTTATCAAACACCATAAAGCCATGAACGATAAAGGATTTTCATTCTATGAAATTTATCGTGAAGGACCCTACGAAATTGGTGTTTGGACACGCGGTGAACGTCGTGAGAAACGCGGTTGGAAATTTTAAACTCTCAAATAAATATGAATAGATGTATGGGGATGACTCGTAAAAATAAAAGATGTAAAAGACAGGTACAAAAGGCTTTTTGTAGCGCACATCTACCGGCTCCCCATTATAATGAAATACCCGATGAATGTCCTATATGTAGTGATAACATCAACCCGGAAAACAGTCTCTTAAGTTGCGGGCATTACGTCCATTGGGATTGTTTAAACCGGTGGGAGCATGGGTATCGATGTCCTCTTTGTCGCGTTTCATTACCCGAATTTAGCAAGTTAAAACCAAGCCCGGTTCTCGATTATGATTCGGATTCGGACGAGTCACTCACATTTTCCGACCTTATGGATAGCCCGCGCGTGATTCTTAGTTTAGATATTCCTGAAAGTGATCTCAACCCGATAATGAGGTTGTTGGAAAATTATTATGGGGATGTTTAGAGCAATGGAACGGTTTTATTGATGAGTATAATATCAGGGTCCGTTTCATTAATGTAAAATGTATACATAGCCACTATGATGAGAGTAATGGTATATGTTTGTAGTATAGTTTTGGTATGCTTTAATAAAGGCTGATATTCGGGCGCGACCCATACATCATAAAGACTGATTAAACTGAATATAAAACCAGTAACCATCAACATAATAAAGAACTGTGTATCGCCACGATATTTTGTGACGATAGAACTAAAAATTGGGAAAAATATAACCAGTCCGATACTAAGAAAATTTGTCTTGTATAAAATACGTTCGCTATGGGTTGTAATGTGGCGTAACGAGTAAACGGACACTCCAAATAATATAAGCGGGATAAAGTATATCCAAATATAAAAGGAATGTTTCCGGGAAAAGCCTCCTAAACAGTAGTATACTACCGTCCATAAAATAGCCGCTCCGATATATAAAAGTGTCAGTTGTCGGATAGTCTCGTCAGAATACATGGTTTCCGCCGCATAATAAGGGTTAAAACTATCATCAAACATTTATTAGCGCGCGAAAATTTATAGTAAAAATAATAAAACCAAGAATAAATGGTGGAATCACGCAAAGCTCTCTCGAAAAAAGAACAAGAAAAATGGTCTTATGCCATCCTTGGTGGTATTGTATTTTTGGGGCTATCACTGCCCTGTGCCCGTGACTTGGTGCACCCGATCGCAAAACAAATCGCTGGCTCCCGAAACGCGGCCTCTGTGTCCCTTATTATATTGACGATACTTTATATTTTAATTGTCCGACTTTTTATGTGGTAAACTATATAAAACCATCCAACCATTATAAATGTAAGAATGTTGTACATTTATAATGCTAATAAACGTTTTTTCTATCAGGTGGTAGCTGCGCTCGCGCATGAATTAAAGGCGCTCGGTTATGATCCACAAGTCGTCGAAAGAATACCCGAGACGGAAGGTAAAAAAGTCGACACCATTATTGTTTTTGGGTACCAGGATGTATCTGGTAAAAAGGACCGCATCGACAAATTGTTTCAATTTAATTTAATTGCGTTTAATACTGAACAACTCAACAACCGCCACACTCTTGTCCGCGACCTAAAACATGTTGATCATATTTGGGATTATTCATATGAAAATTTAAGGCATATTAAACACCCGTCGAAATACACAGTGCCGATCGGGTATAGCACAGCATTCGTTATTAATGGAATAAAGCCCGACCGAGACACCACCACATTAAATTACTTTGGAACTACCAATGAACGACGCCGGAAGAAAATTCATGTTATCCGTGACCATGAAATTCCATTCAAAAAGAATGACAATGTATTTCATGAACGGTGGTCTCGTATGGTGCGAAATAACAAGTGCTATATTAATTTTCATTATTTCCCAAAAACCGTTCTGGAAATTTTCCGTATAGTACCTCTGCTTTCCAATGGGTGCTGTGTGTTTAGCGAACGCAGTGACGATCATAAATTAGACGCCCTCTATGAACCATATATTACTTTTTATGATTCCGTCGACGAATTAAAGAATTTTCAGGTCAATTCTAAGGCGGATGATTTTGCGAATTTTTTGTTTATCGATAAAATACGGGATAGTGGGTGTTTGGAATGCTTATAATAACCATTGATTAAGGGTTATTAATCCTCGTGAAAAAATTGAAAAAAAAAATTAACAATATATCCCGTAAAATTAATCATGGAATTTCCAGTTTGTGATATGGTATATGATGAAGGTCCATCAATGACCTTTAACGATACCACAGGATTCAATGGTGCATGTGATATATTGAAAATGTATATGGGTTACGATTGCTGGGGAATGCGAATTGTCTACAAAAACGAGGAAACAGTTATATTCAATAATTATGGTAAAGATATAGGTAATTTTACTTCCAAAGATTTAGAATACCAAATGCGTCGTTCTTATCTATTACAGGATAATAATTTACGCGATTTCTTACATCAATACTTTTATTGGGCAACTGAACCATCCAATATTCAACTATATATGTTTGCCCAGAATAGTTGGATGATGCAAATGGATATATTTCCTCATTCCACATCTTATATTAGCTCTTTTATGTCTGATGGGTTTTTCCGTACAAGTAATCAGGAAGATAGTAGAGAGGAACATAGTAAATAACCTATAATTATAGGTTATTTATTGGCCAGGAGGAAGCACGCGAATCATACTTTCGGCAAAATTGGCAAGCGCGGTGCTGGCATTCATATTATGAGGTAAGTTATCACAGCTATTGAATGCTGTGGGAACATTCCCGGTATCAATCACGAGGACGGAATACAAGTCGCGGTTGAGGTAAACAGCGCGCTTACCGGGCACGCATTCCATTGTTACCTTCGTATAATCATAACCCGGAAGACGGGTTTGAAGATTGACGGTGCGGATATCAAGTGGAAAGGCATTTACTTGGTGGATATTTTCACGGATTTCCGCAGGGATTTCTCCCTCATGCATATAGACTCGGAAATAAAGTTCCGTCCATTCAAGTTTAGCCAGCTTGGCACCACGAAGATGAAGCCCGCGCGCGGCGGTCGTGGGTTCCGATAGTACAATCAAGTAAACATACGGTGTCATGGTTGCGGTAATGATGGAAACAGCATACATATCTTTCACGAGGCCATATTCATCCTCTTTTTGACCCACATATACCATATGAGGATTTCCGAAATAATTACCGATATCTTGGCGAAGCTGTTTTACGGTCTGGGAATAATCACCAAATAACAAGTTACGTCGATAGATACTCATTTTATTTATTTAAACAGAATAAAAGCTTTTAAAATTTTATGGGTTCAAAAGGAGTTTCTGCTATAAATTATAAGGATCGAATCACGTACAACTTTTCGGATACTTTGCGAGATGCGATTGTTTTTTAGAAATATTTTTCTTTTTCGTTATAAATGAAAGCTTATTTTCTTCACGAGTCCTTAAACAAAGACCAAACTGGAATGTGCCGTGAGGTTCTCAAGTCTCTTTTGGAGCACGGGATGGGCAACGTTGTCGATGTAGAATATGGTGGTCAACGCGCTGCTTTGTTTCTTAAACAATACCCGCAAGTAGCCTCCCAAGTCCGCGGTGATCGTGGTCCCTTCCTTATTTTAGTTGGCGCCAATTCCGCCAAGGTTTACCGCGGTGTTGAAATTTTCGGTTTAATCAAAGAACTTACCGCCATGAAGCAGAATGCCCCCGGTCAAACCATGAATATGTTTCCCCGCCCGGGCCCTGGTATGCCTGTAGCTCCTGATAGTATTGTCCAGCCTAACTTTCAAGACGCTCTCTATGCTCCCGGTGGTGATGCAGTTGCCCGTGATATTGACGGTACTGGCGCTTATGCTACCAACTATGGTCTTTACAACAATGCTTTCGAATCCCCCGATCAAATCGTTGCCACTCGTGGTAACAAATTCCTTGAACGCCAGGGTCATCTTCCCCCCAGCGCCCGCCCTGAACCCCTTCCCCTCACCCGGTGCCCCCCGTGGCGGGTAGGAAACCGTGGCTATCCCTGCTTTAAGGATGGTCAATCTTTGGCTGTCTCTGATGGTATGGAAGTTCCTTTGATGGCCGGTCCCAGCAACTGGAAATCGCACTTTTTTGACAATATCAGTGTGGGGGGGATTTACCAAAATATGGGCCCATTCACCACCCCAAATAGTTTTGACACCGATGTGTACGATCGGCCTTTTATCACCCCGTGGAAACGCGGCAGTCAAGAGCAATCTCAGCGGCAATTCCAGGACGCTACGGCCTATCGCCGGGCTTACATGAGCTATCAATAAACATGATAGGAATTTTCCTATTATGGTAGAATTACAGGTGATGAAATTTCTCTATTATGTTTCAAATTCCATAACTGTCTTATAATTACAGGTGATGGAATCATACTCGTCGTAAAATAAATGTAGAACGGATACAAACCCAAGCTGAGCTACGGCTTCAATATCTTTTGCAAGAGTATGATCCAACCACGATTTTAATGCTTTTATACGTGTATTAAATGCAGGATTATGCTTCTTTTTACCCACCATAAATTCGTCGGGGTTATATCTAATGAAAATACATGGTTCACCGCCCAAAGATTGCCCTATGTTAATCATTCTCACACATTCACATAATTCCTCGTAATTGCGGTGTTGGTCTTCATCAATCTCTAAAAATACTTTGAATCCAACACAGGAAAACATAAAATCGGGTCGGTATTTAACGCATTCATTTATAGTTTTATCATAGGTTTCGTATTTATAACCATTAGAAACGAGCCAATATTTTATCTCTCGTTGCTTGGCTAATCGAAATTTATTGTATTTAACGGGTCCGATACAAGTCTCACAATATCCGTCATCATTTAGTAATTGAAGCTCTTTACAATGTTTACATTCAGTATATACAAAATGATTCATATCATTAATTTTATGATTTCCACAATGAGTATTATTACGGTATCCATAGGTTGCAATTTCTTTACATTTTGTCATACTACATGTTTTACACGGATTTGGCATCATATTAGCTCCCTTATGTTTAGCGCATTTTATAGGTTTTTGGCCTACAAACCCATACCATGCACGTGTCTCACAGACAGTACATATTTTATTATATACATCAATCATATTAGGAAGTTTATGTTCAAAACAATAATTACCCTTAATTTCACTGGGAAAGTTATATATGGGAAATGTATCACAATCCTTGAATAAACATTTTCTATTATAAATATTAATCATATTGGGCAACTTATGAACACCACAATATAAGGGCTTATTATAACCTCTATAATTATAGGATGGTCTTTTATTACACTCTTTGTAGAAGCAAAGTTTCATCTTTACATCAACCATATCTTCCAGTTTATGTTTCGAGCAAAATAGAGCCTTAACACAGCCTTTATAATTAAAGGTTGGAATAACATTGCAACCATTAAACTCACATTTTCGATCCTTTACATTTACCATATTATCTAATTTGTGTCGTATACAATATATCCCTTTTATTTTACCTTTATAATTAAAGGTTGGATGAGTGTTACAATTATCGGCCAGACATTTTACAGTAACAACATTAACCATGTGGTCTAATTTATGTAAGTCACAATAAATACCTTTCTTTTTGCCTTGGTAATTATAGGAAGGTCTTGCGGGACAATTTTTAAACTCACATGTATTATGGGTTACATCTACCATATTTTCTAATTTATGTTTTTTACAGTACATACCTTGTTTATCGTTTTTATAATTATAATTAGGGCGAAGATAACAGTTATCGGCGACGCATTGTGGATGTTTGACATCTACCATATTAGGTTCTTTATGCTTACCACATTTTACTCCTGTTGTAATACCTTTAAAATTAAAGGAGGCCTGTTTACCACATTCCTGGCAACGATTTTTCAAATTTTCCCCCATTTAATGGAAAATAAGTTGATATTTATTTTCACTTTTAAGCGTCATTCATCCTACATATAGAGTAATCCACTAATAAATGAATATTATAATATTAATCGCGAGCCATCTAGGATGTACCGAAAGATATACAACTTTACAAAAAGCCTTCATTCAATTGCAGCCCAGACACGGGCGCCGCATGCTGTTTTTATTTCATATTCATTTGCCCTCCAACCCCCGGATGAAAATGAATGGAGGTCAATCCTCAATACAATCCCCTTAATAACCCTCAAGCACACTACTAAACAATATCAAATAGATCATTATAAACATTTACTCGCCTACATTAACGACGATGATATAGTATGCTTTCTGGAGGATGACGACCTTTATACTCCCAACAAGATTGAAAAAGTGTGGGATGCTTTCAACCAACATCCTATTCGGATTGCTCGGCATTGTTTGGGGTCATTTAAGAGCTTAAACCCCACCGAGAAAGACTCATTAGATAATATTCGACCCCTCGACATTACAGAACATTATTCATACTGTATAATAGGTGCTATATTAAAAGAATTTTTTAAAACAACTGCTTATATAGACCATAGCCCTAAATTAAGGGGATTTACAGACTTGATTTTAACTGCCTGGTTACAGTATACATATAATAATGAAATACATCAATTAAATGATACCTTAATGTATATACGGTATTCTCATATCCAGCGAGATTACAACAAACCTTAATTTAAACATATATTGATGTATAAATGGGAAAGTGCGATGAAATTTATAAAGTAATTATGCAATACAAAGACACGGATATGTGTTTTTTATGTCATTATCTTAATAAAAATTATAATAAAGATTGGGATCAAGATGAATGTCTTTTCCGGCTGCCATCTCCGGATCATTTACGATTTTATGGTTACGATGATATCAACACTAAAATCGTAATCAATGGGATCGATTGGTTTATACATAAACATAAAAGACATTGTAAATAATCAGCTATAATAATGGCCGATTATATGTATAAAATATTTTAAACAGCATCTTGACTGTAGCCATTTCGAACTGAATTTAACTAGATTCATTGACAGATAGAATTGCGCAGCTTTTCATTCTTAGAAATAAATTCATACCTATCAAAAAACCGAGAAATTTGGGATTGAAAATATTTACGATGTCTATCTTTAGACATATTCAAGTCTTTCATACCAAGAAACATGACTAAACTATAATCTTCTACCCAGGTTTCATTATAGTTATCTAACACTAGAGAGTATAAAAAGTCAAGACCTTCGTCTTTATATTTATTAAGCATTCGATGCATTAAAATACTATCTGGATGCATTTATCTTATAATATATTTTTAAACTATAATCAATTATGGTTTTAACTAGGTTTAGGGTATTATAAGTGAAGTGTGGACTAGTTGTTAGTTTGTAGGATTTCAATTTACCAAATACATACTTTAAATAATGGGCCACAAACACCAACCCCATAATAAACCCAAATGGCGCACCGCATAATGATATATAGGTTTAATTTAAGTATTAAATGGGCGGTTATAAATGCAAAAAAATGTATGATATAGTTATAAACCATATAGATGACGAGGATTTATTTCAAATAAGTGACCTCATAAAGATGAAATGTGAGGAATCATGGAAGAATGATTATTGTCTTAAAATATTATATAGAATATGCCATGATAATGTTAGTTATGACTTTTGGGTCAAATCTCAGTTAAAATACTTTATTTTTAGGTATGAGATGTGTGATGGAAATCAGTCATAATTATGATTGATTAGCGGGTATAAGCTTTACTATAATATTTGTAATTTCGATGGTATAAGTTGGACGACTAAGACGACTAAAATGATACGCGTAATCATCCGGGTCAAAAGTTTTATTATATTCGATGCCATTTTCGGTAAGTATTCTTTCAAAAATTTTCATTGCAAACATATCTTCATTTTCATATTCTTTAAAAATAAATTTATTACCTCCTATATGAAAAGTCTCGACCTGATCCACCAATTCTCTTACTTTTTTATCGACAGTTAGAGTGAATTTAGATAGGCGATCATATTCGGCGTTTAAAAACGTAGACACCTCTGGAAAGTCACCTGGAGGAAGCTTGATTAGTTTATTTTTTGAACTCTTAGACATGGTTTATTTCAACTTAAATTAAAATGTGTAAATCAGTTTTTCCGCGTACGCGAAAAAAGTTTAGCCATAAAGTAAACCAGTTTTCGCGCGCATACTGGTTAATTAAAGGTCATTAACAGTATCATAAGTGGTAGGTGGTTTGGGTGAAAGTTTTTCGGGTTTTAATTTAGAACATACATAATTTAAATAATGGCCTACAAACACCAACCCGAAAATAATTCCAAATGGTATCCATAACCATTCAATCACGTCAGCTTTAAACTTGTTTATCGCCTTAATACGTCCTTTTGATGCTTTTACATTACATAATACCTTTACACCTTGGGCATATTTATTCTTTTGATGTACCAATAATTTATCCAAATCGCCTTGGCTTAATGATACATAATCAATAATTTCAAGTTCTTTATTATAATTTACATAGCTTAAATTCCCCATGAGATAATTATTATTAGGGTCGGAAATAATTTCCGTTCCGAGCACAGTACATTTATAATCAGGGTGAGTGACATAGTTATGGAGGATAATAGAAGCAGGAATTGTAGCGGCGAAACCTACTACTAGAAATCCTACCACACCAACTATAAAATAGGCCAAAACCATACAACTATATTTTAACGGATGCATGCTTTTTACCTGAAAATAACCCAAGAAAGTAAATCAGTTTTCACCGTTTGTCCTATAGGGCAAATCAGTTTTATGCGTTGCGCCGCATACCACGCTAACTCTTATATACCTAACATTATATAATCAACTCTAATTAGAGTTGATTAGACCAACCGAGGAAAGTCAATACGAAACGACGCGTAATCATTAATCAAGTCAGGGTTATCCCGTGTTACTATTTGGTCTACACCAACAGCAGCCGTTGCAGACCCGCTGAAGCCTACACTAACGGGCCCCTCCACACGCACGCTTTCAATCTCAAACCCGATATCATCAGAATTCACAAATACAGTCATATTCGCCTCGCGGATTTCCCCCTGGGCCGTATATTTATCACCCTCGAAGTTAGTATCGGAATATACGGTAACTTTATATTGGCCATACATGGGTGCGTCTTGGTAGATTATTTGCGGTGTGGGCTCATAATAACCATAATCAGGTTCGGTATATACCGTCCAGTTGTACCAGGGATAACGGTCATACCAGCGATACGGCCAATATCCATACCCTCCATAACCATAACGATGGTGACGGCGATGGTGTCGTTTATGATGGCGACGATGTGGTGACCCACGCCTACCTGGCGATCCACGACGACCGGGTGAACCTCGTCTACGGCCAGGTGACCCACGACGACCGGGTGAACCTCGTCTACGGCCAGGTGACCCACGTTTACGGCCGGGTGAGCCTCGTCTACCCGGCGACCCACGACGACCAGGTGAACCACGACGGCCACCGCGCCGGGCAGCCATAGGTGTAAAAAGACTCATCCCAGCGCCTTTATCACGGCACCATATGATACTAAATACAATGACTAGTATTAAAAAGGCAATAACAATCATCCCTTTTTGATTTTTCATTTTAATTGAGTAAGATATTATCGAAAAGCAAATTGCTCTCCATTAAAAAGGATTGACCGAACAACGCCGCTCCGTTTACAAAAGATAGGTTTTTCATCCGTAATATCGGCTAGATTTTCCGAGTTGGCATATTTACAAAACAATCGATCACCCTCGACGCTAAATTCGATCGGTCTTCCCGATAGGCTCAAAGGCGGAACAAGTCGTATACACCGCGTGCAGTTGCACAGGCTGATGGGAAGTTCGGTTTGCCCGCAAATTAGCGCTCGGCGTTGTTCATCGTCAAGCTGGATGTCTGATTCGAGGATGCTCGTTTCGACCGGAAAATATTTCAGCGCGTTTGATGATTTTTTTCCAAAACAATTACCCATTTTATTTTTTATTTTTTATTCTTTACTTATAAATGAGTTACGCGCAACCTTTTGATTACACTGAACCTTATGATAATTATATGCCGACTCCTAATTATTACGAGGCTTATGGACCCCGGAATACACCCATGGTGCCTGCGTACAGTCCACCAAAAGTTGATCCCTACTTTCCCAACCCTTACGGGCATGGTCAAGTTCGAACCGGCGCTAAAGTAAACCAGCAATACGTGGTTGGTTATGACCCGGATCAACTCGACCACACCATCTTTGAAACTTATGCGAACCAAGTGATGAAGGGGGCTGATGCCCAGATTTCAACCAGTACAAAGAGCAAGCGGGCACGGAATATTAACATGTTGAATCACACTTTTGGTTCTCCGCGGGCCACCTCCCCCTACAGCGATTGGTCTGGACGTCAGGATTTTTTTTTGACCCCGCAGTAACAGGTGGTAGCGTAACTGCTGGTACTCCCGCAGCAGGAAATAACTTTTCACCTGTATTGATCCGAGAAGATTTTATGGGGCGTCGGGATAAACGGTTGTATCCTGATATGAAGGGGTGGTTTCGCGATTCAGGGGTGATATGGGATTACCAAAATTATTAACTTAATTTCTGAGTTAATAATTATATAATATAAATGAAAATTAATGAAATTGATTTTATCTATCGTTGTATGCTGTTGCAATATGGGTTATTAAAATCTGTTGATTATGCTATGATTCAAGCAGCTAAAAAACTTGAATATCCCCAGTCTACCAACTATGATAAAGAATGCGATAAATCTATAAATAAATTTCGGGACTATCTTTCAAATCAAAAATACAAGTTAAAAACGACCATTACAACATATATAAATCGTGAATTAAATATAATCCTAGGACTTGGGGATATTAATTTAATTAAAAATATTTTAAAGAATAATAATTTAAACCGTATAATAGATGAAATAACAAGTTATGACCTTTATCCATATAATTATGACTCTATCTATCAAATATTATATACAAAAATTTTCAAAGCATTAGAAGATAATAATATAGAGGAATTCAATCATAATTTTTATATTTTTGAATTACTATTACGATATAAAGTTAACCCTGATTATATGTTGTATGTATTGGTTCAAAAATATCTTAAAATATTAGACACTAATATTCAGATAAATAATATTTACATTCATCAACTTGCTTCGTTATTCATGCAGTATAATGCTTACCCATTATTTTCATTGTTTAAAAAGGGTGAAACAACTATGGATTTGGTCGATAAAACAAAAGATAAAAGTTTACAGGCTATTATTCAACATAAACCCATCGATATAAGACCCTCATTAAGAGAATACACCCATGTACAACCATCAACAATAAAAGATATTTCTAGCTTCATTACAGCCTTTATTGATAATTATGATAATGATGATATTTTGGACCTTTTCGCTCCGTCTGATATATGGTTAAATAAACAAAATAATTACTTAAAATCTTTATCATTACAATACAAAAATTTAATAAAGTTTTATACCCATAACGGGGACGAACTTTTAAATTATTTTCTACGCTATAAACCAAGCCAAGAGATTATATATAGATTTAATGAGATATTAAAAGATAAAACAAATAAAGCCAGAATAAAAAAATATTTAACCGATTATCCAGTAACAGAACAGTCAACCTTGTCTGAACTCGCTCCTTTAATTTTATGGCTTATATCTGAGATAAATATCATCATTGAAAATTCTCCTCCAACTACAAGTGATATGGTAGTATATAGGGGCTTACGGGAGAGAAAAATAATTCGGAAAGATAATTTATATGAAACAACTGGGTTTTTATCAACCACCTTGTCTGCTGAAAAAGCACTTGATTTTGGTATATATGTTGACAATATCATTGTCCCGAGAGGCACAAAATGTCTATATATCAGTAATCAATTTACTCAATATGATGATGAAGAAGAAATCTTATTTCCTCCACGAAACTGCCTTGAAGTATTGAAGATTATAGATGAAGATATTATTTTATTATATAGACATGAAGGTGTATGTGAAAGCGAAATAGGTTAATTAATTACAAGTATAAACTGGTAATTAATCAATATTAAAATTATAGAACTGTTTAATCATTATTATGGGTTCGTCCAAGCCCGCAATGAAAACACCCATATGAAGGTACTTTTGGAATATTTCGTTCGTCCATATATTTTTCTACCACTGGTTTAATTGATTGCAACCCTTGAGCATAATTAGAATCATCGTCTTTAACACATCTTTCACGCCATGGAGCTTTATTACAAAATGTTTCATTAAAAACATGGGGTAAACGGACAGGAGATACTTCTTTCCCTGATTTGATGTCATTATAGATTGAAGCTAATTCATAATGATTGATATCATAAGCCCGGTTTAAATGTACTCCATTTGGCCCATTTACAAATGATTTTTTTCTAACCCCCATAACAGGGTCATTATAAACCCAATATACCCCAGCCGCTAGTCCGCCATACGCCATAGTAATCAGAGAAGAAGCGATAGGGTTTTGTTTGAAATGTTTAATAAAATTTTTAAGTGCGTTCATTTTGTTATTATTACATAGAGTTATATAATTCAATTTTCAACCACCGAAAAGTTTAAATAATTTAATTACCCGTCTATACTGGTAATTAATCAATATTAAAATTATAGAGGAGGGGGAGGTATTGGTTCGCCCGTATAACAAATCGGGTCGCAATCATACTGAGGGACACATTTGATGATTTCAGATTTTAATTTATCCCACGTCATATTAGATGAAGGCTGAATATCGCCATGAAATAACCATTTTGTACCTACACTATCAAGACATCTACTATAAGCTCTACTAACCTGTCCTAAATATCCTGTAGGACCACACAATTCGCTTTGTTCAGGGACCTCTAAATATACTGTTCCTTCCTGATTTTTCCACCATACTTTATGCATAACACACTCATCCATATCATCCATATACTTTTGTACATCTTGCTGTAGGAGTGATAATGACTTGGCGGATGTTGATATTACAGAATTTGACATCAAGTATAATATCACTATCGTGCCAAAAACCACAGCAGTTAAAATGACGTATCTATAACGATATATTATAGAGTTATCGGGTGATGATATTCCTGTCTCCTCATTTGTTTTAACAATACTAAATGTCATCCATGTAACCAATATTCCAAAAGCCACCAATAATATTGTAATAAATACAACATATGAATCCATCTTTTATATATAATTTTATTCGACAAAAATTAATTTCCCCACCGACGCAAACAACCCCGCCAGCTCATCCATCATCTTTTTACGCACCTTTAACACAACCACCAATTCTTTAATATACTCTTTCCCGAAACGCGTATTTGTTAGCTGGTCGATGGGTTTTCGTAACTGATCGGGTATATATTTTTCATAATCAATATGAATAGTTGCTCGGTCAGTTTTCAGCGCATCCATAACATCAGTGTGATCTGCCTTAAGTGTTTTAACCCCCGGTAATTCCGGGATCCATTTAAAGAAAAATTCGATTCGGTCACCTACCCGGATATCAAACCCGCGCGCGCGTAGAGCATTTGCCAAACAGTTTTGGAAGGCAGACTCTGATTTATATTTTTCTTTATTAATCGCCGTACTAATCATAAGTTGATCCGGTGATACCTCCTGATATAGCAGCGCAAAACATCGACCTAAAATATAATCCCGCACCTCTTCTATGTGTTTCAACAACATGATTTTTCGCAGTGTAGCAGTGCAAGTTTCACGTAAATAAAGACAATTATCCCGGCGCGCGTCAACCAGACCTCTTTTATATTGATCTTCTATATCCAACATGGCATCGCCTTTTTTCAACTCTTTTTTTGGCATATCTTTATCAGCCCGTTTAATGGCTGCATATCGCTTTTTCGTAATAATAAAATACCGCGCAAACCAATTTTCAGATTCAAGCTTCATTGGTGGTGGTAAAGTTGCTGAAATTTCTTGCGCGATTTCTTCACCAATTTCAAACCCAGGATCGCCTTCTTTTACACCAAACTTAAACATGCAACTATCGGTGTTATGAACCACTAATTCACCAGGACCAACATGAAAATGATGCGATTCCGTCGTCAAGTCGTAAACATAATCCGTGGTTTCTCCTAAATAAGTAATAGATACAATTTCATCGCTATACTCAGGCCAGCTTTTTACCCCTAAAACATCATCAATAAAACCATATTCCATCCCCGCGCGTCGAGTCATAATATAATTACCTAAATAAAATTCTTTATTATCGGGTTGTAAAGGCGATAACAACAACGCGTGCCATATTTGCTTGCAATCTTCAACATCAGTTACCCGTAAAAATTCTGCGGGTACGATTAAATCACCAACCTTATTGTAAAATTGGGATTTTAATTCAATGGGGAGCTCATCCAAAGCACCATTGTTATATTTTTCAAGCATAATCCACCCTTCGTCAGATAATTCTACCTGAGAATAATTATTTAATTCATGCACGCAAGTATGTAATAACCGACTTCCTATCTCTACTTTAGTCGGCCGTACCTTTTTACCTAAATAATCCAGTAAACTATGATCTTCAGTCACATCCACGGTTCCCTTCAAAGTTATTATACGATAAAGTTTCTTGGTTGTATAGTGACGAATCACTCGTTGAATAGGCGTCCATCCTTTCTCAGTCCAAACAGAAGCATCAATATGCCCAAATTCTTTACCTCGCTCGCATTCATAAACTCCAGTCAATGAATCAATTCGGCAAGTTTCAACCTGGCCTCCAGGCCGTTTAATCAACAAAGGTGTATCTCCTGTAACCGAATCCCCATATACGATAACATTTTTCTGTTTGGGAAATTCCGTCACACCATCCGGTTTTAATGGTTTATAAGGTACCACCGCACCCGTTTGTTCACTTAATATGCGCTGCCGTACTTTACCCACGTCAATTTCTTTAATGCGTTCGATGGTATCATGAATCACCGTTCTACCCACAAAAGTCACACATTGCGCGCCCTCTTTTAACGGTAAATACGCTTTTCCTTCACCCACTCCCATCATTCCGTATAAACTATTCGCTGAAACTTTGAGTTGAAGTTGCCGCATATCCAATACCACTTTAAGGGATTCGTCATCCGTTCTTTTGATTGCCGCGCGCGCCTCATCACGCTGGTCGACCAGGTGTTTTAGTAGCAGGGGTACAATTCCTACCCGGTCTTTAATCCACCGAAATTTATAATGCAAACCGTCCTTTGGATCATCCCATTCCATAACATTCACCCGATGGGCCGGCACATAAACACCTTCAGGTATAAAAGTTGTATAACAAATATTATGCGCTCGTTGAATACTGGGATATAGCGATTTAAAATCGAATGATTGAACATCTTCATGCAACCCGGGAATTGGTTCAACAACTGTTGCCCCGCTATATTGTTCTTTTTTCTTTTTAGCAGGCGCGTTTGACGGCCCGTCGTTACCACCGTCGTCATCAGCATCCGCTTCACCGTCTTCATTTAACAAATCGGCTACCGATTCATCATTAGTGCCCTTTGGTGTATACCGAACAACAATATTCTTTTTTGTTGCCAAACGATAAATTTGATAATATCCACGAAGCTGTTGTCCGCGCGTGTAGAGGTCATTAATAGGAACATTGACAATACAACTAGTCACAACCACGTTTGGCCATACATGAAACTTTTCAAATAACTTGAGCGGAAGTACTGTATCTGTACTACAGTAATTAGCGATACGGGCGTGTAGCTCGGGGTCGTTCGATTTATAATATTGGAAGATTTCCTTGAATGAAACATCTTCCTTCTTTTCACCCACGAATTTTTCCGCCACATACTCCAATTTATAAGTTGGCAATTTATGTTCTCGTTTAATGACTGGTAACATATCAATCGAAATGCGCCCCTGCATAATCAACCAACCAAACTCTTGCTTACCATAAGCCCCGCTCGCCCATTCTTGTGATTTCCATTTGGGAGCTAGCCCGTGAATTCTCCCCATCTGCGTATGTTGATCATTTAGTCGACTCAACCGTGCATGCATATAAGAATAATCAAACCCCAAAATATTATATCCAATAATAACATCAGGGTCATATTCACATATAAATCTCTCAATACCATGAATAAGATCTCGCTCTTTATCAAACCATTTAATGGTAATGTCATCTCGTACATGAGCGCGAACTTGAGCCTTAGTAAACGGCGGGTCTAAGTAACGTGATTTCTTTGCCTCAAAGTCCGGCCGTTTATAAGTCATAAACACATATTTTTTTATCGTAGAATCATCCCGGTAAGTTTTAGTTGTAATTCCAGTCATGAAAATAACATCCTTCCAATTTTGGTTGTTTGGCATCTGTGAATCGCGCTCGCTATAACACTCGTGATCGAAACTTAGGATTTTACACGGTTTAATAATATCCCGATATTTTGGGTCCGAAACAGCTTTAACATCGCGATGATTCGCCCAAAATTCAGGCATAACTGTCTTGGCATCTTCCGGGTTTTCTTCGTGAAAATCTCCGACTTCAAACCACCCGGCTTCATCAATCCCTTTTTCTGTTTGAAGCTTTAGTGCGGTCGGGATGTTGGTTTCATGATACACTAAGCGTGTCGATCCCATTCCTGGGATTTCGACGGGTTGATCTAACACTTTGATAATATTAAAAATTGACCACTCGCAATATATTTTAACCAGTAAATGTGGGAATGTTTGTTCAAACACCATAGCACCATATAACTTTTCTTTTTCTTCGTATTTTACATCCATAATTTCGTCGGGGAATCGTAGCTTAAGAAAAGTTCCAATTAGAGCAGCTTGTTTTGTGGTATAATCATCGGGTAATTCAATATAAAAAGTGGACGGGTAATCGCGGATTTTTAATAGCGTGGCTTCACCATCCTCATTATGCGCCCATACACATATTTCATTACATCTTATTTGTTGTGCATTTTTACGAGTATATACTTCCCATTGAAATGCACGCAGCTTCATTTTTAGTAAAAACTTGATGTTAAATATAATTCAATTTTTAACATTGCGTCGTGCTTAAGCCACGGAATTCGTAATAATCACTCACAATTATGGGTGATTATTATGTTTTAAATTAATCTTCTTTTTTACCGTGTAAAGTATGTTTCGTTTTTATAATGTTTAAAATTGAGTTATGATCTTCCGTTGATACTAATACGAAGACATCTTTTGCGAGTATATATTTATACTCTTTATTCGAAAGTTTCTTAATAAATAAAATTGTATTAATATTAAGAATGCTGTTACTATCAAGACGAAAAAAATCCATAGTTAATGTAAGCTTGAATTACTTTAACTATGGATTTAAAAATTCAATTTTTTATGCATTGCTTCGCACTTGTAAGCGATGCTGAATTAATAGTATAATATTTATTTTTATATATAAATGGCTTGGGTTCCCAGCAATATACAATATACAATCAATGGATTAAGCGGTAGTTCAGTCAAAGTAGTCAATCCCGTCGGGCGTGATAATGGTGATTATTGTGGCCTTCTTCTCCGCGCTGGCACGCAAGGTGGCCGCCTCAACCGTCAACTTACCAGTCAACAACCGGCCATCTGCCGCCCGTGCTTGCGCCAAATCGTATCGCCATGCCGCGAATTTAAACCTGGTTCTAAAGGCCGAGTTTCAACCCAAATTCAAAGACAGCGTGCTTTGCTGGCCAAAGCACAGGCGAATTTTTAATAGCAACAAAAACTTATTTACCCTACGGCTAAACTTTTTCGCTTATGCGAAAATTGATTTTTATTTTTAAGGATAAATTAGGTCACTACCAGGTTAAAATGAGTCTCAATCAAATCTACGAGCAAGAACGAGCCAAAAAAATGGATATTATGGAAAAAGAATTAAAGTGGTTGGAAGATTACATAGTAATGAGGTGTGTTAACAGGTTTAATAATAAAAAAGTAATAAGCAAATGGGTAAAAGATTCTGGGAGAATTATTCTATATAAAGGTTTTAATACTAATGATGGAGGCTTGTATCCCACATACGAGCCATCAAAAAATGTAAAATATCTTTCAAAGGGATCTGTAAATTTAATTACAGATGAAATTTTTGATAAATTTGGTGAATCTCTTTTACTAAAATTACAAAATAATAATATAAAAGCCCGTATACTAACGCTAAAATTTCAACCCAAAATAAGAACTTTTATGGTGTATGTTCCAATTGGTGATAAATTTATTTATCCAAAAGAGGATATTGGTTACAAAGCCTGGGAAATTCATTTTAAAAAGTATAGGTATTTTTGGCATTAAACCTTCAAGTTTAATAGATGACCTTATTTATGACTCTGAATAGAGCTATATCAAATTTACCTAGTTAACAAGCTAAATTATTGTAATTACAATAATTTTAATCCCTCATATATTCTTTAGCCATCCCTTTCTTCACAAGTTCATCGTTTAGGGACTCGGTATCGTTCGATTTCCGATATATTTTACCCAGTGAGCGCCCATATTTATCTTCTTTTAAAAATTCGACCCAGACGAATTTGTCCAAAATTTGCTCGCGTAAATAATCACGCGCCTCAAAACCGGCTTTCTTTTCTTCTTGATCACGCGTGCGAATTTCCGGGGTGTCTATACCCCACAATCGGATGCGATCTTTTATCATTTGCCGGCGATATTCGAAAATAACAGTTACCGTATCACCGTCATAAACATCCACGCATTTACACCAGCATTTTTCACCGTTAAAACTAAATAATGGGAGAGCCTCATGGTTGCATTGATCCAAGCGGTGACTAAGACCGGTCGGGCACCGATTCGGTGATGTCATTCGGCCAATCCAACGTTTCATTTATATTGGGACAAGTTTAAGCACCTAGTTAAAAACTGATTTGCCCCAAAGGACAAACGTGAAAACTGATTTGCCCCAAAGGACAAACGTGAAAACTGATTTTTTCTTCCTTTAAACTCAATAATCAAATTAATATGGAGGAATTGGTGGCAGCTAGAACAAATAAAAAGTTGTTGTTTACCACACAATTAGATTTACATAATAATTTCATTACTGAAATAAAGGGGGTAGAGTCCTTGATTAACATCAAAGAATTAGTTTTATCCAGTAATTCCATTACTGAAATAAAGGGATTAAAATCTTTGATTAACCTCCAAAAATTAGATTTATCCGATAATTCCATTACTGAAATAAAGGGATTAAAGTCTTTGATTAACATCCAAAAATTAAAATTATCTTGCAATTTTATTACTGAAATAAAGGGATTAAAGTCTTTGATTAACCTCCAAATATTATCTTTACCCTATAATTCCATTACTGAAATAAAGGGATTAGAGTCACTGATTAACCTCCAAGAATTAGATTTATCCGGTAATTCCATTACTGAAATAAAGGGATTAGAGGCCTTGATTAACCTCCAAAAATTAGATTTATCCAGAAATTCCATTACTGAAATAAAGGGATTAAAGTCTTTGATTAACCTCCAAAAATTAGATTTATCCAGTAATTCCATTACTGAAATAAAGGGATTAAAGTCTTTGATTAACCTCCAAGAATTATATTTATACAGTAATTCCATTACTGAAATAAAAGGATTAGAGTCACAGATTAATCTCGAAAGATTATATTTATCTTGCAATTGTATTACTGAAATACCCATCGAATTACTTGTCCTACGACGTCTGACCGTTTTTTATTATCAGGACAACCAAATCGAATATATACCTCCAATCGTACAAAGATTTATAGACCGTATAAATCGCCGAAATTTTAGTACAAATACTATTTATAATGACACCCAAAATGTACACGATTCTACGATTCAAAAATCCATCCAGATTTCGATTTTTAAACTCTTAAAAAAGCATTTAAATGGGTTGACGATTGATTCTGTGTTGAATCAAGTGATGGATGACTTGATTTTAACGGAAAACGCAAAGTGTTTGATTGGTGAATACTGCACTGATCCCGCGGTCCATTCAATCCTACAGATTACTTTTACAGACTTGTTTATTGCTGTATGGTCGGCGATTCGAAACAGCGAGCATTCACAAGAGATTAAACGTATACTCAATACTGAACTCCAGGACGCGGAGTGTCAATGCTTTACAGGTCGGATGTCTCGTTTGATTAATTGCTTGAATGGTTTCGACCCTGATGTTCAGATACAAATTGCAGATAAATCTCAGATATCCAATATTGTAATTTTAGTGAAAGAACGGCTTGAATCAAAAGGGAAATATAGTGTTGAAGAGCATCGTTCACAAACACAACAAGAACTTACGGAACGAGGGTATGACTCTAAAACAATCAAAGAATTTATTGAATATATAGAGTAAGTGTTAGCTGGTAAAACTGATTTGCCCCGGAGGACAAACGTAAAACTGATTTGCCCCGTAGGACAAACGTAAAACTGATTTGCCCCGTAGGACAAAATTGAAAATTAAATTCTGGTTTTTTACCAGAAAAATGCTTCCTCAAGGTTTACAATACGCAATGAACAACTCGCGTGGTATTAACTATGCTAAAATGACATATCAACTAATGAAAGCCGGGGCGCCCATTAGGCTTAATTATCAGAACTCAAAATGGGGTGAAGATAGAAATGAAATTGCGTATATCGGAACCGAATGTTTCATTCGCCATAATTGTCTTCTCCAACCAAATTTAGATTCTTTGTGCTGCCCGGTCAATAATGATGCGGATGATCAGCGTATTCGCGCTTTGCTCAAGCAATTATGGAATGAAAAATTTCCCAACCAGTCGATGCCTATGATTACTAAATAATTACTGATTAGTAATTATTGTTTCCGGTGCGGTGGTCTAAGCTGCTCTAATTATACTAAATGAGCATTCAAAAATATCAAACCAAGCTCAAAAATGCCCCCCATAAAACCTTCCCACCGGACGGCCGCCCGGTATTTTACGTGTGTAGTTATGGAGGGTCGGGAAGCACCATGTTGACACAGTTTCTAAGTCAATTTGGGACGGCCTATCACCTTCACTCTCGCGCGCCGCCTCAGCACCTAACTTACCCTATCGACGCGAAATTTATCGATAATTTTAGTACGGTGCGTGTGCCAGTACACGAGCTTCAACGATGTAAAGTTATTTATATTTTTCGCAACCCAACCAACGCCCAGATATCTGTCTACGGCGATCATCATCGCGTTCATTTAGAATATCCCGAACCCGATAACCGAGACCTATTTCCTGCTGACCTTAATGAATACGTCGCGAGCGGAAAAAATACCCTGAATTACGGGCAGCATTATAATAATTATATGTGTAACGCGGACCGTAACTATGAAATTATCGGCGTGAATTATCATAAATTATGGGGTGCCAAAGTGTTGAAAGAACTCTGTCGCGCGCTCGGTCTACCCGAATGGGCCGCGGGCCGTTTCCCCCCGAAAAAAGAAAACCCACATCGCGCGATTTCAGACCTAGCAGCTGGCTTGAATAAAATGAATGCCGGTTTGATTGGAATCATCAATCAGGCACCGGCGCTTCAGTATTTTAGGTAATTAAATTTATAGATTGTTTAAAATAGGGTATAATTATACCTTATTTATTATGTTTTGAGACTGTGAAAACGTTGGGGTCGGTTCTTGTATCATGATTATTATTGTATTACCAAATAATGGTTCAAACTCTTTCAAGTGGTTAAACAGGGTATCGTCATTCGAGAAAAGGAATGTATGTTTTCGACAACAACCCTGTATATGATGTACTTCAATTAATCCTTTAACCATATGTAGTGCTATATTATTTGTTTTATTAATATGAACAATACACTCATTCCGCGGAAGTAAATCGGGGCCTACGGAAAATATACAAGGTTCAACATCTTGATGTTGTGTAAAATTGTGATTATTGTTAAACTTTAACAATAAATTAATTTTATCTAATATTATTTTTAACTGCTGTTCTCCCAAATTACGAGTATCAACTAAAAACGTACCCTTCATAAGATAATTTTTTAAAGCAGCTTCAGGGTTCTTATTTAAAGGTTGGTCTGATATTATAGGACCTTTACTAAATATACCTTTTATTATGCTTTTTTTAATATCTACCGGTAACTGATCCATTTATAAATATCATAAATAGAATAAAAAAATCAGTTTTTCCGGCTTACGCTAAAGGGTAAGAGTCATATAAAATGAATGCGGGGTTGAATGGAATCATCAATCAGACGCCGGCGCTTCAGTATTTTAAATAGTATTAACAGTGAAGTTTTACATAGGATTCAAACTCTTCTTTTAATTTATCTGCAAGCCTACCGCCGGGCCTCCAAATAATAGGCTTAATCCAACGTTGGATTTTAATTGCTGACCATTTTGCGTGTATTCTTGGATCGATAAGTTCAATTACTTTTTTATCTATATATTTTTGTAAGAGGTTGGAACATGTTATAGTACTGGTTAAATTGATTAGTCCACATATATCTATGCCAGGAAACAGCATGCTACCCCAAAAACAGATAGGTTTTTTATGGACAGTTATTTTATTAAAAACAACGGGAAAACACGCATATAAAGGCCATATCCTCTCCCCAATGCCCAAGGTGCCTCTTTCCCACTTCCCCACCTCTTTTACCGCATCGTTATCATCCTTAATTACTAGCTTGCCTGCATAATGAAAAAATCCGCGAGGAAAATAATAAATACCCTTTTCAAAATGATAGGGATTACCAGCTATATCTAGGCAGGTATCTTTCGATAAGTTTAAATAAAGATTGTCCAGAGTAATAATAATATATCCATTTTCACTATTTCGTGGGGTTATAACAACGTCCGTTAATTTAGGTAAAAAATCGGCATCGATAGGCACGTCTTCTATTAACAAGTCGTGGGGTTTAAGAGTCGATAAATCATAATATACATATCCTGTATATTCCTGCATAGAATCCCGGCTCATTTTATAGTAAATATCTAATCAATATTATTCAGTTTTAACGGTTGACCTCCGGGGCAATTCAGTTTTAACGGTTGACCTCCGGGGCAATTCAGTTTTACCGGTTGACCTCCGGGGCAATTCAGTTTTTACCGGCTTATGCTATAGGGTAAGAGTCATACAAAGTTCCGTGACTATAAGTTAGGTCGCCAATCTTGAATAGTGGATTTACCCGCTGGATGTGCTGTATCCATTTTTCATCAAAAAAAGCCATATCAGCTTTGAATTGATTGGTTGGTTTACGGTTGTAATAACATATGTTGGCAGTGTCATAAATAAGAAAAAAAGGGAAAAATCTATGGCGGAGGTCAAAGGTGCTTATTGTATGACAGGTGGTATAAATATAAAGATCTGAACCATTAATACAGTCACACACCCCGGGGATTTTTTGTATATTCGCCATCGCATGGGCTTCTATATCCACCTTGTTTCGTGGTACGCCTTTGACGATAATACACATCCAATCATTATTTTCGAGGAGCGATTGGACCAGCGCGCGCAATTTTTTACCCGACATTTTCTCCGAATTATACTCGAAATATTTAATAAATTGTGTATCGGGAAAATAAATTTCTGCCTGGATTTGAAGACTACGATTGGAGGTTTGCGCAGATTTCGACATTCGTTTTGTAACTGCGGAAATTATAAATCAAAAAATTATTTTACTCTATAAATGAACGATTGGAGACAACGCAATGTTTTGATGAAGGATGACCCTTATTACTTTACCAAATATGTAGGGGATAATTCCAACTGGCGTGGCACCCAGCAATATGCTAGCTTGCTCAAAAATGCCCCTTACCTCGACAACAAGGATCATTATTATGCCAGTAAATTGAATACTTTCGACCAGTCGAGTTTGGTCTCGGATGGTTATCGTTACAAGCACGATTGGGATTATATGCAATCTCGCTTCCAGGATGTCCCCGAGCGTAAATTGCCCGATGATGAACCTTACATGCACGTCCCGATGCCGGTGTCTGGTCCCTACCCTAAACCCCTGGGTCCCGTGAGTATGCGCGGCGATCTCCCCACAAGCCAATACGATGCCAATGTCGTTCAGGCCGAACTTTTGAAGGGTGCTCAACCCTTTTATGAAGCCGTCGAAGATGCCGAAATGTACTACCGCGACGATGGTAATATGCCCGGTCCTAATAGCGAATATGTGATTGATGCCATCACAACCGCCCGCCAACAATACCCGGCCGTCCGTCAACACTTGATGAATATGCACGGTGGTGTGAGCTCTGATATGAAGGGAATGGTTAAAGATCTCGTCCAAGAGCTTGATCAGGCTGAAATGAAGGTGGAAGAAATCGCCCAAGACCTCAACGGTAAGGGCGGACCCAAGCCCAAGAAATCCAAGAGCTTTCAATTTAGCAGCTCCAAATTGGCCGGTACAGACAACAACAAGAAAATGTTTTGCTGTTTTGTCATCTTTTTGATTTTGTTGGCTGCTGTCATGGCTGGTGCTGCCTGGTGCCGCGGGGCTAAATGCCACAAGATGCGCTGGTAAAGCGCGCACACTACGATAAATAACCTATAATCATAGGTTATTTATCTTTATTATGGGTAAATTCTATGGTGATAAGTTAACAAAAAATCACTGTACTTTATATTTATTTTCAAAACACCAAACACCACTTGCATGCATTTCAGGGCCAAATTCATCTATTCCCTCTTCTTTAAGTTTGGTTATAAAATCAATACGTTCATTTACACGGCAGTAATCAAGCAAGATTGTTTTTACACCAAAACATACCCCAGGATAACCTGCCGGATATCTGGTTGGTCCGCGACAGTATTTCAACAGCCAAATCACCATTTCTCCTTCTTCCAAATCGCATAGAATTTCACCCACGTGCAAAAGAACTGAATATGGTATTGTATAATTGTCAACTTGTTTCCAGGACCAATGCCCATTAGGTTCTTTCGGCCGTGTAAATAACCATTTCAAAACTTCCCACTGTTTAGCAGTACAAATATCCTTGAATATCCCTTTTTGTTGAGCCACCTCGTCAAAGTAGTTGTTACTCCTTGCATAGGGCAAAACACAATTTTTGACGGTTGCAAGGTCACCTTCTATACAGGCTTTATGAAGGCGATCATAATTTATTTCAAACATTATACGTCCTACCTTTTCCATGTTATTACTTCCAAATAGATGTAAATAATAAAATCAGTTTTTCGCGTACGCGAAAAAAGTTTAGCCGTAAGGTAAATCAGTTTTATCTATATGGTAAACAATAAAATAACCCATAATCATAGGTTATTTATTAAACGTAGGGTAGAAAATGTCTCTCCATATTACGATCCACTTTTTTCGGGTTGTTTAAGGTCTTTGATAATTTTAAATTAAATAATTCTTTAATATTTGATTCCTTTTTCACATAACCTGTAACTGACCCATTATCTTCACCCCATGTGATTTCCATATATAACTGAGGAGTCAAATTATACACTAATTTGTCGGGAAAAAATTTCCATTGGTGCTCCATCTCAAGTAATTGTACCAGTCGAAACGCCTTCTGGTAACCAGGCTTAACATCCACTTCGAGGTTGACAATTCCCGCGATATTATATGTTTGTACTCGAACTGATTCCATTCTAGTTATTTGGTAGTGGTTGGGTGGATAAAATCAGTTTTGTGTACGGCATTTGGGTAAAAAATAACCTATAATCATGGGTTATTTATCTTCGGCCCGGGCTTTATCCATGGCTGTATTAAGCAAGTCTATACATTCTTTATTATTAGTAAATTCAATAGCGTATCGTCCCTCACTATCATAAGCCAAAGGATGGGCTCCTAACTCAAGTAACATTTTTACCATTTCTGGCCATCCACTATGGGTTGGGTCATTATGGCTAATTCTACGATCTCTTGTATAATTTGCGGCGGCGTATAATGGGGTATTATATTCCAAAAATGAAAGTCGATCTTTGAGAGGTGGAAAATTTACATCGGCCCCATATTTCAATAAAAGTTCGACAATATCTTTACGCCTATAAGAAATGGCCACACATAACGGGATATTTAAACAGGGATCATCGTCTTTATAATTATTAATATAATTAACCTTTGCACCGGCTTCCAAGAGTATTTTAACAAATATTAAATCGCTGGTTGCTTCTCGGATAGCAATTTCCAATAGATAAGAACCATCGCTTAATGGTTTGTTAATATTCACTTTATCCGACTTTATTATTTCTTCAAATTCTCTATAATCCGCAGTAGGTATTAAATTTACTAATTTGTTGAGATAAAATTGTTGGGGATCCAGTTTCGAATAAATACTTGTAGCATCAACATTATAACTGTTTCTTGGCCTGATATATGACCGAAATGGATAGCTATAACTACTAAGATGATTATGAAGCCTGGAGCTACCGAGTTTCGGGGTAACTATTTTATTCAAGGTTTCGATAATAATTTTAACTTCAAGGTCTACACACAAACCCAAAAAACAAATAATTGCATCCTTTTCATTATGGGCTTTAATTATAATATCCCCGCTTCTAATATGCTTATAATTTGGACCCAGGTCATCATCATTCCATAACAATATATCCTGAGTTAATACCCATTTTGTTAATCTATAATGTTTACACTCCAAAAGTGCTACTTTGAGCGCTTCAATTACTTGTTCGGTTGGTTCAATAGTCATTTTATATTCAAGTACAAGTTGGTATAAAAATCATTTTTTGGGGGACCTCGCGTTCCCCATAGCCCCTAGCGATAGAATCTTTTTTTGCGCGTATAAAAGTTTTAGCCATAAGATTAGTCATTCGGTGATTTTCGAAAAAAGTTGTAAATAACCTATAATTATAGGTTATTTAAACCAAAATTTATATTGAGCTTCGTCATTAATCTCGCGTTCCTCCTTGTCGGTAAGCCAATCCTCGCGGTAAATTAAATTTTGATCGCCAACATTTTCATGATTCCCAATACCACCGCGATGGTCTTTATATTTAGGCTTGGTTGGATATTTCTTATATTTGGGTGCGCGATAACGAGGCTTCATAGTTAATATGCAAAGTGTAATAGAAAAAGTATTTACCTGTAAATCAATCATATTTTAATTTAAAGAATCAGTTTTAGACCTGGTGGATACTATATAATTCGGCATATCTTTTCTTTATAGGTGGTATGAACCACAGTAATATAAAAGCATCTTTGATGCGGATATTCACCCAGTAGTTCCTCTTTTACTTTTATTGCTCTCCATTCACTATCTTTAATTTGATTATTAAATATATCTAAAAACCATGATCTATAAATTTTACCCATACCATATTGACCCATATATTCTTCATATAATAAAAGTTTTGCTTTAGGTAGTACTGTGATGTTTATCTTTTTTCTGTTATTTCCATTTTTTTTTAAATATTCTGTTGTTTCTTCAACCATCATTGGTACCACGTTTTTGTGTAAATCATTGATAAAATTTTTGAGAGAATCACTTTGATATTGACTACATTCCTCCAAGGTGGGTAGGGCAGACATTTTTCTTTATAGCGTCTATTTAGACTGATAATAAACATACATTATTATAAACCGAAAATAAATGAATTATTTATTTATTTTTAGCCTTGTGTTATTAATCATTATACTTTTAGCCCTCGGGATGGGCTACCTAAATTTCGAAGCACCCGCGCCGAGCTGCACCACTAAAAAAGGCGAAGAGATTTGTCGTCACTATCTACGCGAGTTTACTGGTAAACCCTTCCACCGCGCGCACCCAAAATGGCTCAAGAATCCCGAAACAGGCCGGTGCCTTGAATTGGATTGTTATAATGCAGAGCTTGCCATCGCCCTCGAATATAACGGCGAGCAGCATTATAAGTTTCCCAATACCTTTCACCGCACTCGCGAAGATTTCGAGGCGCAACTTCGCCGGGATGAATTTAAAAAGAAAACATGCCAAGAGCGCGGGGTATTATTAATCGTGGTTCCTCATACGCTACCTAAAAACGAAATCCGCGCCTTTATAAAACGCGAACTTGGGGTAAAATAATTTAAAAATATAATTTATTTCCCTAAGTAAAATGTCGTGCAATCTCTATGGAGCCAAATGCTGCAAATGCCCCAAAGTCGATGTATTTCCTGCCCTCAAAGCTGGTGTGGAAATCACTGATGATAACTTGAATCGTATCGTCACCAACAACCAAAACTGTACTACCCGCACTCTTTGCGACTACAAAGCAACCCCTTCAGGTTGCACTGGATGTGGTACTAGCAAAAAATCCACGGATTGGTATAGTCACCGCCTTAACAACTCTTACTTTACCCGTTAAATAATTTTACGTTTAAACGTAAAATTGAATTTTGATAAAATATTAATTAACCCATAAATGAAAGTTGAAATCAAACCTCAATTATTATATAAATTTGAACCTCGAACAGATAGTTATAAATTTTGGGATGATATCGTAAACTGTCCTAACTGTAAATGTCGGCTAGAAAAAAACGTTATTCCCATCCAAAAAGTTGAAGAGATTGAAGAATGTAGAGCATGTAATTTGGGTGTTATGAGCCGTAATTGTAACTGTAAATATAAATATTGTGAAGTTGAAACCTATTTTATTACATGTATATTATGTAATACTTGTGAAAATTGTGGTAGACAATTATCCCCCATAACAGGAGGGATAGATGTATGCTTTTATTGTAAACACCTAGAGGAAATACGGGAAAGCCAAGAAAAATATAAAAAAGAATTACAGGAAACACAAAGGCAAAAACAGCTTGAGTTTAATCAGAAATGGAGTAGGTCAACACCGGCTGAAAAATTATCATTTTACGGAAAACGTAAATTACTTATATTAGCCGAAAAGAAACAATTACAAAAATATAAAAGTTATAATAAAGCTAAACTACTAGAAGTTTTATCTCCAATTGTAGTGGAAAGCGATTTCCCTATAAAATAACCATAATTATGGTTATTTTAAATTACATATCCTGATTTCGTGGCATATCAACAGGAATTGATTGACGGCGCGACTGTTCAATACTGGCTGCCATTGCCTTCAAACTACCCTTTTTACCCGAGGCATAAAAATTTTGTTCTTCTTCATCATCGATTGTTCCATAGGCTCCCGGACCACCACCATCATCTACATCATATTTCATGGGAGGGGGTTGTTGCTGGGCTTGAGGCATACCGGGGAGCTGGCGGCCACCTGCTTGCGGGGGAGGAGGGGGTGGTTGGTGCATGGCCATGCCTGCCGGAGGTACACCTGGATGTTGACGCCCCATAAATTCTTCACGAGAACCGCGGGGAGGGGGTGACATGGGACGCGGTTGCTGGGCGCGGCCAGGCCCAGCCTGATAAGCTTGCGGGCCGGGGGCAGCCGGGTTTTGAGAAGGTGGGGGTAAGCGGGCTTGAGGGGGGATAGCATATTGCTGGTCTTGGGGTGCGGTAATGGAATGGCGAAGTTGTTGCTGGACTAGATTAAGTTGTTCATATAGATTATTAAGAGCTTGTCCGATTTCCTGTTTATCGGCTTCATATTTCTTGATGTGTTCGTCAAGATCGGAGCGTATACTACTCATTTTAAGCTGAAAATATACCACTACAATCAATGTAACAGCAACTTCAGCGGATAGATGATATGTAGGATTCATGTCTTTTTAGTAATCAATATATTTTTTTAAGTGTGAAATTCACCATTTTTGTATATTATCGAATTATTCAACCCTTTTTCTGGGGATTGAGACCGTAATTTTTACAATATTGTGCTAAAGACGCATTTGGTCTTTTGTAACTAGAATTAATATCGTTGTGGACCGCAACCGTCCAATTGAATAGTTGCCGTGCGCTACCTAGATGATTTTTTAGAGGTCTTGAGTTTAAAATAGCCACAAACCTACGGCGAAAATCATCGCATGGAATTAATACTGCGAGAGCGTTCACAAACTTGACAAATTCTTGCATACATTGTTTAACACACTGACCCTTTTCCTCCTCTTTCATAACCAGATTACCGGCAATACAATGAAGCATTTTCCAGAGATCTTGTTCAAAATTTCGTGGGTTGCACCAGTATGTTTGATCTATAGGAGAAACACGATATTTCGCCAGAGCTTGATGGAACGGGTAAACTGGTTTCCCGGTTTCTTGATTGACTACATTATGAAGATCACATGACCATTTAAAAAGGTTGATTGGCTGGTTGCCATATTCTTGGATGGGTACCACGCGGATGTTTATAATGTAATTTTTCCGACAGTTTTCACACGGCACCAATTTCTTCATGGATTCTACCAGTCTCTTATAAGCATTACAATAAGGTTGAATATTTACCCCCTTGGCTTGTAAAATGAGTAGATGCGCGGCCAGAGTGTGAAGGATGTGCCAAGAAGGCGGTCCGAAAAAGTTTGGATCATACCCCATTTATAATAAACGAAAGAACTTGCAGAAATTTTTAAAAAAGAAATTAATTTCTCTATAAAAGAAATGAGTGTCGAATTCCACGTTAAATCTGCAAACCCCAAAATTGCTACTATGCAATATTTTACTTCCAAGACATGCCCTCATTGCCAAAAATTTGACCCCGTGTTTGCCGGTCTTGCTACTGGTTCCCTCCCCGGTCAAGGCGTTGAATTTGTTTGCGTTGATGTAACACCCAAGAAAGATGGTGGAAAAGCCGCCAAGCAACACGGTGTTACCCAATTTCCCACTGTCCGTTTGGTTGCTGACGGTCAGACTTTGACTTATCCCGCCAATATGCCCCGCGATCACGACAGCATGTCTCTCTGGTTGATTAAGAACCTTCGTCAGCTCTCCAATGCTGGTACCTACAAGACCTGGAATTACACCGCTGCCACTGCCCGTGCTGGTGATCCCTACATGGACCAGCAAGCCAATCTCTATGGTGATGACCGCGTGAATGTGAATGTGCCGGCTCGTTTCGTGTATGGCCGCAACAACACTAATTTGAAGTACCGGAAGGCACCCAACACATCCTTCGAGAATCATCGTGATCGTTTAAGGCGTAATGCCAGTCAGTATAGCTTGTCTTTTGCTGCTGCTGACCACAACGATGATGCCGCTATCCGTGACAGCTATCCCTCTGTTTACCAGCAAGGTCAAGATGCCGGCGTTGGCGCCGAAACCAGCCTCTACGCCACTATTAACCTCGGTACCGACGGTGATATTGCCTATTAATAATTTTACTTTTGAGTAAAATTATTTACCCTGAAGGAGTGTATCGCGGGGCGGTAGTTTCGCTGCGCGCAAAAACTGATTTTTACTTCTGAATTCGCCACCACAAAATGACGACTGAACTTGACGATAAAATCAAAATTGCTCGTAAGAAACTTGAAGCCCTTGAAAGTGAAAAATCAGCCATCAAACGACGTCTCCATGAACATCCCATGGAACCTTACGCTTATCGGGTGTTGTGTATACCTTCATCAACCTTATATCACAAACCACATATGGTGTCCTGGTTTCGGTCGCTGGCTGATCTTGAATTAGCGCTAAAAAAGAGAAACCGAGGACTAAATTTAGTTCTAGGAAGACAAATACGTGGGTTAGTAATAAAGGATACAATTTCAGACTTTATCCGTTCAAAAACAGGCCACGGACTTTTTTGGACATATACGATTAGTATTGATAGTTGGAATAATTATGAAGGGGAAATTGATTGGGAAATTCTACCGGATGATTTTCCTTTTACCACAGGCTTTGAGGGAGCGCGGTACCCATCCGAGTTAAAAAATGCCGTTACGGAATGGGTAATTACAATGAATAAATAACCCATAATTATGGGTTATTCAAAGACTCGAAAAAAACTGACTATTTTTAATCAATCATCACCCCATTAAATGAATCCAGAAATTATTAATTTCAAGCAGGGCGGCTCTATGAAAATTTATCGTAATTATTTATCCACCGAGCGCGCGGGTGAATTGCTCGAAAAATTAATAAATGAAATGCCTTGGAAACGAAGCGATCTGGTGATGTATGGTAAACCATTAAAAACGCCGCGATTTCAGTGCTGGATGGCTGACACCGAAACTAAGGCCGATGTATATAGTGATACGCGCGTTGATTGGACTCCCGAAATGGATTCGCTACGCCGCGAGCTCGGCGCGAAACTGGACTTTTATTTTGATTACTTATTACTTAATTATTATGCCACTGGGCAAGATTATATTGGTTATCATGCGGATAATGAAGTTGTTAAAAATACCGATCTTATTGCCAGTGTAAGTTTGGGTGGCCCGCGGCGGTTTTGTGTAAGGCCGAAAAAAGAGGCCGATGAAAAAGAGGTCGGTGAATGGCACCTCGAAAGTGGTGATTTGGTGGTTATGGATGGGTGGATGCAACGCAAGTATAAGCATTCAGTGCCAAAAACAGCTAAAAAAGTTGAGCCGAGAATAAACCTGACATTTCGTAAAACATGAATTATCCCACCGGATAACGCGATAAATAATGACTAATTAGCCATTATTTAAAACAACGAAAAGTAATATTAATCCGACGGTTATTCACCCGGGCGGATTTAGGCACGGAATGTTTATAATTACGCTGCATTTTTCCGCGCATAATCAAGAGTGAATTATGAGGCATCGGGATTTTATGAATGGCGCCGGTTGATGGCCCATTTTTAGGGTGAATATGAAACTGTCGTTCCGCGCCATAAGAAAAACTAAAAATATCACTACCGGGAACAAGTTGAGTTTCATCATCACTGTGGGGACCGATATAATGATTACCATCCTGATACCAATTAATTAAACACTGGTTAATATCAGGATTGATTGTTTTAACCCAATCAAAAAGACCCTGGATTTCCTCGGGTAAAGGAAGAGGCGCGTGAGTCATCCCGCTAAACCAATAGGGTTTTAAATAGGACTGTTGCCATCTCGGTGTGGAAAGCTCTTTTCCGTATATTTTAACCCGGCCAAATTCCTCTGGATGAATAGACCAAAGTTGTTCAAATGCGGGTCCGTCAAATTTTGCCTGCGTCGGTAGGTTAATACATTGATCAACCCACGATTCATCATCAAGATTAATACGGTTAAATTCCGGGGTAGCCATTTCTGGATGTAAAACTGTCTTGGATGAAATTAAAAAATCAATTTCATGCGTTGCGCCGCATACCACGCCAACTCTTATATTTTTTTGCAGTGAAAAAAGTTTAGGTGTAAGATAAATCCGTTTTTATATTATACTATAAATGGCGCCGCAATTTATGCAGATAGGCCAATTTTTATATGTATTTATAGGAGCGGCCATCGCGATTGTATTGGGTAATTCTCTGTATTATTCCATACTATCTATTGTAGATAACGTATTACTTCCAACCATTATAAAATTTTTAGATTGGGTTGGTATCGATACTTCTGACTGGGAATATCGGGATTATCGATGGATTGAATTTATCGGTGATTTCATGACCTTTTCATTGGCTGTATTATTGTCTTATATGTTATGGCTACAATTCCGCAAGGGAACAGAGCTTATGAATAAAGTACGTTAATAAGGGATAATTACCCCTTATTTATACAAACTGCAAGCTACGGACAAGGCGAAACTTTCATTCAATCCCAGTAGCTCAAATTCTTTATGTTGCTTTTCATAATGCTCCCTATAGTAATAAGCAATAGTTTTGATGATGCGACATTCTTCGGTTGAATATTCGTCCGTATGGTTGCGAAATAATTCATTATGATCTAACTGGTCAAACCATGGTTGAATCTCGTCCCACGGATCTGCGGGAAGATAGTTAAAAACTTGATATTTTTCCCCCTTGTATATATCCACAATTTTTCTAAGCGCCATCGTGGTTTATAATGGGTGAAATGAAGGGTGGAAATTCAATTTTTCGCGGGGCAGAACCGGGCACTAATACGGCGATTTTCGTAAATCAAAATAACGGTGACTCGATTTCATACCTTAACGCAATCGGAGTACTAGGTGGATTGTGCTTTCTTTTTGTATGTTATAATCAGAGATGGTCCTTTCGGACTCCAGTTGTTTACCCGCATATATGAGTCTTTGCTGATCGACCGGGATGCCTTCTTTATCCTGGATTTTAGCCTTTACACTTTCGATAGTATCGCTTGATTCAACTTCGACGGTGATTGTCTTTCCGGTCAGTGTTTTAACGAAAATTTGCATTTTATATATTATAATATTATTTAAATTATTTTATTAATTAATCACCGCATACCCTAAATTTGTATGGCTATACTCTCCATCAAGATCATCAAGTTGAGGGATATCGGCTTCGTCAATTTGACTACGCGATTCTTCCTCTAAAAAATCGAGAAATTTATGCAAGACAAAGATGATTTGATCGGGCATACTTTCAATCTGAAAATCAAATTCCACTTTGGTTTTTAGTTGTTTTCCCCCGTATGGATACTCGGTGGTGTTGGATACAAACGTTTCTTTCACGGGATTTCGATACCAGTGAGTCATGACTAGCAAGAAAATATTTTCAATGTCGATTTTTGACAACGACTGAGTTTTAACTCTTTCTGCGAGTGATTCTTTTATTGTATCAGTCACAATATAATCGGGGGTATATTCACCGATAAATTGATTGTAAAGCGGATGATCAATTTTATAGGTATGTTTTTTTATGGGTTGTGGATGCGGTTTCACAGGAGATCCAACAAGAGTTATCTTTTTTCGCTTTCCGGTAGACATTTTTATTAGCAACAACCCATAAATATGTAATAATATTACATCAATATTATTACTGACTTGGTGTAACCGACGCCAATGCGGATTGTGCGCATTCATGAAATGTGTAATCTCCCGAAATATGAATTTCGTTGGCAGGATATACAGCATTAAGATTTCTGGTTTTATCCCCCTTGATGACATTCATGGTACTTTCCCATGTAAGTTCGGGATACCATTCTTGAAGAGATTTTACGCTATATCCTTTACCATTAATATAAAATTTATTTTGCGACCAAGAATGATCCAACACCAAGGGGTAAGCCCCATGTTTGGCCGAATGAAAACAACTGGAACTAATAAGCTGAAAATAGGTACGCGCAACCGCCAAAAATTCGGCTCTATCACTTAGAGGTTTACCTTCGCCCCCGCCACGCTTGAGAACAATATTAACAGGTCGATGATTGAGTAAATTTTTCTTAACTTGCTGGTCGGTATAAGTCTGCTTGCGAATCAAATTATTTGTTGCTTCGGCGATGCAGGTTAGCAACCAGCAATAATTATTGACGTCAAAATCGTGCCCCATAAAAGTTTCCGGATACACCACTGTGAAGGGATTTTCTACACATTCACCGCGGTAGCCAACTTTATTCATTATTTCATCACAAAATTCAAATCTACCCGCAAAATACTCCTTGACAACGGTGGTTACATATTCATCAAAAGTATAGTCACCTATCTTTAATAAATTACACGCAACCCGTACAATAGCCTGGAATTCATCATTGCTGAATTCACTCCCGACTTGGGCGGCGAGCGCGTCCAGTTCAGTACGGTATTCTTCCAGGAAAACTTTTGTATAGGCTGTTAATTCCATTTTTGTTAAAGGGGTTTCTTTTTAATTTGTTTTGACACGGCCGGCCATATATTAAAAGTATCCAGAATATCATTGCGGGCTTTCGTAAGGCCTTCAATCATTTGCTGAGTGGGTGGATGCGCGGTGGTTTTTTGGATTGTTTCTTTCGCTTTATCATAGTTTTCGATATTGATGCAAGTCACACTATGAGGCGGTAATACCCCCTTAATATTGGGCGCGCCATAATATAAAGGATACGACCATCCCAATATAGCATCGGTAAGTTTTTCGGTAAAATAATTATGATGTTGTGAATTTTCAATAACAATTACATACTGATATTCGCTTAAAATATCGAGTTTATTTTTGTAGGGTGAATTGATTTTTTGCCCCCGGTAACCGTTTCCAAATGCACCCTTGTAATTTGGTAATGAGGGTGTTTCTTCATCCCAGCCAAACCCATATAAATCGCACCACGGAAGTTCACGCGCCAGCCGTAATACAAATTTATAGCGCGCAATATGGGATGGTGTTAATTTGATATTACTGCATATAATACACAACCGGCGCGGGTGTGGTGTATATGGTAATAATTTGAGTTCATCATAATTAATTTTGGGAGATAGAAAGCCTAGAAAATGACATACAAATGGATGCGTTTCCAAATAACACTTTATACTGCCAAGTGGGAAATTTTTAACCGCTCTTATAACTGGTGGCTCTAATGGAAAACAAATCACTGTTTTGTTTTTTAATAACTGTCTGTTAAATTTAGGCGGTAATCCCTCTAAAACAACGACGATTTGAGCATTTTTGACCTCCCCAACACCCTTCAAATTCCCCCACACGCCAGAATTTCCGGGTGTTAATTTTTGAAACTGATCCAAGAGTGCTTTCGGGGACATACCTATACACCCAATAAATGCTACGGTGCGCGTATTCATTTAACAAAGTGTGCGAAGTTTAAACCGTATTTTTAGGATGTGAAACTTGTACGCGGCCATCCTAATTTTTGTTCGATCTTATAATAAGTTTCTATATGATCTTTCAGGCGTTTTGGGGTTGTAATACTGTGAAAATCGCGTAAATTACACTTGTATCCATTACGGCGAAGAAGCATGCAAATTGTGAGTTGGGCGTTAATCATATTTTTTCGATTTTCTTTGACTTCATGGAAAATATTACTAATGGCGTCAATATCCTTTAATACTTTGTCTTCGATGAGTGATAGATCAGGTAGAGGCAACCCAGTCAGCTCGTGGTGTATTTTATGAACATTATTATAGTATTTACTGTATCCGAATACCCGCAAAAAATTAATAATATTACCCGTACTAATATTTTCCAACTTTAAACCCATACCTGTAATATGGTTGTGTAATTTTTCATATAGTTCCTTGGGAATGACGGTTTTTTCTTTGCCTTGATAATTATCCAAACAGTTACGAAGATGTTGCCTCATATCATACTGATAATTACTTGCGATATTCACACGATCAATATCCTTGTAAGTAGTAAAACTTTCTAATTCGTTGGATTTTAGACCACAATTATTGCAAATCATTTCATCATTAATATGGCGCATCTTTTTACCGCAAGCATCGCATACAGTATCCTTGGTCGAATAATCATTTTGTTTAATGCGTTTTATAACAAAAGGGGAAATATCAATATATTGTTCGGCTATAGCTAAATACCGGTTAATGATATCTTGTTTATAAGCATTATCATCTTTTCTTTCAGTACGCTGATTGGATGTAAAATCAACAATAATGGGTTCATTTTTAAATTTTTTATAGCATTCAATATCCCAGAAACTAGAGGAGTGATATGAATATTCATTTACATCCAGTGTTTTAGCAGTATTTCGCAGTACATCGAGTTGGGACTCTATTTCATTTATTTCGATAATATCTTGCTGGGTTTCGATCTGGCTTTCAAGTCGATGAATCTTTTCCTGGGTAGCCTTCAGCTCATCGCGCTCTTTTTGAAATTTTGCTAATATAGCCTGGTGTATTATTAATATATTAACCATTTTTTGAGAGTTTAATACCTTTAACATATTTAAGACATATTTACATCAAAAAATGGATCCACACGAAAAACTCTTACCATATTATGATTATTTACTCGACAACGCTGACCTTAAATTTCAGGGTATGCTATTAAACCCTCAGCATGAGTATGACTCTAAATTATCTATGATAAAAGACCGTCTTGCACCCAAGCTAGACCCAGCACTACCACTCGAACGTCCACAGCTTGCGCGACTTTATTACTGGTTGACGCAAAAGTTTCAGCGCATGCAAAAAAGTCAGCGCGAGGTCATGCCTGATAAGTATAAATCACCGGAATATAAACAATATGAAAAATGGGAGCGCGAGTATGACCCGGCTCGCCATTCGATTTACACGGCTAAAAAGCTTAGCCAGCAAGATGTCGAAGAACGCGGGCTGCAACTCCCCAAATAATTCAATAATAGTTATTAAACTATTATTTTAACCGTAATTGAACACAATCACCAATATTATTCCCTTATTTAGCAAGGGGTCCAAGGGGATCGCAGCTCCCCTTATTCATCCAACAAATCATCGGCACTTTCTTCAGGCTCAGGTTCGGGCTTTTTACGATTAACCTTGAGTTTCTTTGTGGTTGTTTTCTTAGGTGCAGGAGCAGGTTCCGGTTCGGGCTCCGGTACCGGTTCGGGTTCAGGTTCAGGTTCAGGTTCAGATTCGGGCTCACCCTCCCCTTCGCTCTGGCCTTCATCATCCTCTTCACTTTGGGGGTCCTCGGGAGGAGGTGTTACTTGTGCTGGTTCATCCTCGATAACCACATTTACTGAACTAGCCGAGTCAGAACTGGGCTTACTCATAGGCTTTGAAGGGCGTTGAAGCAACTTGGTACCCACACGGGATTGATGCGTGCGGATTTCAGCTTCAGTAAGCTTCAATTGAAGACTCATACTGGTTCCGATATAAATTCCTTCGACAACAATACATCCGGTAACCGTACAATTACGATTCTTAAGGTCAAGCGGATCAATATAATCACCATCAGAAGTCCACATTTCCGTATTGATTGTAAGCTTCTTTTCGACGTCAACCTCGACTTCCTTACCATTCTTCTTTACTTTTTGTTTGAATGTTTGTACGGTTGTTTTTACCTTTTCATTATTTTCAACTGGTTCCCAACCGGTTTCCAACTTAACATATAGCTTGGGTGCCTTGGAAGTATCAACTAGTGGGTCTTCATCACCTTCGACTGGTAAAAAGGTCTTGTAAACAGGATCCTTCAACGAACCCGTAATATTTTGCTTATTAAGAGATGTCTTTCCAGTAGCAGCTCTGTGTTTGAGTGCCTGGGTACAAGCCCATTTATACATATCATCCCAGCAATTGATAAAGGCCCTTTGTTCGGCGGTGCAACCATTAGCATCATGCAATACTAGGCACATGCTATAGCCGGTAAGTTCGTTTTTTTTGTTGGTATTTTCACTTAAACCATAGCTAAAGCACGGCGGCGTAGGGAGAACAATAGGACCTTTCTTTCCATCAGAGTAAATTCGTTCAAATTTCAATCGATATCCACCATGAGCATTGGCTGCTCCGGGCTTTGGACAATTAAATTCATTCTTTTCAATGCATTTCTTTACTTCGGGGATTTCAGTGAGTGCAACTTTGAGTTCGGCCATTTTCGTCTGTGTTGTGTGTGTGTGTTTTGTTTTATTGAATATGATTTTTATTAAATCAATTTTGAGTGCTTTGGATACTCGATTCGGGCGCCGCCGTCGGCGATTATGTATTGATGTATTATATATTTATAGCTGGGGTGGCGTCGTATGCGGCGCAACGCATAAAAATTGAATTTATTTTTTACATTATTTTTTCATGCTAAATGGATGGTGAATTTTATTTCAAAGCTTCTGTTTACGGGCAAGCCAAAGGGAATTACGAAGGATCCAGGTCTCCGTCTCCTTATGGTTGCGGGGAAGATTCATTTTTTATTTGCCGCGACCAAGGTAAAATATACACGGTTGGTATCGCGGATGGAGTTGGTGGTTGGAAAGACTATAATTATAATCCAGCTATTATATCGCGTAAGCTAATGATGCACGCCAATCAAAATTGCAGCCACACCCAACACCCGAGAGAACTTATGGAACTTGCTTATAATAAAATAAAAGAAGACTCTGAAATTAAGGGGGGAGGTACAACGTGTTGTATATTAACTCTTGAACCCTCAGGCACCTTAAAGTCGGCTAATATTGGCGATTCCGGTTACATAATTATAAGGGATCATAGCATTATTGCCAAAAGCGAACTAGGGCGGACGCCAGGCGGTTCACCCCATCAATTATCCATCATTCCTCTTGCACTTCAAGGTGTAGGAATTATAAATACCCCTCTATCAGACTCGGAATTATTGGAGCATCAAATTTGTCCAGGAGATATAATTATATTAGCCACGGACGGATTGTGGGATAATATCCAAAATTTAAATGAATTACTTTTTTTAACCACCAAATATTCCATTGAAAATTTGGCTCATGGCGTGGCTAAACACGCCTTGTCATATTATATTAAACCAGATGATATTACCGTAATTGCCCTGAAGGTTTCCAGGGTATAAAATGTTTTTTGTGTTATATAACACAAAAAACCCACCTAATATATTATAAAATTTAACGCCCGTACTCACCGTAACTTTCTCTATCTACAGACCGAGTGTCTTCCAAGTCAATGGAATGTTGGCGTGGCGAGTATCGCCCACGAGGCGGTGGGGTGCGTTCTCGGCGAGGGGGTGTTCGTTCACGGGGTGGTGGGGTGCGTTCACGACGTGGCGGGGTACGTTCACGACGGGGTGGTGTGTGCTCGCGGGGTGGTGGGGTACGTTCGCGACGTGGTGGGGTGCGTTCACGACGTGGCGGTGTACGTTCACGACGGGGTGGTGTGTGCTCTCGGGGAGGCGGGGTACGTTCACGGCGAGGTGGCATGTACTCTCGCTCGACATGTGGGGGTGTGTGTTCTCTATGTTTGTAACTGCGCTCAGACCGCGGTGGCGTATAGTGTTTTCGTGGTGAAGGTGTAGGCTGGTAGCGGCGCGGCTGATGTTCAGGTGTGTATTCTTTTCGAGGCGTAGGTCGAGGAGGTGAGGAGTCGCGATATTCAGACCGCGGTGTAGGTCGCGGTGTAGGTCTAGGGGGTGGGGATTCACGGTATTTAGACCGTGGTGTAGGTCGAGGTGTAGGTCGAGGGGGTGGTGAATCACGGTATTTAGACCGTGGTGTAGGGTGGGGAGCGCGTCGAGGTGACCCTGATGACGATCTACCACCATCAACACGGCGTGATTCTGATCGAGGAGTAGGTTGAGGCGTAGGTCGGGGAGTAGAACGAGGATGGTCCTCGCGGTGACGGCGAGGGGTAGGTTGAGGCGTAGGCCGGGGAGTAGGTCGAGGTGAATGTTCCATCGAGGGAGTAGTCATGGCTAAGTTTTTATTGTTTGTATTCTTACGGTCAGTTATACTCAATTCAAGAAATTTATTATATTCTTCAATTAATTGTTCTTCGGTAAGTAATAAACTGTTTTGAAAAATAGTAACAAAATGAGGAAGGTGTAAAACATCTTTATGTTCATCAAAGACGCGAGCAAAATTCGCAATAGCTTGAGGGGGATACATCCCCTCCATAAAGGGAACATCGTTCAAAGAAGAATAATGGTGCCACAAAAGGCACAAAATAAGTTGTAATTTATTTCCCGTTGCATGTGTTTTAACAAATTCACGGTCAATATCATGGGATTCTAAAAACTTGTAAAATTTAGGTGTATAAAGCGTTTCACTCATTTTAAGAAATGGTTTGTATTCTTAAATTCTATTATTACACCTACAGGTCCATACATCATCTCACTTGGCCCGATGGCAACCATCGGTTTCTAGGGAGCACCACGTAGAGGTAGAGATATTGCCCCCCATTTCAATAAGAAATATTATCATGAATAAAAAATATTTTAACTGATTTGCGCATAAAAATTATTTTATAGGTCTAAAAAATATTCAAAATACTAAAGATAATGAGCCAAGTTTATTTTAATGAGTTCCGCACAATTTTAGACTCTTATAAGAATGAAATTTGTGGCCGTATTTCAGAGACCTATGGTATCGATAAACATGAGCTTCTTAGTGTATGCGATACTCATACGAGCGATAAACCCGCCCTAAAAACAACTCCAATACGGTCAGGGCAGCCAAAAAAGAAGCAAAATAAATGTATTTATGTATTTATGAAAGGATGTAAAAAAGGCCAAGAATGTGGTGTAGGTGTACCCGCTGGTAGTCGATATTGTGCTAAGCATTCAACCAAAGATCGCAAACCAAAAGATCTGGTCCAAATTGACCCTCAAACTGATAAACACCATCACAGTATATTGGAATGTCTCAATAAAGCAGTGCAAAATCAACCATCTTCCCCTAGGGTATCCGACATAGCGGGTTCTGAATCAGACGATGCCGCGTCAGATGTAGTATCAGAATCATGCCCTGATTCCGCCTCTGATGTATCTGCTGAATATCAAATAACCAAAAATAAGTACGGAAACTATATGGATGAAGAAACCGGATTTGTGTTTTCTGATGACTCTACAGTCTATGGAAAGCAAGAGATGGATACTGGGGCAATTTTAGAACTTGATGAAGAGGAGATTAGTATAGTAGAAAGTTGTGGATGGGATTATATACCTCAGTAAAAATATTTTTTTAGGTAAAAAAAATAACAATAATAAATGAATTGTTCTACATTAGAAGAACAATTAAATAAAGTAGCATTATATACCATAGATTCAAACGGTAACTTGAGGCTGGCAAGCTGTGGTGAACTCTTGAATCATATAAAGGATTGCGAATGCTGTTCAAAAATATATGGTATCGAAGACCGATATTATTATTTTTGGACGGCTCTTTTTATCCTATTTATTGCGGTGATTGTATGGACCTTTGGTAAATAGATATTTATTTTGTATACAAAATAAACATTATGCCTTAATATTAGGCGTCCAAATTAAGAATAATATTTTAAACTCATATCAATATATTTATAACATGGAAACATTCAGTAAACAATATTTATGTTTATAAAAAGTATACCACTCTTCCGCCTTGAAATTTTCTTGATAAAATTTGATTGGTACTTTTAATAATACCCATTTTACCTTAGGATTCCTTTTAATCAATTCAAAGGCCAGTTTGATGGTTTTCGTAGGGTCCTGAAAGACGAGACTATCCAAGTTGAATTTTTTCAAACTACGATAGTCTTGCCCTCCTTCCCACGGGGCATCAATAAATACAAGTTCTGCTGGTACTGTTAGAAAATTGTTAAAACAATCATCTTGCTTATATTTAATGGGTAAATTTTCGTATTGAATATTGTGTTTGAGAAGCTTGTATCTTTCGGGGTCAATCTCGGTTGCATAAACTTGAAAACCGTGATTTGAAAACCCTATAGCGTTACCACCAATACAGGCGCACGCATCGTATATACTTGTCACTTCTGGTAATTGTTCGCGTAATTTTTTAGCTAACATATTTGCTGTATTCAAAGGAGTATATGAATATAAAGCAACATCATCAAATTTCCAACCAGGCTCCATACATGCTTTTTTTATAATAGCTTATATTTTATAAATCAATTTTTCGTATATAAAATTATGTGTGCGAATAAAATTATTAACCCTTAATAGAGCTGATAATTATTCACTCATCAAATCGTCGTCGTCAACCTCGCTTTCACTAGCGGCTAATTTATCACTGTATTCTCCATCCAATGCCTGCTGCACCAAGTCTTCATCGCTCTCTGTGTCTGATTTCGGTTCAACAGAAGTAATGAGCCGGCTTAAAAGTTGTTCATCCTTTTTCTTTTTAATAATCATCTTTTTTGGGTCAGGCGCGGGTGTAGGTTCAGGGGCGGATTTTACAGTCCCAGTTTTCGGTTGGATTTTGGTTGATGCGCCAACCTTTTTTGGTAGTCCAATTTTACTTGATTTCATTGGTTTAGGCGGAGCAGTCGGGGGATATTCGGGCTCTGCCGCGCCCTGGCGGTCAATAAAGCTTCTCACGGCATTTACATCATATTCGGATTCTTCAACCACTGGAGTGGCTTGGACGCGTGGTTTTCGTTTCGGTACATTTTTACCGGGAACTCGGATTTTAGCTTCCTTTGGTTGTCCTTTTTGCGCGGGTTGGGCTCCGGGATAAGTAGGCGATTTATCGGAAACAATGCCCTTGGCTCCTGGTTTATAAGGTTTCAACGGCTTTGAGGAACGACTTAGATACATTTTTAAGATAAATTATTTCTATAGACCCCAGTTAATAATCTATGAGTGAAGCTGGACCCTCTTTAGTAGACATGTAAGGAATACATGCGTTATTACTATATACACCATAATCATACCCCACTTTACAAGAATCAATAGGAGAAAATGTACGAGGAATACCTAACCGGCTATTCGCGCGCAAGGTTTCCTTTTTCGTATATCCTGGATATCCTTGCGGGGAATAGGGGCTACCCTTTAAATAATAAGCTCCCCACCCGTAAGGTCCAGCGGAGGCCGGGGTAGCGCTGCGGGAAGCATGATAATAAGGACATTCGCGTGCGCCAGGGATCGGATAATCACATCCAGACCAACACCCAGTAAAAGTTTCGGGGCATTGATATTGATTTTTTAGTAAACGCATGGGGGGTCCATCAACACGACTAGGGGGTTGCTCGGTGCTACCGGAAAGAAATCCCGGTGGCGCCAAGTACATGGGCCCGTTAAAATCATCGGGAACCCAGGGCCATTTTACGGTCTTGGATTTACGGCGAGTGCCGCTGGCGCAAAGTTTATCATCACTATTAAGCATCATACACGTCAGGGCAATCACAACTATAATAAGGCCTACAGCAACAAGTCCATAAGCTGTATTTTTATTTCCGCGTGCCATTTCTTCAACCAATTATAATTATAATACAAAAATAATTTATGTTTATCGAGCATAAATTATAATTCCAACCACTGTTGAACTTGTTCTTCTGTACACTTAAAGTCTTTTGCATGTATCAAACTATAGTTATCAGGGCGAATATGGACAATAATAATATCTGTGATATTAAAGTGTTTACACATCATTTTATATAGGGATAATTGGATACTATAATGATTGTATTCGCAATCATCAAGTTCGGCAAATTCATGCTTCATTTTTCTACCATAGTCATTTTCACGGCCGATTTTTTTGCTCGTTTTGTAATCAATCAGGGCAATATCTCCGTATCGCGTTTCAACAATTGCGTCAGCCTGGCCGGCCAAGCCGACTTCAGACCATAAAATTTCTTCGAGAGCAAGCGGCTTCCAATAACCAGATTCAAAAAAATCTTTATAAAAATGAAGGGCAACCTGCTCCTCGGGATATTTATTTTGGGGTTCGACTTTAATACCGCTTGCAAGATCCTCCAGCATTTTATGAATAAAAGTACCCTTCGTAGCCGCTGTATTTGCTTTTTGTGCCCATTCCTCTTTGACCTCGGCAGCATCACGGCCGTGCTTGGAGGCATAGCGTTTAGCAATGATGTCAGTCTCGAAGGGGGCTTTAAATTTCTTGAGTAGCGTGGTTGATGAGACGAGTTGTTTACCTGTTTTAAGTTGGATATATCGATGATCGTGTTCACTAAAGGCAATTTGCTTATCTCGTGATAGTTTTACTGACTGATCCATAATAGCAAGACTACACTTTTGTAAGTAAAAAGTGGTCTTAAGTAGTTTTCCATCGAAAAATGCATGTCGGAAGCGGTTCAACATTTTGTTTTAAACAAAAACAAATAAAACCCAATTCAATTTTGAATGCTCGAAAAAAAACAGCTACTGGTCCAAATGAATTATATGTAGCCTTGTTTGGTGGCCTCGGTAATACTTTATTCCAGATAGCCGCCGGGTATGCACTTGCAAAAAAACACGATTATGCATTATATTTTCTAAAACCTACAAACAACCCTCATCAAAGCTGTAATTATGATTGTTTTTACGGAGGGCTAGTATATAAAACACCCCCACGAGCCGCAGTCAAAATAAAAGAAACAAAAACTCAGCAATATGATGAACTCTGCCTACCACCTGGTCCCGTCATTTTGGAAGGATATTGGCAATGTCCTAAATATTTCAATAATTATCAGGCTGATATCACCCGTAAATTTTACGGTAGTGACAAGCCTAAAACAACCCCCAACACAATTGGTATACATGTCAGGCGGGGAGACTATTTAAAGTATTCTCATATTCACCCGGTAATGAATATGAAATATTATAAACGCGCGTTGGAGGCACTCGGAGTTACAGGAAACTTTATTATTTTCTCTGATGATTTAGACTGGTGTCGGTCTCATTTTAAATTTTTAGAGTCACCTACATTCTTTGAGGGAAACGAGGTTGAATGTCTGTTTAAAATGGCGGGGTGTGAATATTTGATTATCGCCAATTCATCGTTTAGTTGGTGGGGAGCTTATTTATCTAACGCTAAAAAAATTATCGCCCCCCGAGAATGGATTAACGGAGTTACCAGCGATATTTATTGCCCCGACTGGTCCATTATATCGGGATTGTAAACCCATCCATGAAGTTCTGCAATCATCTTGTCATGTTTGTTTAGGGGGTGAATATTACCATCACTGTCTGCTTTACCATAAACCGTATTTTCATCATGAAATAAAAACCCACTTTTCGGTTCCTTGTAGCGCCCTCTTTCATCGCGTTTAATGACAAGTTCTTCTTCGACAATTTCAAGTTCTTCTTTGGGCTGCGGGTTGTTGGTATTTACCCGTTTACGAACTGTTTTACTTCCATTTCGGGCTGTTTTTTTATGCTTGGAGCAAAAAATATCGTCACCCGACAGATAGGCAGTACATTGCTGACCTTTTTTCTCACCCCGAGTTATTATATATTGGCAATAATGTTTACCTATGTTCTGGTCTGGATTTAACATGTTGCATAAAATCTTTGCCGAATCCTCGCCAATGGATTCGATGATATTTTTAGAAGCAAGCTGTGCCCATTTATCGCTTATATTCATTTAATAGTTTAATTCACTCTAAATGAGTCAATTCAATTTCCAACGATAATGGTTTAAAGACTTGAGCCCAGACTTTTCACATAATAAATACCCATCGCCGTGGCGTCTACAACATCATATTTCAACTTGCATTTTTTACCATGTTCATCGGTTATTTCATCAGGGAATGTAAGGTTATATTTTGCAGCCAGAGCTACACGAATCATTTCTTTCTTTGATTTTTCTTTTCCCCATTTTTTAACCTCATCTTTAGTGGGCCTCGCGCGTCCAGCGATAAATCGTTTCCAATCAATAGGATTGACTATCGTATAATTTAGACCCAAAAGACGAATCACAATATGAAGAGCCGCGCGATAGGCTGGATTTAGGTTGGCACCTTGACGAAATTTTCGCGAAAAAAAGTAATCTTCCACTACTATATGCTGGGGTTTGAACTTTTCCATTAGTAATTTGGCCTTTCCCATCATTTCAATAAGCTGGTCGCCCACATATTCACACGATTTAATTTTAAAAAATCCATATTCAACTAGACGCGCCGACCCCAATTCAATGAGCGCCCACCCCGTGCAATTGGCTGGGTCAAATACAAGTACACTCATTTATAAAGAGTGAAGTTTATCACTAAGCTCATTTAGTTCATAGTTATTTAATTCAAGAGCTTGTTCCCTGGTGAGTATAACACCATCTATTATAAAGTGTTCGGCGCGATCCTTTAGGGCTTTCTGAAGGGTTTTTTGAAGTGATAATATTTCGGCTGCTTTGTTACGAGTCATAGGTGTTGTTTCCGTAAGCGGAATAACTCCGTTTATATATAATGCAGTTATATCGGGATGACCAGGATGAACACTTATAAGTGGATAAATATCCGGCGATCCGTGTACTGACACAGCCGAATATTTTGGCTGCGTTTTGGTTGCGATGGGTGGTGCTCTTTTCGGAGCACGTTTAAATTTATTTAATACTAAATCATGGACCGACATATTTAACTATTCCCTTTTCTATAAATAAATGGAATATATTCAACAAGTTTACGTGATTAATCTTGACGAACGCAGCGATCGCTACAAAAAAATACAACTAGAATTCGAGCGCGTTGGAATCACCAATTATGTCCGCTTTCCAGCCGTGAAACCTGACCTTGCTGACTATGATGTAAAACATAATTTTGCATCAAAAGACCAAAATTATATAAGGGGTAGTATTGGGTGTAAGATGTCTCATCTTGCAGTGCTTAAACATGCACGGCGTCGCGGGTTTAATAAAATTTTAATTTTTGAAGATGATGTCGAGTTTACCGGTGATCTTACCAGCCTCAAATCAACACTACAGGCATTAAAAGATGATTTTACTTTGCTTTATTTATCGGCTAATTTATACCGAGCAAATATTAAACCGGTACGAAAAGGGTACGCTAAAATTTCGAATGCGTTGTGCGCTCATTCATATGTTGTAAATTGTCGCGATCTTGACTACCTTCTTTCAGGTATTGAACGCTCACCACATGAAGTAGATGTTTTTTATAAACAAGTACAGCTTGATAAGAAATGTTTTATATTGACACCGGGCATCACAAAACAACGCTCAGATTATAGCAATATAATGGAGCGTAAAGTCGTATACGAAACTATTGGTTAGGGTGAAAATTCAGATTTAAAAACTCCATAGCCTCCTGGGGTATATAAAGGTTCATTCTTTGGTTTGTATAAAAACGTCCAACCAATAATCAAAACTACTAGAGCAATTATCACTCCTATTAACCACCCATATTTTTTATACCATGGCTGCTCTTTTTTTTGAGATTCGTCCTGATTCATTTATATAAGTAATTTTTTTATTAAATCGAACTTTTTTAGTCTGGGGACGGGGCCTAGCCGCAATATCACCGCGTTCATATAAGTACCAGCTATAAGATCCGGTGAAAACAGCAAGTGCAATCCATCCGGGTATTTGCGATTTTATATTTTTATTTAAAATCATAACAAAAAGTATCAAAACTGCTATAAGCGATACTATAGAAATCCATCCAGCAATTGCTTTCATTTTCAAGTAAAAAATAAATTAACTCGTCATTATTTCACACAACTGTCGAAAGTCAAGTTTCAAACTTACTTCTTCACCATCAGCACCCAAGAAATTACGGATTATTGTTTGCTTGCGCGAACAAATTTTCATTATACGTGTTTCTATGGTATCTTTAGCTAAAATATTATAAACGTTTACAGGCTTCTTTTGACCGATACGGTGAGCACGCGCAATGGCCTGATCATAAACAGTCGGTGTCCACCAAGGTTCGAGTGGAATGACATGGTTGGCTTCTGTGAGTGTTAAACCTTGCGCACCGGTTTTGAATGTAATTAAAAAAATGCGCGCGGGGCCATTTTTAAAGAAATTAATATTAGCCGCGCGTTCTTTAACAGATTGAGAGCCATCGAGCTGGGCGATTGCGATTCGAGGGAATTCAAGTTCAAGTACTTTTCGGTAGAGGTCCAATACTTGTTTAAAGCTGCTAAATATTAGAATTTTTTCATCCGTAGTAGTTATAATGTGTTTAATGATTCGCGTGGCTTCTTTCAGTTTCACCGAGTTACGATAGGCTGTAGAATTGGGGTCTTGGACCCAACGTTTCATGTTATCAGACAGTCTAAAAATAGTATTATCGTTTATCGCATTCGGTTCTTGGCCATTGAGCCATGCAATACGGGGAATAATACATATTTGACGCATCCGTGTAAACAAAGCCAATATCAAAGCGAAATTAACCTTGACTTCACCAATGTCGTAACGGGTGAGCGGGCGACCGAATCGTCGACTCGCGAGAGCTTCTTCTTGGCGACGGGCGATGGCGTAAATTCTTAAGATAGCATAAAATAAGTCCTCATAATATTGGTAAAAAGTCCATTGTTCGGCATCCAATTCGACAATATGTGATGATTCTTTTATGGGTGGAAGTTTTATATTGGCTTGGGTGTAATCCATTGATTTGATGAAGCGTTTTAAGTAATGTTGTTTATAGTAAGCAAGATCCCACTCACTGGGGTGGGTCAATAAATTAAAACCACAAAACCTCATTAAACTATACATATCTTTATCTGAATTACGAATGGGGGTTCCGGTCAAACACCAGCTTTCATCACTTGACAACCGCATCATGCTAATAAATGCCTTGGTAGTGGGATTAGTAAATGTTTGCGCCTCGTCAGCAAATATACCAGCCCACCGGGTGGATATAAGCCCGTCGGGGCCGTTACGGGGCTTATCGTTAAAATCGGCGCCTTGAATATGCGTACGTTCTACACCTTTCAGGCGCGATTTTTTACGGATATCTTTATGGTATGGTTCACTAATTATTCTCACTGTATTGTAAGTGGTTAATACCAAGTCCGCGTCTATATAGTCTTGTCGCCGAATGGAATCAAGCTTATTGTAGGTATCATAAAATACGAAAATTTTAATTCGGTTGCCGAAAAATTTATTGGCTTCTTGCAACCAATTTTCCAATAAAGATTTATCACATACCACCAAAAAGGGCGTGTCATAGTCTTTACGCGTTAAAAGAATCCAGTAAAGAGCAATGAGTGTTTTACCCAATCCCATATCGAGTTGAATTATACCTCCTTTCATACCATTCCGTAAAGTAGGTTTTAGAGCTATAGTATCGTCCATCCATTTTAGCACTAATTTTTGATGGTGTAGTAACCCCAGACCTTTACGAAACGCAATGTTGTTAACATCGGGCGCCTCGTATTGAAGCTGGACGGGAACCACTAGAGGTGCAACAGGAAATAGTAGCGCGCATAGAGCATCCATATTCATGTTTGAATAACCCTTGATACCACGATTGCGCGCGAGGTCTTTGAGTTCCTTGAGCGTATACCGTTCACCACGCTTAAATTGAGTCCCACAATTCTTTTTTACCGGTGTACGCGTGGGTGGCGTACGTCGAGAGGGTGTCGCAAATAAAACCTTACACAGTGCATCCATATTCATGCTGGAGAATCCCTTGATGCCGCGAGCGCGCGCAAGGTCTTTTAACTCCTTGAGAGTATACCGTTCACCACGCTTATATTGCGTGCCACATTTCATTATTTATTATACAAATAATAAATAACCTAATAATCATCTTCGCGCTCCTCATAATTAGGGTCTAACCGTGCATCCGACCATCGCCATATCTCATCGCATCCAAATCTAAAATTATATATTAAACGATCAGTACCGTCAGGTAATTTTTCAATGTGGGGGTTGGCGCGATACCAAAAGATAATATCTTCTATTTCATTGGAATGGGTACGATTATGCACCACTAGCCAGGTATGATTTTCAGTGATTTGATCCATCAAATCGTCAAAATCCGCGCGCGAAATACTGGATGGAATAAAACAGTCGTAAAGCGTATCACGTTTTTCTTTACTAATTTCACGGCCGATAAAAATGTAATCTGCCATATGACGGATTTCACGGGGCAAATCGCCTGCGTTTTGAAGGGCAATAATCATAAGATTACACCACTGCCGGCCATTCTTAAAATAGCCGATAATAGGCTTACTCTTTAATATATTACGATTTTGGGTCATATCATCTAATATAATAGCGCTATTAGGGAGAATTTCATGCTGCATTGAACGTTTATTAAGCCGTTGACGCTGGATGTATTTATGATGAGATGCTTCGTTCCATTCATTATGTATGAATAGGCTCGGGAAAATACCCTCAATGTCGGAATTTGTATCACTTGTACCGCCTACATACATACCGGTGGGAATGAGGTGTCGCATATATTTTAGGATGTCGTTAATGAGTACTGATTTACCCACACCAGGCTTGGCATTAATTGTTATCTTGGAATGCGGGTGCATTTTTTCAATCTCAAATTCACGTATTTGAATCCATCGTTCCTCTCTATTATCGCGAGGCATTTATTTGAATACGTTTTTCCTAATAGTTTTTATTATAATTCATATAAATGGTTGTGTATGTCCCTGTAGTGGGTAATCATTTTACAAATAATAAAGTAATTACCGGTGAGCGCGTTTTGCTTTCCCCCGAACCCGATAATCCGGTCGACCCACAGGCCATCCGAGTGGTGAATTTAGATGGGTTGAAGTTAGGTTATATACCAAAGATGCAAACGGCTAATTATCGACATTATATAGGACACATCGGCCAGATATTTCCCTATAAAAAAGGGTATCGTATAAAAATAACGGCCTGATTAAATAACTACTTATTAGTAGTTATCTGCCAGTCAAATTTGCGGGCTGTTTTGAGTAAATTTTCAACTTTTTCTAGGCCTACTGTTTCGGTAATAATCCATTTTTGAGGCTTTACGATAGAGATCTTCTGGTGAGAGCGAAACATGGTAACCACATATTTAAGGTGTGTAAGCCTATTATTTGTAGGTTGAATTATGATTTTAGTTGCAGTTCGCCACATTTAGGGATATAAATATATAATTTAAAAATCATTTTTGATTAATATAAATGAATCAACCAAACATTGATATTTATCCTCTCCTACGTGAGATTGAGAGTAGTAAAGGAGCTACCGGACCTACTGGAGCAACTGGTAAACGCGGTCTACAAGGCCCCGCGGGCAGTGGTTCACTTCTTACATTTGAATATTTAACATATACAGGTACACCCCTTGATATTTCAACTACATTGAATGTAACTTATATTACTAATACATCTTATACTGATGCCGAATTCAATCTTGCTAATGCTATCGAGGGATTTGTAAAATATATATCTTTGACTCAACCATATGTATATCCCGTTCAAATTAATACCACTCTTGAAACTTTTAATCTATCCCCCGCTAACCCTCAAATACAACTTGTATTTGTAAATGATGAATTCGGTTATAGAAGGCTTTAATAATAATTTAGATATAGGAGATATATTACTCGTTCAGATAAGTCACAGCAGGATTATCCAGTCGTATGATCAACCGGATGAAATACTTTAATATCGAAAAGAAGTGAAATTTGTTGTATGGGTATTAAACGGGCATTTGTATAATTTAATTATTTAATTAAATTACCATAAATGATAAAATATATCCCTACATATGATCCATATATATATTTTATTTTTTTTTAACTATATAAATGAATCTACCAAACATTAACGTATTAAAGAAAAACCTTGCGCTTACAAGTAGTAGTCGGTGCGTTTCAGGATATATTGAGGAAACTTATAAATGTGGTGCACACGGTCCACAAGGGCCACAGGGCGCACAAGGTCCACAAGGCCCTGCGGGTAGTGGTTCATATCTTACGTTTGAATATTTGACCTATACAGGTACACCCCTTGATATTTCAACTACATTAGATGTGACTTATATTACTAATATATCTTATATTGATGCCGAATTCAATCTTGCTAATGCTATCGATGGATTTGTAAAATATATATCTTTGACTGGTTCGGATCCAGTCCAAATTCGTACTATTCGCGGAAGTTTTAATTTATCCCCAACTAATCCTCGAATTCAACTTGTATATGTAAATAATGAATGGAATCAAATTAGGGATAAAACACCCTGGTATGCTGATACACAACAAGGATCTAAATTAATTGGTACAGGAGGTGTCGGTACTTCAGCACAAGGAGCCTCGGTAGCGTTATCGGCTGATGGAAATACATTAGCTATTGGAGGTTATTTTGATGATTCTAATACAGGAGCTGTCTGGATATTTGTTCGAACTGGTACGAGCTGGTCTCAACAGGGGTCTAAATTAGTCGGTACGGGAGCTACTGGTGCTGCTCAACAAGGATTATCAGTTGCTTTATCTGCGGATGGAAATACCTTAGCTGTAGGAGGTCGCCAAGATGATTCTGATGCGGGAGCTGTCTGGGTATTTGTTAGATCAGGAACGGTATGGGCTCAACAGGGGTCTAAATTAGTCGGTACTGGATCTGTGGGAACTCCCCAGCAAGGATTCTTTGTTGCTTTATCTGCTGATGGAAATACCTTAGCTATTGGAGCTCCTATAGATGATACCAATATAGGAGCTGTCTGGGTATTTGTCAGATCAGGAGCTGTATGGGCTCAACAAGGGTCTAAATTAGTCGGTACGGGGGCTACTGGCACTGCTCAACAAGGATATAGCGTAGCTTTATCTGCTGATGGAAATACGTTAGCTGTAGGAGGCTTCGAAGATGATAGTCAAATAGGAGCATCTTGGATATTTGTTAGGTCTGGTACAACGTGGGCTCAACAGGGGTCTAAATTAATCGGTACGGGGGCTCTTGGCACTTCTAAACAAGGATTCTCAGTTGCTTTATCTGCGGATGGAAATACCTTGGCTATAGGAGGCCAAGGCGATGATCCCCCTACTGGGCCAGGAGCATCTTGGATATTTATTAGAGCTGGCACAACATGGACCCAACAAGGTTCTAAATTAATCGGTACAGGGTTCGTAGGTGTTCCACAGCAAGGATGGAGATTGGACTTATCAGCCGACGGAAACACATTAGCTATAGGAGGAATAGGAGATAATGGTTTTATAGGAGCTATATGGATATTTACAAGATTTGGTACGGCATGGACCCAACAAGGGTCTAAATTAATAGGAACAGGAGCTACGGGTACTGCTCGGCAAGGGTCTGCGATCGCATTATCAGCTGATGGGAATACATTAGCCGTCGGAGGTTTTGGCGATGCTACGTTTACCGGCGCGACCTGGATTTTTGTATAATTCGGTTAAACAATTATTTAATACCATAAATGACGGAATACGATAAAGCTTTTAAAATCTACCAAAATATCGCGCAGCAGCAATTTCGCGGCGAGCTCGCGCCCTTCAAACAGCAGGGACTTGTGATTCGTAAAGAAGGCCGATATGCAATACAAACTGATGGGGCTGGTACTATCATCCCTATAAACATCAATATTTCAAAATACATCAACCGACGCGTGGAGTGTACTTTTACCGTAACAACCCATCCCACCGCATTCGGCTACCCCGTCAATTTAATTTCTATTAAAAAGTTACCGATATAAATAACCCATGAGTATGGGTTATTTACACTAGTATGCGGTGCCACGCATAATTATTCGACGCGCTCGTTAATAATATTGGGCTTTTCACCACCCACGCCTTCTAGCTTGCGTTTCTTTTCAAGTTCTTCCTTCCAGAGATCTTCATACTCGGGATGAGCCTCATAAAGATCGGCATTACGCAATTTAATATCACGAAGGCGTTTCTTGGCATCTTCCATGCGCTTTTCACCCTCGCTAATAAACCGTTCAATCTCGGATTCCTTGACCCGCTGCATGGTATAATATTCAAGGGTGTCCGTGTCTTCAAGGGTAACTTCCTCTTCTTTTAGGGTTTGACGGCGGTCGTCAATTTCCTTCATTTCTGCGCGTGCCCTGCGGTCCTCATCAGAAGTATAGGCACGAAGGGCTTCCTGACCCTCGCGTTGCTGGATTTTAATTTCTTTGGTATATTGGTCATAATTAACATGAAGCGGAATCCACCCACCGATCGGCACTTCCATAATGTGATTATTACGGTTTTTTCCGGCTAATTCCTCGGCGCGCTTGTGGACTTCTTCTTCAGATCCAGCGTGTAAAAACTTTACAACCGCGCGCATACCGTTTTCATAAGGCTTGGATTTTTCGGGAACTACACCGTAGGTGAGTGCCATGTGAGTGAATTTATCACTCGTGGGCGCGTCCTTCCATAATCCGGCATCCTTTACGACATAAATTTGGCCTTTGGGTTGTGAATCTGCCATTTATAGAGAATTTAGGCTTTTATATTATTTTACTGTAAATAAAAATAGTAATGGGTCAGCAAAAATCAAAACAAATGACGGAAATTGTATCCGAGATTATAGTAAATAATACTATAAACACGAGCAAAAGTTGCGCCCAGCGTGCCATCAACGTTCAAAATATTGTAATCCGGAGCACAGGGACTGTAAAGATTGATGAACTGGTATTAAAACAGGGCGCATTTACGACACTAAATTGTGTTATGGAGTCCACACAGGAAGTGGGTTTCGACGCCGAATTAGCAACCACGCTTACGAACGAAATTTTACAAGAAATGGGTTGGGGGGCTACAAACGATCAAAAAGCCGTCATTGAAAACAATATTAAAAACATCATCAAAGTAGATAATTTAATAGAAGACATTCAGTCTACTTTTCAGAGTGTTATGAATGAGCAAAATTTATTGATTGAAGCCAAGGATGACGGGCAGATAATTTTTGGATCGATTTATGTGGAACAGGCTATTGAAGCCTCGGCGGAATCTTTGATGGTTAGCAAAGCCGTGATTGATATCGCAACTTATATCGAAAATGATGTTGAAAATATAGTTGAACAAGAATTGAGGGGGTTTGACGCCATCGTTGATGCTATTATCGGGTTTTTTACTACCACGATCGGTATGATGGTGTTGCTAGCTATTGTAGCGATGGTTGTTTTCGGGTGGATTTTCGGGGGTAGCTCACCTGAAGTGCAATCACAAATGTTGAAAAGCGGAAGCGCTATGGTTGGTTCAAAATCGGCGGCACGCTTTTATTATTAAAACTCGCTGGGATCGATTAAATATTGGCGATGGGTAGTTAAGGGATGATTTTTATATCTTCGATAGCGCACAATTAATACCACACCCGCTACTATTGATAAAATAGAAACCGCAACCCATCCAATCATTAATTCGTTATAACCGATTGTAGGTCGCGAGCCGAATTTTGCCGGCGGTCGGTTGAGTGTTTTATCATAAAAACAATCCTGTGTCGTACCGGGTTCAAATTCGGCGCGCGCATTTTCGATACATTCTTGTGTTTTGCACGTTTTTTCCAGTATTTTATCTACTGTATAATTTTTATGATGAGTATAATTATATTCAATATCGATAAACATAAGTTCACTCTCTGGGTAGTCAGTAATATTTGTGATAAAGCAATCGGTTTTCGTATAATCTTTATCGGGTGTAGAGCCTATATAAAGTGTGAGCGACAAAACCAATAATCCCATAGGTACTAAAATTGCTCCTAGCTGACATTTTTGTTTTGACTGCATTGTTTGTATTAGTGTTGGCTTTTAAACCTTACATATCCTGAATAATATTTAGGTAATCACCTAAATATTTAAGCGCTCATTAAAGCGGATAGTGTGGTCGCATTTTTGATTGCATGAATATTTATATAGTCTAATGTTTTAGGACGGAGTATCAGGTCCTTTTGAGTTACGCGTCCTCGGGCTGACAACCCTATAAAATAAGCTAAAAAATCCATTTCGGACCATCCATAATTAGACATATATTCCATCACCTCTGCGCGCCCGGCATCATCATGCACGTCCTTGATACAACATTGCCCGTCATATGTATCTGTATTATTAAAAGTAATTATTTTATGAGGAATATTTTCTAGCTGGGTTGCCAAGTTTTTGAGCTGCTCTATCGAATAATCCCCATGGGAGTGAGACCATGGACCGTGCATTCGAACCATTATTTTACCGGGGCAAGTCTGGATCATATTTCCCGGAAGCCAGCCATCTTTTGCTGTATGTGTAATGACCAACACCCAGCCAAGCTCTTTACACAGCAAAACCGTATTGTTTAAGGCGTTAGAATCGCGAAACCAGCTTGGATGCCGTAATTCAATGTATACCTGGATACCTGCGCGTGCGAAATATTCGGAGGCTTCTCTAAGGCGGGTAATATTTGAATCTTTTAGGATAAAATTAGGCCCAAACTGCAATAGCGCGCCAGCCAGTTTATTACCAAGCTCATTTACAGCTGTATGAAATGCGGGAAATACATCCTGAATGTCCTTGAAATAATGGGTATACCCCCTCGGAAATTTAAGTAAAAATCGAAAATGGTCCGGGGTAGTGCTAAACCATTTCTTGCACGCATTGGCGGTTGGGCATCTATAGAAGCTTGAATTTATTTCTACCATATTAAAATGCTTGCTATAATACTGAAGATAATCCTTTTTTGGAACATTTTCAGGGTAAAAAGAAGGGGTAGAGTTTACTCCATGCCACCATGCATAGTCAAAACCAGAAGTACCAATCAAAGTAGACGCCATTATCTGTAATATCCATCACAGATAATTTTTAATTTCAATTTTTTTCGCGCTTGTTCTCTGGGACAATTTGATATATAACTCCGCTTAGACACGGTTGTTCGAAAACCTCGATATTTTTCTCTTCAACAAGTTGTTTAAATATTTTAATCATTACTCGGTCCAATTCTCTCCATTCATGAAAAATATATTCGTGCTTTGAACCGGTGTCTAGATCTTTTTTCATAGCCTCAATATGGGTTTCAATATTATCGATAGTTTTAACAAGGCATTCAAGTTTAGCTTTAATAAACTGGCTCAATATAGGGTCAGTTCTTGGATCGGCGCAAGTATAACTTATTTTTGTAATAGCGTTACTCATTTTATCTATAAAACAGCTTGCAGCTAAAATCAATTTTCCGCGTTTGTCCTCCGGGCAATATTTTTATTACTTAGAATAGGTATAAACTGTGTGAAGGATGCTACTTTTTACTTGATTCCAAGGAATATTTGCAGGGGGTGCTCGGGGACTTTCATAAAAAGAATTTTTTAGCGGCCCAAAAGCTATACCCATAGCTACCAGAGTAGTTTGATCATATTTTGATGTATCAAAAGGCTCTTGACAGTCTGGGAACTCCATATAAGTTGTTCCAGGACCACCATAACTTAGACGGCCCATAGGGCAGCTTGCCTCCCAATCATCAAGTAATTTTGTAACATTTTCCACAAGTTTATCGCGATCTACAGGTCCTTTTTGCCCAGCAATAGGGGATTTACCAAACACACCACCGAGCCAAAGTGTAACAGCAAACACAATTATGACACCTGCTATCCATAAAACAGTTTGTGTAGAAATTTTATTCTTCATTTATAAGAGGTGTTTTTTTTTCTCAAAAAAAGTTTTTTATCTCTTATGCACATGCGTTAATGAGAAACTTTATTTCTTAACAAATTCCGTGCGCGGAATTTTGTTTTTGCTCGGGTTGCCAAATTTTAATATGAGACTCAACCAACCTAACCATGCGCATACGCACCGGATGAAATGTGTTTAAACTTCTCTTGATTTGGGTCTCTAGTTGGTGGCATCTTATTTGCGTAAAGGTGTCGTGCTGTTTAAAAATATCGCCCCATGCTGGCTGTGGTTGGACTTTACGATATTTTAAATCTAAATTACAAGCATCATTATAGAGGTGACGGAGTTTGGTAAAGTCAGATTGAATTTGCATATATAGGCCTTCGAGCTCGCTCATTTTTGATTTTAAAGTGGTATTAAGTCGGTCAAAAAATTCGGCCTCTGATACACTCAGGTTCTTAACATTAACATCTAGTTCAATCCAGCCGAGAATTTCATGTACATCAAGTTCAAGCTGAATATAAGCCTCTGCAACCATTTGATGGTCCACGCAATAATCACCGGTAAACTCGAATGGTTGAAACTCGTTCCACCGAATAAAAATATCTTGAATGTTTTTTGGTTGTACAAATTTCATTTACTTTAGTTTCCCTTTTTAGACTTGGTTTTATAAAGATAAAACCAATATCAGAAGAAGGTTTCGATCCTTCGGCCTTCGGGTTATGAGCCCGACACGCTACCACTGCGCCATCCTGATTTGCGTACATTTCGCCGTATTGCCATTTTTTAACCACCATTCTCCCGTTAAACTACCCACCCTTAATTAGGGGTGGGGCTGGAATCGAACCAACACCTGTGGCGCCCGTCATATTATTGCTGTTGACAATACTCTATGGGCCCCGGCGGGAATCGAACCCGCATCATTCGCTCCGTAGGCAAATATAATCTCCATTATACCACGGGACCTTTAAAGGTGCAGAGAGTGGGGTTCGAACCCACGCGGGCTCTGCCCAGATGATGCCTTTGTAACTTAAGTCACCCGCCTTAACCACTCGGCCATCTCTGCGCTTAAAACAACCCCAACCACAATAGCAGTCAATCGCCTTAACCACTCGGCCAAAGCGCCTTTACGACGCCTGCAAGATTCGAACTTGCGCGGATGACTCCAACTGATGTATGCTAGCGCGAATAGGATTTTTCTTAATATAAGGGGTATTCTTTAAACTTTTTCACGTTTGTCCTTTGGGTAAATCGTCCAAAGTAGGTACTGGGAATATGTTAAGATATTTATCACGGACTTCCATACAATCAACACAACGGCGTGGTTCAGTATATGTGAAACATTGAATACAAAACTTCCGATGACACTTTGAACATGTAAAAAAATCCCGTATACGTGGTTTGATATTTCGATGTCCGCAACATTTACATTTTTGTGGTAGCGGGGGACTTGTAGTATTAACAAAACATACTCGCTTCATTTTATGGTAAAATTTTTGTTTTTAAACAAAAATTTATACACGGGTTCCGTTAATAGGAATAACTCGGCCATCCTTCAACCCAACTAGCATTTGAAAATTAACCGAATCGTAAAATATAATTTTGACTATATTTCCGTTTGATAATACACCGTTATAAGTATAGGCGTTAAATCCATTATCAAGTTCTTTTTGAAATAAAACAGCCTTTTCACCCATAATCAACCAGAAATCTTTACCTGTTGGTTGAATCTTTATTTGACCCAATACACCTGGAGGTAGCTCACCTTCAAAGGCCGGTCCTCCCATTTTTCGGTTTGTGAGTACAAAGGTGCCTTTATAAGAACGTGTATGGTAATCGTTCGGGATTTTATTACCAATCAAATAATAGTCCGGCTGCAACCCAGTATTATTGGGAACGCGTTCAATCGAAATGGTATCTCCATGCCATTGAAGTACCCATCGAAATCCATCTTTGGTGGATATAAAAGGCCCTTCATTCCCGCGGCTGGCATGAAAATACCAACCTTCCTTCCAGTCTGCATCGTACACAAAAATTGTGGTAGTGTTAATCGGGTATAAATAATAGAGATGACGATTAGACATTTCATATGTTGCAAAGTGAGGACCGGACCAGGGAATGCCTGCTTTAGCTAAATAAGGGGCTAAAATTAATACCAGTATGACAAAACCTAATACGCCAATAATTATAGGCCACGTCAATTTAAATCCCATTTATTACATAAATAAAAAAGTTTACATTTACAAGTCTTCCAAATCAACCGTCGGTTTCTTCATTTGTTTACGTTCCTCAGTGGCTCCTCCACCGGCCGCGCCCGCAGCATGATTAGGTTTAATGTTTCCTCCCATAAACATATTAAATACACCAGTGAGCGGGTTCATCGACACGTTTCCTTGCTGTGTTACTCCTCCAACATTTCCAAGCACATCCTGGATGGTATCTGTGGCATGCTGACCGAATTTCTTACCGATTTGTTTGCTGGCGAAAAAGACCATGATGTGAAACCCAAACATGACGACGATTTTAACTTCGGCCGGCCAGTTGTCTCCAAAGCTCATATATTCTCGCTCACCGAGCTGTATCAATAATTTATCATATTTATGACTAAATTTCAACTGTTGTTTGACAAACCCATAGGTATCCACGTCAAACAAGAATTTCAAGCCATATTCAAAGGCGCAAAACATCAACACCAAATACATTTTATATTCATTCAAGTTTGCCTGTAAAGTTACCCGTTTAAATTCTGTTTCGTATGTATTTATAATCAAGTCAAGATCCATAAAATTAGTAAGCTGTGGAAACTTTTCTTCATTATAAGTCATCTGTAATATATGGTACTTTTCCAGGTATGTCTTTTTCATATTATTTTGCTCTTCTTCACTAATATTTTTTGTTTTGAGTCCACCCACCGATGCTATACTATCTTGTACAACTCCCCCACTACTCCCACTACTCCCACCTATAAGCGGCTTTTTATGATAGGGATTATTTGGATCATCATCAACATTTCTAGGTGAGACTTGTCGTTCAGGAGTATCGCGATCGGGTATACGGGAGGGGGAATCATCTATTATAACTTCGTCGCCATATTTATCTATAATTTTACCCCTATCAGACTCTGGTTCTTTATGTTTGCTATAGTCTCGGTCCCTATTATCATAGTCCGAATCATAATCTTTTCGACGGTGTTCTCGGTGGCGGTCATAGTCGTCCGAATCATAATCTTTTTTGCGGTGTTCTCGGTGACGGTCATAGTCGTCCGAATTATAATCTTTTCGACGGTGTTCTCGGTGACGGTCATTGTCGTCCGAATTATAATCTTTTCGACGGTGTTCTCGGTGGCGATCATAATCGTCCGAATCATAATCTTTTCGACGATGCTCTCGGTGGCGGTGATAGTCGTCCGAATCATAATCTTTTCTGCGGTGTTCTCGGTGGCGGTGATAGTCATCCGAATCATAATCTTTTCGACGATGCTCTCGGTGTCGATGATAGTCGTCCGAATCATAACGTGGTGATTTTCGATAATTGTCAAGCGAATCTTCGCTTTCATAAGTAGTCTTTGGTAGTCTATCCCGGGGGAATGGTTTACGAAAAAGAGGGCTCTTTAGCAGGTGTGCTTTTTCTTGTAAAGGCGATCCTCTCGATTGACTGGGAGCAGGGGAATCGGACATTAAAGAATCATTAAACGGACTCTTATGACTCTGGGGTGAAATTTTTTCGTGAAGATCCTGAATACTCCCCACATTACTCATCGCAGGTGATTTGTAAGCGGGTTTGTCGTCATGACTACTACGTGGAAATTTTTCAAATTCAATGTTTACCGGAGGTGGTATTCTTTTTTTCCGAATAATCATTGTATCATTTTTTGTAGATTTTACCTTTTTGGACTTGTTTTCATCGCTTGAATCAGATAATAATTCAGGGCGGACACGCTTTTTATTTTCAATCATATCAAGCCTAAGTGCGGGCATTCGAGGCCAGTGTTGTGGTATCTCTATGAGTGGGTCTGGCCTCTTTACAAGTTCTACATGTAATTTTACCATATTTATCTAGTACCATTATTTTAGAATCTTTCCTTTAAATTTTTTCAATAAAACTCGTTATAGTTCCTACTGATCTATTTGTTTTATAACCAACGAGTCAACATATTCGGTATCCCCCTGTAATACATCTTTGAGAGATTGGGCGAGTTCTTCAGGCTCCAAGTCGTGCTTAACAATATTATCAATATACTGTTCACGTTCGGCTGCCCGTACCCCCTTTGTTTTTTTACCCGATTTCAACTCGATTTCATATTTTTTATTATTAAACCCGTCCACGGTGCACTTTTTTTGTTTTATGTTTTGTAGAATTTTGATTACCTGTTGTCGGGCCTCTTTATATTGTTTATCGATTTTTCTTTTTTCTTTTTGAAGTTGTTGCTTTTGTTCATGGGCAACGATTAACTGTCCAAGCTTGTCTTGGAACTCTTGCATATTAAAATTCATTTTTATCTACAAGTTATTTTTTTATGTGCTTACCATAATTTACGTTAAAAATTGAAAAAATACAACCATCATAATCCTATTCAACCATGGAAGATTCTCGCAAACATATACCGAAAGACGATTTAGTTAATACGAATCTAACCGTCGATTTTATACAGTACCATACCCTCGATGAGGGAGCCATAAAAAGCGGGGATCAGTTTTACAGTATTTACATTCCTAATATCATTCGACCCTTATATATTACCACATCAGATGGTATAGTAAAAGTAG